>Ga0190275_10001243_pt1 | contig 19230 bp, 14 predicted proteins | sample Popmic550T_FD_133745 | JGI IMG/M metagenome (GOLD analysis project Ga0190275, IMG submission 133745) | Populus adjacent soil microbial communities from riparian zone of Yellowstone River, Montana, USA - 550 T | ecosystem: Environmental > Terrestrial > Soil > Riparian zone > Trees stand | place...
CGAGAACATCGTGGTGGCGACCCTTGCCGCGCTGTCGGAGTTCGGCGACCTGAAGCCGGAGGTCGTGACCGAGGCCATCACCCGCTTCGGCATCGACCCCGACCGCACCCCGCCCTACTTCGCCTAGCGGTTCTTTGTACACATACGGGTAATCGCGCGACCCGTTCTTTGCTCACATCCGGGCGATTTCAAAGAGCGAATCGCCCGGATGATGGAATGAGCAAAGAACTTTTACTCAGCCGGGTCCTCGCCGGGGGCCTGAGGCGCGTTCTTCATCTCGCCCACCCACAGCTTGACCTCGTACTCGCCGCCCATGCCGAGGTAGTTCTCGACGGTGAGGGTCCAGCCACCACAGTCATTGGTACCGATCCCAACGAGCTTCTCGGAGTGGTCGGTTCCCTCTCCGCCGTAGCCCTGCGAGCTGATGGGGAAGGGACCCTGGTCGGTCGACTCCTGGATCGTGTTCCAACTGCGCGACCGTGCGGCGTAGCTGCCGTCCGGGTGCAGGAGGTTCAGGTCGATGTCGTTGCGTGGCTCGAACTCGATCAACGCGTAGACACCCACCGTCGTTGCTGCGCTGTCGACCTGGATGTTGAACGCGTCCGTACCCGCAGCGGTGAAACCCTGCGTCAGGTCTGCTGCGGACTCGGCCAGCGTGACTTTCTGGACGACCGGGGCGGCCTCGGTTGCAGCATCGGTGAGCTTGATGGTCGGCTTTCCGGCACCGGCTTCTCCGGGGACGAACCCAGGGCAGACGGGAGCGACCGCGACGACGGGCTTCTTCTTCTTTTTCTTCTTCTTGGCGGCCTCAGCCGGCATCGCGAGCGAGCCCGCTACGAGACCGAGTACCAGCAGAACGGTCAGTGATCTCCGCATGACTTACCTCCCCCTTGACGCGGACTTCATTGCCCGCGTTCTCCGTGTGGTTGGGAGAGAGATTCGCCATCGAGGCGCAGGAACCTGCTGGGCAGTTACTCGATAGGGTTCGTGCCCGATGACCGACGTCTTCAGAACTCCCGACGAGAGGTTCGCCAACCTCGAGGGTTACGACTTCGAGCCGCAGTACGTCGATCTGTCCGCCGACCTCGACGGGCTTCGGCTTCACTACCTCGATGAGGGCACGGGGGATCCCATCCTCCTGATGCACGGCGAACCGACCTGGGCCTATCTCTACCGGAAGATGATCCCGTCTCTGGCGAAGGGCAATCGGGTGGTGGCCCCCGACTTCATCGGCTTCGGCCGGTCGGACAAAGTCACGGACATCGGTTGGTACACCTACGACCGGCACTGCGCCTCAGTTGTGCAGTTGATCGAAGCACTCGATCTGAAAGACATCACGATCGTCGTTCAGGACTGGGGTGGTCCGATCGGGTTACGGGTGGCGACCGAGCACGCCGATCGTTTCGCACGTCTCGTGGTCCTCAACACGGGAGTCTTCAGACCCGGCCCGGGATGGCCGACCCCGGGATTCATGGCGTGGCGTAACTGGGCCGAGCAGAACCCCGACATGCCGATCGGCTTCGTCGTCCAGGGGGCGACCTCGACCGATCTGTCGGAAGCAGTCGTCGCGGGCTACGAGGCCCCGTTCCCCGATGCCGCGTCGAAGGCGGGGGCCGCGGCCTTCCCCTTGCTCGTGCCGTTGGCCGAAGAGGATCCGGGGGCGAAGGAGATGGGGCAGGTCAGGGCCGCTCTCGAGACATGGGAGAAGCCGGCGCTCGTCGCCTTCTCGGACTCGGATCCGATCTTCTCCCAGCGGGCAGGGGAGCGGCTGGCCGAGCGGATACCCGGGGCGGTCGACTTCGTCCTCGTGCCCGGCGCGGCCCATTTCCTCCAGGAGGACAAAGGCGAGGAGATCGCCACTCACATCACGGACTTCCTGAGCTCTCAGCCGTAGCCCGGCAGGGGTTCGCCCCCCTAGGGCGAATCCTCAGACAACGCTTCTTCCTAACCACTTTTGGGAGGTCCAACCGATGTCTCGTTTCGTTCGCCTGGCAATGGTGAGCGCCCTCGTCGCAGGCCTCCTGCCGACGGCCCTCATGCCCGTCGCTTCAGCCCATCACGACAACCCCCCGGAGTGTGCTTCGGAGCGCATCTCCGGCTACATCCCGGTCGCCCAAGACGACCCGCTGGAGGCCACGAACCTCCACTACCAGGTCTTCATCCCGAAGAACGACCCGGACGGTGACGGCAAGTTCCCCGCCGTCATGGACTACTCCGGCTACCAGCCGGGCCTCCACATATGGGACGGCCTCGACGACCACTTCACCTGTGAAGGGTACGCAGTCATCGGTCTGAACATCCGGGGCACCGGCTGCTCCGGGGGCGACTTCGACTACTTCGAGCCTCGTCAAGCAGAAGACGGTCGTGAGGCGATCGAGTGGCTCCACAACCAACCGTGGAGCAACGGACGCATCGCCATGGTCGGCAAGTCTTACCCGGGCATCACGCAGCTCTTCGTCGCCGGCCAGGGACTGGCCGAGGACGGCAAGGGCGAGCCCGAGCCGATGGAGACTCCCGAGGGCCTCGTTGCGATCGTCCCAGGCCACGTCTTCGGCGACCTCTATCGAGACGTTCCCTACCCCGGCGGCATCCTGAACGTGACCTTCGCTGCCGGTTGGTCGGCCGGTCGGATCTACGAGCCGTTCCAGGCTCCTTTGGAGGACCAGTTCAATCGCCAGGAGGTCGACCAGCAGTGCACCCGCAACACCGCCGACCATGTGGCCAACCCACCGCAGAACCCGTTCGTTAAGGCCACTTACAACCACTACGACGACGATCCGATGGGCCTGTTCCGCCAACGTTCCCCGTGGACGTGGGCTGAGAACATCAACGTTCCGACGTTCCTCATCGAGGCATGGCAGGACGAGCAGGTCGGTTCGCGTGCGACAAATCTGATGGAGCGCTTCCGCGACGGGCTCCCGGTGCGTGCGCTGTTCACGAACGGCGATCACGGTGAGTACTACGGGAACAACGTGCTCCCCAAGATCGACGAGTTCCTGCGCTTCTACCTGGCGGAAGAGATCCCGGCGAGCTACCAGGGCGGAACGGTCGAGGAGCCACTCCCGACGCCGACTCCCTCGCCGTCTCCCACCAAGGGACCCAAGAGGCCGAAGAAGCCCAAGCCCACTCCCACCCCGACGCCCAGCCCCTCCACCACGACTCGCCCCGAGACGTACTCCGAGGCGCTGGCTCGTTACGAGGCCGCCGACCCCGTGCAGCTCAACTGGGAGAACGGCGCCGGTGGGGGCCGCGTTCCCGCATGGAAGCAGACGTACGCGTCGTGGCCACCCCCCAACCAGGAAGCATGGAGATTGAACCTGACTCCGGACGGTCAGCTGACCCAAGGCGCGCCGGTCGCGGGCGAGGTCGACTATCGCTACCAGCCGGGCAGCTCGCAACAACGAGGCGGGTTCGACATCGCCGGAGAGCCGCCCGCATCGTGGGAAGAGCGTCCGGCGGAGGGCACGGTCGCCCAGTTCGAAACCGATGCGCTGAGCACCGACAAGGTTCTGGCGGGGTCGGCGAGCGTGGACCTGACCGTCTCCTCGACGGCACCCGACACCGACTTCCAGGTGACGATGACCGAGATTCGACCCGACGGACAGGAGATGTTCGTGCAGCAAGGTTGGTTGCGTGCCAGCCACCGGGCGGAGAACCCCGAGTTCACCACGGAGCTGCGGCCGTACCAAACGCATGAGTTGCCTGATGCTCAGCCTCTCGTGCCTACGCAACCGGCCGAGCTGCGGATCGAGATCTTCCCGTTCGCGCATGTTTTCCGTGCGGGTTCGAAACTGCGGATCTACGTCGAAGCTCCGCACGTCAAGCCCGACCTGTGGGGCTTCGCGCTGCTACCGCTGCCGGCGACGAACACCATCCACACGCTGGACTCCTCGATAGCGTTGCCGTTGCTCGAGGGGGACACCGCTAAGACCGGGTATGCGGAGTGCGGCAGGGTCCGAAGCCAGCCTTGCAGAGCTGCTCTGTAGGACACGAACTGACTGACAAGGGGGTCGATCGGTGACGTTCAGGAATCTGGTCGCGACCATAGCTTTGGTCGCGCTCGCGAGCACTGCGCTGTTGTTCCCGGCAGCGCCATTCGCCGGAGCCGCTGCACGTAAAGGCGACGGGTCCGGTGGGCGCACGGTTGCGCACCACGCGCAGGGCAAGCGCATCTCCGCGCCGGCCATCAAGAAGAAAGCCCCCGAAGCCGATCTCTACCCAACTGGTCACGACGCGGTCGAGCCGTCGCTCGGTCAGACCAAGAACGGGATGGTCTTCTACACCGCTGCCGGTACCCGGAACGAGGTCGTTCGTAGCAAGGACGGCGGCAAGTCGTGGGAAGTGGTGTCACCTGCCCTCGGCGGCCAGAACGTGCACGCGATCTCACTCGACCCGTACCTCTACGTGGACGAGTGGACCAACCGTGTCTACACGATCGACTTGCTCGTCGGCTGTTCGCTCATGTCGTACTCAGACGACCACGGCCAGAGCTGGACCACGAACCCACTTGCGTGCGGTCGTCCAGTCAACGACCACCAGACGCTGTTCAGCGGCCCACCGGTCTCGAGCCCAACGGTCGGTTACGACAATGTCGTCTATTACTGCTGGAACGATGTCGCCACGTCTGCATGTGGCAAGTCGATCGATGGTGGATTGACCTGGCGTGCAACCGGCGAGCCGGCGTTCTCGGTCTCGGACGTAGATGGCACCAACGGTCAGAACGGCACCCGCCACTGCGGTGGTTTGCACGGCCACGGAGTGGTCGGGCACGACGGCACGGTTTTTCTCCCCAAGGAACACTGCACCGAGCCGTGGCTTGCGATCAGCAAGGACGAGGGCACCACGTGGGAGAGGGTCAAGGTCTCGAACAAAGTGGCGATCTGGGGGCCGGATCCGAGCGTGGCCGTGGACGCCAAAGGCAACATCTACTACCTGTTCCTCAGCAAGGACCGTCTGCCGTACCTCTCCTACTCGCGCAACGGTGGCAAGACGTGGAGCGAGCCGTTGATGGTCGGAACGCCGGGCCTCACCGAGACGGCTCTAGCGACGCTCGACGCCGGTGCTCCCGGGAAGGTTGCGATCGCCTATTACGGCACCGACGACGTGAGCGGCAAGATCGCCAAGCGTGAGTACCCCGCCGAGGTCATGTGGAACGGTTACATGACGATGACGGACAACCTCTTCACCAAGAAGCCCGTGTTCTACAGCGGTGCCATCAACACGGCAAAGGATCCGTTGGCTCGGGGAGCTTGCGGCCCCCGTCGTTGCTTCGAGGCTTACGACTTCATCGATGTCGTGGTCGGCTTCGACGGTAGCCCGTGGGCCTCGTTCTCGGATTCGTGCGTCACGGTCTGCGCCGGCACTCCGGCTATCGAAGGCACGAGCGGTGTTGTCGGACGCCTGATCAACGGCCCCAAACTCCGCTAGCGGCAGGCACCCCATAGGCCACGCTCGGCTTCTCGCGCCTTGTCTTCCACTCGACGGAACCATTTCTCGTACCGGAAGTTCGGGGCATAGAAAGACGTCGTCGCGTATCCCTTGCGGATCAGAGTGGCGTTGAACAGCCGCCCCTTGACCCATACGTAGATCAGTGCTCGGTCGTACGGATCGACGGGATCCTCACCGTAGGTGACTTTCACTTTCTTGCCGGCGAGCTTCTGCTCAGCGAAGGCTGTGGCCTCAGGGCCGTAACACTCCTCGCCCGCATAAGTCTCGGGAGCGTCGACCCCGATGAAACGTGCGCTCCTACCGGCCCAGGAGGATGCCGTCTTCCCATACTTCAGAGGTTTCAGATAAGCGGTGTCGCCATCGGTCACATGCGTGACTCGCGCTCTGTCGGCATCGTCCGGCGGTGCCGCCAACGCGGTTCCGCCGACGAGCGCGAACAAGACAAGCCCGGCTACGACCCTCCCCATCGATCCAGCTTCACGGCCGGCGAACGGTATTGGAATAGTCAGAAGGGACGGTTCTGTAGGGGAGACTCTTCACATGCGGCGTCTGGTTGGTCTGCTCATCGTGCTCGTTCTGTTCGTGTTGGCGGATTCCGCGGCACGTTCCTATGCGAGCGATCAGATCGAATCCCGGCTATCTAGTGCGCTCAACCTGCAAGGCGAAGTGAAGATCGGCGGGTTCCCGTTCCTCTGGGGGGTGCTGCGCGGCCGGTTCGAGGACATCACCGTCACGGCGGGCAACGTCGGATCCGACGCACTTCAGCTTTCGAAGGTCCAGCTCGTTCTCAAGGACGTGTCGTTCCCCGTCGGCGAGGCCCTGTCCGGCCGGTTGGACGAGTTGGAAGTGAGATCGGCGCAAGGCCGTGCACGCATCTCGGCCCCCGCCCTCGAGTCGGCTCTGTCCGGGTTGCCCGTGGACCTGAGGTCGTTGCCGTCGGGCAAGCTGGATATCTCGTCGAACCAGGTCGATCTGGGGGCCACACAGTTGTCCCTGCCGGTTATCGCCGAAGGGATCCGTTACGAGAGTGCCGAGGTGGTCGACGGCGCGGTGAAGCTGAGATTCGTGCTCGAGAAGACCAGGTTGGCCCTCTAGTCAGGCGCGGAGAGCGCGCCGCGCCTCGAGGTCATAGAAACGTCGAGTCTGCGGAAGCAACAGAAGGACGAGCATCGCGAACAGAAAGCCGGTCTCGATTATGTGAAGGACCGGAGCATGACCGCCGGGTGCCCTGGCTTCCTGTACCTGGCCTGCCGAACTCAGTAACCCGAGGCCTGCGAAGACGATGGAGACGACCCAAGCGATCTTTGATCCCCGCAACGCTAAGTAGGTCGCGGCCACACCCGGCACCCACCCGAGGATGTTGGTGCTGCCTCCCCAGATGAAGATGGCGTAATAGAGAGACGCCACCACGTAAAGAGCGACGAACGCCCACAACGCCCAGGGGCGAGGATGGGACCACGGAACTGGTCCATAGGGACCGGGTTCAGGTGGAGTGCGCATCGTCGGGGTGTGACTTCAGGGGACGAGGCGTCCGACCACTCCGTCGGCCCCCGAATTGGAAGTGGCTCCCGGAACCGAGCATGCGAGCGTGCAACCATCCACCCAGGCGCTCCAGACCTCTTCGGTCGGCGAGATCACGACATCGATGAAGTCGTACACGGCCTTGCAGCGGCCCGGCCCGCATGTCCCTCTGACCAACGGATCCCGCTTGTCGTTGACGGTGGTGGTGTAGAGGACCGGATCCTTATCGAGCGCGTTGTGGGTCTCCATCATGTAACCGTTCCAAGTCGTCTTCTGGTAGCTGTCGGGATCGGGGCATGCACCGATCGCGGTGCATTCGCCGACTTCTTCGAAGGGAGGCCCGGGGGAGTTCTCGCTGCCCATATAAGCGAACGCAACATGGCCGGGTGCTCCGACGTCGAGGCTCGGCAGGTTCGCCTCTCTGAGCCCGGGCGGGCCGACCATCATGGCTTTGCGCCACGTCTTGCCGCCGTTCTTCGAGACAGTGAGGTAGGGGCGACGGTCACGGCCGACCCATCCGTAATAGATGTTGCCCTTGCTGTCGGTCGCGACCGAAGCCTCGTGTCCCGAGATCGGAGTCTTTGAGACCCGAACTCTTGTCCACGACGCGCCCTCGTCCTTGCTGATCGCCAGGTAGGGCCGCCCGCAGTAGCCGCGTGGGACATAGAGCGTTCCGTCCTCACCGACGTATCCGTGGCCGTGGAGGCCCCCACAGAAACCGTCTGCATCCTGACCCTGGAGCGACCCTTCCTCGGCCTCAGGGTCCTGGCCGGCGAATGCGGGGGTGACCGGGATGAAAGTCAGCCCTCCATCCAGTGACTTGGAGCAAGCGGAGGTCGCGATGTCGTTCCAGCAGTAATAAACGACGTTGGGGTATCCGACGGTGGGACTCACGGTCGGGGGGCCGGAGAAGAGGGTCTGGTGATCGTTCACCGGCCGTCCGCAAGCGAGCGGGTTCGTGATCCACGATTCGCCGGCATCGTCGGAGAACGACAGGTACGAGCAGGCGACGGTGAGGTCGATCGTGAACACCCGGTTCGCGCCTTCGGCGTTGTCGACGTAGACGTAGGGATCGAGCGAGAGCAACTGAGCGTTGCGCCCCCCGGGGAACTTGGGCGACACGATGTCCCACGTCTTGCCCTCATCCGAGCTGCGAACGACCTCGATGCGAGTGTTCGACTGGAACGTTGAGTAGAAGACCTCGTTGTCCTCGGTTACCCCGAGTGTCGGTTCGGTCGAGTTGAGCCCGGGCCGGTAGAGGCGTGCGCTCGGAGCCTTGCGCGTAACTTTCGCGGAGCGGATCGGAGCTCCTCCGATGTGGTGGGCAACGGCCTTGCCCCCGGACCCCTTCTTGCCGGTTGCGCCCGCCTCGGCGGAGGGAGTGGAGGGGCCGGTCGCCAGGAGCGCGGCCACGAGGATCCCGAGCAGTACGGAGGCAAAGATCGGTCGTGCCTTCAGCGACATCGATGATCCTCCCCAGGTAGCCAGTCCCCTAGAGGTTCTCCGGTCCACCTCGAATCCCTTTTGTGGGGGTTTCCAGAACCCTCAGACCGCCCGCTGCGGACTGCCGGATTAAAGGGCTAAAGGACTCTGTCTGGGGTGCCGATGACTTCGGGGACTAGCCCCTTTGGGGGATGCACTCAATGGCGGAGGGACTACGCAGGGTGGCACTAATGACTAGCTCGGACATCGAGCACAGCCGGGGGCGTTTGCTGGGTTTCGTGTTCGTCGTGCTGGCCGGTTTCGCCAGCCTTTCGGTCGTCCTCACATTCCTTGACCCCGGTTTCCTCACCCCGCTCCAGCTGACTCCCGGCGCTGCGAAAGGAGGAGTCCTGGTCCTCACGATCGGGTTCATCGCCTTGGTGTGGGAGAAGGAGCGTCAGTTCCGCATCTGGGGCGAGGTGACCACTCGTCAGCGGATCCTTCTGGCGTCGTTCGAGAATCGCTTCCGCGTGGTCGAAGCCTTGGTGGACATGAGTGACCGCGTCAACGCTCCGCTCGAGTTGGATGACGTGCTCGAGGTCGTTTTGGAAGCCGCGGTCGACCTCGTAGATGCTCAAAGCGGATCGATCGATTTCTTCGAGCGAGGCTCGGGCGACCTATCACTCACCTATTCGAAAGCGACGGCCGACGTCTCGCCGGACGTCTCGCCGGCCGTATCGCTTCCGATGATGGACGGGCCGACGTTGCTCGGCTGGCTGTACCTGGTCCCACCGGCCGGCTCGCAGGGTTTCGACGAAGCCACGACATATGCACTCGAGCGTTTCCTCGTCCAGGCAACGACGGCGGCCGGGAAGGCCCAATCGCTCTCGCAGGAACGGGCCGCTCACGCCTACAGGGAAGCCCGCAATGTCGTGAAGTCGCGCTTCCTGACATCTCTCTCTTACGAGCTGAGCGAACCGCTGAACTCGCTGCTGGGCTTCTCCAGCATGTTGTCCAACCACTGGGAGCGGCTAACTGAAACGGAGAAGCGCCGGTTCGCGGAAGAGGTGAGGACGCACGGCAATCAGATGTCGGGACTCCTCGAGAAGATCTTCGAAACGGCGAGGGCCGAGATCGAAGGCGTCAGCGTCAATCCCACAGAGCACGATGTGCGTCGGTCTATCCGCAAGGCCTTGGTGCCATTCCTGCCCAACGCGTCCTCGCGGCTCGATGTCCATCTGCCCGACCGGGAGTTGTTGGCCGAAGTCGATCCGTTCGTCATCGACCAGACGGTCTCGAACCTGGTCGACAACGCCCTGCGATTCACCGACGGCCGGATCTTCGTGTCCGCCCGGCAGCGCGGGGATTCGATCTCGATCGCGGTCTTCGATGAGGGGGCCGGGATCCGGCCAGACAGCCTTCGACGTGTGCTCAACCCGCTTCTCTGGGAGGACTCGGACCTGGAGGGCACCGGACTCGGTCTTCACATCGTCGAGACGCTGGTAACCGGTCAGGGTGGAGACATCGACGTCGTGACAGACGAGACGGGCACCAGGATCTGCGTGACGCTGCCGATCAACTACCAGCCGGAGACCCAAACACTGGCGTTGGACACTGCGACGATTTAGCCATTTCGGGCTATTGGCGGCAACCGCCCGTAGCCTCACCATTTGAGGTCATGGCGGCGAGACCGGTAGTCCTCTTGGTGGATGACGATCCGCTCATGCGCGAGTTGCTATCCGACATGTTCTCGATCCACGGTGGATTCCGGATAGGGGGAGTCGCCTCGGACGGTTTCGAGGGAGCCATGCTCGCCGCCGACACTCAGCCCGACGTGGTCGTTCTCGACTTCTTCATGCCTCGATGGGACGGCTCGAAGTGCGCCGAGTTCATCCGCAAGAACTGCCCCGACTCGAGGATCGTCGCGTTCTCCGCGGTCCTCACCGATGCCCCCGACTGGGGCGATCACTTCCTCGTCAAGAACGAAGTGCAGGAGTTGATCCCGCTATGCGAGTCGATGTGCGCTAACGGGAGCCCCAACCAGAACTAACCGTTCTTTCCTAACTCAGGTACCTATAACCGCGCTCTGGATAGGAAAGAACGGCTACTTGAGGCGCTCGACGATCATCGCCATGCCCTGGCCCCCACCGACACACATCGTCTCGAGACCGATGGTCTGGTCGCGTGTCTGCAGACCGTTGAGCAGAGTGTTCATGATGCGAGCGCCGGTCATCCCGTAAGGGTGACCAAGAGCGATCGCTCCACCATTGGGGTTGAGCTTGTCGGAGAAGGGATCCACGCCGACCTCGCGGCAGACGGCGATCACCTGAGCGGCGAATGCTTCGTTCAACTCCATCGTCTCGATGTCGTCGATGGCCATGCCCGCTTGCTTTAGCACCTTGCCGACCGCCTCGATCGGGCCGACACCCATGATCTCGGGAGCGATGCCCGACACGGATGAAGCCACGATGCGCGCCAGCGGCGTGATGCCCAACTGGTCGGCTCGTTCCTGGCTCATCACTAGAACGGCGGCGGCCCCGTCATTGAGGGGGCAGGAGTTGCCGGCGGTGACTTTGCCGTCCTCTTTGAATGCCGGCGTAAGAGATTGCAGCTTCTCGTAAGTGGAGCTTGCACGCGGCCCGTCATCTTTCTCGACAATGGTTCCGTCCTCTTTCGAGTACGGCGAGAGCTCGCGGGCGAAGAACCCTGATTCCTGTGCAGCAACCGCGCGCTCCTGCGACTGCTGAGCGAAGCGATCCATGTCGTCGCGACTGACGTCGTACTTCTCCGCCACGTTCTCGGCCGTCATCCCCATCGGGATGTAGACGTTTGCGATCTCGGCATCGTCGCCGAACAGCTTCGGGTGAAGCTCATCCATGTCTTTCGGATAGCCGTCGACCTGCGAGATGGACTCGACGCCGCATGCGACGAAGACATCGCCCTCGCCGGCCTTGATTGCGTGGAAGGCCATGCGGATCGTTTGGAGACTCGAAGCACAGAATCTGTTGACCGTCGTCCCCGGTACGTGCTCGGGGTATCCGGCCAACAGTGCGGCCCGGCGAGCGAGGTTCATGCCCTGCTTGGTCTCGGGGAACCCACATCCAGCCATGACGTCGACGATCTCGCCTGGGTCGACTTCGGGGACTTTCTCCACTACCGACTTGAGGGCGAAGGCGAGGAGGTCGTCCGGCCTAACATCGAGCAGGGAGCCCTTCTTCGCTCGTCCGATGGGCGTACGTACGGCGGCAGCGATGACTGCTTCGGGCATGACGACTCCTTAGGGAGGGGGTGGAGCCGTCAGCCTAATCGAGGGGAAAGGTTCAGCCGGAGCTGGCTCCCGAGTAGGAGTCGTCGCCGGCGAAGCTGGCAGACGCCGTCCCTCTCTTGGGCATACGGAAGTGTGCGGTGGCCACACCGGAAGCATCGGTAACGGCGGTGGCCACCTCTTGCCCCTTCACGAAGAAGTGGATCGTTCGACCGGGCAGACCACCATCGCTATCGGCATCGGTCAGCGTGGCCGTTGCCGCGCTGTTTTTTCCTCTGTGCGTGAAGGAGAACGCGAGCTCGGAATCGTCGAGTCTCACCGAGAATGGGCCGGTCGCCGAGCTTGCTGCGTGGCCCTCGTCGCCGAGGAAGCTCGCACCTTGCTCCGCGTCCCTAGCGGGTGGCTCGAGGCTCACCGTCACGGATGCATCGCCGTTGCCGTCGGTCTCGTCGTGGCCGACTTCCTGGCCGTCGAGCGTGAAGACGATCTCTTTGCCTGCGACGCCTGCACCTTCGGCGGCAAGGTGGGCCGCCAGGGTCACTTGATCGGTTATCTGACCCGACGTGTCGCCGGTGATCTCCAGCGTGGTCTCGGCCTGTGGCGGCGTGGGGTCAACGGCTCGTGTTTCGGGGGCCGCGATCGCGATGAGTGGTTTCTCTGAAGCCCTGCCGTATCGCTCGCCGACGTTGGGTTGGCGTCCGGGCAGAACGACCATGCGCTGTTCGGTGTCGATCTCGGTCACCGGTACGGTCGTGTGCGCGTTGTCGGAATCGGCGATCAGCAGGATGTGGACACCGTGCGTGCCGATCGAGCCCTGCCAGAAGTGTCCGTCGCCGTTGACCGGAGGGATGCCGTCATCGGGCGCCCAGCATTCACGTGGCGAGCCGTCGAAGTTCGCGTAGTCCTCTCGGACGGAGCCGTCGCCGTTGTATTCGATGTCATCGACGCTTCGTGAGTCGAAGTGGGGGCCGGGGTTCGACCCGGTGCCATCGTCGAAGCAGGAGTCGTCCCGGTAGTAGGGGACCGCTGCCATGCCTTGCACAGAACCCGGCGTGTACTTGGTGATCGCCGAGCGGGTGACGAGACTGCCGTTCGGTCCGGCGATCTGCTCCCAGTTGATGCCCGCGTTCACTCCGGAGAAGCTGGGGTCCGGCGAATCGATGTCGTTGAAGACACACACGTCCACCAGGTCACCGGGCATCTCGTCCCAGAGTGGATCACCGTCTTCAGGGAGTTCCGCTTTGCCTTGGTCGTAGAGGTCCTCGAGCGGTTGCCCCGCGTACTCGCACTCGGGCTCGTTCGGGGTACCGACCTGTTGCTCGTCGCTACCGGTCACTTCGTCTATCTCATCGGAGACGGTGTCGTCACCGTCGTACGTCACGCCGTCGCGGCCCACGTGCAGGCGGGAGTTACCGAAGACCTCGTCGTTCTGGCCATCGATCGCAACGCCGTCGGACTGGTAGGGGTTGTAGTAGGTGTCGACCATGCCGGCGTTGTAATCCCATTGCGAGTAGATGCCGTCAAGCGGCGGGATCACGTGAACCCGCAAGAACGCTCCGAGCCGGATCTCGTCGCGGTAGAAGATCTCGCGTCGCGCAAGGTTCGTGCTCGAATCGGCGCCCCATGTTTCCCGGATCGTTCGCACAGGCCCGGACAGCTCACCCATCAGGATCGACGAGCCACCCCAGTTGTTGACCTCTTCCTCGTATCCGCAGCAAGGCGTCTCGCCCGAAGGTCGTTGCTGGAACGCACGTGCTTTCCACTGGTCGACTAGGTCCGGTCCGTAGGTCCAGTCCCCCTTGGGATCGTTGGAGACCTGGAGGCCTGTCATCAACCAGCGGCCTTCGTAGCGGAATCGATAGCGCGGAGTAGTGATCGTTGCCTGATCACCGGGACGCCGCTGTACTTCCTCGGAGGTATTGCAGACAAGCTCTCCTGACGAGTTCCTCTCGGCGACAGGTCCCTTGGCGGTGGCGCCGTAGCCGTCGTACGACGACTGCGAGTACAGGAAGACGTTGCGGGCATCGGGCTCGTCGCGTTCGTACCGGACGTAACCGTTGGTCTCGTCGAATGCTGCTGCTGGTCCATCCGGTCCGGCGAGCATGACGTAGGCGTACTTGGTGACACCCGGGTTCGTCGGATCGGCGATGGCAACCTCGTAGGAATCCTGCACACCGGGGGGAAGCAGCGCTGAGGCCGGTGCTCGACCAGCAGCATCCCGGTCCATGAAAACGAGCTCGTCATCCGTGTCGAGTCCCGTGACCGGATCCTTAGCGACCTCGGAGTTCGGCTTGGCGAGACAAGGGGCCATCGGGTCACCCGCGTACGCGGGGTCGTCGCGACGGTCACCAAGCCAGCGGAAACCTTCGCGATCGAATGCATAGGTCGTGTGCTGGTCGGTCTCGGAGTAGAAGGCGAAACCTGAATTGTTGTTGGACAGGTAGTGGACGAACATCTCGTCGACCTGGAAGGGGATCTGCTCGAAGCGCCCGGATGCCTGGTTCCACTGGTAGCCGAGGAGTCGATCGATGGCGACGCCCTCTTCATCGAGGTAGTCGCTGGTCTGGAAGTCGGGGTCCTCGTAGGTGTTGTGGGTGCACTCGCCCTCACCGGGGTTTTCGTGCCCGGCCACCTCGCACATGCCGCCGTTCGCGGTCGGACCTTCCAACGCGACGTCGGCAAGCGTCGCCCACTCGGGGAACCTCTCGCCCGTCAGTACGACCGGCTCGGTCTCGCGATTTGCTGAGGCCGGGTTGCCCGGGGGCTCCTGAGCCACAGCCGTCGCCACAGGCAGCCCGAGGGCAAGCACTGCGAGGAGGAGAAGAGCGAGGGGGAGACGTTTCATGCTGGCAGTGTTCGCCGGCCCCCCCCCCAATCCCTCTTAGGTTGAACTGGATGCTTTGTATGAATCGTCGCCCTGGAAGCTGGCGGTCGCCGATGAACGCTTCTTCATCGGGAAGCTGGCCTTCGCTACCCCCGAGGCGTCGGTGACGGCGGTGGCGACCTCATCGCCCTGGACGAAGAAGTGGATCGTCCGACCGCTGAGGCCGGCGCCGCTGTCCGCGTCGGTCAAGGTGGCGGTAGCGGAGCTGGCTTTGCCTTGTTTGGCGAAGGTGAAGGTGAAGGCCAGGGCCGAGTCGTCGAGTTCGATCTGGTAGGGGGATGTATTCGAACTGACGGAGTAATCGTCCTCGCCAGAGAAACTCACAGTCTGTTGTGACTCCCTAGCGGGGGGTGCGAGGGTCGTCTGGACGCTCGCCTCACCACTCTCGTTGGTGATGGCTCGCCCGACCTCCTCGCCACCGATAGCGAACACGAGCTCGCGACCCTCCATCGGGCCCGACGTGTCGGACAGGCGTGCGGCGAGGGTCGTGACATCTGAGACCTGGCCGTGCGTATCGCCGGTGATCTCGATCGTCGTCGGCGTCACGTCGTTCGCGACGCTCATCGGGTAGTAGCTCACGATCGGCACGAGTGGCACCTTGACGGTGTTCGCGTATCGGTCTCCGACGTTGGTCGGCTGTGCCGTCGGTGCGGCCCACTGCCATTGCGAACCATCGATCTCGGTGGTCTTGGCCGGGCTGAAAGTGTTGTCGGTGTCGCCGGTCACGAAGTAGTGGATGCCGTGGCAGGCGAAGCAACCCTGGCGGAAGCCAGTGGCGCTGTCCTTGCTGTAGGTGTTGTCCGCAGTGTTGTTGGCGGGGTCTCCGTAGCACGGACGCTGCATGTACTCGGCCAGCCGCTCGTTGCTCTGCGCCTCGCCGGGCCACGGACGTGGGCTCGGGTCGTCACCGGTGCCGTCATCGAGACACGCGTCATCCCGGTAATAAGGAACGACGAGAGGGTTCTCGAGCGACTGCGGGTTGTTCATCTGGAACATGTAGACAAGCGACCCGTTGTCGTCCTTGCCGGAGACCTGCTCCCAGTTGAGGAACGAAAGAGGCTTGTTGAAAGTCGGGTCGTTGACGTCGAAGAAGGCAGGCTGGCCGGAAACCGGAACCTCGTCGATCTGACCAACGTCATCGTTCTGACCGTCGATCGCGACACCATCGGTCTTCAGCTCGTTGTAGTACGTGTCGGCAACGCGGGCGTTGTAATCCCACGATGTGTACAGACCGTCGGGCGGGATCGGGTGGACACGCACGCGGTACCGATACTGGATCGCATCTCGGTAGAAGGTCTCGGTCTTGGTCACGTTGGTACCGGAGTCTGCGCCCCACACCTCGCGGATGGCGCGGACCGGACCTCTGAGCTCTCCGAGGAGAGCGGAGTTGCCTTCCCAGTTGACCTGCTCGTCCTCGAAGCCCACAACCGAAACGCTGGAGTCGGGGCTCTGCTGGAACGCGCGGCCCTTCCAACGATCGATCAGGTCGTCTCCGTAACCGCTTCCGTCCGGCTTAGCCACCTGCATGCCGCGGATCATCCAACGGCCTGTGGCGCGGAACTTGTAAGCGTCGGTGGTAACTGTGATGCCGTCACGAGGGAAGCGGTCGTTCGAGTCGCGGATCGTCTCGACGGCCGGTGTTCTCAGGTTGTCGTTGCAAACGGTCCCCGAGAGGTTCGGTCCGTAGCCGGTGTTGGAGCTGCCCAGCTTCTCGAATGAGTCGTCCGTGAAGGAGTTCTGGTCGATGTACTCGTCTGCGTTCGCATCCCGTTGGTAGTCGACGTAACCGTTGTCGGCCGTGAAGGTTGAACCGTCGAGCTTCTTGAAGAGATAGACGAAGCGGGTGGAGGTGGGGTCGAGCGGATCGACCAACCGGATCTCCTGGCGCTCCGTGCCGCTACCGATGGGGCCTTTTGCCTCGAGCGGAGCCTGCGCGCCGGCATCGCTCGCCATGAAAGCGATCTCGTCGTCGTCGTCCAGTTGCGGAGTCGGGTCGGGCCGTGCCGAGACGCCCTCCGGATACTCGGCGTTGCACTGACCGGCCGTCTTGGCCCACGACTCAACGTCCCATGCGTAGCTGAGCTCCTCGTCGGTGCCGGAGTAGATGCCGAAGTCGGAGTTGGGGTTCGCCAGGAAGTACGGGTAGCGCTCGTCGACTTGGACTGGGATCTCGACGAAACGATCTCCCTCGTATCGGTAGGCGGTGATCTGGTCGGGGTCTGCTGCCGTGGCGTCGCGAGCATCGGGCGGATCAGTGAGGGCAACTTCGTTGTGCGCGCTGCGCTCACCGGTGAAGGCGCCGTCCGCGTGTCCGGGGCCCACTCCAACGGCGGCGGCGGTGGACCAGGTGGGGACCTGGGCGCCCGTTAGTACGACGGCTTCGGTCTCGCGATCGGCTGCGAGAACGCCGGGTGCTTCCTGAGCTGATACGGGGGCCGCGGCCAGAACCAAGGTGGCGGCAAGAACGGTTGCTGCAAGCGAGGTGGAAAGGATTTTTGTCATGCCGCAGAGGTTCTCCGGCTTACGTCGTCAGTCCTGCGAGCACTAATCGGGCTTATCGGGCAGAACCGGACAGACCCAAGAAGAAATCGGACGGTACTCTCGGTAGGCCCAAGCAGAACGCCCTTCGAGGGCCGATCGGAAGGAGAAAAAGTTGGCAGAGAGTGTCTACAAGATCGTCGAACTGGTGGGAACGAGCACTGAGTCGTGGGAGAAAGCGGCCACTGCAGCGGTCGAGAAAGCCAGCAAGTCACTGCGAAACCTGCGCATCGCAGAGGTCACCCAGCTCGACCTGCACGTTGAGGATGGAAAGGTCTCGAGCTATAGGGCCAAGGTCAAGCTGTCCTTCAAGTACGAGGACTAGAGGCAGGGAACCCTTACTTCTTCCTCTTGGACACTTCGATCGTGGAGCGAGTCTCCGAAGGTGAGTGGTCGTCCGACCCTGCATAAGCGGCAACGACCTCGTAGGTCCCGACCGGCTTGGTTACGGGGACGATGACTACAGCCCTTCCGTCGGCGCCGGTGCTTGCCTCATAGGCCTCGCCACGGAAAGTGAACGTTATCGGCTCACCCGCGAGGGGGCCGTTGGCTCCGGTGAGAGTTGCAGCCAGAGTCAGGTCGCCGCCGATGCGAGCCGAGGTGTCTCCGGAGTAAGCCAAGGTCGTGGTCGGATCGTCTTCTTCGGTCGTCGACGGGACGATGACGAGAACCCGCGCGCCATCTTTGTTCGGGATCGTGATCTCGAGACCGTCCGTCAGCTGAGCCGACGTCGCTGTACCGACCTTCGTACCGGTCGGAGCTTCGAGCAGGTCGAAGGTCATCCCTGCCGGAACGTTGCGTAGCGCGATGGTCTGCGTAGCGGCATCGCCTTTCTGACGGAAGGCCAGTAGAGCGCCATGGCCCTCTTCGGGGTTCCAGGTTTGGAGTGCGGTCCACTTCTCTTCCATCGGGTCGGCGAGGAGCGGATACGTCATCTGCGCGAACTCTTCCCGGTACTCCTTGTAGAAGTCCGTCCACGGACGTGCCTGATCGATCACAGAGTCGGGGATGTTGCGCAGGTCGGAGAAGAACGTCAGGTGCGAGGGCATCGCAGCTGCCATCAAAGTATCGACCGGATAGCGGTTGTACTGATTGCCGCCGAGGAAATGCTGGCCGAGTGAATACGCCGGGATGTACGGACTGAGGTTCCATATGTTGTGCAGCAAGCGGTGGGGTTCGGGCGAACCGTTCTGGAACCACGACGGGCCTCGCGTGACGGACTCGAACGGAAACAGCCGGTAGTCATTCGTTTCGTCGATCGAGAACGTGACGTGTGGGTTGGCGGCGATCAGCCGGTCGAGCATGGCCGTGAACGCTTCCTTGTGCTGGTAGAGGTCACCTTCGCCGACGCAGTCGAGCCACACCAGGAAGTCGAACTTGAAGTAGGTGACACCCCAGTTAGTGATCGAGTTCTGGATACGCGACTCGAGGTGCGTCATGAATTCGGGGTTCGCAGCCCAGGTTCCTAGACCGGCGTCGTTCGAGCCACCGTTCGGCTCCACGATGCTCGTTGCACCGAGTGCGTCTCCGACAGGCTTGCAGGCCCAGTTCGGATGGCTCATATAGGCGTGGGAACGCGGATGGAAGTGCATCGGATTCATCCACAATCCGAGCTCCATCGACCCGATCAGCTCTCGGACGTTCTCGAACGTGCAGTCCGTGTATCGCTTGGCGAATTTCGCCGTCGCCTCGGTCCCATCCCACCGGGGATCGGTGTTCGATGCGCCAACGGTGTCGCCGCAGTCCGGCTCCCAGTCACCGGAGCGGGCCTGCCACCCGTCGTCCAGGATGAAGGTCTCGATGCCGAGACGTCTGGCCTTCGGCGCGACTTCGGCGATGACTTCCTCGACCATGTCGTCCTTAGCCCCGTCGGAGCGAACGTCCTGGTCGGTTCCGTTCGAGTTGAACGTGATCTCTGTGTCGTACGGATCGAGCCGCTGGCTCGACAGGTACTTGTAGAACTGCCAGGGCTCGTCGTCGGGGTTCGCTCCGAATCCGACGAACGCTGCTTCCATCGCGTAAGGAACGCCAGGCTTCAGCACGCGGTGTCGTCCGGGCGCATCGCCGGCGGCTGGGTTCTCGATGTGACCGCTTTCCTCGATGGGGCCGAGGATGACGATGTCCGCTGAATAGTCGACATTCAGCTTCGCGA
>Ga0190275_10001244_pt1 | contig 19200 bp, 14 predicted proteins | sample Popmic550T_FD_133745 | JGI IMG/M metagenome (GOLD analysis project Ga0190275, IMG submission 133745) | Populus adjacent soil microbial communities from riparian zone of Yellowstone River, Montana, USA - 550 T | ecosystem: Environmental > Terrestrial > Soil > Riparian zone > Trees stand | place...
AGCTGCGCGGATAGACCAGAACTTCGAGCGCGGACAGTTGCGGGTAGATGCCGGAGCCGGTCGCCAGAGCGTCGCTCAGTTCGAGTTGGTCCGTGGCGTCAACTTCCACGTCGAGCTTGATGGTCTCGACCGGCGCACCCCTGAGGCGCATCGCTTCCGAGCGTGCGCCGCCCTCGCTCGACCCTTGCGCCTGAAGCGTGCGCGTCAGCGTCTCAGGGTTGTACTGAAACACGATCACGTTCGGCACGGGGTTCAACAGGTCAATGCCGATAATCGCGCCTTTCATCACGCGCGGCGATCCGGGGAAGCTGCTCATCAGTCGCGTCCTTTCACGAAATCAAACGTGCGTTCGGCGGTTCAACTTCGGCGTCGTCGTCCGAGTCGGTATCGGACTCGATCTTTTCGGGCCGCATCAACATCGCGCTCGCGAGCCGCGGCACGGTCTCGCCGGAGAGATGTTCGCCCAGCCATTCGTCGTTGAGCTGCATCTTCTCGAAGTCCTTCCAAATCCGCTTGTCGCCCGCGCAACTGTAGCCGCGACAGACGGCGGGACGGTCTTCATAAATAGAGCAACATCCGTTCCCCGCGTCGTAGTGCGTGCAATGGCCGGACGCCTCCCGACGTATGAAGTAGGGCCGCCCCAAATCCCACTTGACCTTGCCCGACTCGACCTCTTCGGCGCTCAACGCGAAGTTGAGCTTGCAACAGACGGCCTTGCAGACGTGCATGCGCTCGGCGCAGTTGACCTCCACGAAGTCGCCGCGCGCCTCTCGCTTCGAGTCAACGCGCAGAGCCACGCCGGGGCCGAGCGTCTCGCCCTTCGCATCCATCTCGCCGCGAACTTTCGACGCCGCCTCGAAGACCTCTTCGGGCGTCGCCAATCCTTTCTCGACCAGCACATCAATGAGGCCGTAGAGGAACGACTCGGCCTCGTGGATGCGCTCGGCGTTGTCACTGAGCGCCGTGTGCGTGAACAGGTTGCCGCGCTCGATTTGACGTTCGAGTTGGACGAACTGCGTCTGCGCGCCGCCCGCTCCGCCGTTTGAATTTCCGACTGCCACGAAAAAACTCTCCTTCAATCAATGCCGCCGCGCTCGCCGACCTGCGGCTCACTTGAGCGAAGCCTTCAACGCCTCTATCTCTTCGTCGCGCGCGCGCGGCGATTCATGGACTTGAAAAGGGACTCCGAGAATCCGGCTGATGAAGAACGCCGCCGCGTCCTTCACGCGGTACTCATAGCTGTTCCCCATCGTGGCCTCTTTACTCCCGGCGTAAACCATTCGCGTCTCGTCATCCAGAAGCCCGATTAAGTGAGGGACGGCGGAAGCGCCGAGGGCGACGAAGTTTTGCCCTGCGCTGCCATCCAAGCGGCCCGGCAATCCCCAGTCGTTCGCCATCCCCGTGAAGTTCCCCGCGAGCGCAGCGGCATAGACGGGCGACAGCACACCGCTTGTCTCCTTCGGCGGATAGTCCTCCCGTTTGTGGAACAGGATTTCCGCGGCCAGAAACCTCGGCAACTCCGCCGCAGCCGAATCGCTCGCCAACGCTTCGAGCGCTTCCGTCGCGCCCGGCGCATTCCAGACTCCATCCAGCGCGTCCTCATCCAGCCGATGGAAGAGATCGACGTATCCGAGTTCGCTCAACCTCTCGGCCACGGTCGAGGAATCGTGCGTCGGGCTGTCCTCTCCTTTTGTTGATCTCTTCATCGTCTTGTCTCTTGAGAGTTAACTGATTCATCCCTCGCGCGCCGTAGGCCGCGGATCATGGCGTTGACTTGGTCTTTGACAGTTGACTCGCCATGACCCAGCCGACCTTCCCTGCGGCTATCCCTTCGACGACCGTCACCCTCCACCAGTGCGTCGCCGCCGCGCCCTTGTTGAAGTCCTTGCCCCAACCCTTGTTTGTGACCTCGACGCGCGTGTCAACGGGCAGTTTCTCGACGGTGCTGCCCGCGGCGTTTTTCGGGTCGCCGACCAGAAGAACGTCCGCGGCGTTGATGAATCTACGCAATGCGACGGTGAACTTGAGGTTGGGGTCGCCCACGTCCGTCGCGCCTTTGTTCCAGAGGCCCGCCGCAGTCGCGAAGGTGCCGCTCGGTGCGTCGTCGGAAATTTTCGATAGGCTCAACCGAGTGAACTTGCCGGCGGCGTCGGACTTCCAACCCCAACGCACGGAGCCGTAGTAGGTGCCCGTCTGTACGCCCGATATTGCGGTGGCAGTGGTCTCGAAGATTTGGCTGGCGTCGGCACCGTGCCCCGGTAGCCGGGGCTTATCTTCGAGTATGGCGTCGTGCTCGCGGAAGACGCCCGCCGCATCCGTGTAGCGATAGCCGCGCTCGCCGAAGGCCCCGACCGCCGCGTCCGTCAGCGCCGTGTCTTTGGCGGTCGTCGCGTCAACATCGTAGATGGGGTTTCGCACGCCCTTGTACTGGTCAATGTGCACGCCCTCGCCGGTCTTGCCCGCCGGGATAGACCTGCCGACCACGGTGGGGTTGATGGCGATGACCTTTCCGAGGTCTTTCGAGTTCGCCGTCTGTATCATCGCGATGTTCGAGGCGTCCACTTTGTCGCCGGGCTTGAAGTGCAGTTTGATGTGGACGCCTTCATCAACTCCTCCTGAGCTGAGCGTTTTGTAGATGCTCGTGTCCCAATCCCCGGCCCAAGTTTTGATAGCCCTCTGAATCGTCGCGGGCGCGGTTTGCGAGCCGCGCAGTCGTCGGCGGATTTGCAATCCTGCCGACCCACCCTCGCCCGCCGAACTGCCGCCCTGCTGCACGACGTGGGCAAGCTCGTGCGCGAGCAGATTTCTTCCCGAAGAGGTTTCGGGACGGTACTCGCCCGCGCCGAAGACGATGTCGCGACCGAGGGTGTAGGCACGCGCATTAAGGGCGCGCGCTGAACGGGACGCGTGCGCGTCGGCGTGGACGCGCACGCCGCTGAAGTCGCTCCCGAAGCGCGGCTCGAAGAAGGCGCGGACGTGATCGGGCAGCGGGCTGCTCTCGCCTGTAAGCGACTCGTGTGCGCCGTGCGTCGTCGAGGTGTCGTGGACAGCGCCGGCGTCGGCCCGACTCTTCGCCTGCGTCGCACCGGCGCGCGCCGTCTGCGTCAATCCTGACGACGCCATTTGCGTTGCGCCCGTCATGCTCATCACCGCCTCGGCTGCGCGGTCGGCCTCGCGCTCATGCGCGTCGTCGGGGCTTCCCACCTTCAAACCTGAGCGGTCAGAGGCGCGCGCAGGCACGCGGCTGAAGTCGCGCTCGAAGCCGACGCCCTGCGATGACGATGTTAGAGAGTTGACACCTCCGGTCTGCTTCCCCGCGACATCTCTGGACTCAGGAGCGACGATGCGTCGCGCCGGAGATTTCTCGCCGGCGGCTTCACCTGATTTCGGTGTTTGTAGTTCTCGACTCATCGCTTGCTTCCCAAAGTTTCCGCGCGCGCGCCCTTCACTGCCCCACTCCCTGATGGAAGAGCGGCGTGACGATCTCTATGTTGTCCATGTCGAAGACATCGCCGCCGTGCTCGATGGCGTGAATGTGATTCAACTGGTAGACGGCGTTGCTGCCGCCGCCGACCTGCTCAGCGCCCTTGGCGACCGGCGCGTAACCCTGCTTCATCAACGTGATGTTGGCGGGAGACCATCCATTGCTCAAGTGCTTGTCCGCCGCGACGAGTTTCCAGAACGTCTCCCTGAACTCGCCGAAGTCTTTGAAGTGCATGTCGCGCATCTTGTCGGCTATCTGGCGCGGGAAGCGACCGACGCGCCCGTCCGGGAACCATTGCCCCCTTACGACCGGAAGTGTCTCGCCGCCGGTCGCGACGCCTTGCGCCCCTCTGAGTTGTGGGGTCGGGAGCGGGGGGGCCTCGATGGTTGGGTCGGGGACGACGCTGCCCGCCTCCTCGAAGTCGGTCTGCACCTGTCCGGCGCGTGCGCTTGCGAGTCTGCTCTTCTGATCGGCGAGCCGCTCCTCCAGAATGCCGATGGCTTCGTCGAGACCTTTGCGATTCTTCTGCTGGTGCAGGTACTCTTTGATCTTCGAGCGGTTGATGGGGATGCCGTGCTGCTCGGCCTCGGCCAGCAGTTTCTCCAGCTTGGCGATCTGCTGCTTGGTCGCGAATTTGGGGAAGCAGTCCGAGCGACAGAGCTTGAGCGCGTCCGCCGCGCGCGGGTTCTGCTGGAGCGCGCTCTTCAGCTCCGGGTTGGCGTCGAGCATCTGCTTGGTTTCGGGCGAGATGCCCTCGAAGATGTCGCGCCGCGGCTCCGGCGCTTTCGCGGGAGCGGGAGTCGCGGGGGCGGGAGTCGCGGCGGTCGGCGCGGCAGGCTCTGTGGCCTTCGGTGCGGAAGGCTCTGTGGCCTTCGGTGCAGCCGCTGCCGCGGCGGGTTTCGGCTTGGCTGCTGCTGCCGCGGAAGGTTTCGGCTCGGCTGCTGCTGCTGCGGCTGCCTTCGCGTCGTCAGCGCCCGACGCCGCCGTGGTCGCGGCAGGGGAGTCGGGCGCGGCCTGCGCGATGGAAGACTCGCTGGCGCGAATCTTCTCGGCCTCGGAGATGACATTGTCTGCGTGCTTCTCAAGCGCGAGCGCCGCGTTCTCGGCCTCGGCCTCCGCCGACGCCGCGCCCTCAAGCAACTTGCGCGCGTTGCGAACCTCTTTCCACTTCTGGAAAATCTGCCAGCCCGAGACGGCGAAGCGCGCGATGCCGTATAGTCCCACGCCCACCTTTGCGATGTCCGAGTAATGGATCATGCGCGGCCCCCACTTCGGGAACCACTTGACGAGGTTCAGACGGTTCTCGTCCACGAGCAGGATAGCGGCGGGCAGCACGCGCTCCATCGCGATGACGGCGGCCTTGCCCGCGGCAGTCCTCGCGGCCCCTACGGGCGTTGCGAACGATGCGACGGTGGCGACGTGCGTAAGGAAGTTACGAATTCCCAAATGCTCGTAGCCGGCCAATTCGTTCGCGGTCACGGGCACGTTCCGACCGCTGTCGTAGTCGTGGATGATGAGGACTTGATCGGGGTCGTACTCCTGTCCGCCGATGAGGATGTTGAAGGGCAGATTCTTTATCTCGCTGCCGAAGTCCGTAGAGTTGAACAGCCTCGTCCCGCCATAATACCGGATGCGGACTTTGCCGTTGGGCAGACGCTCGGCGGTGAAGGTCGCGCTGTCCTCGAAGAAGCCCATCACGTCGTGCCACGGAAGGACGGGCGCGTTGGCGAGCGCGGCGGCCCCCTTCTCAGCGCCCATCGCCCGCATGCGAAGTTGCGAGAGCGCCTCGTGCAGCGTGAGGTTGTTGCCGAAGTCCACGGCGCGGTCTAGCTCTTCGAGATACGACTTGCCGTTGATGGTCTGCTCGGTCAGCCTCTTTATCAGTTCCGCTGCGTCCGACTCCGGCGTCTCGGAGATAATCTTTATGATCTCTTCTTCTTCCGCGCCGCCCGTCCAGTATTCCTGTATGAGCGTGCCGAGACGGTCAACGCGCTCTTGAACGCTCATCCCGCCCGGCGGCTCGGCTTCGGGCGCAGGCGCGTCGCCCGCGCCGACTTCGAGTACAGTCCGTTGCGAGTAGCGGAGCGCCCACGGGTCAGCGCCATCGAGCATGACCTCAAAGCGCAGCCCCGGCGGCACGATGTCTCCCGTAATTATCCACTGCTTGACCGACGGCTGCGGCTTCAAGTAGTACGTGCCGGGTATGAGGTCGGTAGTGACCGAGCCGCCGTACTCGACGCCCGACTGCATGTAGAAGGTGACCTTGCTGCCCGCGATGCTTATCCTCACTACACGGTCTGCCGCCGCCGCGGTGCTGACCGTCGCCCCTTTGCGCGCGATGCCGTGGAAGAGGCCCGGCGTCGGACTGAAACGCTCGCCGCGCACGACGGCCTCGGAAGCTCTATCGGCTTCAAGCTCCGACGCGTCCGCCGCGTCGGAGACTTCGAGCTTGCCTTGAGCGCCGCGCGCGTCGCCGCCCTGCTGGATGGTGTGGGCCAGCTCGTGCGCGAGCAGTCGCCGCCCGTCCGCGCTGCTGGGCGCGTACTGTCCAGAGCTGAAGACCAAGTCGTGCCCGACGGCGTAGGCCGTCGCGCCCACGGCGCGCGCAGACTCCGATGCACGCGAGTCCGTGTGAACGCGCACGCGGCTGAAGTCGTGTCCGAAGCGCGTCTCCATGAGCGCGCGCGTCGCTGCGTCGAGCGACTGGCCCGGCGAATTCAAGACCTCGTGGACGACCGGGGGCGCTTCGCGGTCGCGCAGTGAGCCGCCGCCGAAACGCTGCACGCTGCCTGTGCGTTTCGACGCGCACGAGTCGCACTCGCCGCCCGCGATTGTGTGCGTGCCGCACGCGCACTTGCGTTGCAGTATGCCTGCGCGCGGAGCAGACGCCTGCGCCGCGCCGCCCGGTCGCTTCATAGCTCTGTTGCCCAACTCACTCACAGCATCAATACCTTCGCTCACTTGCCGAACGGGCGCGGGGCCATGTCGGGTGCTGTCTTCGGGCGTCCCGCGTTGACGAGGGGCGGGTATTTGCAACCAAGCTCGGTGTCGGCGCTCGACGGTTCACTCTGGCATTCGAGCTTGGCATCAGCCGTACTTGAATGCGGACGCTTCGCCGCTTCGTCAATGGGGCCGAAGCCGGGCTGCATCGTCTCGGCGATGCGCGCGTTCGCCGCGCACTCGTCATCGGAGAGGACTTTCGTGTCTCCGCGTTTCGTCTCGAAAATCGTCTTCATCACCTTGCGCCGCACGCGCACGACGCCGACGCGCAGGTACTGAAAGACTTTGTCCCACGGGCGCTTCCCTCGCCGCGGGTTCTTCATGAACTCGTTGATGGCGGCCAGCGTGTCGGACGCGAGCGGGTCGCTTGGCGTCATGCCGAAGAGCGAGAGGCGGTCTGCGGGATCGGGCAGCACTGTGAAGATGTGCACGAAGCGATCCGACAGCTCTTTGTTCGGTATCTCATCGCTGCCGATGAGGAAATGCGAAAGCTCTTCCGACGAGCGGAACTGGCTCCCCGTGATGGCCTGTTGCGCGACGGGCGTGGGGTCTGCGAAACGACGCCCGTACAGTTCGCCGCCGCCCGTGCCTTCGGGCACTTGCGTGCCGCTGCCGACCTTTTCGCGAACTTTCTTGGTGGTCTCGCGACCGCGCTCCTCGGAGAGTTTCTGATTGTGCGTTCGCTCGATGGCCTCCGGCGAGGCGTAGCCGATGATGCTCTCAATCGTGCCGCCTTTGCTCAGCTCGCTCGCCACCTCACCCATCTGCCTGTCGGATTCGGTTTTCACCGACTTGTTCGGCTCGATGCTGTCGAGTTTGAAGTAGTAGCGGAACTCGCCGAGCGGGCGCGTTTCGATTTCCTTCGGGACTTCGCGATCCTGCTCTAAGTCAATGCACTGATACTTGGGCATCGCGGGCGGGCAGTAGCACGTCCAGCACTCTTCTTTCGTGTCGTGCTTGGGGTCGCGGTTGTTTCCGACTGTGACGAGGCACTGTTGTACGCCGCCGATCTCGCTGCACTTGAGGCCGATCTCGACCCCCTTGATACGGACGCCGCCGCCGCCCGTTATGTCGTTGGGGTTGACGCCCTGACCGGGATCGAGACGCCGTATGTACTCGAAGTCTATGAAGACGGGCACACCGCCGATGTTGACGGTCGCGCCCGTGCGCCCGCCGACGCCGGGGCCACTGCCCTCGTTCGTACCGACGCCTTCGAGCCGGACGCGCGCGCCGCCTATCTGAACGTCCACGCCCGCCGTCGCAGTCCCTTGCGGGTCGGCTCCGCTCGATACGACCGTTGGCAGGTTGCTCTTTAGCTGCGCGTAGACGTCAACGTTCTTACTGCCCGAACAGTAACGGAAGGCGACGGCCATGTTGCCGGGGTTCGGGTTCCAGTAGAGTCCCTGCCGCATTTCGGGAACACGGCGACACGGGCACGCGACGAGCTTGCGCATGACGTAGGAGACAATCTTCTCTTCGCCCACCTGTCTTTCGGGTATTCGCACGAGGCGCGTCTCGCCTATCTTCTGCGGCGTGGTGTTGTCAGCCGCCCCGTTCGTGTCGGCGGGCTGGCGGCGCAGCACAGCAGGCGTCCGCATTATCTTCGGTGATGAGAATCCGCCCGCGCCCGGCGTCGCGACGTTCGGGCCGACGCTCAAGACCTGTCGGGCCACGCGGTCGGCCTCGGCCTCCGCGGGGTCTTGGGTCGAGCCGATTTCGAGCTGCGTTTGCACCGCGCTCCCCGCGCTCTGTTGCTGTACGACGTGCGTCAGCTCGTGCGCGAGAAGCAGTCGCCCCGCGTTGGACTCAGGCGCGTACTCGCCCGCGCCGAAGACCATGCTGTGCCCGACGGTGTAAGCGCGCGCGCCCACGGCCCGCGCCGACTCGTCCGCTTTGGAATCCGAATGCACGCGCACGCGGCTGAAGTCGTGCCCGAATCGCGTCTCCATGAAGCTGCGCGTCCCCGCGTCGAGCGGACGCCCGGAGCCGCCGAGGACTTCGCCGACGACGGATGGGACGCCGCCGCCGACGTGCCCCGCGCCCGAAGCCGAACGACGCAGCACGCCGTTCTTCTTCTCGCCGCACGCATCGCACTCGCCGCCCGCGATGGTGTGCGAGCCGCACGCGCACTTGCGCTGCAAGAGTTCGCCCGCGCGCGTCTGCGTGACGGCGGGCGTGGGCTGCGCTCTGGTCGCCGCGAGTTCGCTCATCTCTTCACTCCACCACCGCCGCCCTTCGCATCGCCGCCACTTTTGACTTCGCCGCCGAAGCCGCCGTAGACGGCCCCTGCGATGCGCGAGCCGATCTGTGCAGGGTCGCCGCCGCCGCGCGGCAGACTCATCCCGCCGGCCTCGGCGCGCGCGTAGCTCCCGCCCGACAGAAGCACCGCGTCAAGCCCGCCGAGCGTGAGCAGACGCGATAGCTCCGCTTCGATTGCCGCGCGGACTTGCGGAGCCTCGTGGCGCGCGACGGGGAGACCTTCGAGGACGAGGCGCTCGATGTGCAGATTGATATTCATGCGACCTCCTCGGCGGCTGGCTCCTGCCAGCGGAATTCGGCCTCGTTGACGGGGCGGCCCATCTTGCGGAACTCCTGCTCGGCTGCGCGCAGCAGCAGCGGCATCGTGATGGGCGACTGCGCCTCTGCGGCCATGAAGGCTGCGTTGATTGCGACGTTGTGGATTGCGCCGCCCGGAACGCTCAGGCGCGCGAGCCGGTCGAAGTCGAGTCCGCGCGTCTCGGCCTCGCGCGGAAAAACTTTCTGCCAGATGGCCTTGCGCTCGGCGAGGCTCGGATGCGGGAAGTCAACTATGAAACGCAGACGCCGCATGAAGGCCGTGTCGAGCGCGCTCTTCATGTTCGTCGCGAGGATCGCGAGGCCGCGGAACGCCTCCATACGCATGAGCAGGTAGTTGATCTCGATGTTGGCGTAGCGGTCGTGCGCGTCTTTGACCTCGCTGCGCTTGCCGAAGAGCGCGTCGGCTTCGTCGAAGAAGAGGATTGCGCCGCCGTCCTCTGCTGCGTCGAAGAGCCGTCGAAGGTTCTTCTCCGTCTCGCCGATGTACTTGCTGACGACGGCTGAGAGGTCTATGCGATAGAGGTCGAGGCGCAGGTCGTTGGCGATGACTTCGGCGGACATCGTTTTCCCTGTGCCGCTGTCGCCCGCGAAGAGCGCGCTGATGCCGAGGCCGCGATTCATCTTTTGCGCGAAGCCCCAGTCCTCGTAGACCTTGCTGCGCCGCCCGACCTGATCGGCTATCTGCCGCAACAGCCCCTTCTCGTTGGCGGGCAGCACGAGGTCGTCCCAAGTCGCTCTGGGGTCGAGACGCTGCGCCAGATGCTCAAGGCGCGGGCGCGTGTGCAGAAGGCACGCGTCCCAGAGCTGCTCGCGCAGAATTGCGAGCGGCACCTCATCGCCCGCCTGCGCGCTCAGCACCTGTTCGGCGACCTGCGTGATAGTCGTCAGGTCGAGGTTGAACTGCCCCGAAAGCCGCGCCGGGCTGTCGGCGGCTGCAATTCCCAAAGCCTCAGACCACGCGGCGCGCTGCTCGGTCGGCGTCGGCTTTGCGATGTCCACGGGCATGACCGAACGGCTCAAGCCCGACAGAACGTCGCGCGTATCGAGAAAGACCATTCCCGTGACGCGCAGAAGGAAGCGCCGGAGCGACTGCAAGGGCGAGCCGTCGCCCTGCGCGTGAAGGTCTTGCTCGTGCGCGTCGAGGTAGAGCGCGACCGGCAACAGAATGTTCTCGCGTTGCAGCAGGCGCGTGAGCGTCTCCATTTCGGGGGCCGGCGCGGGGAGCAGATCAACGGGCATGCGGTAGAGTCGAAGTCCGAGCGCGGAGGCGACGTGCAGCGCGATGATCTGCTTGCTGGGGGCGTCCGGGCCGAGCAGATGGATGATCGGCGGGATCGCACTAGGGGTCTGCTGGCTCAGAGCGTTGACGATCCATTCGACGGCGACGCGCTGTGAGTGCGGCAGCTCCGGCTGCGTCTCGGCCACTTCGAGCGGCATGAAGAAGGACGAAAGACGCTCGTAGAATGTGCCCCAGTTTCCCTTGATGAAGTCGGCAATGCGCTCGTCGGTGCTGAGCGCGCTGGCGATGAGCGACTGGGCGTCCGCCTGCTTGATCTCGATGAGCCGCCAGTAGCGCAAGGGGCCGCCAGCCGCGAGCGCCTCCCACGTCGGATTCTCGAAGAGCGTGAGCGCGAGGCCGAAGGTCGGGAAGGGCTTGAGCGGGTCGTCCTGTGCGCGCGCGCAAAGCCCCGCGATGCGCGTGTCAAGCTCCATCGCCGCGCACAGCAGAAGCACATCGCGCTCGAACTGCGACAACCCGAAACGGCTGGCGAGCAGTATCAACTGCGGCGGCGGGTCGCTCGCCTCCGCGCGACGCAAAGTCTCTTCGGCCTTCTGCAACTGCTCGTCTGTGATTGTCTCGGCGGGCGGCGCGGGCGGGAGCAGCGGAAACATCGTGGCGGGCGACGCGAGGAGGTTCGCCGGTGACTGCCGCCGGAACAGGCGTCGGCGCGGCGCGGCGCTCGTCGCTTGCGGAGTCTCGGCCACCTCACCCGGCAGAAGCACAGACGAACGCGCGGGGCCGGCCACGCGCATCAGACGCAGACGCAGCCACTCCAGCGCGGCGGCCAGATAATCCTCGTTCGCTTTCTCCGCTTGCGCCCTCTGGCTCATGGAGTGATCTCCACCATCAGATTCTCGTTGAAGACGGGCGGCGTCTGCGCGTAGTCCACGATCATGCTGTCCACGCCGTCCACGCGCAGCCGCAGGTAATGTTTCCCGACCGACTCGGCGCTGATGTTTTTGACGGAGAAGGTGAGCGTGTCCGTCTGCGTCGCATGCGCGTCAGCCAGAATCTCCCGGTCGCCGAAAAGGATTGCGGCGCGCTGATTGGGGCGCACTTCGGGGCTGCACGTGATTGTGAGCGTGAAGTCGCCGGCTGCCGCCGAGCGCGTCGCGGGCAAGCGCGTCAGTATGCGCGGCGCGAGCGCGAAGACGAGCGCGTTGGTCTCCCGCGTCTTGTTGACGAGATCGGCGTCGCGCTCGACGACGACCGTGACGGTGTAAAAGCCCGCGACCCACTCGGCGCGCGCAGCAGGTGTGTCGGGCAGCGCGAGGGCGATGTCCGCCGACTCGATTGAAGTTGGCGTCGGCAGCGCGGGGTCTGCCAGCGCGGGCACGACGATGTCTTCGTCGAGGCGCGGGTTGCTGAAGTGCGCGCGCAGCCGGTTGCCGTCGAGGTGGTGGCCCGTGAGCGTGAGCGCTTGCCCCAGCTCGATGCTCGGCTGACGCTCGTTCGGGAAGGCGAGCTTCGTGAGCGTGGGGAAGGGAGATGTCAGATTCCCCTGCGCGGTCACGCCCTCGTCCTGTTGCCCGCGCCGCGTGACGGGGAGCGGCGTTTTTGCGGGGCGGCGACTCTCGATTAGCACGACCGCGACCTGATAGGCGGCGGAGACGCGATACTTGACCTGAAAGATCGTCCAGAGCTTCGACATCTCGTCGAGCGTGAGAGGCTGCGGCGTGATGCGAACGCGCTCGATCTGGTCGTAGAGATCGAAGTCGTCGCGCTCGGCGGCTGGCAGCGCGTCTCTGATGTCGGCGGCGCTCAGCACAGGGTGGTCGTGCAGAATGCTCATTGCGCGACCGAGAAGCTGATGGCTCACAGGCTCAGGCTTGTCGTCGTCCTTCGAGTAGGCCGTAAGGACGTAGTGGAGGTTGAGCGCCAGAGGCGTCTGCCCCGTCTCGCCCGACCTGACCTGCCCCGGCATGTCCGCGTTGCGCCACGCGCCGTTGAGCGAGGTCTGGTAGAGGAAGAGGTTGACGAGGTTGCCGGGCTTGTCGGGAACCTTATCTGGCGGCTGCGTTGTGACACCTGTGTCCTGCGGGGCAGGCTCGCGCCTTATCTGATCGTCAATCAGCTTGCGAAGCGTCGTAGTGACGGCGGCGATGGCGAGTGAGTTGCTCATCAGCTATGCCCCCCAGAACGCCGGCGCAGGTACTCCTGCAAGTTCATCGCCTGCGGCGCGTGGCTCCGACGCTCCGGCTGGCTCTGCGCGTCGCTCTGCGGCGCGGCGCGCACCTCTATGCGCCCGATGGTGACGTTGATCGTCGGCTCCTGCGCGGGCGCGTCGGACTGCGCTTGAGCCTCAGCCTTCGGCCCCGCGTAACGCGCGATGCGCGGCTCGAAGACGACGGCCTTCGGGACTTCCGCGCGCGCGCGTCGAGCCGTGCGCGGAGCGAGCGGCGCGTGTGCCCCGGTCGCCAAAGGCGCTTGCGCGCCGCGCTCGACAATCGTCTCCCTGACGACGGCGCGTGTTTCGGTGCGCTGCTCCGAGGGTGCGCGGCGGGATTGCAACTCCTCTATCTGTCGCCGCAACCCTTCGACCTGCTGCTCCAGTTCCGACAACTGTCCCGATGTCGCCTCGTCGCTCGCGGCAGATGCTTCGGGCTGCGCCGCCGAAAGCGTGCGAGGCGAGGGCGGCAAAGTCGGCTCGCGCGGCGCGAGACCGTCAGCCGTTCGGCCCGTCTCGTCCGCGGCGTCGTGCGGAGGCGTCAAGAGTCTTGTGACGTAGTCGCCCGGCGCTTCAGACGCAACGTGCGGCGTGGGCCGAAGAGTGATCGTCTCGGACGCTTTCGTCGTCGTGTGCTGCGACTGCGACGACTTGGCGTCTGCACGGTCTTCGGTCTCCGGCGGCGCGACCTCATACGCTTCGTGCGGCTCACTGCGCGGGACTGCGGCGCGACCTCGGCCCGGCATTAACTGAGCCGAGCCTTCATCCGTGCCGCGCGGCGGAGCCTCGGGCGTCTCAGCCGTCGTGCGCTCTCGTGGCCGCGGCGGTTGCGCCTGTCGGGTCGGCGCGGCGTCCGATGTCTCGACGAGGAGCGTCGTGTGCGACGGCTCGACGCCGTGCGGCTGTTCAGTCTGAAGGCCGTCGGCGGCGCGCGACGGCTCGAAGATCGAGGGCAGACGCGGCCCGACGACCGGCGAGAGGCCGAAGCTTCGCGTGATAAGTCTGTCGAGGTAGTCGCTCATCCGCCCACCATCTGAAGATAAATCTCGCGCCGCAGCGGACTCATCGCGAGGATGTCCGCCTCGCGCCAACCGTATGCGACGGCCAGCGTATGCACCTCGCGCAAGGTTCGCTGCGCCCACGCGTGAAGCTCGCCCCAGAAGTAAGAGACGATGTCAAAAGGCATCTCCCAGCGGTGGCCGCAATCGGGGCACGAGAGGCTCAATTGCACGTCGGCCTGCGGGTCGGCTCGCCCCATCTCGTCGGCGACGGCGTCAAGCACGTCCGCGGGCAACTCGCACGCCTCGCACTCCGCCCCGTCGCGCGCCGCCGACAGAAGGCAACGCTCCAACAAACGGCAACGACCGCCAGCCGCGCCGCCGACGCGCGCGAGCGCGATCAGGTCTCGGCTGTTCGGCAGGCGGAAGCGCACATCGAAGCCCGCGGCGCTTAGTGAAAACTCTTCGGCGCTCTCCGCCGCGTCGGCGACGCGCAGGTCGCCAACGTCGAGGTCGAGTTCGAGCCGCTCGCCGCAGCCGGGACAGACCGCGAGGCCGGACAGTTGCGGGCCGAACGTCCACTCACGCAGAAGCAGCAGACGTGCGTCGCGCCCGCCGATGCTCAGCGCGGCAAGCTCGTCCGGCACGGCGTCGGGGCATGAGGCGACGAGCAGCGCCAGCGCACGCTGTGCGGACTGCTGCGCCGCCCCACGTTCCCACACGCTTAACAACTCGGCTGCCGACAGCGGGCGCATGGCTCGTTACGGTTGCGGCTCGGTGAACGACGGCTCCGTAGGCTCGGTCACGGCGTAGTCGCGCTCCCAGCCTTCGTTCTCCAGCTTGAGAGTCTGGATGGCGACGGCGTTCGCGTTTGCGTCGAGATCGGGTAGCGACTGGTACTCGGAGACCCAGCAGCGGAAGACGTTGTAGGAGATCACCGGCTGGCCGGCCTCGTTATAGACCTCGATGATGATGTCTTTGCGGAAATCTTTGAGCGAGACTTCCGCGCCGAGGTTGGAGCCGAAGTTCCAGACCTTGTTGGCCCACTTCTCGAACTCGGTGTCGTGCGTCACGCCGCGCTCCAAGGTGATGGCCTCGAACTCGGTACGGCCCGGCGACTTTCGACTGCTCGAAGGGTCGCCGCCCTCGCGGTGCTTGACCACTTCGGTCGTGCGCTTGAGGCCCGTCACCTTGCTTATGCCTGCGACGTACTTGCCGTCCCACTTGACGCGGAATTTGAAGTTCTTGTACGGGTCGAAACGCTGCGGATTGGTGTTGACGCTGAACTGTGCCATTGCCTCCTCCTTACGCCTCGATCTTGCCGGCGATCTGCTGAATCTTGAGGATGACGAACTCAGCAGGCTTGAGCGGCGCGAAGCCGACGATGATGTTGACGATCCCTAAGTTGATGTCGTTCTGCGTGGTCGTCTCCTTGTCGCACTTGACGAAGTAAGCCTCCTGCGGCGTCGTGCCCTGAAATGCTCCCTGCCGGAACAGGTTGTGCATGAAGGCGCCGATGTTGAGACGAATCTGCGCCCACAGCGGCTCGTCGTTCGGCTCGAAGACAATCCACTGAGTGCCGCGATACAAACTCTCCTCGATGAAGAGCGCGGTGCGGCGAACGGGGACGTACTTCCAATCCGAAGGTGTTCGGTCGTCGCCAGCGAGCGTGCGCGCGCCCCAGACGACGCGGCCCGCGCCCGGCATCGCGCGCAGGCAGTTGATTGCGAGCGGGTTCAGCTCGCCGTTCTCGTTGTCCGTGAGCGGAACGCTGAGCTGCGGCACGCCGACGAGGTTCGCCTCTAATCCTGCGGGAGCTTTCCACACGCCGCGCGTCGTGTCGGTGCGCGCCATCACGCCCGCGATTGCGCCGCACGGAGCGAAGTCCTCCAACTGGCCTTCGCGCAGCGGATTCGGCTGGCGCAGGCGCGGGAAGTAGAGTGCGGCGTAGCTGCTCTTGGTCGTGATGTAAGTGTCGAGGTTGTCTTTCGCGTCGTCCTTGTCGTTCCAAGTCGCGTCCGGGTCAACGATCATCATCGCGCGCCGCTTCTGGCAGTACGCGGTGGCCGTTGATATGAGCGCCGTGTCAACGTTCCCGTCGGCTTTGTAGGGCGGGATGCAGAGCAGGTTGAAGAGGTCGGCCTTACGCAGAGCGTAGAGTCCCTGCTTGGCGTTCTCAAGTCCGGGGCCGGTGAAGTCGTTTTCTACGAGCGCACTGCCATCGGAAGAGATGCCGGTGGTGATTTTGTCGTTGGTGGCATTGGGGAGATTAGGATTATTCGGATCATCGCCCCACAGCGGCACGGGCGGTGTGGCCGTCAGGTCAGGATCGGCGTGCGCCGCGGGCTTCGCACCGGGCAGCGAGCCGTTCATGCGTACGAGGCTCGACTCGTTCTCAAGCACGCGGTCAACTTGCCGCGTGTGGCCGAGCGTGACCGAGACGTTGCGGAACATTTCGATCTGTCCGGTCTGGTCGTCGCGGATCGTAAGGTTGAACAGATCAGCCGCGCCGCCCGCGACATCGTGATCAACGCGCGCGCGCAGCGAGTTGCCCCACTTACCTTCTGACGCGGCTACAAGCCCAAGCCCGTTTGCGTCAACGGTCGCCCTCGTGATGGGCGCAGCTCCGGCGACCGCGCCCGCGGCTGCGGCCTTCACGCTGGCGTTGGTTGCTCCGGTCGCGGCGGCTGCCGCCTCTGCCGCGTCGGCGACGGCGTCGGCTGCGCTCTTTCGCGGCTCGGCGGTGTTCGCCGCATTGTTAGCCACACCGCGCGCCGCCGCTGCCACATCTGCGGGCGGGTCGCCGCCTGCTACGGCCTGCGCGGCGTCGGACGCGTCCTGCGCGGCGTCGAGCGCGTCGGCGCGCGCGGCGTCGGTCGCGTAGAACGGGTGGAAGAGGCGGACGACTATGGCTTGGCTTCCGCCGTTCATATAGAAGTCGCGGACGGCGAAGCCGAGGCTGCTGTCAATCCACAGCCCGCCGAAGATGCGTTCAAAGTCAGAGAAGCTGTTGATGAACTTGGGGACGTTCACCGGCCCGCGTAATGCCCTGCCGATGAAGGCGGTGATCGAGGTGGCTACGCCGGTGATGGTTCGCACACCACTCGGCAACTCTTCGATGTAAACGCCGGGATAGGTTGGTGTAATTGGCATTGGAAGCTCTCCCTTTCAGCGAAAACTCCTGAAGGCGTCAACCGCGAACGGTAGGCCGCGCGTGCATGGCGTGCCGCTCAAGATGAGCGCCGATGAGGGCATCAGGCTGGCTCCGACCGACTCTTCGTGGGCGCTAAAGCCATTCCCCGCCTGAGCGATCCGCCGGCCAATGCTGCCAGTCACCTGCCCGTTCGATGCACCGTTTGATTACCGGGAGAGCGGACGCTGGTGGCAGCTTTGAGGCTCACAGCGGCGTAACAAACAACGGAATCGCAGTGTTAAAGGTGCTATTGCTTTTGCGGACGGCCTTGCGAGAGTGAAGCCGCCGCCGAACTTTGCGTCGGGGCATCCACGGATGAGTCAGTGCGCGCCCGAGCGCGCCGTCGCACCGCGGATTGATTTTACGGGATGATGCCTTCGTTGATCCTTGCGGCGGAGTGAAACCGCCTGCTTCAGATTAAAGGATGCTTTCCTGAGCGAAGCGTGGAAGCGCGGGGGACAAGTATCCTCAGTGCTTATCACAAAGCAAGTAAGGCGCGCGGGCAAGAGCGGGCAAGAGAAAAAGAGCGCCTTATGCAACTACTCGACTAGGTCGTGAGATTACGAGTTCAACCCAAAGGGAAAACTTGCCAAATAAGCTGCGAGGTTCTAAAAGCGTCTTTGAAGCGAGACAGAGAGTAGACCCATCCGTTCGTGATGTCAATAATAAAAAAAGCCGACCGCTTATCACTTTCGAGAAGCGGTCGGCCACTTGAATACTCTCATGCGCGGCGTCGGCGGATGCTCGCGCAGTATCGCTCGGACTTTATCGAGACATCATTTCGCGTGCTGCGAAACAGGCGGCGCGCGATGCCGTGCGCTCAGCCTACCTCGGCTTTACATACGACTCTTCCCACGCGCTGAGGTCGTCCATGATTTTCGCGGCGAGCCAGTCCTGAAAATTCCCGTCCGACAAAAACGCCCTCTCTAAAATGTTCTCCGCCGCCACGCTCGGCGTAACCCCTCCGCCTTCGGTCGCGTTCAGATAGTCGGTGTAATCGGCGAGCATCTGTCCAAGTCGCGGATGCACGCCCAGACGCACCCATTCGGTAACGACGCAGCCCGACACCGAGAACCTTTCGGGCGATGTCCACGCGACCGGGTCAATCAAACGTATGCTGATCCTGTGCCTGCCGCTCACGCGCTCCGTCCAAGCGTCAGTCACCTCCGCCAGTATCGTGCCGCCGAACGGGGGCGAGACCTGAAGCCCCACGCCCACGGGAATGACTTCGTCCAACTCAAGCGTCGCGCCTGCGTGGCTCACGACGACCGTGTGCGCTTGCAGCGCCTGCGTCCTCTCGTCGGCGGAAGGCACGGCGAGCCAGACGGGGAAACGTAAGTTGATTCGCTTGTTCCTGCGGGAAACAGTTTTGCGTTCAGTTTGACGGCGCTTGCTCTGTTCGTTTGTCATAAAGACCTATCCCGTAATCATAATCGGGGACAATCAGCCCCCGGACGGATTAGTAAGCAAATAAAATGCCGCCCGCGCTCGTCGTCGCCACTCGCTCTAAGCGAGGCGCTCATCCGGCGACTTCGCAAGACGAAGCTTGAGAATCGTGCGCGCGAGATCGCTTCGTCGAAGCTGATGATCGCCTTACGGAAAGCGGACGATGTAGAATGAGTCCAAAGACGCTTTCAAATACTGAGAGACCGGAGGTGGGTTTATGAGTTTAAGCACGGCATTCGCGGAAGAGCTTCAGATGGAATCGGCGACTACGAGAAAAATGTTGGAGCGCGTGCCGGAAGACGCGTTCGACTGGAAGCCGCACGAAAAGTCCATGACGCTGGGGCGTCTGGCCGGGCACGTCGCAGAGCTTGTCGGCATGTTCGTTCCGATGGTGACGATGGACGCGATGAGTTTCGGCGACTTCACACCCTTCAAGCCCGCGAGCGTCGCGGAGCTTTTGGAGAAGTTCGACAAGAACGTCGCGGACGCCGTCGAGCTGTTGAAGAATCAGTCCGACGAGCAGTTGCCCAAGACGTGGCAAATCAAGAGTGGGGAGAAGGTGTTCATAGGGATGCCGCGCGGGGCTTTCATACGTTGGCTGATCAGCCACATCGTGCATCATCGCGGGCAGCTTTCGGTTTACCTTCGCCTGCGCGACGTTCCGCTGCCGTCCGTCTACGGCCCGACGGCGGACGAATCTTAGAAGCACAAAGCAAGCGGTCTCTGTCTGTCCATGCCCTGTGTTTTTAAGGTGGGACTTGATCGCTGCGCGCGTCGGATGAAGGCGTGAACACGTTGCAACTGTCCCACGAACAAGCTCAAGCCGTCATGCTCGCCGCGCAAGGGTTGCTACGTCGCCCGAAGCGCGCCGCAACGAAGCGCGCGGTGCTAGACGCGATCCGGCGCATGGGCGCTTTGCAGATAGACACGATCCACGTTGTCGCGCGCAGCCCCTACCTCGTTCTCTGGAGCAGGCTGGGCGAGTACGAGCCGCGCTGGCTCGAAGAGCTTCTGGCCGAGGGGAAGCTGTTCGAGTACTGGTCGCACGAGGCG
>Ga0190275_10001245_pt1 | contig 19195 bp, 18 predicted proteins | sample Popmic550T_FD_133745 | JGI IMG/M metagenome (GOLD analysis project Ga0190275, IMG submission 133745) | Populus adjacent soil microbial communities from riparian zone of Yellowstone River, Montana, USA - 550 T | ecosystem: Environmental > Terrestrial > Soil > Riparian zone > Trees stand | place...
GAGGTCGCGGGCCATCTGCCGGATGACCATCACCTGCTGGGCGTCCTTCTGGCCGAAGTACGCCCGCTCCGCGCCGACCAGGTTGAAGAGGACCGCGACGACGGTGGCGACGCCGTCGAAGTGGCCGGGCCGGGCGGCCCCCTCGAGCGGCTGGGCAACGGCCCCTACCGACACGGCCGTGTCGAAGCCGGGCGGATAGATCTCCTCGACCCCGGGCGCAAACACCAGGTCGACGCCTTCGTCCGAGCACATCGCGAGGTCGCGTTCCTCGTTGCGCGGGTACTTCGTGTAGTCGGCGGCCTCGTTGAACTGGCGCGGGTTGATGAAGATCGTTACGACGGTCGTCGCGTTGTCGCTGCGGGCACGCCGGATGAGCTCGCGGTGGCCGTCGTGCAGCCAGCCCATCGTCGGAACGAGCCCGACAGGTCGCGGCGCCGCGCGAAGCGCCTCGCGCAGCTCCGACCGCGTCCTGACGACCTTCAAGCGGAAGGTGGCCTACAGGTCGCGGTCGAGCGGGATGCCGCCCTGTGGGACGGCGGCTGGGAGGCGGTCCAGCGCGCTCCGACCCAGCACCTCGTCGAGCGCCGCGTCGTCCATGCGGACGGTCTGCTCGGGCCCGGGGAACGTGCCCGCGGCGACCTCCTCGGCATACGTCCTCGCCGCATTCAGGACGGCTTCGCGCAGGTTGGCAAAGGGCTTCGCGTGCTTCGGGTGCCAGTCGCTCCAGCCAAGCAGGTCGGTGACGACCTGGACCTGGCCGCTGCAGCCCGGGCCTGCCCCGATGCCGATCGTCGGGATGCGCAGCCGTTCGGTGATCGCGCCGGCCAGCTGCTCTGGGACGAGCTCGAGGACGATGGAGAACGCGCCCGCCTCCTGGACCGCCAGCGCGTCGGCAAGGAGATTTCGAGCCCGGTCCGGAGATTTGCCCTGCACGCGGACCTTGCCGCCGAGCGCGTGCTTGGCCTGCGGCGTCCAGCCGATGTGGCCCATCACCGGGATGCCGGCCTTGACGAGCGCCTCGACGATCCGGGCACTGCGAACGCCGCCTTCGATCTTGACCGCCTGGGCGCCGGCCTCGCGGAGGAAGCGGCCGGCGTTCTCGACCGCTTCGGTCGGGGTCGAGTAGGACAGGAACGGCATGTCGCCGACCACGAGCGCACGGCTCGTGCCACGCGCCACCGCCGCCGTGTGGTGGAGCATGTCGGCCATCGTTACGCGGATCTCGCTGTCGTAGCCGAGCAGGACGGTGCCGAGCGAGTCACCGACAAGGATGACCGGGATGCCCGCCTCGTCGAGGAGCTTCGCGGTCGGGAAGTCGTACGCGGTCAACATCGCGAAGCGCTGGCCGTCGGCATGCAGCTTGGCAATGTCCGCGACGGAGAGACGCTGGTTCGCGGTTGGTGCGCTCATCTGGTTGGCTCCCGGACGGGCTCGGATCGCGATCCAGTCTGCGCGGCAGCGTCGCGGTCGTCCAGCGTGTGTCCCACGCGGTCGAGGATGGTGTGGGCGACGTCGCGCTTCGACAGCAGCGGCAGCTCCTCGCTCGTGCCGTCCGCCGCGAGCAGCGTGACCCGGTTGGTGTCGGTCCCGAACCCTGAGCCTGCCTCGGCGACGTCGTTGGCGACCAGCACGTCGACGCCCTTGCGCCGCAGCTTGTCGGCTGCGCGTTCGAGCCCGCCCGTCTCGGCGGCGAACCCGACGAGCACCGGTCGCGGCTCGATTGGGCGGCGCGTCGTGGCCCCACTGCTGTCCTCGCCCCTCGCGATCCGGGCGACCTCGGCGAGAAGGTCCGGCGTGGGCTCCAGCTCGAGCACGAGCGATGCGCCCCGTTCCAGCTTGCGTTCCGCTGGCGTGGCCGGCCGGAAATCGGAGACGGCGGCGGCCATGATCAAGGCGTCGTACGAGGCGCGGCCAGTGTCAGCCTCCGGCGAGGTCGCGCGCAGCAGGGCGGCGCGCAGCTCGCCGGTCGAGGAGACCGCGACGACCTCGGCCCCAGCCGGTGGCGCCACCTCGAGGTTCGCGGCGATCAGGGTGACCCGGGCGCCGCGCTCCACCGCTGCGGCGGCAGCGGCGACGCCCATCTTCCCGGTCGAGCGGTTGCCGATGAAGCGGACCGGGTCGATCGGCTCCCGCGTGCCGCCGGCTGTCACCACGATGTGGCGGCCGGTCAGGTCCTCGTCGCGGGCGCCTTCGACGAGCGGGGGCCGGGCCGCTGGATCCGGCAGGCGGACGGGGCGGTCGGCGAGGAGCTCGACGACGGCCTCCACGATCGCGCCCGGATCAGCGAGCCGTCCCACGCCGGATTGGCCGGACGCGAGCGGGCCTGCCTCGGGTTCCACGAACGTGTAGCCGAATCCGCGCAGCCGCTCGACGTTGTCCCGCGTGGCCGGGTGGTTCCACATCTCGCCGTCCATGGCCGGGGCGACGACGACGGGCGCCACGGTCGCGAGGCACGTGGCGGTGACCACGTCCGCGGCCAGGCCGTTGGCCATCGCGCCGAGCCAGTGTGCCGTCGCCGGCGCAACCACGATGAGGTCGGCCGAATCGGCGAGGACGATGTGCCCGATACGGCCGTCAGGGAGCAGGTCGAGCTGGTCGGTTTCGACCGGATGGCGGCTCAGTGCGGCAAACGACAGCGGCCCGACGAAGCGCGTGGCCGATGGCGTGAGTATGGCCTGCACGTCGGCTCCCTCCGCGCGCAGCAGGCGCAGCAGCTCGACCGATTTGTACGCCGCGATCGAGCCGGTGACCCCGAGCCCGATGAGCCGACCGTCAAGGCGCGCTCCGGCAATCACGACAGCCCCAGCTCGAGCGGTTCACCGCCGGCCACCTCGGCGTGGAGGATCGCGAGACCCTTGAGAGTGAGCTCGGGGTCGATCGCGTCGGCTCCGTCGACCAGCCGGGCCCATGGCGCCGCCGACAGGCCGCCGGTCAGGATCACCTTGACCGCGCCCGGCTCCACCGCGTGGCTCTCGCCCAGTTCCCGCCGGATCCGCGCGAGCAGCCCGCTCGCCAGCCCGAGGTAGCCGTAGACCGCTCCCGACTGCATGGCTGCGACCGTGTCCCGCCCGATCGCGCGGTCGGGGACCGCGAGCTCGATCCGGGGCAGCTTCGCGGTCTTCGCGGCGAGTGCCTCGAGACCCAGCTCGAGCCCGGGCGCGATCGCCCCGCCGACATAGGCCCCGTCGGCCGCCACGCAATCGAACGTGGTCGCCGTGCCGAAGTCCACGACCACCGCCGGTGTCCCGTACAGCCGCTGGGCCGCGAGCGCATTGACCAGGCGGTCCGCCCCGACCTCCGAAGGCCGGTCCACGCGGATCGCGATCGGTACCGTCCCGGCCTCGGCGACGACGAGCGGCCGCTCGCGACGGGCCGCGATTGCCTCGATTCCGACCGTGAGCGACGGCACGACCGAGGCGCACGCGATGGCGCTCACGTCCGCGAACGACACGTCGTCGAGTCGCAGCAGGCCGTCGAGCAGGAGCTCCAGTTCGTCGGCGCTCGCCCGAGGTGGGGTCATGGCGCGGCGCATCGCGACCAGCGATCCGGCCTTCAGCAGCCCGATCGTGACGTTCGAGTTGCCGACGTCGATCGCGAGGAGCATCGCGCGGATGATACGCGCCGCCTCGTCGTGGCCGCGGCGTGCGTTTCGGAGCCGTCGGGCGCCACCCGCTGCGGTACCATCCGACGCGTCCGCCCCGGGCCCCGATCTGAGGAGAACGCTCCGTGTCGACCCCGCCGGCCAAGTTCTTCGTGAACCAGGGCGTCGTCAACAGCCGCACGGACATCCTTCACCTGCTGCGTCCCCTGCTCAAGCAGACCGTGACGTACCGCTACGTGCGCGGGCGCGACACCGTCGCCCACGGGACGGGCTGGGTCGAGCGAATCGTCGTCGACGCGGACGACGTCTCGACCTACTTCACGCCTCTCGCGATCACGCTGAACATCGACTCGTTCGAGCACCTGGAGTTCGAGACGCGCCCGGACCAGCTGCTGGTCTACACGCTCGTCCAGGGCGACGAGCGAGTGGTGGTCGAGTTCGCGCCGGTTGGTCCCGGGACGGAGGAGACATCGCCGTTCGCACCGCGCCAGCTCGAGTTCGATACGAGCGACTACGTCCAGATGGAACTGCTCGGCCTCGACGCCCACGAGGACGAATAGCCGACGAGCCTCAGGCGCCGCGCTCTCCGCGGACGTACGGGATCCCGAGCGCGGCCGGCGCGCCAAGGCGCTTACGGAGCGCCTCGCGTGAGCCGATCACCACGACGACGATCACGAGCAGGTACGGCAGCATCTCCAGGAAGAACGTCGCGGACCGGCCGGCCTGGAACGGGTTGGTGAACCCGAGGATGGCGTCGACGCCCTGGATGTCGAGAATGAACCGTGAGATCGCGCCGAACAGGAACGCGCCAAAGGCCGCGCGGATCGGGCTCCACTGGGCGAAGATCACGAGCCCGACGGCGATCCAGCCGCGACCCCCGACGGTCTGGTCGGAGAACCAGCCCGGCTGGATGGCCAGCGTGATGGTGGCGCCCGCGAGCCCGGCCAGCAGCCCGCCAACGAGCACGTAGGCGTAGCGCGACCCGTACACGTCGATCCCCTGCGCGTCGGCAGCGCTCGGGTTCTGGCCGACCGCGCGCAGGTGGAGTCCGGGCCGGGTCTTCTCGATCCAGAACCATGCCACTGGCACGAGGGCATAGCCGACGTACACGAGGACGCTCTGGTTGGTGAGGAAGATCGGTCCGAGCAGCGGCACCTCGGACAGGACGGGCACGGTCAGGCGCGGCAGCTGTGACGTCGCGCCGGCCCCCGACAATCCCTCGCCGAGGACGCGGGCGAGGCCCGCGCCGAGGAACGTGAGGGCGAGCCCTGACACGACCTGGTCGGCGCGGAGGTGGATGGCGAACACGCCGTGGAGCAGGCTCAGGACGCCGCCGGCGACCATCGCGACCACGAGCGCAACCCACGGGTTGCCCGTCGCCACGACCGTCGAGAACCCGGCGACCGCCCCGATCAGCATCATTCCCTCGACGCCGAGGTTCAGCACGCCCGATCGCTCGGCGAAGATCTCGCCGACCGCGGCGAACAGCAGGACCGTGCCGGTCCCGACGCCGGCCGCCAGGACCAGCTGGAAGTCCATCAGGCGCGGCTCGTCGTCGTCGGCGCCGTCGACGGCTGGCGGCGATCGATCCGAATCCGGTAGCGGACCAGCGTGTCGCCCGCGATGAGCGAGAACAGGATGACGCCCTGGATCATCGCCGGCACGCCGGACGGCTGGATCTCACGCCCCGCCAGGATGAGCGCTCCGAACAGCACGGAGGCGATGACGACCCGGAACGGTCCGAAGTGGGCGAGGTAGGCAATGATGATCGCCGTGTAGCCGTAGCCCGGCGAAATGCGGTCCTGGAGGCGGTGGACCACGCCGCCGACCTCGCTCATGCCGGCCAGCCCGGCCAGGGCGCCCGAGATGACGAAGACGACGATGATCGCCCGCTTGATGTCGATGCCCGCGTACCGGGCGGCACGCGGGCTGTCGCCGATCAGGCGGATCTCGTAGCCGGCGCGCGTCCGGTTCAGCAGGAACCACATGAGCGTTGCTGCAAGGAGCCCGAACAGAAAGCCGAGGTGGATGGTCAGGCCGCTGAACGCCGGGACCGCCGTCGCGACGTCGGTCAGGCGCGGCAACCAGGCCTCGCGCGGGAACTGCTCGGTCTGCTGGAAGCCTCCCTCGGACCACGGGCCGAACACCCAGTACTGGATCCAGAACAGGGCGACGTAATTGAGCATCAGCGAGGTGATGATTTCGTTGACGCCGAGCCGGGCCTTGAGGATGCCGGGGATGAACCCCCAGACACCGCCGGCGAATGCCCCGGCGACCATCATGGCCGGGATCACCACGATCGCCGGTGTTCCCGGCGGGAGGGTCGGCGCCAGCACGATCGCGCTCGCGCCCCAGGCACCCAGCAGGAACTGCCCCTCCGCCCCGATGTTCCAGAGGCGCATCCGGAAGGCGAGCGCGCACGCAAGGCCGGTGAGGATGAGCGGGGTTGCCTTGACGAGCGTGTCCGACAGGACGCCGACGTCGCCGAACGCGGCATTGGCGATGTGCAGGTATGCCCGCACCGGATCGCCACCGACGAACGCGAGGATCAGCGCGCTGATGAAGAGGGCCACGACGACTGCCCCGATCGTCGTCAGCGGCGACAGCCAGCGCGGGGTCCACATCCGCGGTTCGAGGCGGATCGTCATGGAGCGTCACCTCCGGCGGGCGCTGCCTCAGCGGCCGCGTCGGCGACCGCGTCCTCGCCGCCGGTCATGAGCAGCCCGATCCGCTCGATGTCCGCCGAGTCCACCGGGAATGATCCGACGACCCGACCCTCGTACATCACGTCGACGCGATCCGCGATCGACATGATCTCGTCGAGCTCCTCGGTGATCAGGAGGATCGCTGCGCCGCCGGCACGGCGCGCCATGAGCAGGCGATGGACCGACTCGATCGCCCCAACGTCCAGGCCTCGCGTCGGCTGGACGGCGATGATCAGGTCGGGCTCCGACTCGATCTCGCGGGCAAGGATCAGACGCTGGAGGTTGCCCCCCGAGAGCAGCCGCGCCTCGGTGTCGATCGACGGCGTGGCGATTGCGTAGCGTTCGCGCATGGCCTCGGCGACGCCGCGGGCGCGGACCGTGTCGACCAGCCAGCCCTGTGCGATCGGTGGCGTCCGATACGACTTCATGATGAGGTTGTCGACGACCGACAGATTCGGCGCGCTGCCGACGCCGGTCCGATCCTCCGGGATGTGGGCTATGCCGTGGCGGATCGCCTGGCGGGCCGAGGCGTTTGCGATGTCGCGTCCGTTGATCCGGATGCGCCCCGAGCATGCGCGGAGCCCGGTGATCACCTCGGCCAGCTCACTCTGACCGTTACCGGCGATCGCAGCGATCCCGACGATCTCGCCACTGCGGATCGTGAACGACGTGCCGCGCAGCGCCGGCAGCTCGCGGTCGTTGACGGCGTCGACGTCGCTGACCTCCAGGACGGTGTCGCCGAGCCGGGCCGGGGTCCGCTCCACGGTCTCGATGACCTCGCGCCCGACCATCAACCGCGCCAGTCCGGCGCGGGTCGACCCGGCAGCAGGCATCCCGGCGGCGGTGACCTTGCCCCTGCGCATGACCGTGATCCGGTCGGCGATCGCGAGCACCTCGCCGAGCTTGTGGCTGATGAAGGCGACGCTCCGGCCGTCGGCGGTCATCGACCGGAGGGTCCGGAACAGCTCATCGATCTCCTGTGGGGCGAGGACTGCCGTCGGCTCGTCCATGATGAGGATCCGGGCGCCGCGGTAGAGCAGCTTCAGGATCTCGACGCGCTGTTGCTCACCGACCGACAGCTGCCAGATCTTGGCGCCGGGATCTACCCGCAGGCCGAACTGTTTGGCCAGCCGGCCCACCTCGGCCTCGGCCCGGCCGGTCCGCAGCAGGAACCGCGGCGAGGCAAGCCCCAGGATGACGTTCTCGGTAACCGTCTGCGACGGCACGAGCGTGAAGTGCTGGTGGACCATGCCGACGCCGGCCTCGATCGCATCGCGTGGCGAGTTGAACTCGACCGGCTGACCGTCGAGCAGGATCTCGCCGCTGTCCGGCCGGTACAGGCCGGCGAGGATGTTCATGAGCGTGCTCTTGCCGGCCCCGTTCTCGCCGAGCACGGCATGGACCTCGCCCACGCCCAGGTCGAGCGAGACCCCATCGTTGGCGAGGACACCCGGGAACGCCTTGACGATCCCGCGAGCCTCCAGGGCATTTGCCTCGAGGAGGCCGGCCGCGACCGGCACGTCCGGATCGGTCACGGACACGAACGGGCGGTGTCGGGTCCGCCGGTGAGAGACCGGCGGACCCGCATCCTGTTACTCGAGGGCCGGCAGCTCGACGGTGATCCCGTCGGCCCACCAGTACATGCACGTCTCGCACTCGTTGCCGGGTGCGCCAGGCGGGAACTGGTCGAGGTCGGACTGCTCGAGCTGCTCGCCTTCGGCCAGGATCTCCTTGCCGGTGTTGTCGGTGATCGGTCCGGCGAACGTGTCGAACCGGGTCCACTCGCCGGCGAGCATCTTGGCCAGCGTGTCACGGACGAGCTGGACGTCGGCCTCGGGCAGGTCGGCGACGCCCTTGGGGAGCGTCTCGCCCTCCATGAAGCCGAGCAGGCCCATCGCCTTCGAATCGGCGTCGAAGTATTCGTAGCCCGCCTCGTACGTGCCCGCTTTCACCTGCTCGGCGATGCGGGCGTATTCGGGTCCCCAGATCCAGTACGGGGCGGTGAGGCACCGTTCGACCTTGCACGAAGCCGGGTGGTCGTAGGTGACGCCCCACTTGCCTTTCTCCTGGGCGACATCGGCCACGGCACCGGTGTCGGCGCCGGTGAAGACGACCTGCGCCCCGGCGTCGAACAATGACGCCGCCGCGTCCTTCTCCTTGATCGGGTCATGCCATGTGTTGATGAAGCGGACGTCCATCGTGCACTCGGGGCAGGTCTGCTTGGCACCGAGCATCAGCGCGTTCCCGAGGCGCAGCTCCTCCGGGATGGGAAACGTCGCCATGTAGCCGAGCTTGGGGTTGCCGTCGGCCTTCGCTCGTGATCCGGCCAACATGCCGGCGAGGTACTTGAAGTCCTCCATCGCGCCGAAGAAGTTGCCGAAGTTCGTCCCGTTCGACTTGAAGCCTGTCAGGTGCAGATAGGTGATGTCCGGGAATTCCTCGGCGACCGCCGCCATCGGGTCCATGTAGCCGAACGACGTCCCGATGATGAAGTCGAAGCCCTTGCGCGAGAGGCTCCGGAACACCTGCTCGGAGTCGGCGCCTTCGGGGACGTTCTCGATGTAGGCGACGTGCGAGCCCTCGATGTTCTCGCAGACGTACTGGAGCCCCTCGTAGTGCGCCTGGCTCCAGCCGCCATCGTCGTGTGGTCCGATGAGGACCATTGCGACGTTGAACTGGCCTTCCACGGCATCGGGAATCTGCAGCTCGCCCTGGCCGCCCACCGTCCCGACACCGGCACAGCGATCGCCGGCTGCCGCGCTCGACGAGCTACCAGGCGTGGTGCTGCACGCGCCGAGCACCAGGAGTGCGGCTGTCAGGAGCGAGAGACGCGCGAACGACGTTCTGGCCATGGTTCCTCCTCAGATCCGGCTCGACGACTGGCGTCGGGTCGCGCCTCGGGAATACCGACCCCGCCTCCGCGCTTGCGAACCCGCGAGAAGAATAGCGGTCGCCGACCGCGCGAACCGGCCGTCCGGGCTGGCGGGGCGATTCCTGTAGCATGGCCCGCGATGTTCGAACGAACCGCGCTGCCCGCCGGGCCGCGTGTGATCAGCGCGCGGGTTCCGGGCGCGCGCTCCGTCTCCGTTGCGGCCTATGTCCTCGCCGGCTCGCGCCTCGAAACGGCCGAGCAGGTCGGCGTCGCCCATTTCATGGAGCACATCACGTTCAAGGGCACGGCCGCGTATCCCACGACGCGCTCGATCAGCGAGGCCGTCGAAGGGGTCGGCGGGTCGTTCAACGCCGCGACCGATCGCGAGTCGACCGTGTACTGGGTTCGCGTGCCGGGGCGTGAGGCGGTGCGAGGCGTCGATGTCCTCGGGGAGCTCATCGTCCGGCCGAAGCTCGAGAGCGACGAGATCGAGGGCGAGCGGTCGGTGATCATCGAGGAGATTCGCTCGTATCTCGACGACCCGAGCGAGTACTGCCAGACCCTGTTCCAGGGCGCGCTCTTCGGGGAGGGACCGCTCGGGCGCGAGATCTGCGGGGACGAGGACGGGATCCGGGCCCTCCCGGGCACGACCATCCGCGACTTCTGGCGAGTCACGTACCGCCCCGCCAACACGGTGATTGCCATCGCCGGCGATCTCGGTCACGACCAGGCGGTGGAGCTCGTCGCGAACGCATTCGGGTCCGGCAATGGCGCCGTGCCCGGCTTCGCGGCCGCGCCCGAGCTGCCCGCCGGTCCCCGCGTGATGCTCGGCAAGCGCGACACGACGCAGGCCCAGCTGTGCATCGGCGTGCCGGCACTCCGCCGCGACCATCCGGACAGCTGGACCCTGGCGGTCCTCAACGCGATCCTTGGCGACGGGATGAGCAGCCGTCTCTTCCTGTCGGTGCGCGAAGCGCGCGGGCTCGCCTACGACGTGTCGTCCGGCCTCGTCGACTACGCGGACGCCGGAGCACTCGAGGTTTCTGCGGGCGTCGATCCCGACAAGCTGCCGGAGGCAATCGAGGCCATCCTCGCCGAGCTTGCCCGCCTGCGCGACGAGCCGGTTGGTGAGGAGGAGCTCTCGAAGGCGAAGCGCTACCTCGCGGGCGGCCTCGAGCTGCGGATGGACGAGACCCGCCATGTCGCCTCGTGGATCGGCGGGCAGGAGGCGCTGCACGACCGGGTCCTCACGGTCGAAGAGGCACTGGCCGCCATCGACGGGGTCGACGCGCCACAGATCCGCGAGCTTGCCGAACGGCTCTTCCGCGAGGAGGCGTTGCGGCTGGCGGCCGTCGCACGGCCACGCCACCTGCGCGGCCTCGAGGCACGGCTCAAGCTGCCGGCATGAGCAATCCGGCTGGCGAGCGCGACATCGATCTCGTCGTTGCCCGCCTCCACCTGAAGCTCGGGTCGCTGCAGCTCGCGCGTGCCGAACTCGGGGAGATGGCGGGTCGGGGCACGCTCGGCGACGACGGGCTCGTGGACCTCGCCGAGGCGCGCTGGCGAACAGGCGATCTGACCGGCGCCGGCGAGGCGGCCACCGTCGCCCTCGCTGCGGGTAACGAGGCGGTCGTCGCGCTCGTTATCTCCGCTGAGGCAACGGCGGCCGCGGGCCGACCCGCGGAAGCGCGCCGCCTCGCCAGTCGGGCGCTGGAGCTCGCCGACCTGTCCGTTTCCGACGTCTTCGCGGGCATGCCGCGCGCATCGATCTGGCCGATCGAGCCGGGTACGCCGACCGTCGCCGAGCCGCTGTTCGGGGCGGAGGTGGCAGCGGTTGCCGCAGCGGTCGGGGACGCGGTGGTACATCCGTCCGGCCTCTGGGACGACGCCGAAGGTGTCGATCTTCCGGATCCACAGCTCGCGCTCGAAGCCGGCCGAACCGCGCTCGCCGACGGGCGCATCACCGCGGGCGCGCTCCATCTCGCGCTTGCCCTGCGCCTCGCTCCGGCCCTTGCCCCGACCGTGCTCGACGCGATGGCACCATACGAAGCTCCCGAGCTCGCGCTGGTCAAGGGCGATGCCTACCGGCTGGTCGGGCACGAGCGGGACGCACGGCTGGCCTTCGCGGAGGCCGCTTCATCGATCCCCGTCCCGGCGACGACCAAATCGAGCAAGGAGACAACGTGACCGAACGGACCCTGGTCCTGGTGAAACCCGACGGCGTCCAGCGCCTGTTGACCGGGCGCATCGTGGCCCGCTACGAGGAACGCGGGCTCAAGATCGTCGGGCTCAAGCTGGTCCAGGTCGACCGGGCGCTCGCCGAGCGGCATTACGCGGTCCACCGCGAGAAGCCGTTCTTCAGCGGGCTGGTCGACTTCATCACGTCGGGTCCGCTTGTGGCGCTTGCGCTGGAGGGACCGAACGCCATCGCGGTCGTCCGGGCGATCAACGGTGCGACCCGCCCGCATGAGGCCGCCCCAGGCACGATCCGCGGCGACTTCGCGCTCGAGACCGCGCAGAACATCGTCCACGCCTCGGACAGTGCCGAAACGGCCGCCGCTGAGCTCCAGTTGTGGTTCGACGCCGCGGAGCTGCACGAGTACGCGCGCGACGTGGATCGTTGGGTGCTCGCCCCCGCGGAATAGGGCCGTTCCCGAGCCCCGGATCAGCGAAGGCCGGTTTCGACCGCTTCGGCCTCGACGGCGGGGCCGGCGCCGGCTGCTGCCTCGGTGACGCCGAACGCCCCGGCCGACGTGCCAACCGCGAGCAGGGCGAGCAGCAGTGCGAGGACGGCCGTGCTCGCGCCGCGGTTGACGCGCGCGATCTTCACGATCGAGGTCCGGACCTGGTTCAGATCGATCCCTGGCCATGAGGGCCGCCAGTCCTCGGCTGACGTCCCGCCGTGCGGTCGACGGAGGCCGATCGCGAGCAGGCGCACGTAATAGAGGATCGGGCCGAGCAGCGCGACGAGCAGCAGGCCGGCCCACGGCTCCCCGAACAGCAGGCGAACGATCGTCGAGCGGGCCTCCCACGCCGCGAAGCCGGGCAGGCCGACGCTTGCGACGATCACGAGCACCAGCGCCAGGACGAGGGGCGGCGAGTGCCGCGCCCAGCCCCGCAGGTCGTCGAGCCGGCCGGTCCAGAAAGTTGCCCGGGTCGCGGCACACCACGCAGCGAAGGCGCTGCGGGCAACGACGAATGCGAGGATCCAGACCCGGACCGGCGTCCATGCCTCGGTGCCGAGCGCCGCGAGCCCGAGGATGATGACGCCGGCATCGCCCATGATCGAATAGCCGAGGACGTGCTCGAGATCGTCCTGGATCCATGCCGCGAACGTCGCGAGCACGATCGTCACCACGCCGATCCCGATGAGGACCGCCCGTTCGGCGCCAAACTCCGGGAGAACCGGTGCCACTGCGCGGTCGATCCATGCGAGGGCCACCACGGCCAGCACTGCGGGACCCCACGCGGTGAGGGTCGGCAGTGCCACTTCCGGCACTGCGTCCGCCAGCCGGGCCGCCCAGAAGTGGAACGGGATCACGCCGAAGCGAACCGCGACAGCGATCGTGAAGCCGAGATAGGCGAAGCCGAAGACCTGCGGCTGGACCGCCAGGTCGCCCAGCGGTCGCGCGATCCAGGCCGCGGCCGCGATCGCCAGCGCGCCTGCAATGATCACCGCGCGAACCTCCCGGATCCCGACGGTGGCCCCGGCGCGGGCGCCGGTCGGGGCAAGCGTGACCAGGACGCCGAGCAGTCCACCGATCGTCGCGGCCGGCACCGCGATCCGGGCATCCGGCAGGGACAGCGCAAGGGCAGCCGCGGCCAGCGTCCCGAGCATCACCGCAGGAGCATCTCGTCGCGTCCCGGCGCCTGCCCCGAGGAGCGCCAGCGCGAGGCCAGACAGGCAGCCGAGGACGAGGAACAGGCGGAGGAAGTCGGTCGTGGCGACCGTGGCGCCGCCGATCACGATCGTCTCGCCGGGCCGGATTGCCAGCGCGGCGATGAGCGAGGCGACCAGCCCGGCGAGGACGACGGACGTGGCGATCGTCGGCCGGCCGCGCAGGATCAGCGCGGCGCCCGTCACCGCGATCGAGATCAGCAGGAACGGGAGGAGACTCATCGTCCGATGTCCGGCCCCGTCACCTCCGGCGGGCGCGGCGATTCGCGTCGCGCGTCGAGCGGTCGCCGGATGCGGACCCGCGATTCCGTCGCGAGATCGAAGCCACCGGATCCGTCGGAGCGTGCCGCGTACCCGAGGGCCGCGACGGCACCACCGAGTGCGGCGACGAGGGCCGCGGTGACCACCTGCTCGAGCTGCGACGGATGGCCGTCGAGGCCGACGCCCACGAGCAGCGCGGCCTGCAGCAGCAGGAACAGACCGATCCCGATCCGCAGTACGTCGCGACCGGTGGCAACCGGCACGACCGCCAGCGCGGCGAGGGCGAACCCGGCCGCCTGCGCCTCGACGGGGCCAAGCGCCGGCGCGCCGAGCCCAACGGCCCCCAGCCCGACGAAGAACGCGGCTCCGGCGAGGAGCGCTTCGGTCGGCCAGCCGAGCCTCGAGCCGCCGGTCGTGCCGCCACCGCGGGCGGCGATCCACAGCAGATAGGCCGCGAGGATGCCGCCGGTCAGGCTGGCGGCCAGACCCAGCGGCGCGTCGAGCTGGGCTCCGAGGAGGGCGGCGAAGACGAGCGTGGCGGCGAGGCCGACGACCGCGAGGCGGCCGTCGCGCACGGAGACGGCGACCACCGCTCCCGCAACCACCGCCGCCGCGACCGTCCCGAGCACGGGGTTCATCCGGCGGCGAGGGTCATGGCGCCGGGCTTTCGCTCGGTGCGGCGTACGTCGGGGTGGCCAGCACGCCGAACGTGTCGAACGGCCAGTAGCGGAGCCACGCCCGACCGATCACCTGGTTCGCCGGCACCGGCCCGAAGGCGCGCGAGTCGGCCGAGTCCTGGCGGTGGTCGCCCATGAGGAACAGTTCGTCGCCTGGAATGACCCAGCGTTCCTGGGCCGCGTCGGTGGTCTGCACGGAGCCGTTCGACTCGGCGTAGATGTACGGCTCGTCGAGGCGCTCGCCGTTGATGTAGACCCCGCCGTCGTGGATCTCGACGGTGTCGCCGCCGACGCCGATGACGCGCTTGATGAACGGCGTCCTGTCCGCACCCACCCAGTCCTCCGGTGGCGTGAACACCACGATGTCCCCGCGCTTGTACGCGTCGAAGCGGGGCGTCAGCTTGTCGACGAGGACGTACTGCTCCTGCATGAGCGTCCGTTCCATCGAGCTCTGCTGGACCTTGTAGGGCTGGGCGATGAAATTCTGGATGACGACGAAGATGATCAGTGTCAGGGCGAGTGTCTCGACGATCTCGAGAAGACACCCGAGCTGGGGTCGTTGGCTCACAAGGTCGGCAGTATAGGGGCGCCGCCCGAAGCCCGGGATGCGCCGCCGCCGGGTTGCATATCCGACGACGGGCGCGACGTTGACCCTTCTTCTGGCAGCTTGCTACACTCGCCGCGGCCTGCAAGGTTCCAGTCCTCCGTGCAAACGGACCGGATCCTGATGCGCCATATTCCCCGGCCTTGCCGCGTCGGCCGTTTGACGCGCCCGGTCCCGCCCAGACCGGTAGCCCAGCTCGTGGAGGAACCATCCGTCCGTGGACGCCAGTGCACTCCAGTTGCTCGTCCCGATCGCGGGCATCGTCGCGATCCTGTTCGCCCTCTACCTCGCGCGCGACGTGCTGTCGCGTGACACGGGGACCGAGGCGATGCAGGACGTCGCCGGCACGATTCTCGAGGGTGCCGTCGCCTTCATCCGGCGCCAGTACACGACGATCGCCGTCATCGCCCTGATCGGTGCGGTGGTCATCGGTGTGGTCATCACCCTCGTTGAGACCCCCGAAGTCGCGGACGTGCCGGAGCTGACGAACCCCGCGTGGGGAGCCTTTGCCGGTCTGCCCATCGGTCTGATGACCGCGTTCGCGTTCCTGGTCGGGGCTGCCTGCTCCATGGCCTCGGGGATCATCGGCATGTACATCAGCGTCAAGGCCAATGTCCGGACGGCGTCGGCCGCGCGGCGCAGCCTTGTCGAGGCCGTCCAGGTCGCGATGCGCGGCGGTGCCGTTTCCGGGTTCCTCGTCGTCGCCCTCTCGCTGCTCGGCGTGTGGGGAATCTTCACCCTCTATGACACGTTCGTCGGGAACGTGACGGTTGCGGAGGCCCCGTTCCTGATCGTTGGCTTCGGCTTCGGCGCTTCATTCGTGGCGCTATTCGCGCAGCTCGGCGGCGGCATCTACACGAAGGCGGCCGACGTCGGCTCTGACCTCGTGGGCAAGGTCGAGAAGGGCATTCCGGAGGACGATCCCCGCAACGCGGGTGTCGTGGCGGACCTCGTCGGCGACAACGTCGGCGACTGCGCCGGTCGCGGGGCCGACCTGTTCGAGTCGACGGCTGCCGAGAACATCGGCGCGATGATCCTGGGCGTCGCGGTGTACGGCATCGCGGTCGCGGCCGGCTGGCCGAACCCCGAGGCATGGATCTTCTTCCCGCTCATCGTCCGCGCTTTCGGGCTGCTTGCGACGATCGTGGCGATTTTCTTCGTGCGCGGGTCGGAGACCGAAGACCCCATGAACATGCTCAACCGCGGCTACTGGGTGACGACCATCCTGTCCGTGGGGGGGCTTGCCCTCGTGACCTCACTCACGATGAACACGAACGGTGGGACGGGCGAGGCCTTCGGACTGCCGACGTGGGTCTACTTCTTCTTCGCGGGCGTCGTCGGTCTTGCGACGAGTGTTGCCTTCGTCTACATCACGCAGTTCTACACAGCAGGCTCGTTCAGGCCCGTGCGCGAGATCGCCGAGGCGTCGAAGACCGGGCCGGCGACAAACATCATCAGCGGCACGGCGGTCGGCTTCGAGACGACCCTGGTGACCGCCGTGACGATCGGCATCGCGCTGTTCGCGAGCTTCTGGCTCGGCGATCAGGCCGGCCTCGTCAACCAGGAAGGCGTGAACGTCGGCGGGATCTTCGGGACTGCCGTCGCGACGATGGGCATGCTCATGACCACGGCCTACATCCTGGCCATGGACACGTTCGGCCCGATCACGGACAACGCCGGAGGCATCGCCGAATTCAGCCGCGCCGAACAGGGCGCCCGCGAGATCACCGACCGCCTCGATGCGGTCGGCAACACGACAAAAGCGCTCACGAAGGGCTACGCGATCGCGTCTGCTTCGCTCGCTGCCTTCCTGCTGTTCTCGGCGTACATCGACAAGATCAACCTGATCCAGGGCCGGCGAATCGAGGCCGGCGTGCCCGGAGCGGAACTCCTCGACTCGGTCAACCTCGCGAATGTCAACGTCTTCATCGCCGGCTTGCTTGCCGCGATGCTCGTCTACTTCTTCAGCTCGCTGGCGATCCGCGCGGTGGGCAAGACGGCGCAGTCGATCATCGTCGAGGTCCGCCGCCAGTTCCGCGAGATGCCCGGGATCATGGACTACACCCAGCGCCCGGACTACGCCCGCGTCGTGGACATCACGACAAAGGCCGCCCTGCGCGAGATGGTCGCCCCGGGCCTCGTTGCCGTCGCAATGCCGATCGCCATCGGCCTACTGCTCGGCTTCGAGGCCGTGGCAGGCATGCTGATGGTCGGAACGATTTCCGGTGTGATGCTAGCAACCGTCCTGAATAATGGCGGCGGCGCGTGGGACAACGCCAAGAAGTACATCGAGTCGGGCCAGCTCAAGGATGACCAGGGCAACGTCCTCGGCAAGGGCTCGGAGGCCCATGCGGCGGCCGTCGTCGGCGATACCGTCGGTGATCCGTTCAAGGACACCGCGGGCCCATCGCTGCACGTGCTCGTGAAGCTTCTGGCCACGATTTCGCTCGTACTCGCCCCGCTGTTCATCCGGTAGCAGGAACCGAGAATCGTCGCGAATGGCGCGCCGAGGCCAAGGCGCCGGCGAGTACCCGAACGAGCGCACTCCGACGTGCGTGAGTGAGGGCGCGCAGCCGGCAACGCCGGCATCGGCCGCCAGTCGCGGCGCCTGATCATGGACAAGGTCCTTCAGGCCATCGTGATGGGGATCGTGCAGGGACTCACCGAGTTCCTGCCCATCTCGAGTTCGGGACATCTGATCCTCGTGCCGACCCTGCTGGGGTGGGACGACCCGTTCATCGACTCGCTGACGTTCTCGGTGATGCTCCACCTGGGCACGCTCGGTGCGCTGCTCGTGTACTTCTGGCGTGACTGGCTGCGCCTCGTGCCGGCCGGGTTCGCCGCCCTTGGTGACCGCTCGTTCGCCGGCGACCCGGACCGCAGACTCGCGTGGCTCATTGTCGCCACGCTGCTACCGGCGATCGTCGTCGGGGTCCTGTTCGACGACTTCATCGAGGCCAACGTCCGCACCGTCGGGACGGTGGCAGTCCTGCTCCTCATTGGCGCCGCGATCCTGTGGGTGGCGGACCATGTCGGCAAGATGGACCGGCAAATCGCCGACCTCACGTTCCCGCAGGCGTTCGGGATCGGCGTCGCGCAGGCCGCGGCGCTCTTCCCTGGGGTAAGTCGCGCCGGGATCTCCATCTCGGCCGGTCGGTTCATCGGCCTGGGCCGCACGGATGCCGCACGATTCAGCTTCCTGATGGCCGCGCCGATCATTGCCGGGGCGGGCACATGGGAGCTGCTCAAGATCGTCCGGGGCGGGACGGACGTCGCGATCCAGGTCGGGCCACTCCTCGCGGGCATGGCCGCCGCGTTCCTCTCGGGACTCGCCGCGATCGCGTTCCTCCTGCGCTGGCTGACAAACCACCCACTCGACATCTTCGTGTGGTACCGGATCGGGCTGGCCGCGCTGATCATCGTCGCGCTGCTGACCGGGCGGATCTGACATGGAGGTCATGAAGCAGCTCCGCCAGCGCGCGATCCGCGATCTGGTGGACCAGCGCCCCATCCGCACCCAGCAGGAGCTCGCCGCGGCGCTCCGCGAGCGCGGCTTCCGGACAACCCAGGCGACGATCTCGCGAGACGTGGCCGAGCTGGGGTTGATCAAGGTGACGCGAGAAGGGATCCAGGCTTACGCGTTGCCGCCACGGCTGATCGAAGCCGAGACGTCCGGAGAGGATCGTCTACACAAGCTCCTCGCGGATCTGCCGGTCGAGATCCACGAGGCCGGCCTGCTGCTGGTGGTCCGCACGCTACCGGGCTCGGCGCACGCCATCGCGGCCGCTCTCGACCGTGCGCGCTGGCCCGAGGTGGCCGGCTCCATCGCGGGCGACGACACCATGTTCGTCGCCTTCCCGGACCGCGGGTCGCTGCAGCGCATCAAGCGCCGCCTGCTCCGTCTCGCGGAGGGCGGCTCGGGCTCATAATCCGGCCCGGCCGCAACGCCGGCTCGCCGCTTTGACACTGCTCGTGCCGCGCGTTACCCTACGCAGCCGGTCGGAACTTCAGGGGCGCGGAAGGTGCGCCAGCCTGGAGTTCTTTCCTTTATCCACCGACCGCTCGATCCCCTTGGCGATCGACACATTCGGGGTCCGACCACCGTGAACACCAACAAGCCCACATACCTGTCACGAGATGGTCTCGAGAAGCTCCGCGCGGAGCTCGAAGAGATGACCAGCGTCAAGCGGCCCGAGGTCGCCCAGCGCATCCACGACGCGAAGGAGCACGGCGACCTCTCCGAGAACGCCGAATACGAGGATGCCAAGAACGAGCAGGCATTCGTCGAAGGGCGGATCCAGACGCTCGAGGCGCTGATCAAGAACGCCACGATCATCGACGAGAACCACTCGACGGATCACGTTCAGATCGGTTCCACCGTCGAGGTCGAGAGCCCCGACGGCGCCGAGTCGTTCACGATCGTCGGTTCGACCGAGGCACGCCCCAACGAGGGTCGGATCTCGAACGAGTCGCCGGTCGGCCACGCCCTGCTCGGTCGCAAGAAGGGCGAGAAGGTCGTCGTGAAGGTGCCCGCGGGTGACTTCACCTACAAGATCGTCAGCATCTCCTAGCGCTCA
>Ga0190275_10001246_pt1 | contig 19191 bp, 14 predicted proteins | sample Popmic550T_FD_133745 | JGI IMG/M metagenome (GOLD analysis project Ga0190275, IMG submission 133745) | Populus adjacent soil microbial communities from riparian zone of Yellowstone River, Montana, USA - 550 T | ecosystem: Environmental > Terrestrial > Soil > Riparian zone > Trees stand | place...
CAGCAGATACCTGAGTTTGCGATAATCACCAAGTCGAGGTTTCCCTTAAGAATGATTCGAAACTCTTTCGCTCGTACCTTATTCGTCCAGGCTCTTTTGGGCGCCGCTATCCTGACGGCCCAGAGCGCCAAGCCCGTTCGTTCCCCTGACGTGCCCTATGTTCCTACAACGGAGAAAGCCGTTCAGGAGATGTTGAAACTAGCGGACGTCAAGAAGAGTGACGTGGTCTATGACTTGGGTTGCGGTGACGGAAGGATTGTCATTGCGGCGGCTAAAACCTATGGCGCGCATGGTGTCGGGATCGATATCAACCCCGAGCGCATCAAAGAAGCGCGTGAGAACGCAAAGAAGGCCGGCGTCGAGCATCTGGTTCGCTTCCAAGAAGCCGATCTGTTTGAAGCGGAGTTTCGTCCGGCGACTGTGGTTACTTTGTTCCTGTTGTCTTCTGTCAATTTGAAGCTTCGGCCGCGGCTAATGGAGCAACTAAAGCCGGGCACGCGCCTGGTCTCGAATACGTTCGACATGGGCGACTGGAAGCCGGAGAAAGAAGTGAACGTCGGGGATTCGGGCGAGGAAGAATACACGGGCCTGAGCCAGCGATTGTTTCTCTGGACAATTCCGGCGAAGAAGTGAAGACCGCTTCCTTTGGGCGCGGCTCGGAAGACGTACGGCAAATCCTGGCGGAGTTTGCGGGCGTTCGCCTAGGCTAGGTGTCGAGGCGTAGCTCTGACACGCCTTTGTTGAGAGCTATGCAAACGACAAGCGATTCGCCGTCCCTGCGCCACGTGCCGGGTTCGATTGCTTGCCAACCGCGGACTTCCCGTAGGCCTGCCGGGCGGCGGTTTGTCCGCCAGCGTAGCGTAAAGTCGCTGCAGGCATACGGGGCTTTTAGCTTCAATCCTGTGGCAATCGCTTCGATTGTCGTAAGCTCCTTGGCAGCCCAGTAGCGAGCCACGTCCACTAGCTTCATCCACTGCACTTGCTTATAGCGAGCATGGAGCCTCCGCACAATCTCCTGCATGGCTTTGAAGCCCGCTTCGGAGCCGTTGTGATGAATGCCCGTCCAATGGCAGAGCATTAATGCAGGATCGCCGCGATCGATGACCTCGACTATGCGGCCTTTAGAGAGGTCCGGTGAGATGAATCTGTCAACATCCGGCTTCTGTGAGGCGTCCCAGTTGCCGGTCCAATCGCCGGTGCAGGCGTAGATGGAGACGACGCACTGCGGCGATGGGCCATCCAGCCCTGAGGCGTACTCGATCCGCGGAGCGGTAGTCTCAGATCCTTTGTCGATGACGTTGCGGAAGTAGTGGGGAACTTCGGTTCCGTAGACCGATCGGACAGCTTGGAACGCGGCTTGCGAAAGCTGCGGAAGCCCACCCTCGCCGAAGCCGCCCGGTGTCGTGAAGCCATCGCATTGGAGGTCAACGTTTTTCAAAATCTGGAGCGAGTAGGCAATATAGGCGGCGATCTCATCGACGCTTCGGCCTTCACACCATTCCCAGTTCTCCATCCATTTCGGCCCGCGCTCAACCACGGGATGCCCGGTCTTCAGGTCAATGATGCGGGTGTGCGTGATCATCTCGGGATGAATGTCCCAATTGGGAACGATCTGATCACGAACTAGTTTGATGCTGTCGGTGATTTCTTTGGGTGTCCATCCAGGCACTTCGCGATCGAGGCGTCCCACGCAGGCGGGGAAGGGAACGATGCTGTACTTGCCCTTGACACCTTCTTTTTGTGACCACTCGGCGAAGCGGCGCACGAACGAATCCGGGATCTCGTAAGGCATGCTGCGCCAGTCCTGCTTGTAGCGTTCGGGAAATGTCGCTGCGAACTGGGGGATGGAAAACCGATTGAGGTTGACCAGACAAGTAGAGTCGTCGATGATCCAGGCAAGAGGCACGCGCTCGCGTGGGTTGATTACTTCAACGCCCTGGGGCCTGGCGGGCGGCCTGGCGCCGGGTTGCTGGGCCATGAGTAATGACGACTGCAGAAAGGTGCGGCGTGTAAGTCCGGTCATTTGTCTTATTGTGCATCAAGGACGGCTCGCCAATGCTGGTACGATTTGGACGGGAACTTCCATGGAACAAGCTGTCATCATAAATTGCCTTCGAACCCCGATTGGCAAAGCGAATAAGGGCGGTCTTCGGAACATGCGGCCGGATGACATGGCTGCAAGTGTGATTCAAGCTTTGCTCGAACGACATCCGGAAGTCGCGAAAGATGAAGTGGAAGATGTGATCTTGGGCTGCGCGATGCCGGAAGCCGAGTCGGGCATGAATATGGCTCGGATCGCGGCGTTACGCGCGGGGCTGCCCGACATTGTTCCGGGCGTGACGATCAACCGCTTTTGTTCCTCCGGGTTGCAGTCGATTGCGATGGCTGCCGATCGCATTCGATCCGGTGGCGCGCAAATTATCATCGCAGGTGGCAGCGAGTCGATGTCGATGCTTCCGATGGCCGGCAATAAGTTTGCGCCGAACCCGTGGTTTGTCGATAACCGCCCTGAGATGTATATGGGCATGGGTTTGACCGCTGAACGCCTGCAGCGCAAGTACGGTATCACTCGTGAGCAACAGGACGAGTTCTCGTTGCGCAGTCACACCAATGCTCTTAAGGCGCAAGGTTCAGGCGCCTTTGACGAGGAGATGATTCTTCTTGACGGATGCGTCAGAGATGAAGGGCCACGTGCAGATACGTCGATGGAAGCGCTGGCAAAGCTAAAGCCGGTATTTCACGCGCAAGGCACGGTGACGGCTGGCAATTCGTCGCAGATGTCGGACGGGGCCGCTGCCGCGCTCGTGATGTCGGAATCGAAAGCTCGGCAGCTCGGGTTGAAACCGATGGCGCGGTTCGTGAGTTTCGCGGCGGCAGGTGTGCCGCCGGAGATTATGGGGATCGGCCCGGCGGTGGCGATTCCGAAAGCTCTTGCGCTGGCGAATTTGTCACTCGATGGCATTGGGCTGATCGAGTTAAACGAGGCCTTCGCGGTACAGGCATTGGCGGTGATCAGGCAGGTGGGGCTTTCGCTCGATCGTGTCAACACGAATGGAGGGGCTATAGCGCTTGGTCATCCGCTGGGATGTACAGGCGCTAAGCTCACGGCGACCCTGCTTCGCGAGATGAAGCGGCGCGGAACCCGGTATGGAATGGTGACGATGTGTGTTGGAGGAGGGCAGGGTGCAGCCGGCATCTTCGAAGCAATCGAGTAGCATTTTTACACCGGAGAAGTTCACCGAGGAACATAAAGCGATCGCGCGCGCGACCGAGACGTTCTGGAATCACGAAGTTGTTCCGCAACTCGATGCGATTCAGCGCCAGGAGCCCGGGGTCGCAGCCGGAGTGTTGCGAAAATCGGCGGAGATTGGGCTGACGGCAGTTCTGGTTCCCGAGCAGTACGGCGGGATGGAAATGGATCTTGTGTCGGCGATGATCGTCGCCGAAGGCATCGCCAAGGACGGATCGTATGCGGCCTGGCACGGAGCTCACGCGGGCATTGGAACGCTGCCCTTATTGCTATTTGGGACCGAGAAGCAGAAGGAGCGGTATCTCCCGAAGCTGACGAGCGCGGAATGGATCGGGGCTTACTGCCTTTCGGAATCGCACGCGGGCTCCGATGCATTGGCGGCGAAGACGCGCGCCGACTTGGCTGCCGATGGGACGCACTATGTTCTGAACGGGCAGAAGATGTGGATTACCAACGGCGGCTCGGCCGATTTTTTTACAGTCTTCGCGAAGATTAGTGGCGAGCAGTTCACTGCCTTTCTAGTGGAGCGTTCCTGGCCAGGTGTCTCGGTAGGACACGAAGAGAAAAAGATGGGCATCAAGGGCAGCAGCACAACCGCCGTTTTCTTTGATAACGTTCGGGTTCCTGTCGCGAATGTGCTGGGGGAGAGCGGACGCGGCCACATCATTGCGTTCAACATTCTGAACCTTGGTCGTCTGAAGCTCGGGCCCTTTGCGGTTGGCGGCGCAAAGGAAGTATTGGCGCAGTCGCTGAAGTATGCAAAGGAGCGGAAGGCTTTCGGGAAAAGCATCGCTGAGTTTGGCCTGATTCGCCATAAGGTGGCCGAAATGGCCGTTCGGATCCACGCGGCGGAAACGATGAGTTATCGGGTGACGGGCGAAATTCAGGCGCGTATGGGGGAAGGTCAATCGCTATTGAAAGCGACGGAAGAGTTCGCGACGGAGTGCTCCTATGTGAAAGTGTTCGCATCCGAGATGCTCGACTACGTGGTCGATGAAGGTGTGCAGATTCACGGCGGTTATGGCTATCACCAGGATTATGCGGTGGAGCGCGCTTACCGGGACTCACGTATCAATCGAATCTTTGAAGGTACGAACGAGATCAATCGTCTTCTCGCTGTGGGCATGTTGATGAAGCGCGGGAAACTTGTGCAGGAGGTGAAGCAGCTTCAGGAGCAGTTGCTGTCATCGCCTCCATCGGAGAAGGTCGGATACTTCGTACTTGGAGTTGCTTTCCAGCGATTCAACACGAAGCTTGAAGAACAGCAGGAAATCATGGCGAAAGTCGCTGACATTCTGATGTATACGTATGCCATCGAATCCGTAACGCTTCGGAATCCAGACGGTGAACTCACGCGCGTGTTTGTCGAAGAGGCGTGGACTTGGATTGATGAGGCGGCAAAAACGGTGCTGACTGCCAGTTCCGAAGGCGATATGCTGCGCACGAACCTCGCGGTCCTGAAGCGATTTCTGAAGAGGGAGCCTGTCAATATCATCGAAGCTCGCCGGCGGATTGCGGCGAGGCTGCTGGAGGCCGAACGATTCGTCCTCGTCTAGTGGTTCTCGTTGGCCTCCCCGGGTCGGGTAAATCGACATGGGCAAAGCAGCACGGTGTCGCCGTACTGTCGAGCGATGAGCTGCGCTTCCTTCTGGCCGATGATGAGACCGACCAAAGTATTCACGCCGAGGTTTTCGCGACCCTACGCTATCTCGTTAGGCGCCGATTAGAACTGCGTCGTCCTTTGACGTTCATCGACGCGACCCATATCACTCTGCGGGAACGGCGGCCCTACATCCGAATGTCCCTGTTGTATGAGTGTAGTGTCGAGGCCGTATTTTTCGATATACCTGCCGATGTCTGCAAAGCTCGGAATGCCGCGCGGGCGCGCGTTGTTCCGGATTGGGTGATTGAAGCGATGTTGCGCAGACTCGTGCCGCCAACGGTGAGCGAGGGCTTCGCGTCGGTTACGGTGATGAGCGTTTAACGGCTTCGTTGCGCCACATCTTCTGGGCGGCGATCCAGAGCAAGCCGGGGATGAGTATCAGGATTCCGACTGCGAACGCCAAGGAACGAACCGGCAGACCCGCGTCTACCAATGTGCCTCCGGTGAACGTTACAACGGATAGGGCCGCCATGAGGAAGGCGAACTCGGCTGAGAAGACACGTCCACGAAATTTGTCGTCGGTGTATTTTTGCAGAAGAGTGGTTGAGAAGACCCAAGCTATTGAGCCGCCAGAATGCGCGACTGCGATCGCGAAGCAGACAACTACTAGCGATGTTGCTTGAGAGACGGTAAGGTAGCCGGCGGACGCGATAGCGAATGCGATTACGATGCCGTAACGCATTCGCGCTTCGTTGTGTCCGGACCAAACACCGGCAAGAAGCGGCCCGATCAGCGCTCCAATGCCGCGGGAGCACATCAGAAGGCTCATGCCCAGCATGCCCGCCGTTTCCGTGTTCGATCCCACTCGAAACATGCGCTCACCGTAAATCGGAAGAATGATCCAGTTGGCCCCCAGAATCGCGGTGCCCGTCTTGACGAACATGGTCACCAGGAGTCTCGGATCTTGTCGAACATAGCGGGCCCCTTCCGCAATTGGCGTGAAGCGGGTGAGCTCGCTCGCATGAAAGGGCGGGGCATTGTCGAGATGCGGTTCCTTGAAGCGCATCGAGCGTATTAAGAACGCCGACACGAGGAAGGAGAGAGCGTTGATCAGGAACACCGTGTTGCGCCCAAATGAGGCAGCCAGTAAGCCGCCGAGACCGGATCCAAATGCAAGGGAGACGCTCCAGGTCAACGTGGAAAGTGAGTTTGCTACTAGCGATTCCTCGGGCCCGGAAGTGATATTCGGAATGACGGAGGTTCGGCCCGGCTCGAAGAGAGACCAGAAGACGGTTTCGAGGAACAACAGCACGTAGAGTAGCCAGGTGGCTTGGTCGGACTGGGCGAACAACATGCAGAACGTCACGACCGCTCGTGCGACATCAGCAAAGAGCATCAGTTTTCTACGACTGAGGCGATCGTTCAGAACGCCCGCTGCAGGGGCGAAGAACGTCTGGGGCAAAACCTGAAGCAGGAACGCGAATGCGACGGCTTTGGCCGAGCCGGTAACTTCAAGGATGAGACTGTAGATCGCGACGGCGTACAGCCAGTCGCCAATTTCACTGATAAGTTGGGCGAACCATAGCAGCCGGACGTTCCGGTTCGAACGGAGCAGTCGGCTGTACGCCGCAATGGTCATCCGCTATGACCGCGTGTAAAGGCCCATGCGGGATTTGACTAACTCGACCGTAGAGTTCGCGATTGGCATGACTCGTTCGACGCCTTCTCGCAGGATGCCGTCGAGATACGCCGGGTCGGCCGTGATTTCCTGGTATCGCTGCTGAATCGGCTCCAGGCTGGATGCAACCATCTCGCCGACTTGCTTTTTCAAATCACCGTATCGCATACCGCTAAAATGGGCGCGCATCTGTTCGTCGGTCCAGTCGCTCAAAGCTTGGAAGATGTTGAGCAGATTGGCTACGCCCGGGCCCATCGTTGCCAAGTCGACTGCGGGATTTGAGTCGGTGGTCGCCTTCATAAACTTCTTGCGAATCACGTTCGGCGGATCGAGAAGACCGATTGCGTGGCCGGAACCAGTGGCCGACTTACTCATCTTTTTTTCCGGATCGTCCAGTCCCATTACGCGCGCGCCTACGGTCGGCAGCTTCGTCGCGGGCATGACGAACGTTTCGCCATAGAGCGAATTGAAGCGTTGCGCGATGTCGCGAGCCAATTCAAGATGCTGTGACTGATCGTCACCCACGGGAACGATGTTTGCCTGGTAAAGGAGGATGTCCGCGGCCATCAAGACGGGGTACTGCAGCAATCCGTCGCCAATGGTGTCCTGAGCTTCGGACTTTGCCTTGAACTGCGTCATCCGATAGAGCCAGCCGATTGGTGTTACGCAGGTGAGCATCCAACTGAGCTCGGCGTGCGGGGGTACGCTCGATTGCACGACGATTGACGAATGTTTCGGATCAATTCCGGCGGCGATGAAGATGCCCGCCAGTTCACGGATCTTGGCGCGCAACTCTTCCGGCTTCTGGTAGACCGTGATCGCGTGCAAATCGACGATGCAGAAAATGCTGTCGTAGTCGTACTGGATCTTTACCCAGTTTTTAAGGGCTCCGAGATAATTTCCAATGTGTAAATTGCCGGTAGGTTGGACTCCGGACAGAACTCGTGCTTTCATTCTAGGTGGGGCAGACAAACCCCATCGTACAATGTCCGAGTCAATCACAATCGAAAAGCTGGTCTATGGAGGCGACGGTTTGGCCCGCCTCGATGGCCGGGTCATCCTGACGCCATTCGTTCTGCCGCGGGAACGCGTCCACGTCGAGCAGGTGGATCCCCTGCATGCGCGGCTGCTCGGAGTCGAGGAGCCGTCGAAGGAACGGACCGAGCCCGGCTGTCCCTACTTCGGGACATGCGGCGGCTGCCACTATCAACATGCGAAGTACGATTTTCAGCTTCAGCAGAAGGTGACTATTCTTCGCGAGGTGATGCGGCGTGTCGGTAAGTTCGATGCTCCGGAGAATATTCGCGTCATCTACGGGCCGGAATGGCATTATCGGAACCGCAGCCAGTTTCATATTCGGAATGGAAAGCTCGGTTACTTGAAGGCTGGGTCGCACGAGCTTGTAGCGATTGAACAGTGTCCCATCTCGTCGCCGCGTTTGAACGAATGCATTGTCGTCTTGAACGAGATGTTGCGGGATCGGCGGTTTCCGCAGTTCGTCAAAGAGCTCGAGATATTTACGAATGAAACAGAGACACAGTTGAATGTTTTAGAGACCGAACGTCCGGTTGCGCGGTCTTTCTTCGATTGGGCGGCCGAGAGAATCCCGGGGTACACGTCGGGTCCGATTACGTATCACGGCTTCCGTGTGAGCTATAAATCGTTCTTCCAGGTGAATCGCTTTCTGGTCGATCAGCTTGTCGACGCTGCGGTGGGAGACGCGCAAGGGGATTCGGCGCTTGACCTGTACGCGGGCGTGGGGCTATTTACCTGGACAATGGCTCAGCAGTTTGAGCGTGTAACTGCTGTCGAATCCACGAATGCTGCGGTTGCAGACCTGGTTCAAAACGTGCCGAAGGCGCAAGCCTTGCGATCTTCCGTTGACGAGTATCTTGCAGGATTGCCGGAAGCGCCCGCCTTCGTGCTGGCGGATCCGCCGCGTTCTGGCCTTGGCAAATATGCTGTCCGGCATCTTGCACGGTTGAAGCCGAAACAAATTGTGATCGTTGCGTGCGATCCGGCGACCCTCGCTCGCGACATGGCCCCACTATTGTCCGCCGGCTATGGTGTCGATGAGATGATCATGATCGATCTGTTTCCACAGACGTACCATCTCGAGACGATTGCCCGTCTATCCTATAGATGATGACCAGGGTAATGCTCCCCCTCGCCGTCGCTGTTCCGCTATGTGCTGCACAGTTCGGCGGGTGGTTCGGTAAGGATACGTTTGCTCCATCCAATCGACTTTCCGGAATCGGTGTCGATCGGGAAAAGATCAGCGATTTGGTTCTTCAGCGCAGGACGCAACTGATGATCGAATCGCAGACGTTTGCGATTATGCGTGATCCGGAGGCGTTAGTAGGCGCCGAACGTATTACCAGTCCGAAACTCTGGAAAATATTCGAGTCGGCAGGACGGCAGAGCGGACTCCCCCCGTCGTTCGTCGCGGCGATCTCCTATCTGGAAAGTTGGGGCGATCCTAGAGCCCAAAGTCCAACCGGTCCCAAGGGCATTATGCAGATTGCTGGTGGGACTGCGCGCGCTATGGGACTGCGGATTGTTTATGCCACCCGTTACAAGATGGGAACCCAACGGAAGCTGGTGAAGCCGAAGAAAGGAAAGGCCCGATGGGTGACGGTCAGGAAGAGAATTCCCTACACGGTACTTGTCCGGGATGAGCGGATGATGCCGGAGCGCGCGATTCCGGCGGCTGCAGGATATCTTTCGCGACTCGAAGCCCAGTATGGTGGACGCGACTGGGCCGTGTTCGCCTATCACTGCGGGGAAGGATGCGCCGCCGATGTACGATCGATCGTTCAGAACTCTGACGGACTTGGATCGGGAGCAACGGTAGCGCAGGCTTTCTTCGGGTCCAGTCCGAGCCATAACCGGGAACTGTACCAGTCGCTCCGGTATCACATGGAGCGCGATTACTCGCCGACGTACTTCTTCCGCATTAGCCGAGCGGAGCAGTTGTTGAATCTGTATCGGGAGTCGCCTCAGGATTTCAAGAAGCTCTATTACGAATACCGCAATCAAGTAGATCCAACGCTTCGGGCGCCGCACCGTTTGTCCGTATGGCTGCGTCCTGACGACCTGGCGTTTCGCAACTGCGAGGATCTGAAGCGAGAGCAAGGCAAGAAGCTTGTCAGCGTCTTCGAGAATCCTAAATTTTTCGGCTTCGGTGTGCGGAAGAATGGACCGGGCGCGATTGCCGAAGAGGATCTTTCGAATCAATCTTTGTATCTCCAGGCTTCGCCTTCAACGATCGGTACCATCTTGTATGTCGCATACGAAACGCGTCGGCTTTTCGACGCAATGAAGCCGAAGCGGGAAAGCTGGGCTCCACTCGAGATTACTGCTTTGGTGCAGCCGCTCGACTACGAAGAGAGAGTCGCGCGGAAGGGCGCCGCGCGAGTGGGCGAGATGCCGGCGCATTGTACGGGGCAGGTGTTCGATATTTCCCTGGCGAATCTGCCGCCTGGTCAAAGAGAGGCGCTAGACTTCGTACTCGACGACCTCGGATGGTATGGGTATGTCGGATTCGTTAAAGAGAGCACGCATGCCGACGTCACGCATGTTGGGCCCGCGCCCACTGCTCGCGAGTTCTTCGGCAAAATCTATAACGAGGCTGTCAGCGCAAAGGCCGAATAAGCTGTAGAGCCGGCCGGGTGTTGTAGTTGCGTTGATATTCGCGATGGTCAGCGCCGTCGGGGAATCGCTCGCTTGGCCCGTATGGGAATTGACTCATCGCATGGAAGGGTAGGGGATGAGTGTTCTGGCCGTGCGCCGTGTTCGCGTCGCGATCCTTTGCCCAGCCATCGACGAGAAGCAGGAAATCTCGCGTCCAGCCTGCCGGCGGCGGAGACAGCGCCTTAAAGCGAAGTTGAATCTCATCGCCGGAGCCCATAACAATCATCTTGTCGTCGACGGTATGCGTCAGTTCCAGGACATCGCCATAGCGGGTGTAAAGCCCAGGCGTCGGGTTCCAGAGCGAAACTGGTTTCGCTTCGTTGTACAGGAACTTTTCCGGCTGTTTGCGCTCGGGATGAATGATCGCCGGCGAGAATCCCCGAAAACGAAGGTCTGCGGACGACAATGGCGCCGTTCGCAATTTGGCATCCGCGTGTTGCGTGTTCGGGCTGAAGAAGATCTCGTCCCAATAGACGCATAGATTCGTAACGATTCGGACCTCTCGCGATTGCGATAGCCATTTACCGCTGAGATCGACTGCTATTGTCTTCGGCTTCCCAGCGGGCATGCCCATGTCATCCACTACGGTTTCCCAAGCGCCGGCCTTGTTTTTGACTTGCAAGTAAGGGGGCATCAGACCGCCTTTGCCGTGCTGCGAGACGCCGAGGAAGGTTGACCCGTCGGCCCAGTCGACCCAGCCGCTGAGAATAAGAACACCGTTGTCGATCTTCGAGCCGAAATCGAGCTCGATGTGGTGAAGGTCGGCCACTCCGGACAGATTGCGTGAGAAATCGTCGGGATATGTTCCGTCTTTCACGGCGATTCGGCGGAGAACCTCGCGGCCGTCGGAAGTCTTCGCCGATAGGGGCGTGATCCGGTCTCTTACTTCATAGAGGCGGAACTCGGGGAAGGGAGGTGCTTTGAATTTATCGTTCGTGTAGATCGTTGAATCGGCCGGATGATCGATGGCGATGAGCTTTAAATGATCGATGTAGGCGACTTCGCTCAGTTCCTCGGTGATCCGGATGCGGTACTCGCCGTTCACTGGAGCGAGCGATTGACCGGGGATCTGGATGTACTCGTCGTGATCCACCGGGAAGTACTTGCCGTCCCCGGAGCTTGCTCCCAGGGGGGCAACGCCGAGCACGTCGGTGATGTATTCGAACTCGCGCCCGTTCCATGTCCAAATGATCGGGCATGAGCCGGAGAGACGCTGCGCCTCTTCATACTTGTATGTTTTGCCCCCCGCCTGTTTGACTTCGTTCTGTATCAGACCGTTGGGCCAAGTGATCCTGACGGTCTCGATTTGTTTCTCGGTCCCCAGGCCAAACGTGATGGGGCGGCCTTCATATAGCTGTTTTCGATACCGGGCTCCGGCTTTGATCTCCACCTCGGCGCCGAATGCGAGTTTGAGGTTTCGGACACCCTTGAGGTCGACTCCAATCCAAGTGTTGCCGGGCGCGGTCTGATTGAGGAAGTGCTTTGTTCCACAGGCTAGGTCGGTGCGACCGTCTTTGTTGAGGTCGGCTGCGAGCCATGCGGGACAACCGGCGGTCAACTCGGGGGCTTGGCGTGAGGTGAACTCGCCCTTGCGATTGTTCCTCAGCACGGCCGGCCCGAAGACGATATCGAGAGTACCCCGATTTTCGAGGTCGGCAAAGGCAAAGGCTGATCGCTCCGATGAGAGTCGCTGGCTCGGGGCGAACTTTCCGCTCTTGTTCCAGGAGACGAATGTACCGTCCGAGCCCGTATAGATGGCGTCGATCCACCCGTCGTGATTCAGATCTGCAGCGGAGACGTTTGTCGAACCGGGTGGAATGCCGATATCCTCAGTCTCGTAATGGCCTTGCAGCCTGTCTCGGTAAAGGACGGCAGGTCGATCGGCGTACGTTACCAATAGGTCGAAGCCCTTGGTGTCGGCGACGACGCGAAAGGTGACTCCGCTTAGGCCACTTCCTTTTACGAAGGGGAACTCGGCCGGTTGGAATCCCGCGGGCCCCTGGTTTCGCATGAGGACCGATTGCTCTCCGAGCAGCACTTGATCTAGGTCGTAGTCGTGATCGTAGTCGATCCAAACACACGCGTTGTGTTTGCCTTTGTCGCAGTAGTCGATCACGGCGTCGTTATTTGCGTCACCCGGTGTGCCGGCGGGCTGCTGGGCGCCGGTTCGTAAATCGAACTTCAAGAGCGCCGCGGTATCGGGCGCCGACGTGTCGGCCATGACGTCGTAGACTTCGGCGAACATGTTCCATTCGACGTCCTCGGGGATAGCCGCTCCCTCCTGTTGCTTCTTCAGGCGCTGGAAAGTTTCGAGTTCCGGTTTGGCTTCATCGACGCGACCGGAGGTTCGGAGGACGTTGAAGAGTTGAAAGTGCGGCGCGGCGAGGGTAGGATCAAGTTTAGCTGCCTGACGGAACTCGCGGATCGCGTCGTCATTACGGCCGGCCAGTCGATAGAGCGCTCCAAGGTTGTAGCGGGAGACGGCGTCGTCGGGGACGAGCTTGACCATCTGTTCGAATTGCTGGAGAGCCTTTTCCTGATCGCCGGCTTTTTTATATGCGATGCCGAGGTTGAACCACGTGTGCGGAATGGCGGGATCTTGTTTCTGGACAGAGATGAGTTCTGCCATCCCCTCGGCTGTCTTGCCCGCCCGGAGGAGCGCCAAGCCATAATTGAGGCGTTCCTGGGCAGATTTTGGGAAAAGGTCGAGCGCTTTGCGGAACTCGTCGACCGCTTCCTTTTGAGTCGTCGGATTCTCGTAGAAAGCTTTGCCGAGATTTCTATGTCGAGCCAGCCTCTCCTGGGTAGCATCGGGGCCGGCCGCCACCAGGAAGAGAAGTACGCACACCGCAAACGTGGCAAGTATGCCTACGATCCGCATACCGCCAGTTTACGTCTGTTTGCGCGATGTTCTAAGCTTTAGTCTCTTCAACCGGGACAGCTTCTTCCGGTTTCGCGTAGTAATAGCTGTGATAGTAGGTGTACTTGGAGTACAGTTCGCCCCGGCGTGCGCCGTTCACGATGATTCCGAGAACGTTGTTCTCGCAAAGCGACTGCATGGCGCGTGTGACGGAATCGATGGTTGTTGTCCCGATGCGCACAACCAAAACGGTACCGGAACTGAGCGTTGAAAGCAGGTTGGCGTCGGCAGCAAATAACAAGGGCGGACTGTCGAGAATCACCCAGTTGAAGGCCTTCGGAAGCTGTTCGAGGAGTACTCTCATTTCCCGAAGGTTCAGAAGTTCGAGTGGATTAATGACTGCTTCGCCTGCCGGAAGGATGTATAAGTTCGATCCAGCGATGTGCTTGATGCAATCTTCGAGCCTCGCTTTGCCGGAGAGGTAGTCTGTTACTCCGGGAGTTCGTTCTACCTGGAACAGGTTATGAACGATCGGGCGACGGAAGTCGCAATCGATCAGCAGCGTCGGGTTGCCCTCGAGCTGAGCTTCTGCGAGCGCCAGATTCACTGCTGCGAATGACTTACCCTCTGCCGGCGATGGACTGGTCACTACGACCGTGTGGATGGGCTGCAGGGTTTGGAGATGGTTAAGGCGAGTCCGAAGTGTTCGAAACTCCTCCGCCGGAGCCTCATGAGGTTTGGAGGTATCGATCAGATGCGAATCGGGTGAAGGCGAGAACGGTACTGTTGCGAGACGCGATAGGAAATCGGGTCCAACAATGGGAAGTCCGCCGGCCAGAGCCGTTACGTGAGCCGCCCGGGCAGTGATCGCGGCCGGGTGCCGCGCGGCGTTTACTGATCCTTCGGCCGCGGGTGCTGGCGTCGCAGCTACTGGCGCTGTCTCGACGACGGTTGCGCCGGCAGGTGGCGCGGCCGGAGGCGTCACCCCCGTCTGTTCGGCTCTTCGTAATGCATCGTGAACTCTACTCATGCAAACCCTTTAATCCACCCTTCAAGGAAACCTTGCCTTTCATCAGACTTTGGTCGCGTAGTAATAAAATGCCGATCCCGTCATGATGACGATTCCGACCAGGCAAGCAGTCGACCATGCGAGCCAGCTAAGTCGCTTGCGGCGCCGAACTACGAGGTCATTTTCAAGCAGCGGTACGCTTCCGAGAATCGTTAGCTGCGTATAGGCGCGGACGTCTTTTAAGTTCTTCAAGGAAGTGTCCTTGGCTTCCCGCGCGCCCGCCAAGAACAATCCGATGATCACTCCGATTGCTGTTCCAGCGCCGATGATCATACCTCGTTTGGGCTGCGTTGGCGATTGAGGGAGCGATGCCGGATCAAGCACTTCGAGCGTTTCCCCCTGCTGGCGACGCTCAAGATCTTCGGCTATTTGGGATTGGGCGCGTTTCTTGTTCAGATCGTCGTATTTCAACTTGGCTACTTCACGGTCTCGAATGATGTCGCCATACTGCTGTTCGCTAACCGGTGTCGACTCGATCCGGTTCTGCACGAGTCGAATTGCCTTTTCCGTATTCGTGATTTCGTTGGCGTAGGCCTTTGCTTCGTTGTCCTTGGTCTTCAACTGGGCTTCAATACGTTCGATTGCGGCATCGAGCTGGCGACCTTCGCGTTCGAACAACGGATCCTGGCGGCGAGCCGCAACCACAGGCTCAGTGTCTGCGCTCTCCTCGTCCGACATTATCTTTTCGCGCATTTTTTGCGCGGTGTTCAATTGCGCCTGGACTCGCCGGACATCCGGGTACGTATCTTTGTAGTGCTGCCGCAGGTTAGCCAGCACAGCTTCGATTTGCATGATCTCGCGATCAATCTGCACCAGTCTGTCGTTCTTCTGCTTACGGATCGAGTTTTCGGGCGTGGGCGTCATCGAGCTTCGCTGAATCTTCAACGAACGCAGATCGGCCTCGAGAAGCATCTTGTCCGTGCTGATACGTCCTAGCTGACCGTTCAGATTCCCAATCCGTTGCTCCAGCATGTTCATCTGCTGGGCGTTCTGTTGCACTTGATCGGGTAAGCGGCCATTTGCAGAGGTGCGAAAGCTGGTCAGCTTTTCTTCGATCGTGTCGAGTTCTTTCTTTGCGTTTTCGAGTTGATCTCGCAAAAACTGAGTGGTGAGAACGGACTGTTGCGTTCGCTCCCGCGTATTTTCCGTCATGAAGCGACTGACCAGATCAGCGGTCACTTTCTGGGCAACAATCCTATTCTCATAGGAGAAGGCGATCTGAAACGCCGAGATCTCTTTCTCGCCCTGCGAAAGCGGAACGACGCTGCCGACTTTGATATCCCGCCTCATCTGTTCTACGACGTCTTCCATCGGTCGACGCGCTCGGTCCCGGCGGTAAAGATCGTACAGATTGATAATGTTCGTCAGATTGCCGCGGCTCGAGATGGTCTGATACATCGAGTTGATGCGCTGCGACATCTGGCTGTTGATGTTCGACGGAACGAAGCTTTCCGGTACTTGCGGGGGAACGACACGGATGATAGCCGTCGATACGTACGTGTCGGGCCACAGACAAGCCACCACTGTCGAGACCACCAGAGCGGCGAATGCCGGCCCGAGAATCCAGGCTTTGTGTCGACGGACGATGTCGAAGTAGTCTTCGATGTCCATCGGGCGCCGGTTGACGCTCGAGTAGGAGTCAGACATTTGTGACGGTTGCATATATTCCTCGCGAGCTACGGGACGTTTATAAAATCGCCGTTTTCGAGCATGACGTTCTGCTCCAGTTTCTTGCCCTTGATCACTTCGTTATAGTTGAACTTCAGAATCTTGCCTTTGCGCAATATCGTAATTTTCTTCAGGTTGGCGAACTCCCCGAAGCCTCCGGCGTTTGTCAGAGCCTCCAGCACATTTGTCGGCACAACTAGGGGAAACGGCCCGGGCCGATTCACTTCGCCGGTGATGTAGTACTTCCGGCTCAATACTGAACGTATCGACACAATTACTTCGGGTTTTACGATATATTCCTGCAAGGCTTCGACAATCTTCGTCTTCAGACCTTCCGGCGTTTGACCGGCCGCTTCCATTTCGCCGATCAGCGGTAAGGTGATCTTGCCGTCGGGACGCACTTGGACTGCCGAGGAAAGCTCCTGTTCACGCCATACATGCACGAGCAGGATGTCTTCCGGTCCGATGACGTAAGTCTTCGGATCCACAGGGGCCGCAGTCGGCATCGGCGCGATTTCGGGGGCAGTCTTTGCGCCCTTTTCCACCTCTTCGGTAGTCTTAGCGGCTCCGGGACTCACCTCCTGCTTATCTTCTTTCTTCTCATTGGGATTCGTTCGCGGTACCGGTTGGGAAAATGCAGATCCAACCGTCAGTAGCAGAAGAACCATCGCGCTCCAGGCGCGATTCGGCACAACACGCATTCTTGCTCCTAAATCAACTTGTCGTGTGACTTCTCCGACAGACATGAAGCCACTCTATTGTACCGCACCTAACCAGCCCTGCCGCCCGCCTATGAAAGTCTGCTTTGAGCCCGATATCATAGACGCGGAAAGAGATATGAACTACTTCCTGGCAAAGACCGAGCCGTCCACTTACTCTATCGACAGATTGCGTCAAGAAGGTAAGACCACCTGGGACGGAGTTAGGAATCCTCAAGCGGTGAGGGCAATCTCGGAGATGCGGCCCGGCGACCGGGTGTGCATCTACCACAGCGGGGGTGAGTCGTCGGTTCTAGGCCTAGCAGAGGTCGCGACCATTCCTTTGCCCGACCCGAAGGACCCCAAATCAATGGTGGTCGACTTCAAATATGTGGCTCATCTTACTCCTTCGACTGGCCTGTCGGACGTGAAAAAGAGCAAGCTCTTCGACGACTGGGCATTAGTGCGTCAAAGCCGATTGTCGACTATGGCGGTTCCGCAGGCGTTCGTTGACTGGATGCGCGAGCGCTATCCCGACACGAAGATCTGAGCTTTACCAGTAGCCGAGCAATTTCCACCAGCCGAAGCCGACCGTTCCCCAGATGAGGATGTTGAGGAACGAGACGATGAGGCCGATGCGCCACCAGTCCCGGAGCGAGACGTACTCGTGGGCGAAGAACATCGGCGCCGGCGTAGTTCCGTAGTTCGTCAGTCCGGCAGAGAGATTGGCGAAGCAGGCGAAAGCGAAGACGGTGAGACCGATCGGCGCTCCCTTGGCGAGAAGGACAGCAAGGAACGGCGGAAACATCGCGAGCACGTGAGCCGTGATGCTGGCGAACGCGTAATGGGAATAGAAGTAGATCAGCAGCGCGCAGACCATCAGCAGCGGCCAGCCGAACGATCCGAACGCCGTGGCAATCCCGTTGGCGAACTCCGCCGGAACTTTGGTTTCGTTTAGCGCTTTCCCTAGCATCAGTAGACCGCCATACCAGACAAAGATGTCCCACCCCGCGCGTTCGGATTTCACGTCTTCCCAAGTGAGGACGTTCGTGATGAGAAGGGCGACGCTGCCGAGTAAGGCAGTCAAGGTGATGTCGAACTTGTGGATATCGGAGGTTATCCACATCCCACACACGCTGACGAACACGCTGGCGAGAATCCACTCGTTCCGGCTCAAGGGACCCATCTCAGTGAGTTCCCGGGCGGCGAAATTGGAGGCTTCGGGTGTGCGGTGGATCTGTGGAGGGTAGAGTTTTATGATCAGCCAGGGGGCCAGCAGGATCGAGAAGAGCCCGGGAACGATTCCGGCGACAAACCAGCTTGCCCAGGAAACTTCGAATCCACTGGCTCCGGCCATTTTGGCCATGAGCGGATTGCTGGCTTGACCCGTGAAAAACATAGCCGACGAAATGGGGATGGATTCATAGACGGCGATCATGAGAAACGATCCGAGCAGGCGCGCCGTTTCGCCTGGACGCGAGCCGTAAAGCTCGGCGATCGACCGGACTATCGGCAGGATGACGCCACCGGATCGTGCTCCCGAGGAAGGAATGATCGTGGCGAGGACCATTTCCGAAAGCGATAGGGCGTAACAAACGCCCAACGAACTACGGCCGAATGTGCGGACGAAGAGAAGAGCGATGCGTCTAGCAAGGCCGGTGTTGATGAGGGCTCGGGAGATGAAGAAGGCGGCCATGACAAGCCAGACGGTGGAGTCGGCGTAACCGGATAAAGCCTGGGCCAGAGTGATCCCACCGATGATTGGCGCAATTGTGACTGCCACCAGCACGATGGCTCCGCCGGGAATCGGTTGCGCGATGAGACCTGCGACTGCGGCAACGAAGAGACCGAACAACCGCCAACCTTCCGGCTTCACGGCTGCCGGCTTGGGAACGATAAAAACGATGAGGAGATAGAGCGCGATCAGGAGGCCGAAGCCCGCGATGCGGCGCCGGACTTCGGGCATGGCGGCATGCGTTGTCTGCAAAGACATACTTTATCCGCAAGGAGTACTACTTGGCAAAATTGGAGATATTTTCAAATATTTGGGTTGCTGGCATACTGATGGAGCTTTGAAGTGCTACATCTACCTTCTGGCCGCTGTTCTCACCGGTATTCCGGGTGCTGCCGCTCCGATGTACACGCTCACCAACATCGGAGGCGTTGGCGGGTCACGCAGCGAGGGGTTCGCTGTGAGTGTCCATGGAGCGGTAGCTGGGACAGCGCTTGACGTAGAAGATCGATCGCAGGGATTTTCTTACGAAGGATTCGTGCAGTCCTTTGGGAATGACACCGATGTACGCGGGATCAATGCAGACGGCACGATTATCGGCTCCTCAGGAAGGTACGCGACGGTGTGGAAGGGCGGCTCGCCGGAAAGTCTGGGGACACTCGGGGGAACGTCGAGCGCCGGTCTAGCGATTAATGATCTTGGCCATGCGACCGGAGGCGCAGACCGATCCGATGGAGAGCGGCATGCGTTTTTTTATGCCAATGGCCACATGCTCGATCTGGGGACGTTGGGCGGGTCGCAGAGCGATGGATATGCTTTGAATAATTCGGGTCAGGTGGTTGGGACATCAGAAACTACGCGCAACCAACGGCATGCTTTTATTTGGGATCGGGAAAATGGTATGCGCGACTTGGGAACGCTAGGTGGGTCGGACAGTCAC
>Ga0190275_10001247_pt1 | contig 19183 bp, 20 predicted proteins | sample Popmic550T_FD_133745 | JGI IMG/M metagenome (GOLD analysis project Ga0190275, IMG submission 133745) | Populus adjacent soil microbial communities from riparian zone of Yellowstone River, Montana, USA - 550 T | ecosystem: Environmental > Terrestrial > Soil > Riparian zone > Trees stand | place...
ATTGGCGCAGACGATTGGCCGCCAATGCGCCGATCAACCATGCCTACCGGGTAGGGGTCGGTGTCGTCGGATTCGTCATCCTGATCGGTGGTGCGGTCGCGATCCCGCTCCCTGGCCCAGGTTGGCTCATCGTGATCGGCGGATTGTTCGTCCTCGCGACCGAGTTCACCTGGGCCGAGCGGTTGCTGGACTTCACAAAACGGCACGTGAGGTCATGGACGGACTGGGTCACCCGCCAACCGATCTGGGTTCGCGCCCTCATCACTGTTGCGACGCTTGCCTTCGTCTACGGCGTCGTGGTCCTGACCTTGCGTCTGCTCGGGGTGCCGGACTGGGTTCCGGACTGGGTGCCGCTGTGGCGCTAGGGCCGATAGCACCGACGGCGATGGCGCTGAGCAACCCGACGGTGCGGGCGATAAGGTTGCCTGGTCTCGGGCGCTTGGCTCAGCGGTAGAGCGCTTCGTTCACACCGAAGAGGTCACTGGTTCGATCCCAGTAGCGCCCACCCGCGGCACCGACGTACGGTCATGAACATGGACTCCTCCGCGGTGCTCGGCAGCGTCAGCGCTGTCTGGGTCTACCCGGTGAAGTCCCTCGGCGGTACCTCGGTCGACGCGGCTCAGGTCAGCTGGAGCGGGTTGGACGGCGACCGGACCCATCGGGTGGTGGACGTGTCCTCCGGAGTGCCGATCACCGCCAAGGAGGAGCCACGGCTCCGGCAGGTGTCAGCCGCACCCGGACAGGCGCAGCCGGTGATCCACATCCCGGACGCAGAGGTCGGCGAGCAGGTCCCGGCCGCTGCACTCACCGGGTGGCTGGACCGCCCGGTCGACGTTGCTGCCACGGACGTCGACGGGGGTCATGCGGTGGACGCCTTCCCGGTGCACCTGGTCTCAGAGGGCGCGATGCTGACCGCCGACCCAGACGCCGGGCCCGAGGCCTGCGACGTCAATGACCCTCGCGCCAACCTGGTCTTGAAACTTGACGCTGACGGCGCCGCGGAGCGGGGCTGGCTGGGGCAGCGGATCCAGGTCGGACAGGCAGTCCTGTCGATCCCCCGAACGCCCAAGCACTGCCTCGGCGTCTACGCCGAGGTGGTGACCCCGGGGCGGGTTGCCCCAGGAGATCCGGTCCGCCTCGCGGACTGAGCAAAGCCCAGAGTCCACCCAGCGCCGCTCGTTATCCTCGCCTCATCGCCGCGCTTCGACGCGGCATCCATACCCACCTGAAGGAGTCCGTCGTGTCTGCGCCCTCGCCGTCCACCGCCGCGCCGCCCAGTGTCCTGGTAGCCGCCGGTACGACGGCTGCGCAGGCACTCGAGTCCGCGGCCGTGATGTTGACCGGTCCCGATGCCGCGATCGTCGTAAGGGATTCCGATGGTGGACTTCATGACCTCGATTGGATTCCGAGCCGGGATTCCCCGGTCGAACCGGTTCCCATGTCCAGCCCGGACGGGCGAAACGTCCTGCGGCACTCCACAGCACACGTCCTTGCCCAGGCTGTCCAGGACCTGTTTCCGGAGGCCAGACTTGGTATCGGACCGCCGGTGGAGAACGGCTTCTACTACGACTTCGACGTACCTGAGCCTTTCAAGCCCGAAGACGTCAAGCGCATCGAATCCCGGATGCGTGACATCGTCAAAAGCAGGCAACGCTTTTCGCGCCGTGTCGTGACCGATGAGGCGGCTCGGAACGAACTGGCCGGTGAGCCGTACAAGCTCGAGCTGGTCGGTCTCAAGGGCTCCGCGGCGGCCGAGGACGCCGAAGGCGCCTCGGTGGAAGTCGGCGCCGGAGAGCTGACCATCTATGACAATCTCGACGCCAAGTCCGGCGATCGGGTCTGGTCGGACCTCTGCCGCGGTCCGCACCTACCGACTACCCGCACCATCCCGGCGTTCAAGCTGATGCGCACCGCGGCCGCGTACTGGCGGGGGAGTGAGAAGAACCCACAATTGCAGCGCATCTACGGAACCGCATGGGAGAGCCGCCAAGCCCTCGATGAGCACGTCGCGATGCTGGTCGAGGCCGAACGGCGCGACCATCGCCGGATCGGTGCGGCCATGGACCTGTTCAGCTTTCCCGACGAGATCGGATCGGGGCTGGCGGTCTTCCACCCCAAAGGCGGGATCATCCGTCGGGAGATGGAGGCCTACTCCCGGGCCCGGCACGAGGACGCCGGGTACCAGTTCGTCAATACCCCGCACATCACCAAGGGTGCGTTGTTCGAGACCTCGGGCCACCTGCAGTGGTACCGAGACGGGATGTTCCCGCCCATGGAGATGGAGGGAGTCAACTACTACCTCAAACCGATGAACTGCCCCTTCCACAATCTCATCTTCCGATCACGGGGACGCTCATATCGAGAACTCCCGTTGCGGCTGTTCGAGTTCGGCACCGTCTACCGCTATGAGAAGTCCGGTGTGGTGCATGGGTTGACCCGGGTACGCGGACTGACTATGGACGACGCGCACATCTACTGCGCCAAGGATCAGATGGCCGTCGAACTGACCGATCTGCTCGATTTCGTGCTCAACCTCCTGCGGGACTACGGGCTGACCGACTTCTACCTGGAACTGTCCACACGCGACGATTCGCCGAAGTTCATCGGGGACGAGGCTGCGTGGGAGGAAGCAACGCAGGCTCTGCGCGAGGCTGCTGGGACTTCCGGACTGGAGCTGGTGCCAGATCCCGGGGGCGCAGCCTTCTATGGGCCGAAGATTTCAGTACAGGCACGCGATGCAATCGGCCGGACCTGGCAGATGTCGACGATCCAGGTGGACTTCAATCTGCCGGAGTTGTTCGGATTGGAGTATCAGGCCAACGATGGGACCAGGCAGCGGCCGGTCATGATCCACCGGGCGTTGTTCGGCTCGATCGAACGCTTCTTCGGCGTGCTCACCGAGCACTACGCCGGGGCCTTTCCGGTCTGGCTGGCTCCGGTGCAGGTGGTCGGGATTCCGGTCACCGACGAGCAGGTCGGCTACCTCGGTGAAATCATCGGCCAGCTGCGGGACCTCCGGATCCGCGCTGAGGTCGACTCCTCAGACGACCGGATGCAGAAGAAGATCCGGACCTCGAGCCAGCAGAAGGTGCCCTTCGTGTTGATCGCTGGAGCAGCCGACCAGGAAGGCCACGCAGTCTCCTTCCGCTATCGCGACGGTTCGCAGCGCAACGCAGTACCGGTGGCTGAGGCGATATCCCTCATCGCGGACTTCGTCGCGAGCCGCAGCAACGCCGATCCGGTGGCACCGCCAGCCGGTAATGAGCCCGTGGCCGAGCCAGCCATCAGGGATGCCGGTGGCGGCTGAGATGACTGAGAAGGGATTGGCCTACGAACCGTTCGAGCGGCTGTGGACGCCACACCGGATGGCCTACATCAAGGGCGCGGGCCGCCCCACCAGTGATGACGACTGTCCCTTCTGCACCATCCCGACGTGCGCCGACTCCGACGCTCTGATCGTTGCCCGCGGCGAGCATGTGTATGCGGTGCTCAACCTGTTCCCGTACAACGCCGGGCACCTGATGGTTGTCCCGTTCCGGCACATCGCGGACTACACCGAGCTCGAGGGCTCGCGCGAACTGCCTGAGTTCTCCGACTTCACCCAGCACGCGATGTCGGTCATCCGGCGGGTCTCCGGCGCGCAGGGATTCAACATCGGGATGAACCAAGGTGTCGTGGCAGGGGCGGGCATCGCCTCGCACCTGCACCAGCATGTTGTGCCTCGTTGGGGCGGTGACACGAACTTCATGCCCGTTGTGGGGCTGACCAGGGTGCTTCCTGAGCTGCTCGCCGAGACACGCCAGCTGTTGGCCGACTGCTGGACGGCGACGGACTGAGACTCAGCGCGAGCGGCGCATTCGCATGCCGTAGACCCCGGCGATGAGCGCGACCAGAATCAGCGCGCCGGCAAACCACAACAGCCAGTTGTTGGAATTCGGTTCGTCGTCTGCGGCGGTGGAGATCTCCTCCGAGGTTTCAGCGGCCGACGGCGGTGCGGTCGATGCAGTCGGGTCGGCAGTGTTTGTCGCCGTGGGGGTCACGTCGGGATGGGCGATGTCTACAACCAGTCGGGACGGGTCGGTCAGCGTGAAGGCCCGGAACCCGGTCTGTTCGGTGGTCCCCAGCCCGTAGCTGACGGTTGCCTCGAAGCCCGCACCCGCGCCGACCACCTGCAGCAGGCCGGACAGGTTCGCATTGATCGTCTCCTGCGGCGCAGGTGGCTCGTTCGGGACGCCGTTGAGACTCACCTGGATCAACGCTTCGCCCTCGACCGGCACAACGTCACCAGAGCCGTCCTGGGTGACCGCGTCGACATAGGACACGAAATAGGCGCCCACCTCGCCGGCGAATTCGACGACGAAGCGGTCGAACCCCTCGTTGGCGCCCACCCGGACATCGGTGATCGCACTGCCACCGGGCGAGGACGTGTCCTGTACGGGTTGGGTGCCGAAGTCAGGAATGGCGGCCGCCGAGGCTGGGCTAGCAACGGCCAGCACGGCGACCACGATGAGGGAGGCGACCGTTGCGCCGATCCCTGCACCAACGCGCTCGGCTCGCATACCCAGGCAGCGTAGGTCGCTCAGGGCTCGCGCGCACTGTCACCACGCCGGGCCCAGCTACAGTGGGCGACTCTCCCGAAAGTGCGCAGAAGGCCGGTCCCCACACCTCATGCTCAACGTTCGCGCCCGCTCATCGGTCAGCAGGGCACTCGCTCCGATCGTTGGTGGCCTCCATCGCATCGGCATAAGTCCCAATGTGATCACCATCGTGGGCACCGCCGGGACCGTGGCCAGCGCTCTTCTGCTGGTGGGCACCGGAAGGTTCTTCCTCGGCGTCGTCGCTATCACCGCGTTCGTGCTCTTCGACCTGCTCGATGGGGCAGTGGCCAGGGCGGGCGGTACAGCGTCGAACTTCGGCGCGGTGCTGGACTCCACGCTGGATCGGGTCGCCGACGCCTCAATCTTTGCGGCTTTGATCTGGTGGTTCGCTGGGCCCGCTGACAGACCGGACCTGATCCTGGCATCGCTATTAGCCCTGGTGCTCGGACAGCTGATCCCCTACGTCAGGGCGCGCGCCGAAGGACTGGGCATCAATGCCAGCGTGGGGGTTGCCGAACGTGCGGTGCGGCTGACCCTCGTCCTGGTGGGGATCGGTCTGGCCGGGCTGGGCCTGAACCTGGCTCTGCCTATCGCGCTCTGGTTCCTGGTTGCCGTCGGCGTGCTCACCGTGGGTCAACGGCTGAACGCCGTACGCAGAGCCGCATCAAGTCGGCCGCCGCCGTCGGAGGCGGCACCGGAGCCGACACGTGGCTGAAGTCAGCGTCGCGGAGCGGCTCACAGCGGCCGGCTTCTCCCTCGGCTGGGGCACTGGCCGGGCATTTGACACGCGACTGGCACGGGCGCTCTTCGACGAGGTGGCGGATCTGGGCTGGCGCCGTCGCGGCCCGGGTGTCGAGCAGTTGCGCACCAACCTGCGCCGGGTCGTCGGCCCCGACATGAGCGAAGCCCACCTCGACGACTTGACCAGACGCGGCGTGCGGTCCTACGCGCGGTATTTCCGTGAGATGTTCTGGATGCCGACCGCTCGAGCCGGATTGGTGGCCCAACGCACCAACACCTACGGCGACGCGCATGTCGAGCGCGTGTTGGCACAGGGCAGAGGGGTCATCCTCGCTCTCCCGCACAGCGGTAACTGGGACGCCGCGGCTGTGGGTTACATGGCTCGGTTCGACCGCCCGATGACCGTCGTGGCCGAACGCCTGCGGCCGGAATCGCTCTACCAGCGCTTTGCCGCCTATCGGGAGGGTTTGGGCATGGTTGTGGTGCCGCTGACCGGCGGTGCCCGGCCGTCGGCTCCGCAGCTGTCCGCGACCCTGCGCGCCGGGGGCACTGTCTCCCTCGTCTGCGACCGTGATCTCAGCAGCAGCGGGGTCCCGGTGAGCTTCTTCGGACAGACCATCAGGGTGCCTCCCGGACCGGCAATGCTGGCCATCCGGACAGGCGCGGCGATCATCCCTACGTTGCCGGGATTCGCAGGTGACGATTGGAACCTGGAACTCTTTCCCGAGGTCGATGTCGATACCCCTGATTCGCCCAAGCGGCTTCGGGAGAGAGTGATCGACGTGATGCAGCGCGTTGTCGACCGGTTCGCCATAAGCATCGCGCGGGTACCGCAGGATTGGCACATGGTGCAGCGGTTATGGGTCGAGGATCTGGAATCGTCGCCCACGCGGACATCGCCGAAGTGAGGATCGGTCTGGTCTGTCCCTATACCTGGGACATCCCCGGGGGTGTTCAGTACCACGTACGGGACCTCGCACAGACCCTGATTGCCCTCGGTCACCACGTCCAGGTGCTGACTCCGGCCAACGATGAGGACGCGTTGCCGGCGTACGTGACCTGCGCGGGTCGAGCGGTCCCGATCCGCTACAACGGGTCCGTGGCCCGGCTGCAGTTCGGGCCGGTGGCTGCCGCACGGGTTCGACGCTGGCTCCGGGACGGGCACTTCGATGTCCTACACGTCCACGAACCATCCGCGCCCAGCCTGTCGCTGCTCACCTGCGTCCTGGCGAAGGGTCCGATCGTGGCAACCTTCCATGCCGCCACCGTGCGGTCGCGCTGGCTGGCCGCCGTGCAGGGCGTCCTGCAACCGTTCATGGAGCGCATCTCGGGCCGGATCGCGGTGTCGGATTTGGCTCGGCGAGTGCAGGTCGAACATCTGGGCGGGGACGCCGTCGTGATCCCGAATGGTGTAGACGTCACACACTTCGCCGCCGCCGCACCTTTGCCGACATACCCGCGGGACGGCTTGACCGTGGGCTTTCTCGGCCGTTTCGACGAGCGTCGCAAGGGTCTGCCCGTGCTGCTCGCGGCACTGGCCGAGATCGCGCCGACCCACCCTGAGGTGCATCTGCTCGTAGCCGGACGTGGGGACGAGTCGGACCTGTTCGATGAACTCCCCGCTGTCCTCAAGAGCCGGGTCACGGTGCTTGGCGAGATCTCCGAGCACGACAAGGCCCGGATGCTTGCCTCGGTCGACATCTACTGCGCACCCAACCTCGGTGGGGAGAGCTTCGGTGTCATCCTCGTCGAGGCGATGGCCGCCGGAGCGGCAATCGTGGCCAGCGACCTGGACGCCTTTCGCCGCGTTCTCAACGACGGGGCAGCGGGCGTCCTGGTCCGTCGCGGAAGTGTCAACTCCTTGGCCGCTGGGCTCTCCCAGCTGCTTGATGATCCGGTCCGGCGGGGCGCGCTGGTCAGTGCCGGGCGCGAAGCCGTGCAGGAATACGACTGGCCGGTCGTGTCACAGCGGGTGCTGGCCGTCTACGAGACGGTTGTGTCTCGGGTCGGCGGAGAGGTCGAAGTCACCAACGAGCCGTGACCGTCTCACCGGGTCACCGGGCTCACGGCGTCGCTCAGGCTCAGGGGGAAGTCCAGGGCCCCATGCCGCTGAGCCGGGTTGGTGTTATGTGGGTGATGAAGCCCGGCGGAGGATCCGGGAACGGGGGAAAGACGGTTCCGGGCCCGACGTAGATGTGGGCCAAGCGCTGCAAGAGCTCTGGAGCACCGCCTTCGGTGATCCTCGCTCGGCCGTAGATCACACAGTGATCTCGCATCCCGATGCCGTTCGTGCCCGTGCCCTCGAAGGACACGGCGACGCGCGGGTCGCGCCTGATGTTGTTCAACTTGCGCTGCCGGCCGTCCAAGTGGGCAGCGACGAGTTCATCGCCGTCGATGCCGACCCACACGATCGCGATCTGCGGCGAACCGTCATCGTTGATGGTGACAAGGTGGGCCAGCGGTCCCGACTCGATCAGTCGTCGGGCGGCATCGTTGAGAACGGCCATGCCGACAACTCTGGCAGAAGACCTAGCGGGCCGCTGCGTTCTATGCGGCTTGGTTACCCTCGGCGGCCGTGAGCAGCCAAACGATCCTGTGGATCGTCCTGGGGCTGCTGGCAGTCCTCCTGGTCTGGATCGCATCGACGGTGTCGAGGTTGGATCGGCTTGATGACCGTGTCCTTGCAGCGCGGTCTGCGCTGGACGCGCAGTTGGTCCGCCGAGCAGCCGTTGCGCAGGCCCTGGCCGATGAGCATCCCGACGTCCTCGGACAGCGTGCCGAAGCGCTACGCCGAGCTGCCCACGATGCGCTCACCGCCGACGATGCCTCCCGTGAAACAGCCGAGAACACGCTGGGACACCTCCTTCGAGCGGTCGGATCCGAGCTCGACGGCGTACCGGACTCGCTCCGGGGGGACCTCAGGTCGACAACCGAACGGGTGGTGCTGGCCAGGCGCTTCTACAACGACGCCGTGCGTGACAACCGACAGCTCCGGGGACAGGCGCTACCTCGCACCTTCCGGCTGGCTGCGCACCGCCCTCTGCCCGCTCACTTCGACATCGACGATCGACCGTGGAAGGTGGCCGACACGCCGCCGGCCAGCTGAGCGGCTGACAGCTGCACGTAGGGTCCCCCCGTGTTCCTCCCACGCAAGCGAGCCTTCTTCGCACTGTTCCTGACGACGGCAACGGTGCTGTCGGCATGCTCTGGCGACCCTGAGCCCGCTGCGGACTCGTCTGCGACATCCGAGCGCAGCTATCCGGCCTACACGCCGCCGCCGGTCGGCACAGATATCAATCCGTTGAACGGAATGGCGGGTGCACCTCCAGCAGAGGTCTTCGGCGTGAAGATCGACGACACATCGCCGGCTCGTCCGCAAGTGGGAATCACTGCCGCTGACATCGTCTACATCGAGCAGGTCGAAGGCGGTCTGACCAGACTGTTGGCGATCTTCGGGACCACGTTGCCGGGGCAGGTGGGGCCGGTGCGTTCTGTGCGCGCAAGCGACACCCAGATCCTCGCGCAGTACGGGCCAGTGGGGCTGGCCTTCTCCGGTGGCGCGGCTCCACAGCTGGCCATCGTCGCTGGTGCGAACGTCGTCAACGCCTCCGCCGACAACAATCCTGCGCTCTACAGTCGGGCGGGAGGGCGACCTGCGCCCTACAACCTGATCCTCGATCTACCCGCCGCGGCCGCTGCCCTTCCCGCTGCCGGGGGGCGAAGTATCGGATTCCTCTGGGGCGCCTACCCGGGTCTTGACACAGCGCCACCGGGCGGCCAGCTGACCGTTCCGGTCGGCACCACCGGCGTGGACTTCCGTTTTGATCCCAGCATCGGCCGGTACGTCCGATACATCGACGGAGCGCCGCAGTTCGATGCCAATGGCCCGGCGGTGGCCACACCCAACGTCATCGTGATGTTCTGTCAGGTCGGGCCGGACGGGGTGGGAGCCGACGTGAACGGGTCGCCGACGATCGGGACGACCACGATCGGGTCCGGTCCCGTCGTGGTCTTCCGTGACGGACGTCGGATCGATGGCATGTGGAGCCGCCCAACTCCAGAATCCGGAACCACCCTCACTGACGCCAGCGGACAGGTGATCCGGCTGGCACCCGGGGGTGCCTGGGTGGCCCTGGCCGCAGCCGGTGCACCGCTGGCCGCGGGCTGATCTCTGCACTCAGGTCGGATGTCGTACCGGACTCCTACCCTTGGGTACATGGCTTCACCACCACGGCCGGCACCACCTCTCGACTTGGCTTGGCAGGCCTCGCTGTTCGATGCCGGTGAGATCAGCTATGACGCCTCGCTGACCGGATGCCAGCGACGTCATCTCGCCGAAGGCGCCTGGGTTGACCACCTTCCGGGCTGGCTCGAAGGCGCAGACGCGTTGTTCGCCCGCTTGTTGGGCGGCACACCTTGGAGTCAGCACGAGCGATGGATGTATGAGCGGAAGGTCACCGAACCGCGGTTGACGCATCGGTGGTACCTCGATCGCGGTGCTGATCAGGACGTCGCACCGACCGCGCTGCAGGACATGGCGGCAGCACTGAGCTCCCATTACGGGGTCACGTTCAGTCAGGTGGGGGTCAATCTCTATCGCGACGGGTCGGACAGCGTGGCCTGGCACGGGGATCGGATAGCCCGGGAGATTCCAGAGGCGATCGTCGCCCTGGTATCGCTGGGTGCGCCGCGCCCGTTCAGATTGCGCCCCAAGGGCGGCGGGCCCTCGCTGGGATACCTTCCCGGCCCTGGTGACCTGCTGGTGATGGGGGGATCCTGTCAGCGCACTTGGGACCACGCCGTGCCCAAGGTGAGTGCGTCGGGACCGCGCATCAGCATTCAGTTCCGGCACATCTATCCACGCTGAGGTTCGCTGCCTCGCCGACCCCGGGCCAGGTCGTAGACTGGAGCCTCCGCCCGTACGACAACCAAGAGGAACTCCTGTGTCCGAGTCCACCGATCGCCCTGTCACCGGCACCACGCGCGTCAAGCGCGGGATGGCTGAGATGCTCAAGGGCGGCGTGATCATGGACGTGGTGACCGCCGAGCAGGCCAAGATCGCCGAGGACGCCGGCGCCGTCGCGGTCATGGCGCTGGAACGCGTGCCTGCCGACATCCGCGCGCAGGGTGGGGTGGCCAGGATGAGCGACCCCGACATGATCGACTCGATCGTGGCTGCCGTCACCATCCCGGTGATGGCCAAAGCCCGGATCGGCCATTTCGTTGAAGCCCGAGTGCTGCAGAGCCTCGGCGTTGACTACATCGACGAGTCCGAAGTGCTCACGCCGGCCGATGAGGCGCATCACATCGACAAATGGTCCTTCACGGTCCCATTCGTGTGCGGTGCGACGAATCTGGGTGAAGCGCTGCGACGGGTCGCCGAGGGCGCGGCGATGATCCGGTCCAAGGGAGAGGCCGGCACCGGCAACGTCGTCGAAGCCACCCGGCATATGCGCTCGATCCGCGGTGAGATCCGGAAACTGTCCACGATGGACGAGACCGAGCTGTTCAGTGCCGCAAAGGAGCTCCGGGCCCCCTACGGACTGGTTGCCGAGGTCGCCGAAGCAGGCAAACTGCCGGTGGTTCTGTTCACGGCGGGTGGCATCGCCACGCCGGCCGACGCTGCGATGATGATGCAGCTAGGCGCCGAAGGCGTCTTTGTCGGTTCCGGCATCTTCAAGGCCGGCAATCCAGCTCAGCGGGCCGCAGCCATCGTGCAGGCCACAACTTTCCACGACGATCCGGACGTGATCGCCAAGGTCTCCCGTGGGCTCGGCGAGGCGATGGTCGGGATCAACGTGTCCGAGTTGCCCGACAACGAGCGGTACGCCACCCGCGGCTGGTGAAGTCACCGAATATCGGCGTACTTGCCCTGCAGGGCGACGTACGCGAACACCTGCACCGGATCGAGGCCGCAGGCGCCAAGGCCGTACCGGTTCGCCGGGAAGCTGAGCTGTGCGCCGTGGACGGCTTGATCCTGCCTGGCGGGGAGTCGACGACGATCGCGAAGCTGCTCAACCGATTCGGCTTGATGGCTCCGCTGCGCGCGCGGGTCAGGGCGGGCCTACCGGTCTACGGGTCGTGCGCGGGGATGATCCTGTTGGCCGATCGGATTCTTGACGCTCCAGCCGATCAGCAGACGATCGGCGGGATGGACGTCACAGTGCGGCGCAATGCCTTTGGCCGCCAGGTCGAGTCCTTCGAGAACGACGTACCGATTCCGGCGGTCGGCGAGCGGTCCTTCGCCGCGGTGTTCATCCGCGCTCCGTGGGTGGAGCAGTGCGGACCCGGCGTCGAGGTGCTCGGCCGGGTCAGTGGGGGTGCGGCCGACGGTAGGGTGGTCGCGGTCCGCCAAGGGTCCCTCCTTGCAACCAGCTTCCATCCCGAGCTGACCGACGATGGTCGGATCCATGCGTATTTCGCCGACCTGGTCCGGGCGATCTCGCCGGGGCCCACGGCGGCGCGAGACCAGCAGGTACGGACGCAACGGTGAACAGCGAGGAGCGATCATGAGCGGCCACTCCAAGTGGGCGACGACCAAGCACAAGAAGGCGGCAATCGATGCCAAGCGCGGCAAGCTGTTCGCCAAAATGATCAAGAACGTCGAAGTTGCGGCCCGCACCGGGGGCGCCGACATGGCGGGCAACCCGACCTTGTACGACGCCGTACAGAAGGCCAAGAAGTCCTCAGTGCCCAACGAGAACATCGACCGCGCCGTCAAGCGCGGGGCGGGTCTGGAAGACGGTGGCGCCGACTGGCAGACGATCATGTATGAGGGCTACGGGCCGAGCGGGGTCGCCGTACTCATCGAGTGCCTGACCGACAACCGGAACCGCGCCGCCTCGGAGGTTCGTACGGCGATGACCCGCAACGGTGCCTCGATGGCCGATCCTGGCTCGGTTGCCTATCTGTTCAACCGCAAGGGCGTCGTGCTTGTCGGCAAGGAGGACGCGGCAGGGGCCGAGGTTGTCGAGGATGACGTGCTCACGGCGGTCCTCGACGCCGGCGCAGAGGAGGTCAATGACCTCGGGGACTCCTTCGAGGTGGTCAGCGAACCAACCGACCTCGTGGCCGTGCGCAGTGCCCTGGTCGAGGCGGGCATCGATTATGACTCCGCCGAGGCATCATTCCTGCCCAGCGTGCAGGTCGAACTCGACGAGGCGGCCGCCCCCAGGGTGTTTCGTCTGATCGATGCCCTCGAGGACTGCGACGACGTCCAGAACGTGTATGCGAACTTCAACGCCAGCGACGACATCATGGCTGCCGCCTTCTGATGGCCCACATCGTGGTGTCCGACGAGATTCTGGCTGTGGTCGGCTGATGTCGGGGAGGCCCGTGCTGGAGCTGACGACGGTCAACATCGGGGCACCTGACCCCGGTGCTCTGGCGCGATTCTACGGGGATCTACTGGGCTGGGAGATCCGTGTCGAGGAGCCCGACTGGGTCGTTCTGAAAAACCCTGACGGCGGAGCAACGCTCTCGTTCCAGATCGAGTCCGACTACGTCCGGCCGATCTGGCCGGCCGCACCGGGCGACCCGCAGATGATGATGCATCTGGAGATCCGGGTCGAGGACCTCGAGCGTGCCACGGCACACGCAACGGCCTGCGGCGCCACCCTTGCTGACTATCAACCACAGGTGGATGTGCGCGTCTGCCTCGATCCCGATGGGCACCCCTTCTGCCTCTGGCTCGGGTGAGCCGAACTCACGTGGCGTGTCCTACCAGCGCCGAGGCTCTGCGCGGTTAGCCTGTCGAACACGTGTTCGGATCGGCAGGGCGAGGAGGGTTCATGCGTGTCCTCGGCATCGATCCCGGCCTGACCCGATGCGGCTTTGCCGTTCTGGACGGCTCACCGGGGCGCTCGCCCAGGGCAATCAGTTTCGGCGTGCTCCGGACCCCGCCGGGGGCTGAGCTGGGGGAGCGGTTGCTGGAGTTGTCCGATGCGATCACCGTCCTGCTCTCGACCCATCTGCCCGAGGTGCTCGCGGTCGAGCGGGTCTTCAGCCAGCACAACGTCCGGACCGTGATGGGCACCGGCCAGGCCGCGGGCGTCGCCATCCTGGCGGCAACCCGCGCGCAGATTCCGGTGGCGATGTACACCCCCAGCGAGGTCAAGGCCGCCGTGACCGGATCGGGGAATGCGGACAAGGCACAGGTGACCGTGATGGTCACCCGGCTGTGCGGCCTTCCCGAACCGCCACACCCGGCTGATGCCGCCGATGCGCTGGCGCTGGCGATCTGCCATGCCTGGCGTGGCACGGCTCTACGACGTCGCGCGGTGGCCAGTACCGGCCCGGGTGGTGCTCTGCCGGCCGGGGCCTGGGGAGCAGCCCGGTGATCGCTCACCTCAGTGGTGTCATCAGCGCTGTCACCCCGGACCAAGCGGTGATCGACGTCGGAGGAGTCGGGCTGGCCATCTCCTGCACGCCAAGCACTCTGGCCACGTTGCGGATCGGTAGTGCCGCTCGGCTGGCCACGAGTCTGGTGGTCCGCGAGGATTCGTTGACGCTGTACGGCTTCGTCGACGACGACGAGCGAAGTCTCTTCGAGCTCCTGCAGACAGCCAGCGGGGTCGGTCCGCGCTTGGCCCAGGCAGTCCTGGCAATCCACCGTCCCGCCGCGATCCGGCGGGCTGTGGCCAGCAGCGATGTCGCCGCGCTGACCCAGGTGCCTGGCATCGGCAAGAAGGGCGCCGAACGACTACTCATCGACCTCAAGGATCGCTTGGGCGCCGGACCGGAGACCGCCTCGGACGCGCCGGGCGACGGTTCGGCCGCCGCGCTGGATGAGCCTGGCTGGCGGCGGTCCCTGATGCAGGCGCTGCTCGGGCTCGGCTGGAATCCGCGTGAGGCCGAGGCTGCTCTCCAGGCCGTGACTCCGGAGGCTGAAGAGCGAATCGCGCGCGGAGCCAGTGTCGAGGTGGGCGTGCTGCTACGCCACGCGCTGTCCAGCCTGGATCGCCTGTGAGCGAGCATCGCAGCTCCAGCGAGCAGCCGACGCCGCAGGATGCTCCGGTCTCCCCGTATGCAGCCGCCGAGGACCGAGAGATCGAGTCCTCGTTGCGCCCACGGCGGCTGGAGGAGTTCATCGGCCAGCCGAAGGTTCGGGGGCAGCTCGATCTGCTGTTGGAAAGTGCCCGACGCCGCTCCCGGCCCCCTGACCATGTCCTGCTCTCCGGACCGCCGGGGCTCGGCAAGACCAGCCTCGCGATGATCATCGCTGCTGAACTGGGTGCCGTGCTCAGAGTGACCAGCGGCCCGGCGATCGAGCGGGCCGGAGATCTCGCCGCACTGCTGACCAACCTGGGTCCTGGCGACATCGTCTTCATCGACGAGATTCATCGCATCGCCCGGCCCGCCGAGGAACTCCTCTACGTGGCGATGGAGGACTTTCGTGTCGATGTGGTGGTGGGCAAGGGACCCGGCGCCACGGCGATCCCACTGGAGGTGGCTCCGTTCACCCTGGTGGGCGCGACAACTCGGGCTGGGCTGCTGACCGGTCCACTGCGCGACCGGTTCGGTTTCGTCGGGCATATGGAGTTCTACGACCCTCCCGAGCTGGTGGCCGTACTCCAGCGCAGCGCGCGACTGCTGGGCGTGGACCTGCGGCCAGATGGTGCGGTCGAGATCGCGGGGCGTTCACGTGGCACACCGCGCATCGCCAACCGGCTGCTGCGACGTGTTCGCGACTTCGCCGAAGTGCGTGCTCAGGGGATCGTGGACGTCACCGTGGCCAGAGACGGACTGGCTCTCTTCGACGTCGACGACCTGGGTCTCGACCGGCTGGATCAGGCTGTGCTGCGAGCTCTCGTCCAACGTTTCGACGGTGGGCCGGTGGGGATCGCCACGCTGGCCGTCGCGGTCGGGGAGGAGGCCCAGACAGTGGAGGAGGTCTGCGAGCCGTTCCTCGTCCGGGCCGGCCTACTGATCCGCACTCCCCGCGGAAGGGTTGCCACCCGGACCGCGTGGGAACACCTGGGCATCATCCCCCCGACAGGCTCAGCTGGCGCCGGAGGGACGGGTCTTGCGCCCCCGTCTGCGGCACCATCACTGTTCGACGCCTAGAATGCACCGAGTCCGGTTGATGTCGTGTAGATCGAGACAGACCGAGACCACACCCGATCCGAACCACTGAGAAAGAGGCGACAACACCCTGTGGGCGATTTAGTGCTGTTCCTTCCATTCCTCGCGCTGTTCGGCGTGATCATCTACATGCAGACGCGGCAGCGCAAGAAGATGCAGGCCCGTCAGGCCGAGTTGCAGGCAGCGCTCCAGGTGGGATCGCCGATCATGCTCACCAGTGGTCTGTACGGCGATGTTGCCGGCCTCGACGACGCAACCGTCGACGTGGAGATAGCTCCTGGGGTTGTCGCCCGGTTCGCGCGAGCGGCCGTCCTCGAGGTTCGTACGAGTGACAGCGTGCTGGACGAGGACGACGGCGATGAGGCCGAAGACGACGACGACGGCGGCATCGATCTCAACGGCGAGTCCTATCTCGACTCCGATGGGGCCAGGAACGGCTCCACGAAGACAACAAGTGACACCACGAAGGCACGGGCGGCCAAGCCGGCTGCCTCCGACGAATCGTCAGCCTGACCCGCTCGTAGCAGCTCGGTCAGCTCGATGCCATGCGCCGCCCGCGTGTGATCCAGCGGTGACGCGAGTTTTCCGGCACCGAACTGACTTCAGAAGGGATATCCAGCAGTGGCACGTCCGCAGCAGCAGATCCGGGGGTATTTCACTGCCCTTGCCTTGATCATCGCGGCGCTCTACGCGTTGGTGTTCTTCACCGGAGATTCACCGACCCCGCGGTTGGGGCTCGATCTCCGTGGCGGTACGACCGTGACCCTGACCGCGCAGACCGACGATGGTGGAGCACCGACGGCCGAAGAGTTGGAAACGGCGCGGCAGATCATCGAGCGCCGGGTCAACGGCCTCGGCGTGGCCGAGGCAGAAGTGGTCATCGAGGGCGACGACAACATCGTCATCTCGGTCCCCGGGACCGAGGGCGAGCAGGCAAGATCGTTGGGTACCACGGCGGAACTGCTCCTGCGCCCGGTCGTGGCTGGGCCGGAGCCGGTGACTCCGGTTGCGCCGGAGGAGACCACTGATCCGGCGCCATCTGGCGATCCGGCGGCATCCGCTGATCCGGCGGCTACTGGCGATCCGGCGGCATCCGCCGATCCGGCGGCTACTGGCGATCCGGCGGCATCCGCTGATCCGGCGGCAACTGACGATCCCGCGGCTACCAGTGATCCAGCGGCATCCAGTGAGCCGGCGGCGACACCGACGGGTGAATCCCCAGCACCGGATCCAGACCGACCCGCTGTCACACAGGAGGAGGCGCAGGCCGCATTCGCCGAGCTGACCACCTGCTCCACCGAGACGGATGCGACACAGGCAACCACTGAGCGGCCAGAGGACTTCGTGGTCAGCTGCTCGACCGACGGGACGCAGAAATACCTCCTCGCCCCCACCCTCATCCCCGGCACCGAGGTCGACGACGCCAGCTCGTCGGTAGATCCGAGCGGCCTTGCCGGCTGGGTAGTACTGCTGGACTTCAAGTCCGACGCCCAGGCGACCTGGGCGGAGTACACGACAGCCAACGTGGGCAAGTTTGTGGCATTCACCCTGGACACCCGAGTGCTCTCGGCACCCGAGATCCAGGACCCGATCAATGGAACTACCACGATCAGTGGTGCCTTCGACCAGGAGTCATCCACTGAGCTGGCCAATTCCCTCAAGTACGGCGCCCTGCCGTTGACCTTCACTCAGTCCACAGCAGAGACCGTCTCCGGTCTCCTGGCCGCTGACCAGCTCCGCGCTGGACTGATAGCCGGTGGGATCGGCATCCTGCTGGTCTTCGTCTACGCGATGTTCTATTACCGGCTGCTCGGACTTGTGACCATTGCCAGCCTGGTTCTGTCCGCAGTCATCGTCTACGCATGCCTGGTCATCCTCGGCCGCCAGATCGGGTTCACCCTCAGCCTGGCCGGTATCGCCGGATTCATCGTCGCCATCGGCATCACGGCCGACTCATTCATCATCTTTTTCGAGCGATTGAAAGATGAGGTTCGCGACGGTCGCTCGATGCGTGCCGCAGTTCCCCGGGCCTGGGTCAGTTCGCGCCGAACAATTCTGTCCGCCGACGCCGTTAGTTTCCTCGCGGCCGCAACGCTGTACGTGTTGGCGATCGGAGGGGTGAAGGGATTCGCGTTCACCCTCGGCCTAGCGACCGTCCTCGACCTCATCGTCGTGTTCCTGTTTACCCACCCGCTGGTGGCACTGCTGTCCCGGTATCCGACCTTCGCCTCCCCGCGTATCTCGGGGCTCGGAAGGATGCGACTCGCACCCGTGACTCGGAGTGCATCTGCGGCAGCGCCTGCGGGCACCGCGCCCACGGCCCCCCGTCGGGCGGCGACTCGCCGAACTGCGACGAAGAGGAGTGGCAGCTGATGGCCGCGAAGTCCCGTTCCGGGCGTCCTGCTCGTAAGGCTGCCGCCGGGAGGCCAACGGCGAAAGCAACTTCCTCGAAGGCGGCGGCCTCGAAGGCGGCGGCCTCGAAACTGCCGGCGCCGCCCAAGGCGTCCAAGGCGGCATCGCCGAGCGGCAAGAATAGCTCCCGCGAAAGCGTCGCTGTTCTCGAATCCGACCCGGTGGACCCAGCTGTGGACACCACCGAACCGGTGCCGGTGGCTGACCAGAAGGCTGGGCAGGCCGGGCAGGCCGGGCAGGCCGGGCAGGCCGGGCAGGCGAGAGTGCCCTGGCCGATCCGGCTCTACCTGGGTGAGATCGGGTACGACTTCATCGGTAAGCGCAAGTTGTGGTACGCCATCTCAACGGTCCTGATCCTCATCTGCCTCGGTTCGATGGTTTTCAAGGGCTTCAATCTCGGTGTCGAGTTCGCCGGGGGTGAGCGCTTCCGCACAGCCGGGACCGAACAGCAACTCGACGCCGTCAGCCAGGCAGTCGAGGACGTCGGCGCCGAAGTGACCAGTGCGCAGGCGGTGGGGGACAACCAGCTCGTTCTCATCACCGGAGACCTCACCGAGGAGCGAGGCGCAGAGGTCACGGCTGCTATCGCCGATGCGCTCGGGGTGGAGACCAGCGATGTCGCGAACTCCACGACCAGTGCGAGTTGGGGCAAGGACGTGACCAGCAAGGCTGTGCAGGGCCTGCTGGTCTTCCTGGTGCTGGTTCTGGCGTTCCTGGCCGTACGTTTCCAATGGAAGATGGCCGTCGGGGCGATGGTTGCGCTCTTCCATGACCTCGTGGTCACGGCTGGGGTCTACTCCTTGATCGGGTTCGAGGTCACCCCCGCTTCGGTCATCGGGTTTCTGACCATCCTGGGGTTCTCGCTCTACGACACCGTGGTCGTCTTCGACAAGGTGGACGAGAATGCCAAGGGGCTGCTGGCCAGCCAGCGTCGGACCTACTCTGAATCTGCCAACCTGGCGATCAACCAGGTCCTGATGCGCTCGATCAATACGTCCATCTTCGCCCTGCTGCCCGTACTCGGGTTGCTTTATGCCGGGGTGTTCCTGATCGGCGAGGGCACGCTGCAAGACCTTGCCCTCGTCCTGTTCGTCGGAATGCTGGCTGGGGTCTACTCCTCGATCTTCCTGGCCGCGCCGGTGCTGTGTGATCTCAAGGAGCGTGAGCCTGAGTATCAGAAGTTGGCCAAGCGACTCAACAGCAGGCGGGGCGTGGGCGAGGCGGACAAACGCTCCGCGAACAGTGCACCCGCAGCCGTCCGTCCAGCAGCTGACCCTGCGCAGCCGGTTGTGGACAACGATGATGACGTCGTAGCCAAGGATGACGACGATGAAGACGGCGACGATGAA
>Ga0190275_10001248_pt1 | contig 19181 bp, 14 predicted proteins | sample Popmic550T_FD_133745 | JGI IMG/M metagenome (GOLD analysis project Ga0190275, IMG submission 133745) | Populus adjacent soil microbial communities from riparian zone of Yellowstone River, Montana, USA - 550 T | ecosystem: Environmental > Terrestrial > Soil > Riparian zone > Trees stand | place...
CTCCAGGTCAGGCGGTTCGCCGGGTGCGGCGGTACTTGGCGGCGCGGGCGCGGTTTTGGCAGGTGACCGAGCAGAAGCGCCGCCGGCCGGCGGGTGAGCCGTCGATGTAGATGTCCGCGCAGCCACCGTCAACGCAGACCCCGAGGCGACCGGGATCCTCGGTGCACAACTGCATGCGGAGGGCCAGCAGTGCCGCGGCCAGCAGAGTGTCGTGAGGGTCCTGAGTGTCGACCCACCAAACCGGGCGCACTTCGCCGTCTACCACCGCGAGGTCGGGGCGTACGTCGACACCCGTCAGCAAACCTGAGACCGCAGCGACGCGATCCGCTGTCTCCGCTGACGCGAAGACCCCGAAGATCGTGTCCGCGAATCGGATCAGCTCGGTATCGGTCAGCGCCTCCGCCACCTCCGCGGGGACGCCGGCCTGGTGGATGTATTCGCCGAGCGCTGGCACGTCCGACCGAGCGCCGGCACGGCGAGGCTCGACGCCCCACCCGTTCACCAGTTCGACGAGGATGCCGAGCGGCATCGGCTCCACCTGAACTCGCATCTCACCAACATAACGCGTTGATCCCCATCATGGCGTTGTGCCGCCGTCGATGGCTCTGTAACGTGATGATCTCCAGTATCGCGTGACGGGAGCGAATCGATGACAGCGCGGATGCGTGAGGTCGCCCAGCGAGCCGGCGTCTCGTTGAAGACCGTTTCCAACGTCATCAACCACTACCCGCACGTCACGCCAGCGACCCGGGCCAAGGTGGAAACCGCGATCGCCGAGCTTGACTATCGCCCCAACCTCGGCGCCCGTTCGTTGCGCAGCGGACGCTACGACGTGATCGCGCTGGCGATCCCTGATCTCGCGCAGCCGCACTTCGCTGGTCTCGCTGCGGCCGTCGGCCGGGCCGCGAAGAACCGCGGTGTCGCCGTCCTGGTCGAGCAGACAGAGGGCGACGCCGCCGCGGAAGAACTCGTCCTCGACGGTCTCCGTGACCGCCTCGTCGACGGGATTCTGTTGTGGCCGACAGCGGTCTTGCCGGCGACATCGAGGCTGCAGACCTCGTCTGGCTGCACCGCCGCCCCGACCAGACCGGTGATCCTGCTGGGAGACGAGCGTTCCGACCTGGTCTTCGATCGAGTCTCGATCGAAGACAGCCAGCCTCCGTCCACCAACCGTGGCCAGGTCGGTGGTTCCCCGTCTGGGTCACACGAGAGGTTGGCCGACGCGGCGGTAGATCTGCTGCTCGACCGCGTGACCGGCGGCGATTCGCCCGGCCGACGTCACGTCGTGGTCCAGTCCTAGCGCGTCAGGTGCGGGGTGGGCTTACGACGCGGAGTTGGAGCATGGCGGCGAAGCGGGCTTCAGGGTCCGCGAGGTCGAGGTCGCCAACTTCGGCGAGGCGGCGGAGACGGTACCGGAACGTGTTGGGGTGGACGTAGACGGCTGCGGCCGCCGCGATGACGTCGCCGAAGGCGTCGAGCCAGGCTCGGAGGGTTTCGACCAGGTTCGTGTTGTGTTCGCGGTCGTAGGTGACCAAGCGGGCGATCGGGCCGGTCGGTTGATCGCCGCGGGCTTCGATGAGGTCGCGGAGTTCCAGGAGCAGGGTCTCGACGTGGACGTCGGCCAGGCGGGCTACGCGCTGGGTGCCGCGGCCGGTTCGTAGTACGCGAAGGGCTCGGTCGGCGCCGGCGCGTGCGTGGGGGAGACGGGCGGTCTCCCGTACTACCGGGCCGACGCCGATCGTGGCAGTGACTCGGTCGCCGATCCGCTCGAGGAAGTCCTTGGCGATCCGTACTGCGCGTTCCTCGCCGTCGGTGCGATCGGGACGGACCGGCATCAGCCCGTACGCGATGTCGCCGACCAGCGCGGCGGCCGAGCGCGGGTGGACGGCTCCCAAGTGCATGGCGAAGGCGTCGGCGAGACGCTGGCGTTCGGTGGCGAGCCCGGCCTCGCCCACAAGAGTGTCGGGCGTCGCGGGATACGGGATTGCTCGTGCAGCAGCGGGACGGTCCGGCGGTTCAGTCGAGGTCGCATGACCGATATGTGGCAGCCGCATCGACACGGCCAGTACTACGAGGTGCTGGTCGGCCAGGCCAAGGCGGTCGAGCGCATCACGGGCTCCGGCGCCGCCTTCGAGCGCAGTACTGACCAAGTCGGCGCGGAGGCGGCGTTCGACGTCGGCGCCGGCGCGGATGCGGAGCATGTGGAGGGCAACCAATTTGGCCGCGTCGCAGAGGGCTTGGGAGCGTTCGTCGCTGAGCGGCTCGCGGACGGCGGCCCAGATCGAGCCGAGGATCTCGTCGCCCGCGCGGACGGCGACGGCGACGCGCGGGATGGTGAACTCGGTCGACGTGGCCGGCAGGGGTGGTACGTAGACGGGCTGGTCGCTTCGGTACAGCTCGCGGAAGATGCCGCGTTCGGTGAGCAGGCGGGAGTAGCGCTGGGGGACCTGGCGGCCGAGGACGGTTTCGACGCGGGCGGTGTCGGCTTCGTCTTGCCTGCCGGAGAAGGCAAGGACTCGGGAGCTGCGGTCCTCGATGGTGATGGGGGCGTCGAGGAGGGCGGCGGCCGCGTTCGCGAGGGCGAACAGGTCGCCGGAGGGCATGCCGCCGAGGGTTTCTGGTTCGGCGACGCCGATGTCCCCTTCGGCGAGGAGGGAGCGGAGGAGTACGCCAAGTTGGTCCCAGGAGGCGCCTTTGGTGAGGGCGAGGAGGGCGACGCCGGAGTCGGCTACTGCGGTGGTGATCAGGTCGTCGGTGGCGATGGGGGAGCGGATGATCAGGCCGGCGGCTTGTTGATGGCCGAGGTCGCGGAGTACCTGGGCAATGAGTGCGGGTTGCTGGAGACCGACGCCGAGCACGAGAGCGTGGCGGGGGAGGACTGGTTCGTCGAGCGGGTCGTGGATGACGATGCCGCCGATCTCCTCGGGGCGGTCGGGGTCGCCGTGGAGGAGCTCGAGCAGGGTGGCGCCGAGGTCGTCGAGAACCCGCCCGAGGCTGGCACGAGGGCGATTCGTCACAGAAACCAGCACCCTTCTGAAGCTAGAAGGCAGATTCCCACCCTAGTTCGTCCATCCGAACAGAATCAGCTGCTGTTTTCGTCCAATTCAACTAAAGGCGAGCCGGTTACAGGGGGAGCCATACGGTGGTGGTGGTTACGGCTGTTAGTTCGGCGGGGAGGGGGGTGGGGCCTATGCCAGGGGTGGTGGGGACGGGGAGGTGGCCGTTTTGGAGGGTGAAGGGGGTGGTTATGTCGGTTTGGTAGTAGCGGTTGGAGGCTGAGGTGTCGCCGGGGAGGGTGAAGCCGGGGAGGGCGGCTAGGGCGATGTTGGCGGCTCGGCCGAGGCCGGTTTCGAGCATGCCGCCGCACCAGACGGGGATGCCGTGGGCCACGCAGACGTCGTGGATTCGGCGGGCTTCCAGATAGCCGCCGACCCGGCCGGGTTTGATGTTGATGATCGAGCAGGCGCCCAGGGTGATCGCCGCAGCCGCCGCGCGGGCTGAGGTGATCGACTCGTCGAGGCAGATCGGGGTCTTGAGCTGGCGAGCCAGTTCAGCGTGACCGAGGATGTCTTCCTCGTCCAAGGGTTGCTCGATCAGCAGCAGATCGTACGGATCGAGCAACGACAGGTGCCGCGCGTCTGACACGGAGTACGCGGTGTTGGCGTCGACCTGCAGCAAGATGTCGCCGAAGCGTTCACGAACAGCCGCCACAGGCTCGATGTCCCAACCCGGCTGGATCTTCAGCTTGATGCGCAAATACCCCTCGTCGAGATAACCACCGACGGCATCCAGCAGTTCTCCCAGCGAGTCCATGATCCCGACCGAAACCCCGCACGGCACGCGGTCATGCACCGCGCCGAGTTCGCGGGCCAACGGTCGCCCCTCGGCTCGCAGTTCGGCGTCCAGTACCGCTGTCTCCAACGCCGCCTTCGCCATCCGATGTCCGTGGAACTTCGCCAACGCCGGCCCAACTCCCACAGCGGAATCCACCGAAGCCATCGCAGGCACGAAGAACCGTCGCAGTACGTCGATCGCCGCGTCGACGTACTCCGATGAGTACAGCGGTCCCGTCATCGCCACGCACTCGCCCCACCCCTCGGCCTCGGTACTGACGGCGCGCACCAGCAGCGCATCCCGCGTCGTCTCGGTCCCGAACGACGTCCGGAACGGCGACACCAACGGCAGCGAGATCCGCCGCAACTCGACTCCGGTCAGCTTCATGACGTCAGTCCTTCCTCAGGTAGTTCGAGCACATACCAGCCGGCGCGATCGAAGCCGGTCACCCGCGCACCGTCCGCCAGCAACCCGCCGAGCACCTCACGCAACGCCACCCGCCAGGCTTTCGCCGCGCCAGGATCCGTACGCCGCAACCCCTCAACATCAGCCGGTACTCCGACCAGCACCAAGCCACCACCAACCGCCGAACCGACCAACGGTCGCCCATCACCCGGCGACACCAACGGCCGCCCGTCATCCGCGCAAGCCAGCGCAACTGTTGCCCCCTGCAACTGCTCGGCCGAAACCACTGCCGGGTGCCGGTCAGCCGCAGCCGACACCAAGGGAGCATCGAGTTGCCAGCGGACCAGCAACCGGTCGGTGTCGTCCCCGTTGTTGATGCCGTCATGCATGAAGCCGTAGAAGTTCGTCAGGTACTCCGTCGGATGGGCAGCGAGCTTCCCGAGGTTGAAGTAGGCGTTGCGCCGGATCAACGGATCGAACGTCCACGAGATCGCCGCGACGCCACGCTCCATCGCCCACGCCCGCTGATGCAGCTTCAGCGCAAACCCGACACTCCGCCCGCGAGCCAGACCCGAGACCCCAGCCACGTGGCTGTGCATCGTCACCTCGGCCGGTGCGCCGAAGAAGCCCACACAAGCGCCGATCAACTCGGCACCGTCGAAGGCGCCACTGACGTAGTTGCCCGCCTTGGTCAATGCGCGCAGCAGTTCTGTCGTCACCGGCGGATTCTTCGGATCCGGCCGCCAGATCGAGTCGTACAGCTGGTAGACCCGATCAAGCTCCTCCAACTCCCGAAGCTCCCGAATCTGTACGCCGGCCGAGGCAGCCGCAGCCAGCCCCGATCGCACCGCCTCGGCCACCGGGCCGACCGAGACCACAGGGGTGCTCATGGCGTGTCCAGCAGTTCGGCGATCAGCGCTGTCAGGAGAGCTGTCCGCGGGGCGATCTCGGCCACCACGACGTGCTCGTCGTCGGCGTGAGCACCACCGCCGACGGCTCCCAAGCCGTCCAGGGTCGGCACACCGATGCCCGCAGTGAAGTTGCCGTCGGATCCACCGCCCACCGAGATCTCCCGCAACGGCTCCAGCCCGAGCTCGCCAGCAAGGCGAGAGGCCCGTCGATACAGGTCCTCGGACATCTTCCGCTCCAGCGGTGGACGGTTCGGACCACCGATCACCTCGAGCGACGCTCCCGGTAGTACCGGCTTCAGCGCGTGCAACGCCTCATCCACTCGAAGCTGCTCGTCGACAGTCCGCGCCCGCGCATCGACCAGGAAGCTCCCGAGGGCAGGCACCGTGTTCCGCGTCGTGCCGGACGTCAGCAGCGTCGGCGTGACCGTTGTCCCGCGAGCAGCGTCACCAAGGTTGCTGACGGCAAGGATCTGATGAGCCGCCTCGATACTGGCGTTCACCCCGAGCTCCGGCTCGAGCCCGGCATGCGACGCCTTGCCGGCAATCCGGATCTCGTAAGCGGACACGCCCTTACGCTCAAGCTTCAAAGCACCTCCCGCGGAGGCCTCCAGCACCAACGCGGCCACACACCCAGCCGCCTCCTGCTCGATGAGGTCACGCGACGAAGGCGACCCCAGCTCCTCGTCTCCAGTCACGAGCAGCGTCACACCCGATGCCGATGGCAACGCCGCCAGTGCGTGAAAGGCCATCACCAGCCCGGTCTTCATGTCGAAGCACCCGGGCCCGCGCATTACTCCGTCCTCAACCACGAACGGATGAGTGGCAAGCGACCCAACCGGCCACACCGTGTCGTGATGCCCGAGCACCAACACTCGCGCGGGCCCGTCTCCGAGCCGCCACCGCAGATGCGTCCGCCCGTCCACCACCACGTACTCCGGTGCGTTGCCCAGCCGCTCAGTCCCGAGCCGTGCCACCACATCCGCGCTAGCAGCCACCGCGGCGAGGTCCGCCGACGGCGACTCGCACGTCACCAACGTTTCCAGATCAGCCAGCATCCGCGGCAGAGCAGCCTGCATCCGGTCAACGAGTTCAGTCATCAGCCCACCTTCGGCGTGGCTCGGACCCCGAAATGCAGGTACTTCTCACCAGTGGCCAGCGAGTAGAACGTCACCGGTGTCCAGTTCACCGACCCCGGCTGCCGTACGACGAACAGATCGCCACTGTCGTCCACCGGAACCATCGCGAACTCCTGCGTCGGCTCCGGCATCAACGCGGCCAGCGGCCCAGTGATCGTCATCCGCAGGAGAGCCTCTCCGTCCCGGACCAGAACCTCTTGCAGGGTGCTCGCGCGCTCATAGCGCCCGACATGCCGGTGCAGATCCACAACGGGTGGCTCCGGCGGTGCGGCTAGCAGCGTCGGCATCGAGACATCGGCCAGCTCCTGGAAGATCTCGCGATACAGGTCCTCGTACAGGTCGCGGGTCTTGCCGCCGTTGGTCAGCAGGACAACGGCCAACCCTTCCGAGGGGAGCACGCGCAGGAAGGCGGCCTGCCCGATCGTGTTGCCGTCATGCCCGATCAGCCGCTGGCCGTCCCACCCGAAGCGGATCCAGCCGAGCCCCCACGAGTCGCCGAGCGAATACTTGTCGGGCAGCTCGGCATGCTGCTCCGCCATTAGCGCGACGGTGGTCTCTGCAAGTACCTGGCTGCCATCCGGGCCGACGCCACCCTTCAGGTGCAGCCCGGCAAAAGCCAAGGCGTCCGCCACGGTCGAGGTGATCAAGCCCGCCGGACCGAGCGAGCGGGGGAGGCCCCAGACGGGCGCCCGCGAAGGCTCAGCGTCATCCTCGCCGATGTGCCCGACCGCGGCGCGATGCAGCAGCGCCTCCTCGGGCAACGTGACGGTGTGCTGCAGCCCGAGCGGCTCGATGATGCGGTCGCGCAATGCCTGGTCCCAGGTCTTGCCGGTGAGCTTCTCGATCACCCGGCCGGCCAGCGAGAAGCCGGAGTTGCAGTAGGACCAGGTGGCATCGAGCGGATGATTCTGCCCGACCTCGGCGAGCCCGTCGACGTACTTCTCCAGGCAGTCGTCACCCCGCCCGGTGTCGGTGAACACGTCCCCGTCGATCCCACTGGTGTGCGTGAGCAACTGCCGCATCGTCACCTGCTTGGCGACGTCAGGATCGCCGAGCTGCAGCTCCGGCAGTACCTGGATGATCGGCGCGTCCAGGTCGAGCAGCCCTTCGTCGACCAGCTGCATCACGAGAGTCGCTGTCCACACCTTCGACATCGATCCGATCTGGAACAGCGAATCAGTAGTCGTCGCGACGCCGGTGTCCTTGTTCAGTACTCCGGTCGCAGCCTCCACCAACTCGTCAGCCACGCCAGGTCGTACCCGCAGGATGCCGAGAGTCGCACCCGGTACGCCGTGCTTGGCCGCGAGCGTACTGAGCCTGCGCTGCCAGTGCGCCGCGTCGATCCGGGCACGCCGCGGACCGGCCGCGTCCCCGGCGTACTGCTCGACCCAGTCCATGATGCGGCGATTGAAGTCGAGGCGGTGCGATGGCCTGCCCTCGACGATGAAGAGGTGGCTGGCCTCGGGATAGAGCACGAGCTGCGTCGGTACACCTTGCTCGCGCAGCGCCGTGTGCCACTGCTGAGCCTGGCCGACCGGGCAGCGGACATCTGCGTCGCCGTGCAGGACGAGCGTGGGCGTCTTCACCTTGTCGACCTCGCTGAAGGGCGACATCGCGGTGAAATCGCCAGGACCGTTGAGCTCATAGACGCTGAGGAAGTGCCCCATGTCCGAGGTGCCGGCCATGCTGGTCAGGTCGCTGACCACTCCACCGGTGACGGCCGCTGCGAACCGGTCGTCGCGGCTGGTCAGGTAGCAGGTCATGTAGCCGCCGTAGCTGTACCCCGCCACGGCGAGTCGTTGCGGATCAGCGATGCCCTCGGCAACCAATTCGTCGAGTGGCTCGAGGAAGTCCTTCGCGTCCGCCGTGCCCCAGCCACCGAGTGCGGCGTTGAAGAATTTCTCGCCGTAGCCGTCGCTCCCGCGGGGATTCAGCAGCAGGATGGTCCACCCTCGCTCAGCGAGCTCCTGGTGGTAGAGATGCACCTCGTCAGCCACCGCGTTCCAGGCATTGTGGGGACCGCCGTGGATATCCAGCAGCAGGGGCTGCGGTTCGGTCGCCGAAGGATCGCGGATGAGCCAACCGGACACCACGATCCCGTCGGAGATCGTGAACTCGCGCTCTTCTCGCGCGAAATGCTCCACCTCGGCCAGCTTCTCGCCGTACTTCGTCAGCGTGGTCGCCGTGCCGGTCGCGAGGTCCAGCGCGACGATCTCGCCGTACGACGTCTGGGTGGTCAGCACGATCGTCGCGACTCCGCCGGCGACGGTGAGGCCGGAGACGTTCTGACCCGGCTCGCCCAGCACACGCTCGGGAGTGCCACCGGCGACCGGTACGGAGTACAGGTGGGTGCAACCGCGGTCCCGGATGCAGAAGAGGACCGTGCGGCCGTCATCGATCAGTGCAGGAAGGGCTCCCGGGTACGCCGGTCCGCCGGGCATCACGTTGCGATCGAGCGACTCTGCAAGGTTCATCAGGTCGCCGTTGCCCAGCCAAAGGCGGAGCAGACCGGCATGGCCGACCGGGCCGGACGGGTGGCCGACGATCAGCAGAGCATCTCCGTCAGCCGTCCACGTCACTGGACCAGCCAGTCCTTCAGCCAGACCAGCCAGTTGTGGCTCGGCCTTGTCATCGGTCGCATCGAGCACGTATGCCGGTGCTGTCGGGTTGAGGTCCGCGTCGGGGGCAGTACCGGCTCCGAAAGCCAGCTTGAGCCCGTCCGGCGACCATGCGGGATCGCCGGCGTGCCAGTCGCCTGAGGTGGCCTGCCTGCACTCCTTGGCGGCGACATCCAGCACGTGCACGTGCTTGCGGATCGTGCGGAGCCAGCCGGCGCCGTCGACCTGGTAGTCGAGCCGCTCGGAGACGATCGGCGCGTGGCTGCGTCGGCCGCGAGTCTCGTCGTCCTCACCGTCGGTGGCAGCGATGTCGACTGCTGCGCTGAAGGCGATCCGGGTGCCGTCCGGGCTCCACTGTGGCGCGCCGGCACCGAGGGGCAGTGTCGTAAGCTGCTCTGGCTCGCCACCGCCTGCAGGAAGCAGCCAGAGCTGCGCTGGGCCGTCCTCGGCCCGCAGGAAGGCCAACTGAGTCCCGTCTGGTGACCAGGTCGGCGTGCTGTCGGAATCACCCCGAGTGAGCTGCTGTGGCTCACCACCAGAGGCGGGGACTCGCCACAGGCTCCGCAGGGTGCGGTCGCCCTTTGTGTCGAGGGTCCGCAGGACGTAGGCGACCTGGGTGGCGTCCGGCGACAGTGCCGGCTGCTCCGGCACTGCGAGGTCGGTCAGGTCGTCGATACGCAGACGTCGGGTCACGGGGAAGTCCTCCTTGGATGCGGAAGCATGGCTCACTGGCTGACCGTCTGGAGTGCACTGGCCGCGTGGTGGCAGGCAGTGTTGTGAACGCGACGGTCGGCGTCGGTGGTCGGGTCAATGGTCAGGCAGTGCTCGCGATCCGTACGGACGAGTGGTCCGATCGGGCAGCGCGGGTGGAAGTGGCAGCCGGCTGGCGGGTGGTGTGGATCAGCCGGCTCGGCATCGGCGACGGTCGGGTCGGACGGTGGTAGTGAGGTTGTGCCTCGCCGAGGAGCGGCCGCTAGAAGCTCTTTGGTGTAGGGGTGTTGCGGATCGCTGAGGACTTGATGGGCGGGGCCGACCTCGACGATGCGGCCGAGATACATGACGGCGATGAGGTCGCTCACGTAGCGCACGACGGCCAGGTTGTGCGAGATGAACAGCATCGAGAGCTGAAGTTCGCGCTGCAACGAGCGGACGAGGTTGAGCACCGTGCCCTGGATCGAAACGTCGAGCGCGCTCGTGATCTCGTCGGCGATGAGCACGTCGGGTCGCCCGGCCAGCGCACGGGCAATGGCAACCCGCTGCCGCTGCCCACCGGACAACGCACCCGGATAAGCAGCTGCCCGCTCGGCATCCAGCCCCACCAACTCCAGCAACCGCCCAACCTCCCGCCGCCGATTGACTTGAGCTGAGCGGGGTACGGCCTCGGCGATTGAGTCGCCGATGGTCATCCGTGGGTCAAGGGAGGAGTAGGGATCCTGGAACACCATCTGGAGTGGACGGCGCTGGCCGGCTCGCTGCCGCAGCGGTACGCCGTCCAGCAGAATCTGCCCGGCAGACGGCTCAGCTAGCCCGACCGCAGCTCTGGCCAGCGTCGACTTGCCCGAGCCAGACTCGCCGACCAACCCGACCACTTGCCCGGACGGAATCGTCAGGTCGACACCATCGACAGCCGTCAGCGCGCGGCCGCCCGTCCCGAACCGGACCGTCACTCCCTCGAAACGCAGTTCGCTCATCGCTGCCCCGTCCGGATCGATTCGGTGCCCAGATACCGAGCTTGCCAGGCCGCTGTTCCCTGCGGGTTCCAGCAGGCCACCTGATGATCGGGCCCGTGACTCACCAGCGACGGATCCTCCGCCCGGCAGCGGTCCTCGGCAAACTCACACCGAGCCGCAAACGCACACCCGCTCGGCAGCAACGCAGGATCCACCGGACGCCCAGCGATCACCGCCAACGGCTCGTCCAGCGGCGTCTCCAGATCCGGTACCGCCGCCAGCAGCGCGCGTGTGTACGGATGCCGGGCCCCGGTCGCGAGCTCACTCGCCGGCAGATCCTCGACGATGCGCCCCGCGTACATCACCAGAACGCGACCGCAGACCTGCGCGACAACAGTGATGTCGTGACTGATCAGCAGCACCGCGACGTCGTCCTCGGTCCGAATCGTCTCGAGCAGCCGGAGCACCTGCCGTTGCACAGTGACGTCCAGCGCGGTGGTCGGCTCGTCGGCGACGATCAAAGCCGGCGTGCCCATCAGCCCCATCCCGATCATCGCCCGCTGCCGCATCCCGCCCGAGAACTCGTGCGGGTACTGCCGCGCTCGCCGCTCAGCCGCAGGAACCCGAACCGCCCGCAGCCGATCGATCGCCCGAGCCATCGCCTGGCGCCGGTTCAGCCCTTGATGCTCGCGAGCCCCTTCGGCGAGCTGAGGCCCGATCCGCTTCGTCGGATTGAACGAGGTCATCGGATCCTGGAACACCATCGCGAACGACGTCCCCAGCAACCTTCGCCGCGCTGCCGCCGTACTGCGAACCGCCAACCGCCCGAGCAACGGCGCACCCAGGAATGACAACTCGGCTGCCCGTACTTGCCCCGGCGGCTCGATCAGCTGGGCAACAGCTAGCGCGGTCAGACTCTTGCCCGAACCAGACTCACCAACCACACCCACGATCTCGCCCTTGCCGATCGTGAAGCTGATCCCGCGGACCGGCGTGATCGGCCCGGGAAAGCTGACGTACAGATCCTTCACGACCAGCACGGCCTCGTCATCATCCGTCTCCGCCGGCATGGTTTCCGCAGGCCGATCACGCAGCCGCGGTCCGACCATGGCCGGTACGCCGAAGCCCTTCGCGACTGCTTCACCGAAGAGGTTGAACGCCAGCCCCGCGATGACCACTGCAACTCCTGGTGCCAGTGCCGCAGCGGGATGCACGTAGATGCCGTTGAGACTCTCGCCCATCAACCGCCCCCAGTCGTACGCCGGTGGTTGCACGCCGAGCCCGAGGAACGACAACCCGGCAAAGGCGAGCAACGTGCCGCCGGCACCGATCGTCGCGTTCACCACGAGTGGCTCGGCGATGTTCGGAAGGATGTGCCGAAGTAGTATCCGGAACCGGCCGACTCCAGCGATCCGGGCAGCGGCGACGAAGTCTCGCTCCGCCACACCGGCCACCAACGTCTGAGTCAGCCGCGCGAACGACGGTGCCCCCGCGAAGCCGATTGCCAGCACTGCGCCCTTAGCGCCGACACCGAAGACGACTGCGAAGAACAGAGCCAGCAGCAGGCCTGGAAACGCGACGGCGATGTTCACCACTGCCGTCGTCAACCGGCCGGCACGTCGCCCCAGCAGCACTGACGCACATCCCAGCGCGAGTCCGGCGACCACAGCGATCAAGGTGGCCAACAGGGCCAGCAGGATGGAAGTACGGGAGGCGACGAGCACTCGGTAGAAGATGTCGCGGCCGAGGTTGTCGGTGCCTAGCCAGTGTTTTGCGGAGGAACCTTCCAGCAGGTGCTCAGTGTCGATCGCGCTCGCCTGGTCGGACCACAACAGCGGCGCCAGGACTGCGAGCAGGAGTACTCCGAGGAGGAGTACACCCGCGCCCGCGCCGACCGGCGTACGGAGTACCGAAATCCACCGCGCTCTCATCAGCTCTCCCTGATCGTGGATCGGGGGTCGAGCAGGGCAAGGGTTACGTCGACCACCAGGTTCACCAGCAGGACGCCGACGCCGTAGACGAGTACTACGCCCTGTACGAGTGGGTAGTCCTTGGCCAGGATCGAGGACACGATCGTGCTGCCCAGTCCCGGCCAGCCGAAGACGTTCTCGACCAGTACTGTCCCGGCGACCATGCCACCGAGCAGTAGTCCGCCAAGAGTGATCGTGGCGGTCACTGCGTTGGGGAGAGCGTGCCGCAGATAGATAGCGGCCGCAGGAAGCCGCTTGGCCCGTGCAGTCCGCAGATAGTCCGTCTGCAGCACTGCGAGCAGCTCCACCCGGCAGATGCGTGCAAGGACCGCGGCGGGCCCGATGGCGAGTGAGACCACCGGCAGCACGTACGACGCCAGGTTGCCGCGCCCGGCGACCGGCAGCCAGTTGAGCTTCACTGCGAAGACGTAGACGAGCCCGACCGCCAGCAGGAACTCCGGGATCGCAGCCAGGATGACGGTCGTCGACGTGAAGCTCAGCTCGGTCCGGGGCCGGCGCCCGGCTCGGGTGAGGACACCCATGGCCAGGCCAGCCGGTAGTGCGATCAGTACCGCCACCAGGAAGGCGGCAACAGCCAGCTGGACAGTGGCCGGCAGACGGTCCCCGATCACCTCGGACACCGGAAGACCGGTGGTGATCGACATCCCTAGGTCACCGGTGAAGAGATGCTGCAGGAAGTGCAGGTACTGCTGCCAGAGCGGGGCATCTAGGCCAAGCGACTCGCGCCGAGCGTCGATCATGCTGTTGGTTGCCGCTGGTCCCAACGCTGACCGGACCGGATCGCCAGGGATCAGGTGGATCATCAAGAAGGCGGCGCTGACCAGGATCAGGATCGACCCGACCAACCGCGCGAGCCGTCGAACCGCGAATCGCACCCACGGGTGGCTCGTGAAGCTCTCCGCGGTCCCGGGCACGCCGACCGTCGTCACCCGCTCACCCCAGCATCCGGATCGATGCTGGGACGACGCTGCCCTCAGCCAGCTCGAAGGTCGCGCCCTTCCCGAAGATCGGCACGGTCGAGTTGACGAACGGCACCAGGTTGACCTGCTTGAACAATGCACGCTCCGCAGCCGCCCACTCCCCGCAGCCGTCCGTCCCGGCGATCGATGCCGCCTTCTGAACAGCAGCGTCGTACGCGGGGTTCTTGATCGAGGAGAAATTGCTGCCACTCGGCGGCGTCGTGCCGGACAAGAAGCTGACCAGTTGGCTGGGTAAGGAGACCGTCAGCGGGAACAGACCGGCGTGCCAGGTGCCCTGGCCAGCCAGGACAACTGTGCTGAACTCGGCAGTGGAGACGGCCTTCAGCGACGCCTCGACTCCGAGCTCGCCCCAGGCCTTCTGCAGCAACTCCGCACTGGACTGCAGGGTCGGGCCGAGGCTGGTCGGATAGTAGAAGACCAAGGACAGCTTGGTCCCGCCCTTCTCCCGGATCCCGCCGGCTCCGGCCTTCCAGCCAGCCGCATCCAAAGCAGCCTTGGCCGCCGCCAAATCATGACCGGGCAGGTTGCCGGTGACCGTGTCATCGGAGCAAGGACCCATGCCTGGGGCAACCAACTTGGTAGCCGGACTGCCGGTACCGCCGGTGAGCACCTTGCCGAGCTGGGTCAGGTCGAGCGCCTGCGTCAGCGCCTGGCGGACGGCGAGATCCGCGGTCGGCAGGCCCGGCTTCTGGTTGAACCAGAGCTCACCCAGCGGCGTGCCCGCGCTGCGGGAGAACAGCTTCTGCGCCTCCAGCCGTTGCTTGTCCGGACCCGCGATAGCGACGATGTTGACCTGACCGGAGATCAGCAGGTTGGCCGAGGTGGTCTCGTTGGCGACGACCTTGAGCACCACCTTGTCCGGCATGCCTGGCTGGTCGGCCTTGAAGTCACCCGGGCCCCACGCGTACTCCTTCCGGCGGGTGAGCGTGTAGTGGTCGCCGGGGACAGCCTCGGCCACCGTGTACATGCCGGTGCCGTCCGAACCCTGCTTGAGCAGGTTGCGGTCCTTCATGCCCTTGCTGCAGACGATGTGCAGACCACCGACATTGCGGACCAGGAAAGCGTCCGGAGCGGCCGCAGTCACAGTGATCGTGCCGGTCGCATCATCGGCAGTGGCCTTCGTCCCGGGTGGGACGAAGACGCCGATCCGGGTCGACTCGTTGGCCGGGTCGCCGACGAAGTTGATGTTCTGCGCGACCGTGCTCGCGGTCAGTGGGCTGCCATCCGCGCAGGTGATGCCCTTGCGCAGCGTGTACTTCGCGCTGGTGGTCGTGCCTTCCCACTTCTCCGCGAGACCCGCGACCGGGTTGCCGTCCTTGCCGATGTTGAGCAGCGCGTCGTACAGGAACCAGTCGACCTGCATGGTCACCGACAGCGAGGTGAACTGCGGATCCAGGTTGCCCGGGTCGGCGCCCAGGGCCATGGTGAGTGTCTGGCCCGCGACCGGCTTGCCCGCACCGCTTGGGTCCTCGCCTGAGTTGCAGGCGGACAGTACGAGTCCGACGGCCAGCGCGCCGACGATTGCGGATCTCATGGTGCCTCCGGGGGAAGGGACGGATCAGGCAGTTGCGCGGCGGATGGCTCTGCCGCTGTGCAGGAAGAGGGCGCGACCGGCCGATTCGTTCCCTAGGAAGATGAACGGAATGTGGATGCCGTTCTCCGCCTTCAGCGCGATCAGGCTGTGCTCGTCCCGGCCGACCAGCTCGACCGGTTCGGGTGCCGGGCCGAGTTCGGCGAAGACTCCCTTCGGGGTCTGGTCGAGCCAGAATCTGCCGTCCTCGTCCTGCCGGATGGTGAGATCGGCGACGTCACAGCTGTAGGTGCCGAGGATCCGGTTCGCATCGACCGGTACCGGCGTGGCCGGTGGGGTGGGGAGCGCGGGCAGGTCCAGGCCGGCAAGCTCCTTGACCAGGTGGCCGAAGACGGTCTTGTAGACCTCGATCGTGTCGCCACCGTTGGTCAGCAAGGCGATTGCCAGGCCATGCTCGGGTACTACCCGCAGGAACGCGTTCTGGCCGATGGTGCCGCCGTCGTGGCCGATCACTGTGGTGCCGTTCCAGTCGAAGAGCTCCCAGCCGAGTCCCCACGAGTCGCCCATCATGCCGAGCGCCGGGAGCTTGACCTGCGGCTCCTGCATCGCTTTGACGCTTGCGGGGCTCAGTACGGCAGTACTGTTTGCTGCTGCGCCCGAGTCGAGGTGCATACGGGCGAAAGCGAGCAGATCGCGCGGCCGCATCGCCAGCATGGAGCCGGCAGCTGCGTTGGACCGGGCGAGCGCCCAGACCGGCGCCGGTACCGGCTCTGCGTCAGGAGCGGGCCGGAGGTGGCCGACCGCGGCCCGGTGCAGGATCGCCTCGTACGGATCGGCGGCGGCGTGCTGGAGACCGAGTGGCGTGAAGAGGTGGTCACGCAAGGCGGTGTCGAACGGCTTGTCCCGCAGTACCTCGATCAGGCGGCCGAGGACCGAGAAGGCCGCGTTGTTGTAGGAGAACATCTCGCCCGGCGGGAAGAGCTGGCTGACCCCGGCCAGCGTGGGGACGTACTTCTCGATGGCGTCGTCGCCCTTGCCCGTCTCGTTGAAGATGTCGCCCTCGAAGCCGGACGTGTGGCAGAGCAACTGCCGGATGGTGATGACGGCCGCCGCCGCTTCGTCACCGATGACGAACTCCGGAAGGTACTCACGCAGCGGTACGTCCAGGTCGACCTTGCCTTCGTCGACCAGTTGCATCACCAGCGTGGTGGTCCAGACCTTCGTAATCGAGCCGATCTGGAAGATGCTGTCGGCGGTCGCGTCGACACCGGTCGCCTTGCTCAGGACGCCGGCCGCGTGGTCGATCACCTCGCCGCCGAACAGCACGCCGACCGCCGCACCCGGGACCTCGTGCTCGGCGAGCAACGCCGGCAGCCGGTCTTGTAGCCACGTCTCGATCTCGCTCAGGGTCGCCATGGCCTGACGCTAGGCCGCGCCGGACCGCGAGTATTCGTCGCGAGCGACAACCGCCCGCCCCGATTTCGTCCGTCCCGACGAGGTGTCAGGATCAGGGGGTGGAGCAGAGACACTGGTACGCCGAAGGGCTTGGGCCGGAGGAGCTGGCGTTCCAGCGACTCTACGGTCCGGTCGAGCCGGCTACGCGCGCTGAGGCCAAGGAGTTCTTCGGGGGACTCGGGCTGGACTGGTGGGTCGCGGGTGGCTGGGCCGTCGAGGCTTTCACCGGCGTCTCCCGGCCACATGAGGACCTGGACGTCTCGTTCTGGCGCAAGCACGTGCCGGAGCTGGCGAAGTACGCGGAAGGCCGGTACCACGTCTGGTCAGCGGGGAGCCAGGGGATCCTCCCGGTTGCTCCCGACGAGCCTGTGCTTCCGGACACCGCCGACCAGGTGTGGCTGCGGGAGCATGCGCTGGCGCCTTGGAAGTACGACGTCGTACTGAACCCTGACCGGGACGGTCGCTGGGTGTTCCGGCGCGACCCGTCCCTCGACTTCGCGCTCGACGAGGTGACCTGGGTTGCCGACGACGGCATCCGCTACCTCAACCCGGAGATGGCCGTCGCCTACAAGGCCCGCCTGGACCGCCCCAAGGACCGTCAGGACCTCGCTGCGGTCCTCCCGCTGCTCCCTCCCGCCAAGCGCACCTGGCTGGCCGACATGATCCACCACCTCCACCCCGGCCACGCCTGGCTGGGTCAGATTCGCGGTGGCTGACCGGGAACATCCGGGGAGGACTTACGCTTGAGGGTGTTATGACCCCAACTCCGGCCCGCCGTACGGTCTATCTCGACCACGCCGCGACGACTCCGATGCTGCCCGTGGCGATCGAGGCGATGGTCTCTCACCTCGGGCGGACCGGCAACGCTTCGTCGCTGCACGGCTCCGGGCGGGCGGCGCGACGGACGGTGGAGGAGTCGCGGGAGACGATCGCCGAGGCGCTGGGCGCTCAGCCGAGCGAGGTGGTGTTCACCTCAGGCGTTACCGAGGCAGACAACCTCGCCCTGAAGGGCCTGTGGTGGGCCCGGCTGGCCGAGGATCCGCGCCGCCGCCGGATCCTGCTGAGCGGGATCGAGCACCACGCAGTCCTGGATCCGGCCGTCTGGCTCGCGGAGCACGAGGGTGCCGAGCTGGAGTGGCTGCCGGTCGACGAGCTGGGCCGGGTCCGGCCTGAGGACGTCCGACGGGCGATCGAGGCCGACCCCGAGTCCGTGTCGTTCGTCACGTTGATGATGGCCAACAACGAGGTCGGCACGCTGCAGCCGGTCCAAGAGGTGGCGGCGCTGGCCAGGGCACACGCGATCCCCGTGCACACCGATGCCGTGCAGGCGGTCGGGCAGGTGCCGGTGGACTTCACCGAGCTGGGTGTCGACGCGATGACCGTTTCCGGGCACAAGGTCGGCGGTCCGTACGGGATCGGCGCTCTGGTGGTCCGCAAGGAGACCAAGCTGGTGCCGATCGTGCACGGCGGCGGCCAGGAGCGCGACGTACGGTCCGGCACGCTGGACAGCCCGGCGACGGCCGGGTTCGCGGTGGCGATCGAGCATTCGGTCAAGAACCAGACGACCACCGCGGCGCAGCTCACCGCGCTGCGGGACGAGCTGATCGCGGGCATCACCAGCACGATCCCGGGCGCGATGCTCTCCGGCGATCCGGTCCGACGTTTGCCCGGTAACGCACACTTGTCCTTCAAGGACTGCGAGGGCGACTCGCTGCTCCTGCTGCTCGACGCGCGGGGGATCGAGGTCTCCACCGGGTCGGCCTGCAACGCCGGCGTTGCCGAACCGAGCCACGTGCTGCTGGCGATGGGGTACGACGACCAGCGCGCTCGCGGCTCCTTGCGCTTCACCCTTGGTCACACGTCCAGCCGGGCCGACGTGGACGCCGTACTGAAGGCCATCGGGCCCGTGGTCGAGCGGGCGACGTCCGCCGGATTGCAGAACGTAGGAAGGAACAACTGATGCGGGTACTCGCAGCCATGTCCGGCGGGGTCGACTCCGCCGTCGCGGCGGCGCGGATGGTTGAGGCCGGGCACGACGTGGTCGGAGTGCACCTGGCGCTGAGCCGCAACCCGCAGTCGTACCGCAGTGGCGCGCGCGGCTGCTGCACGATCGAGGACTCCCGCGACGCCCGCCGCGCCGCCGACGTGATCGGCATCCCGTTCTATATCTGGGACCTGGCCGAGCGCTTCCACGCCGACGTGGTGGAAGACTTCGTCGCGGAGTACGCGGCCGGCCGGACGCCGAACCCGTGCCTGCGCTGCAACGAGAAGGTCAAGTTCAGCGCGGTCCTCGAGCGGGCCCTCGCGCTTGAGTTCGACGCCGTCGCGACCGGGCACTACGCGCAGATCGTGGAGACTCCCGCCGGGCGGGAACTGCACCGCGCGGTGGATCCGGCCAAGGACCAGTCCTACGTGCTGGGTGTGCTCACGCAAGCGCAGCTCCAGCACGCGTTCTTCCCGCTCGGTGACACGACTAAGACCGAGATCCGCGCCGAGGCTGAGCGCCGCGGCCTGTCGGTGGCGGCCAAGCCGGACAGTCACGACATCTGCTTCATTGCCGACGGCAACACCCCGGGCTTCCTCAGCAAGCAGCTGGGGGAGGCGCCGGGCGACATCGTCGATGCCCAGGGCAACAAGCTGGGGGAGCACA
>Ga0190275_10001249_pt1 | contig 19173 bp, 17 predicted proteins | sample Popmic550T_FD_133745 | JGI IMG/M metagenome (GOLD analysis project Ga0190275, IMG submission 133745) | Populus adjacent soil microbial communities from riparian zone of Yellowstone River, Montana, USA - 550 T | ecosystem: Environmental > Terrestrial > Soil > Riparian zone > Trees stand | place...
AAGAAAGCCGCTGCGAAAAAGAGTGCCGCCAAGAAGGCAGTGCCGGCCAGGCAAGCGCCTGCCGCCATGAAGGCGCCGGCCAAGAAGGCTGCTGCGAAGAAGGCCGCACCGAAGACCGCGGCGAAGAAGACCCCCGCCGATCCCGGGGCTTCGTCGCCGTGACCCAGCCGGCCGAGCTGGAAACCGAGCAGACGCAGGCGAACCGAGCAGTAGAGCCCGGCATCGCCGGCGAGGTGTCAGCGTCGCTGGGCGAGCTTGCCGGCCTACCGGTGGAGGAGCATCCCGAGGTCTACGAAGCCATCCACCGGCGACTTGGGGACACGCTGTCCGGAATCGACCACGTCTAGCTGGCTGAGCCGGGTCGGCTAGTGGCAGCTGCGAAATCGCTACCCTGGATCGCCGGCAGTGGCGGGGGCTCGTGATGGCCAGCCGCATGCGACTCGACGCCGAACTCGTCCGACGGGGCCTGGCTCGGTCGCGGGAACAGGCCGTCGACCTCATCTCCGAGGGGCGGGTCACCGTGTCCGGTCAGGTCGCTGCGAAGGCCGCCACCGCGGTTGCTCCGGACACCGCTCTGGTGATCCGGCCGCCCTCCGATGGACCGGACTATGTCTCTCGTGGCGCGCACAAGCTGGCTGGGGCCTTGGATGTGTTGGCAGTCCCGGTCGCCGGTCGCCGGTGCCTGGATGCGGGTGCATCAACTGGTGGTTTCACCGACGTTCTGCTGCGCCGTGGGGCCCTGGAGGTCCTGGCTGTCGACGTCGGATACGGATTGATCGCCTGGTCGCTGCGAACCGATGACCGCGTCCAGGTCATGGACCGAACGAATGTCAGGCACCTCAGCATGGAGGATGTAGGTGCACCCGTGGATCTGATCACGGCGGACCTGTCCTTCATATCCTTGGCGCTGGTCCTCCCTGCGCTGTCCGGTTTGTCCGCGGTGGACGGGGATCTCCTGCTCATGGTCAAACCGCAGTTCGAGGTGGGCAGGGAGCGGATCGGCAAAGGCGGCGTCGTACGCGACCCGGGGCTGCGCGCGGCCGCTGTCGAGTCAGTGGGCGCCGTTGCGGCCGGCCTCGGCTGGGGAGCAGCGGGGGTGACCGCCAGTTCGCTTCCGGGACCCGCGGGCAACGTCGAGTACTTTCTGTGGCTCAGACGCGACGCGCTCCCTTTGAATGGCGGCGACGTCCGATACGCGGTCGAGAATGGCCCGCAGTGAGGCGAGAGGGGTGAGTTCGCTGGGCGGAGGAGCACGTCCTGAGAGCGCTCGAACTGCTCTGCTGATAGCGCACACCGGCCGAGTCGACATCGTCGATCTGGCCACGGTCGTGTGCAAGGTGCTGGCCCGCGAGGGGTTTGACGTACGAGTCCTCGAGGAGGAGGCCAAGGACCTCGTCGTCGACGGCCTCACGGTGGTACCCGACGACGATGACGCGGCGGCAGGGGCCGAAATCGTGATCGTCTTCGGCGGGGACGGGACCTTTCTGCGGGCCGCGGAGTACGCGCGGGCGGCTGACGCACCGTTGATCGGGGTCAACCTCGGCCGGGTCGGCTTCCTCGCAGAGACCGAGCCCGAAGCCCTCGACGACACGATCAGCCACATCCTGGCGCGCAGCTACGTGGTCGAAGATCGGCTGGCCGTCGAGGCCAGGGTGTTCAGTGCCGGAGGCGAGTTGCTGGCCACCACTTGGGCACTCAACGAGGTCTCGGTGGAGAAGGCGAGCCGCAATCGCGTTCTCGACGTGGCGTTGTTGGTCGACGGACGGCAGGTGACCAGTTTCGGCTGCGACGGGGTCCTGTGCGCTACGCCGACAGGATCCACGGCGTATGCGTTCTCGGCCGGCGGACCGGTGATCTGGCCGGAGGTCAACGCCTTGCTGCTCGTACCCACCAGCGCGCACGCCCTGTTTGTCCGCCCACTTGTGACGCCGCCGACGTCAGTCCTGACCGTTGCCGTGGCCGAGTACGGAGCTGGTGCCGTCCTGTCCGCCGATGGTCGGCGCACCATCGTCGTCCCTCCCGGTGGGCGCGTGGAGGTCGTTCGCTCCGAGCAACCGGTCCACATCGCCCGGGTCCACTCGACTGGCTTCGGCGATCGGCTCGTAGCCCGGTTCCGGCTGCCGGCCGACGGGTTTCGGCACACCGCCGCGATACCCGATCAGGGATGAGCCGGTGCTGCGCGAACTGAGGATCGAGAACCTCGGGGTGATCGACGAGGCACGCCTGGATCTACTTGGCGGGCTCACCGTTCTGACGGGTGAGACCGGTGCCGGCAAGACCATGGTGGTGACCGGGCTCGCCCTACTCTTCGGCGGGCGAGGCGATCCCACCCGGATTCGCAGCGGGGCCGCGCGCCTGTCCGTTGAGGGGCGCCTTGACCTTCCCGAGGACCACCCGGGCTGGCAGATCGCGAAACGTGCCGGTGCCGAGCCGGACGAGGACGGCTCGCTGATCGTGTCGAGAACGGTCAACAGCGAAGGGCGAAGCCGTGCCCACCTGGGCTGTGCGAGCGTGCCGATGTCCGTGCTCGCCGAACTTGCCGAGACCGCCTGGACGCTGCACGGCCAGTCCGATCAGCTTCGGCTGCGCCGCCCCAAGGAGCAACGAACCGCCCTGGATCGATTCGCTGGGAATGATCACGCCCAGCTCCTATCCGACTACCGGGCCTGCTATGAGCAATGGCGCGAACTCGACGACCGTCTCGCGGTCAAGAGTGCGCGGACGCACGAACTTGCCCGCACAGCCGAGGTGCTCCGACACGGACTCGACGAGATCGCCGCAGTTGACCCGAAACCCGGAGAGGACCGCGAGCTGGGTGCACTGGCCATTCGACTGGGGGACGCGCAGGCACTCGGAAGCGCCGCTCAGCAGGCCTACGACGCACTGTCCGGGGATCCGATGGCCGGCGGGGGCAGCGACCAACCCGATGTCCTGAGCGCTCTGTCCAACGCCGCGGCATCCCTGGAACGAGCCAGCGACGAAACCCTGCGCGACCTCGGCGGCCGGCTGGCAGCCGTGTCATACACGATCACCGACATCGCTGCCGACCTCGCGCGCTACATCCAGGATGCCGTGGCTGATCCGGTGAGGCTGGCTGAGGTGCAGGAGCGGATCTCGGTGCTGCAAGCGGTGATCCGACGCTTCGCGGCCACAGGTACGGGCAGCGACGGCGTGTTGGCTTGGGCAGACCAGGCCAACACGCAACTCCTCGACCTCGATGTCTCCGACGATGCACTGGCCGCGCTGCGGGAACAACGTGATGCTGCCCGGCAACGGGTGGGGGAGTTGGGGGGGCTGATTTCGACTGCTCGGCGCGAGGCTGGAAGCCGCCTTTCCGGCGCTGTACAGGGCGAACTCGGCGCCTTGGCCATGCCTGCAGCCACGATCGACGTGCAGATCGTTTCTGATGCCAAGACACCTGGACCGGACGGCCTTGACGAGGTAGTCCTGTTGTTGGCGGCGCACGCCGGCACCGACCCAGCACCCCTGCACCGCGCGGCCTCCGGTGGGGAACTGTCCCGGGTGATGCTGGCCATCGAAGTGGTGCTGGCCGGCACCGACCCAGTTCCGTTGATGGTCTTCGACGAGGTCGATGCCGGGGTAGGAGGACAGGCCGCCGTTCAGATCGGCCGGCGTCTGGCCGCCCTGGCAGCACACCACCAGGTCCTGGTCGTCACCCATCTGCCCCAGGTCGCAGCGCACGGAAGCGTTCATCTCGTCGTCGACAAGTCCAGCGAGGGCTCAGTCACCACCACTGAAATCCGCGCCGCCGAGGGCGAGGATCGGCTACGGGAGCTCTCCCGCATGCTTGCCGGGCTGCCTGGCAGTGACACCGGTCACGCGCACGCCGCCGAACTGCTGGCCAGCGCGGCTGATCCGGACTGACCGCGCGTGGCGGCGCGGTGCCCGATCACGGCGATGGGAGACTGGATGGATGCGATTAGGCACCTTACGTGGTGGGCGAGCCGCGGATGCTCTTCCCGGAGTCTCCGGAGTAGCCAGACTTGACCGACGGACAAAGGATCTGACCAAGCGGCTCAACCAGGGTGAGATCGCGGTCATCGACCACACCGATATCGACCGGGTGGCCGCCGATGCTCTGGTCGCTCGCGGTGTGTCCGCTGTGGTCAATGCCGCGTTGAGCATCTCCGGTCGCTACCCGAACCTGGGTCCCGACATTCTGGCCAGAAACAACATCCCGATCCTGGACAATGTTGGTGCCGACATCTTCAGCAAGGTCAAGGAGGGCACTCGCGTCCGCGTCGACGGCGAATGCCTGTACGTCGGTGACCGGATGGTGGCCGAGGGGCGCCATCTCGACGAGGCCGCCATCGCCGTGGCGATGGAAGAGGCAAAGGCGGGACTTTCCACTCAGCTGGAGGCCTTCGCGGCCAACACGATGGAGTACATGAAGCGCGAACGTGCGCTGTTGCTCGACGGTGTCGGCGTTCCGGACATCAAGACCGACATGGACGGCCACCACGTCCTCATCGTCGTTCGCGGCTACGACTACAAGGAAGACCTTGCGCATCTGCGGTCCTATATTCGCGACTACCGGCCAGTGCTGATCGGTGTCGACGGCGGTGCCGATGCACTGCGTGAAGCGGGCTACAAGCCGGCAATCATCGTGGGGGACATGGATTCTGTCGCTGACGAGACGTTGCGCTGCGGCGCTGAGGTCATCGTGCACGCCTACGCCGATGGCCGGGCCCCCGGGCTTCCGCGCGTACAGGATCTCGGCGTGCAGGCCATCACATTCCCGGCCACAGGTACCAGTGAGGACATCGCCATGCTGCTGGCCGATGCCAAGGGCGCCACACTGCTCGTCGCCGTCGGCACCCACGCCACGCTGGTCGAGTTCCTGGACAAGGGCCGCGGTGGAATGGCCTCGACATTTCTCACCCGACTACGAGTCGGCGCAAAGCTCGTCGACGCCAAAGGGGTCAGCCGGCTGTACAAGAGCCGGATCTCGTCATCGGCTCTGGTCTTTCTTGTCCTGGCGGCCTTCGTCGCTATCGGGGCCGTGCTCGCGGTGTCGACGGCCGGCCGTACCTACCTTGATCTTTTCGCCGACCGGTTGGGCGACCTGCTCGACTGGGTGAAGGGCCTGTTCTCGTGATCGACTTTCGCTATCACCTCGTCTCGCTGATCGCGGTCTTCCTCGCTGTCGCACTCGGCATCGTGGTCGGAACCACGCAGCTCAACGGTCCGGTCCTGGACGGGCTCGAGGCGCAGGTCAGCACCCTCACCGACGACAACAATGTCCTGGAGGCCCAGACCGAGAGCCTGACCGAAGAACTGACCCAGGACGATGCCTACGACGACGCCGTCGCACCGTTGATAGTGGCCAACCGGCTGGTCGGTTCCTCAGTACTGCTGATCGTGACCAGTGACGACGTCAGTCCCGAGATCGTCAGCGAAACCACCACGCTGCTGCAAGCGGCCGGCGCTGAGTTGTCCGGGACCCTTCGCCTGCAACCCGAATTCAGTGATCCACAGTCTGCATCCGAACTTCAGGAGTACGTCACCGGAAGTGGGCTACCGGCCGGCCTCACGTTGCCGCAGACCGACGAGACCCCAGCATTGGTGGCCAGCCTGCTGAGCCAGGTGTTGATGCAGCCCTCCGCGGGCGGTGAGGCGCCAGAACAGACGGCGCGGACGACGGTGCTGGCGGGTCTGGCGGCCCTCGGGGCGGTCATCTCGGACAGCGGCGAGGTCGACTCAGCCGACTATGCACTAATCCTGACCGGTGAGGGGTTCACCGCAGATGACGCCGAGGCGCGCAACCGAGCACTGGTGGCCCTCTGCGTCGCCCTTGACGCGACCGGGAGCGGCGTTGTCGTCGGCGGCGGTCCGGCATCAGTGACCGACGGTGGCCTATTAGCTGCCCTCCGGGCCGACGCAGGTGCGTCGACGACGGTGTCCACCGTCAACAACGTCGACGATGCCGCTGGGCAGGTAGCAGCGCTGCTTGCGCTGACCGCAGAGCGGACGGGTGCGTCCGGCAACTACGGTGTGGGAGAGGACACCGTCCCGTTGCCGCCTCTGGGTCCGTGACGGCACCGGGCCCCGACGAACCGAGGCCGGTTCGGCGTCGACGCGTCGTCGGCGTTCTGAGCGCCGCCGCCGCGACATTGGTCTCGCTCGAGGCTGCGCGCCGGATCCCTGCACTGGCCGGCCCCACCTGGGTACGTCGCAATCACCGCGGGAGTCCGGCCAGTCTGGTTGCCGGGCCTGTTGCCGGTATGGCAGCAAGTGTGATGGGGGCGGTCCTCCTTCCCGCTGGGCAGCGCCGGTCGGCGCTGCTGCTCGGACTGGGCTGCGCGGCGGTCGGACTCTACGACGACATCGTCGGCGCTCGCCCGGAACAGCAGCGGGACAAGGGATTTCTTGGGCATGCACGTGCGCTGCGTTCCGGTCGAGTATCAAGTGGCGCGATCAAGGTCGTCGGAGTTGTAGGCGCGGCAATGGTTGCGTCCGGGTCTGTGTCCACTGGCCCGCGGCAGAGGTTGGTCACCGCTGGCGTCATGGCGGGCACCGCGAATCTCGTCAACCTGCTCGACCTACGCCCCGGACGCGCTGCCAAGGCCTGCGCCGTCACCGGTGCTGCCCTGCTCGGTGGCCACGCCGGCGGCGCCGGTGCAGCAGTCCTCGGCACGTCCTTGGGCGTGCTGCCGGCAGATCTGAGCGAGAAGGTGATGCTCGGCGACTCCGGGGCCAACGCCCTCGGTGCGATTCTGGGTTATCGGTTGGCGGCCGGATCGGGGCCATCGGCGCGGGTGGCCATTCTCACGGTCCTGGTCGCCTTGACCGCCGCGAGCGAGAAGGTCAGTTTCACCAAGGTGATCGAGTCGACACCGGGACTACGCGAACTCGACAGGTGGGGCCGGCTTCCGGCGCCACTGCCCTGAGCAGCCCCGTCAAGCCATGACGACCCCCGTGCCGCGCCAAGCACTGCGCACCGTCGCCAAGGGTGTCGGGGCAGCTGCTGCGCTCATCGCCATCATCACGCTGCTGGCTCGTTTGGCCGGGTTCGGCCGCAACCTCGTCTTCGCCCGTACGGTCGGCACGACGTGTGTCGGAGACACCTACGTCGCGGCCAACACCGTGCCGAACATCATCTTCGAGATCGTGGCCGGCGGTGCCCTGGCCAGCCTCGTCGTCCCGATGCTGTCCGGAGCGATCGCCGCCGGAGATCACGAGCGGGCCCGCCGGACAGCGTCTTCCCTGCTGACCTGGACGATCCTCATCCTGTTGCCGGTCAGCGGCCTGATCGCACTCCTTGCCCGTCCGATGGCCGAGGCCCTGCTGTCGGACAGCGCTTGCTCGGAGGCGGTCGAGCTGGGAACGAGGATGCTGCTGGTCTTCGCCCCTCAGGTGGTGCTCTACGGCATCGGCATCGTGCTCACCGGAATCCTGCAGGCGTACGGGCGCTTCGCAGGACCTGCGTTGGCGCCCCTGGTCTCCAGCCTCGTCGTGGCCGGTGCGTACGTGCTCTATCGGCTCTCGGCCGGTGTCCCGGACTCGGTGGGCGACCTCGGGACCGGCTCGGAGCTAATCCTCAGCATCGGCACCACTTTCGGCGTGGTGGTGCTGGCCTTCGTGCTGTTGATTCCCCTACGCGGAACGGGTATCCGACTGCGGCCGAGCCTTGGCTTTCCGACGGGCGTGGCCAAGCGCGTCCGGCGGCTTGCTCTAGCCGGGATCGCGACCCTGGCAGCACAACAGATCGCTGTGGTTGTGGCGATCAGGCTGGCCAATGACGGCGCTCCAGCGGGCACGCAGGTGCTCTATCTGTTGGCGATGACGGTCTTTCTGCTGCCCTGGGGCGCCTTGGCTGTACCGCTTGCCACGTCAGCATTTCCGCGGCTCTCGGCATCATTCGAGCGTGGCGACGAGGCCTCCTATCGCGCCACCCTGGCTCCGACAACTGGTGCGCTGCTCATCGGATGCTTCATCGGGTCCGCGGCAATGATCGCGGCCGCAACCCCCGCAGCGCGGATCTTCGTGCAGGGGACCGGAATTCCTGACTCTGACGTGACCGCCGCCAGGCTCGCCGAGACGATCGTCGCGTTCGCTCCTGGGCTTGCCGGATATGGGTTGGTCGCCCTGCTCACCCGCGCCCTGTACGCGCGGGGGATGTGGAAGGAGCCGACACTTGCCGTGGTGGGGGGATGGCTGCTGACAGTCGTGGCCAGCATCGCTCTGGCGGTCGCCTTGCCTGACTCCGCACGCGGACTGGCACTGGCAACCGGGCACAGCATCGGCGTGATCGCGGCAGGCGCCGCGCTTCTCGTCGTCACGGTCCGCTCAGCCGGGCGGGAGTCCCTGAAAGGTTGTGCCCGCATCGGAGTGGCCACCGCGGCGGCGGCGGCTGCTGCGGGACTTGCCGGGCGCGCAGTTGCCGATGCCTGGGACGGCGGCGGTGCCCTCCTGGCGGTTCTGCAGGCACTCACAGTCGGTGTCGTCGTGCTTCTGGTCGCCGTCGCGGCAATGATGGTGCTCGCACGCGAACCTGCGCGTGCCGTCCTGAACGGCCTGCGTCGCCCGGACACGAGCCAGGAGGAGGCGCGGTGACCGAGCAGCCGCTACGCGGCCGACGAATCGCCACTGTTCTGGCAACCAGCACCGGAGGGGTCGGCACACATGTCCGTGCGATCCTGCCCGGCCTGCTGGCCTCCGGCGCGCTGGTACGCGTGTGTGGACCACCGGCAACCGACGAGCTGTTCGGCTTCGGCGAGACCAGGGCGCAGTTTCGCCCGGTTTGTATCGCTGCGGGGCTGGCGCCACCCCAGGACGCGCGTGCCCTGATCGGCCTGCGTCGCGCACTTCGTGGAGCCGACCTCATCCATGCCCACGGACTGCGCGCGGGGCTGCTCTGTGTGCTCGCACGGCCCAACGCACCGGTTGTGGTGACCCTGCACAACGCGCTTCTCGGACCCCCGGGTCTGCGGAAGAGGCTCAACCGAGCGCTGGAGCAAATCGTGGTCCGCGGCGCCGACGTCGTGCTTGCGGCGTCCTTGGACCTGGCCGAGCACGCACGGGAGTTGGGCGGAAGCGACATTCGCTCTGCTCCGGTCTCGGCGCCACCGCTGCCTCCACCCACGCTCAGCCGGGAGCGGGTCCGCGCGGAACTCGGCGTTCCCGAGCATGCGCCTGTCCTGCTGTCCGTTGGTCGGCTCCATCAGCAAAAGGGATACGACACCCTGCTCAACGCAGCCGGCGCCTGGCGGGCTCGCTCCGACGGCCTGCGGGTCCTCATTGCCGGGGACGGACCATTGCACGGCCAGATGTCCGAGCGCATCGAGCGTGAGGCCCTGCCGGTGACGTTGCTCGGACGACGAAGTGATGTGTCCAACCTGCTCGCCGCCAGCGACATGGTCGTGCTGACTTCGCGCTGGGAGGCGCGCGCCCTGGTGGTCCAGGAGGCGATGCGGGCGGGTCGCCCCGTCGTGGCGACAGCCGTCGGTGGAATTCCGGAGCTGATCGGTCATGGCGCGGGGATCCTCATCCCACCAAGTGATCCGTCGGCGTTGCAGGAAGCTGTCAGAGAGGTTCTCGGTGATCCTGCCCGCGCAGCTGCCCTGGCCGCTGCCGGTGTGGCTGCGGCGGCGACATGGCCCACCGTCGATGACACCGTCGCCCACCTCAAGGCGCTATACACCGAGCTGCTCGGATCGCCGGAGTGAACGTGCTTTCGGCTCCGCCGGCGTGGTGGTCATGAGCGGTCGTCGCGGCCGGTCCCTGGTCGCCTGGGTTCTCGCCATCGGGACGGTCATCTGTCTGGGTTACGGGCCCACACCGCAGGCCCAGGCGGCCACGGACCCGGAGATCTCGGCCAGCCGCGTCGTCATCGTCGGCATACCGGGGCTGCTCTGGGGGGATGTCGCGTCGGGTCTGGCACCGTCCTTGACCGAACTGGCCGCTGATGGCGCACTCGGCGACATGACGGTACGAGCCGCGCGGTCGAGGACCTGCATTCTCGATGGATGGGCAACCCTGGGAGCCGGTAATCGAGCGCGCTACCCAGCGCCCACCGAAGACGTGGTTGAAACGCTTCCACCGCTGACTGCTGAGCAAGAAGCGCTGCGGTTATCGGCGTTGGCAGGCTGCGGGCGACAGGAACAGGTCGCCCTGGCTGGGCTGACCGACGTCGGCCAGACTGTCGAGCGGATTGCCCAGGACGAGGGCACTCGTGCCTTCGGCGCCGAACCCGGGGCACTCGGGCAGGCTGTCAGCTGCTCGACGGCGGTCGGCAGGTCATCAGCCGTGGCCGTGTCCGGATCAGGCGCTGAGGTCTCAGTCATCGACGAACTGCCCTCGGCTGCCCAGGCCCGTGGGGCAGCCCTGAGTCGCTGCCCGTTGTCCTTGGTGCTCCTGTCCGACCTGATCGGCACCGTACCGACAGTCGCCCTGAATGAGCAGGACGCCGAGTCGGGTCCGTTGCCCGATGACGGATCGGGGTCGATGGAGCCAACGATGGTTCACCCGCGCGCACAGGCACTCGCCGAGCTCGACATCGCGATGAGTGACATCCGCTCCGCCGTCGCCGCACTTCCCGGCGACACCCTGCTGATGGTCGCCGGGCTGTCGGAGAAGGGCGTCAGCAGGGCGCAATTGCATCCGTTGATCGCCGTGCACCCGGACCTACCGGCGGGATACCTCACCTCGGCGAGCACGGGCCGGGCACCCTACGTACAGCTCATCGATGTCGCGCCGACCGCACTGCGGGCCCTGGGAATCGACAATCCGGACAGCATGGTCGGCTCTGCCGTGCGTTGGGCAGGACCGACGGGGGGCCTGGAAACAGCCCTGGTCAACTTGCGGGATCTCAATCGCGCCGCGGTGGCCCACGTGGGACTGACCAGAACCTATTTCTGGACCCTGGTCAGCCTCAGCGGGGCACTGGTTGCCAGCCTGCTGCTCGTCCGAGCCTCCGGGGCCACCCCGGCCGGCCGGACCACCCGGACCATCCGGACCTGGAGACCTGCCGTCAACGGTTCGGCAGTCGCCATGGCTGCGCTCGTGTTCTCCGCCGTCCCCGCCGCTACTCACCTGGCCAACCTGACACCCTGGTGGCGATCGACCAACCAGGAGGTCGCCCTGGGAGTCGCAGTTCTCGCCTGCCTAACCGTGGTGGTGGCAACTGCACTCGTGCTCGGCAACGACCGCGGTCCGATCGGCAGGCTTCTGCCTTCCGGTCCGGGGCTGGGGCCCATCCTGGCCGTCGCCGGGATCACATCGCTGACCATCGGTGTGGACGTTGTACTCGGCTCCCCGATGGAACTGAACAGTCTGCTCGGCTACAACGCCATCGTCGCCGGGCGGTTCGTCGGCATGGGCAACCTGAGTTTCGGACTGTTTGCCGCGTGCACTCTTCTGGTCACCGCAATGCTGGTGCGGGGCAGCAAGCGCCGGATGCTGATCGGCATCGGCGCCGTCGGAACCGTCGCGGTGGTCGTCGTCGGAGCTGCCAGTCTCGGACGGGACTTCGGTGGTGTGTTGGCGCTGGTGCCCGGCTTCTTGTTCCTGGGCTTCCTAGCCACTCGCACCCGGTTGTCGCTGCGCCGTGTCCTGTCCATTGCCGCTGTGACCGCGGTCATCGTCTCGACATTTGCCGTCCTCGACTACCAGCGCGATCCGGATGACCGGACTCATCTGGGCCGCTTCGTAGCCCAGCTCATAGACGGCCAAGCCTGGACTGTCGTCAGTCGCAAGGCCGGGGCCAATTTCGACGTGCTGACCGGAAGTCCGGTCACCTGGCTGATCCCGATCTTCGCGGTCGCGGTGTGGCTGGTGCTCGGGCACCGCGGGAGACTGCGGCGGTTCTTCTCCGCCGAGCCGGGGTGGCGCGCGGGATACCTGGCCGCCGCCGCCGCCGTGGGTATCGGTGCTCTGATCAATGACTCGGGGATCGCGGTGCCAGCTGTCGCTGGCTGTGTTCTGGTGCCCGTGCTGATCTGGGTCAGCCTGCGATGGAGCCCCCCAGGTGACCTCGCGACGGGGGGGCCGGCCCTCGACACCCCGACTGTCAGCGCGGAGTCTGGGTCGCAGGGTGTTAACGTGAACTCCCGTGAACCGACCGGGTGATCGTCGCTCCTCCCATACGACCAACTATCTGTTCGTGACCGGCGGTGTCGCCTCCTCGCTGGGCAAGGGCCTGACTGCCAGTTCACTCGGCTCGCTGCTGTCGGCTCGCGGCCTGCGGGTCACCATGCAGAAGTTGGATCCTTACCTCAACGTCGACCCCGGGACGATGAACCCGTTCCAGCACGGGGAGGTCTTCGTGACCGACGACGGAGCGGAGACCGACCTCGATGTCGGCCACTACGAACGATTCCTCGACATCAATCTCGCCGGCTCGGCCAACGTGACGACCGGGCAGGTCTATGCCGAGGTGATCGCCAAGGAGCGGCGTGGGGAATACCTCGGGGACACCGTTCAGGTCATTCCGCACATCACCAACGAGATCAAGGACCGGATCCTGGGCACGGCCGGAGGTCAGGAAGGCCATCCCGGCATCGATGTAGTCATCACCGAGATCGGGGGGACCGTCGGTGACATCGAGTCATTGCCCTTCCTGGAGGCGGCGCGTCAGATTCGGCACGATGTGGGCCGGGACAAGGTGTTCTTCCTGCACGTTTCCCTGGTCCCCTACCTGGCGCCCAGCGGCGAGCTCAAGACCAAGCCGACCCAGCACTCGGTCGCTGCGCTGCGCAGCATCGGTATCCAGCCCGACGCGATCGTCTGTCGAAGCGACCGGGAGATCCCGGATTCACTCAAGCGCAAGATCAGCCTGATGTGCGACGTTGACTCCGAGGCCGTGGTGTCGGCCACGGACGCACCGTCCATCTACGACATCCCCAAGGTGCTGCACTCCGAGGGTCTGGACGCCTACGTCGTACGCCGGCTCGGCCTTCCCTTCCGCGACGTCGACTGGACGCAGTGGTCAGATCTCCTCGACCGCGTGCACAAGCCCAAGCAGTCGGTCACCATCGCCCTGGTGGGAAAATACGTCGACCTGCCTGACGCCTACCTGTCCGTCACCGAAGCCATGAAGGCCGGCGGCTTCGCCCACCACACGCACGTCGAGACCAGGTGGGTGACCTCGGACGACTGCGAGACCAGCAGTGGGGTCGCCCAACAATTGTCCGATGTGGACGCAATCGTGGTGCCCGGTGGATTCGGGGTCCGCGGGATCGAAGGCAAGGTTCGCGCCATCTCCTATGCCCGGACCAACGGGATCCCGACACTCGGCCTCTGCCTTGGCTTGCAGTGCATGGTGATCGAGGTGGCACGAAACCTCGCCGGGCTGACCGATGCCAACTCCGCCGAGTTCGACCCGCTCACCGAACACCCCGTGATCGCCACCATGGCCGACCAGGTCGATGTGGTGGCCGGAGAGCGAGACATGGGTGGCACCATGCGATTGGGCAGCTACCCCGCGGAGCTGGCTGCTGACTCGTTGGTAGCCCAGGCCTACGGGGAGACGAAGGTCCACGAACGGCACCGCCATCGCTACGAGGTCAACAACGCCTATCGGGCGCAATTGGAGGCCGTCGGCCTCCGCTTCTCCGGGCTGTCACCAGACGGCCGGCTGGTGGAATTCGCCGAACTCGACCGCGACCTGCACCCGTACTTCGTCGGAACCCAGGCCCATCCGGAGTTCATGTCTCGCCCGACCCGGCCCCATCCGCTGTTCGCCGGGTTGATCCGTGCCGCGCTGGACCGCTCGGAGTCCCTACGGATTCCAGTCGACCTCGCGCCTGCCACCCGGTGACTGGGCACGACCGCGGATCTGCGGGGGGTTCCCGGGGGGAGTCGAACACCTCCCCGCCGCCGATCGGTGACGAGCTGGTCAACGACCCGGAGCGACACCCCACCCTGAGCTCCCGAACTGTCTTCGAGGGCAAGGTGGTCTCGCTGCGTCAGGACGAGGTTGAGATGTCCGACGGATCATCGGTGCATCGTGATGTGGTGGTCCACCCGGGAGCGGTCGGGGTCATCGCGCTGGACGAGAACAACAAGGTCGTGATGATCCGGCAGTACCGCCATCCTGTGCGCCGTGACCTCTGGGAGGTCCCGGCAGGCATCAAGGATGTCCACGACGAGCCGCTGATCGAGACCGCTCGTCGGGAACTGGCCGAGGAGGTCGGCCTGCAGGCCGGCCAGTGGGATCGGTTGCTGGACTTCTTCCCGACTCCCGGGGGTTCGGACGAGGAGGTCACGGTGTTCCTGGCCCGCGACCTCAGCGACGCCGCTCGACCGGATGGTTTCGTCTCCGCCGACGAGGAGCTGGACCTCGAAGTACGCCGGGTGCCGCTGGCCGACGCCCTGGCCGCAGTCCAGGAAGGTCGGGTCGGCAACGCCATCGCGGTGGCCGGCATCCTGGCCACAGTCACAGCGCAGGCCGCGAACTGGGAAGGTCTGCGGTCCGCGGACTAGCGCAGTCGCCGAGCGAGGGTGTCACCGGTTGGTCGTCGTAGAGGGTGGGGGCAGCAGAGCCGCCATCTCCGGTAGATCGAAGAACGCCGCCACCTCGCGGGCGGACTTCGGACCCGTATCCGGATGCGCACCTGCCTCCAGGAGCAGTGCGACGATGCCCGGGGCCTGCCGAAAAACCGCTGCACCCAAGGCGGTTTGCCCGTTGTCGTTGTGCCGCTCAACGTCGGCGTCGTGCTCGAGCAGCAGGCGGACCATGTCATCCTGGCGGTTGTAGGCCGCCAGGATGAGCAAGGTGTCGCCGCGATCGTTGGTGAGGTTGCTGGGCACGCCCTTGGTCAACAACTCAGTCATCCGGGCGACATCACCGCTGCGGGCCCAAACGAAGGACTGCCTCAACAGATCCAGTTCTTCCTCGGTCAGATCGGTCACGTTTGCAGCGTATGACCTCGTCGGGGGTCGGGTGGCGGCTGCGTGGCCGAGCAACGACGCCTACGGTGAGCCGCGTGAACGTCGTGGTGCTCGCCGACACACATGCCCCGCGCCGCTGGCGCGGCGTCCCCCCGCGGGTAGCCGAGTATCTGGACCCCGCGGACCTGATCCTGCACGCCGGTGACGTCTGTACCGCCGACGTCCTGGAGGAATTGTCCACCTACGCACCAGTGCGGGCCGTGCGGGGGAACAACGATGGGCTCGACATCGCCGCCTGGGGAGCCACCGACCGACTCGTTCTCGACATCGACGGGCTGAGCGTTGGCATGGTTCATGACAGCGGCGCGGCCATCGGCCGTTTAGCCCGGATGCGGAGGCTGTTCCCCGAATGCGAGCTGGTCGTGTTCGGGCACTCGCACATCCCGATGGACGTCGCCGACGAGAGGGTGCGGCTGTTCAATCCGGGTTCGCCCACCGATCGCCGGCGTCAGCCGCACGGCACGCTGGGCGTGCTCGAGATCAAGGGCGGCCGCCTGCTCGAGGCCCAGGTCGTGCCGGTGACCTGACGTGCGCACCCGGCCTTCCGCCGCGGGATCGCGGGCAGAGTCCTAAGCTCGGCGCGAAACCATTCTCAGCTACGGCGAAGGGCGGATCCACCGGATGAGGGTCGGCGTACCGCGCGAAGTCAAGAACCACGAGTATCGCGTCGCGTTGACCCCGGCCGGGGTCACTGAGCTGCTCCGAAGCGGCCACGAGGTCATCATCGAACACGATGCCGGCGCCGGATCGCTGATTCCGGATGAAGATTTCATCGCGGCCGGAGCCAAGATCCTGGCCGACGCCGACGACGTCTGGGCCGCAGCGGATCTCGTGCTCAAGGTGAAGGAGCCGGTTGCCGAGGAGTATCACCGCCTGCGCTCCGGGCAGACGCTGTTCACCTATCTGCACCTTGCTGCCTCAGCGGAATGCACCAACGCGCTCTTGAACTCAGGCATTGATGCGGTCGCCTATGAAACGGTCCAGCTCGCCGACCTTTCGCTGCCGCTGCTGGCACCGATGTCCGAAGTCGCCGGTCGGATGGCGCCGCAGTGCGGTGCACACAGTCTGGAACGCGCCCAGGGTGGTCGGGGTGTCCTCCTGGGCGGCGTATCGGGCGTGTATGCCGCCACAGTCGTCGTTATCGGCGCCGGCGTGTCCGGGATGAACGCCGCGGCCATTGCCCTGGGGATGCAGGCCGAGGTGATCATCCTCGACAACAACGTGGAGAAATTGCGCGCCGCGGACCGGATCTACCGGGGACATCTGCAGACGGTGATCTCGAACTCCTACGAGCTCGAACGCGCCATCATCGGCGCCGACCTGGTCATCGGTGCCGTGCTCGTACCGGGGGCGAAAGCGCCCATGCTGGTGTCCAACGAGCTGGTCTCGCGGATGCGGCCGGGATCGGTGCTCGTGGACATCGCCGTCGATCAGGGCGGATGCTTCGAGGACACCCGGCCCACCACGCACGCCGACCCGACCTACCTCGTGCACGGGTCGGTCTTCTACTGCGTGGCGAACATGCCCGGTGCGGTGCCCAATACCTCCACCTACGCCCTGACCAATGTGACCCTTCCCTACGTCATGGAGCTGGCCAACCGCGGGCTGCGGGCTGCGGTCGCCGCGGACCCGGCGCTGGCGCTGGGCGTGAACGTGGTCGGCGGCCGGGTCGTCTATGACCACGTGGCCGAGGCACACGGGCTCGGCCACGTCCCGTTGGAAGAGGCCCTGGCTGGCTGACCCGGCCGCCGACTCGACGGCGGCGACCCCGGAACCCGCGCCGGCCCTGAGCCGGGCGATGCGCAGCTACCTCGATCACCTGGCGATCGAACGCGGCCTGGCGGGCAACACGGTGTCGTCCTATCGGCGGGACCTGAACCGCTACGGCTCGCACCTTGCCCTGCAGCGCAGGGACACCCTGGCCGACGTGAGCGAGGCAGACGTCACCAGCTTCCTCGCCGCGCTGCGCCTGGGTGACGAGGTGCATCCATCACTGTCGGCCGCGTCGGCCGCGCGGGCTGTCGTGGCCGTCCGTGGCCTGCATCGCTTCGCAGTGAGGGAGGGCTGGATCCCCGACGATGTCGCGGCCGGCGTGCACCCTCCGGCTCCGCCCCGGCGCCTGCCCAAGGCGATCGCGGTGGATTCAGTCGAAGCGATGCTCGAGGCCGCGAACCTCGACGACCAACCGCGCTCGTTACGGGACCGTGCGCTGTTGGAGTTGCTCTACGGCACCGGCGCCCGGATCTCCGAGGCTGTCGGGCTCGCCGTCGATGACGTGGACCGATCATCGGGCACCGTGAGGGTGACCGGAAAGGGCAGTAGGCAGCGCATCGTGCCGATCGGCTCCTACGCCCTGACGGCCCTGGATGCCTATCTGGTCCGTGGCCGTCCTGCGTTGGCCGCTCAGGGCCGGGGTGTGGGCGCCATGTTCCTGAATGCCCGCGGGGGACGGTTGTCCCGGCAGAGCGCGTGGTCGATCCTGCGGGCTGTTGCCGATCGGGCCGGCATCACCGAGGCTCTCTCACCGCACACGTTGCGGCATTCCTTTGCCACCCATCTCCTGGACGGCGGCGCGGACGTGCGGGTCGTCCAGGAGCTACTCGGTCATGCCTCGGTGACCACAACGCAGGTGTACACATTGGTCACCGTCGACCGGCTTCGCGAGGTCTATGCGACCAGCCACCCTCGGGCCCTCGGTTAACCCCTCAACGGGGGGAGGGCGGTACCAGCTGTGTGACGTCGAAGGTGATTCCCGTTTCGCGTTCGGAAACCTCCCACAGCGTCAGGGCGGGGCCATGCGCGACCGAACGCAACAACAACGGGCGGCGTACGGGTGCTCCGTTGTTGACGAATCGCGGGGCATAGAGCTCGCCGCTCCTGGCCGTCGGGTCGGTGGCGGCGCGCAGCTGTGGCAGAACACCTTGGGCGGGTGACATACCAGTGCGCTGGGCCAGGGCGTGAAAGAACTTCTGACTGGATCCGCCGTCGGTGTTGAGGACGCTGGTGGCCTGCAGGTCGGTGTCGGACAGGCCGGGGTGGGCGACCAGACTCGCGGTGCCCGATCCCGCCGCGGCGAGCCGACGGTGTAACTCGACGGCGAAGTGCAGGTTGGCCAGCTTCGACTGGCCGTAGGCGCGCCACGGCGTGTACTTCCCCTCGAGGTGCGGATTGTCCGGGTCGATGCCACGACCGACATGCCGGGCGGTGGAGGTGATCGACACGATCCTCGATCCCGGTGTCCCGGCCAGTGCGGGCAGCAACAGCGAGGTCAGCAGGAAGTGACCCAGGTGATTGGTGCCGAGCTGGAGTTCGAAACCATCGACGGTGCGGGCCTCTGGCGTGGCCATGACACCGGCATTGTTGGCCAGGATGTCGATGCGCGAATGAGTCTCCAGAATCGTCGTCGCCGCCGCTCGGGTCGAGTCCAGGGATCCGAGGTCCAGCGGAATGACTTCCAGGGATGCGCGGGGGATCTCGCTCGCGATGGCGCTGCGCGCCGTTTCGGCCTTGTCGAGATTGCGGGCAGCCATGACGACATGGGCCCCTTTGCGGGCCAGTTCCCGGGTCATCTCGAGACCGAGGCCGCCGTTGGCGCCGGTGATGACCGCTACGCGGCCGGACTGGTCAGGTACGTCCCGAGGCGACCAGGACATGGCAGCTCCCCACTGAAAACGATGAGATGTCCCGCCATACTGCGCGATGGTGCGTAGGCCTGTCACAGCGAGTGGCTGACCGGCCGTTTTGGGCGGGCTGAGCGGCCAAAGGCTCAAGCTCAACTATAGGTTGAAAGCGGTTGTGTTCCAAGAGAATATGTCCTCACGCCGCACACTTCGGCGGGTCGCCTTGCTCGGGCACATGCCGCGACCTACTGTCGCCGCCAAGGACGCCGTGTGACAGCGCGCACGGCAGCCGGTGAGATAGGCGATCCAAGAGGCGGCAAAGTGGTGCGAGGCAGTGGCAGCGGGGCCCCGGCCGCCCTGCCCTTCTCCGACGACCCGGCTGCCCCACCTCCCAGCCGTCCGGTCCCTCGCGGCGACCCGGCCAAGGCCAGGCAGCGCAAGCTCCTGACGCCCCCGGTCCTGGATAGGCACGGGCCGGCCAGGGTGATCGCGTTGTGCAATCACAAGGGTGGCGTTGGAAAGACCACCTCGACGATCAACCTGGGTGCCGCGTTGGCCGAGTTCGGACGCAAGGTGCTCCTGGTTGACCTCGATCCCCAGGGCGCCCTGTCGGTCGGCCTCGGGGTGCCCCCCTACGAGC
>Ga0190275_10001250_pt1 | contig 19170 bp, 18 predicted proteins | sample Popmic550T_FD_133745 | JGI IMG/M metagenome (GOLD analysis project Ga0190275, IMG submission 133745) | Populus adjacent soil microbial communities from riparian zone of Yellowstone River, Montana, USA - 550 T | ecosystem: Environmental > Terrestrial > Soil > Riparian zone > Trees stand | place...
CGACCCGCGAACGAGCGCGCGACGAGGCGCCGTGCCACCTCGCCCGTCAGCCCGGTCGACCCTGTGCGCCCACAGAGCTCTGCGAACCAGCGGCCAGCGGTCTCGTCGATCTCCGGCGCGATCGCGGCAATCAGGACAAGGGCTTCGCTCGCGGACAACGAGCAGCCGGAGATCGTCGTCCCGAGGGGTCCGCTCCCGCGATACACGTCCAGTGCCGGGATGCCTTCGGCCGCGGCCGCGCCGGACTCCTCACCGCGCAGGAGGGACCCGGCGCGGCGTTCCTCGAGGCGAATGGCGACGACGGCGGCGAACGCCTCGTACGCGCGGCGGAGCTCCTCGACGTGATCCGGCGTGAGCATCAGGCGTGCTCCAGGCGGAGCGCGATGGGGCGTGTCCACGGCATGCGGAACGCACCGATCGGGTAACGGAGCTGGCCCAGGGCGGGATCGAGCGGCAACGGCGCTGCCGTGACGGTGACGGGGTCATCGGCCGGGTTCACGACGCCGGCCCGGAGGAGGAACTCGTGACTGATGAAGTCCTGCGTGGATCCGGCGAACCCGGGAAGGGCGGCGCCGAACGCCTCGACGACCTCCGCGGCCCCCTCGGCCGCAAGGAGCAGGTCACGCTCCGTGACGACGATCAGCGACGGATCGGTGGCAGGGTCGTCGCCTGCGAGGAGACGGATCACCGGATCGTCGACTGCGGCCGACATGCCGGGCACGAGCGCCGCGAGCGCCAGGCGGCGTGCCTCCACCGGATCGAGGCGGCGCAGGCGGTCGGAGGCTGCCTCGAGCTGCGCCGTCAGCCACGGCCACAGCAAGCCGAGACCGGCCACCTGCGACCTGAGCCGCCGATCGGCCGGCGTCGCGAGTCCGCGACGTGCCGGCTTCGGCCGGGCTGGGACATGCGTTGGCGGCGGGATCAAACCGATGGCCGCCTCGCGGGACCGGCCGGCGAGCCAGCGTCGGCTCGCGATCGCGAGTCCCGCCGTCCAGGACATCGTCGCGGGAAGCCGTGTCGCCGTCCTGGGTTCGGATCGCCGGACCGAGCGGAGACGTCTCTTGCCCGAAGGTGTCGGGAGCGTTCGGTGGCCGCGCCATCGCCGCCCCGCTCCCCCACCCTGCAGCATCCTGAGCAGCGCGCGACGCTCGGGTGCCGAGAGCGCCGTTCGGAGCTCGTGCCCGACGCCTGCCGGGTCGGCCTGGACCGCGCGGGCGATGGCCGTCGCAGCCGCCGCGTCGCCGAGGATCGCTCGGCGGGCAAGCGGAGGAAGGGGTTCGTCGAGCGCGGGTGTCGAATCATCCCGGCCGAGTTCGGTGGACGCGGAGCTCGCGCCGGCGTCCGCCGAGGCGCCGTTCGTCGACCACGTCGCCGCCGCATCGGTGGCGGCCACGATCGCTTCCCGGATCCTGCCCGCCCACAGCATCGCGAGCGTTCGATCGTCATAGGCGTCAGGGTCCAGGTCGAGGCGGACGGTCAAACGCCCGAGGCTGACCGGCGCATCCACGGCGACCTGCGCGTCGAGCGCGCGGCCGAGCTCGGACCGCGCGACCCGCTCCAGCCGGCTGCGGACGGCAAGCGCCGCGGTGGACCGGCGCCGGTCCGCGACGCACACGATCCGCAGCCGGTCGATGTCGTCCATGTCAGCGGATGATCAACCGGCCGAGATCGCCGCGCAGCCGGTCCACGTCGGCGGCCGGCGCGCCAGCCGCTTCGACCGCCGTCGTCATCGACGTCAGCACGCTGCCGAGCGCCACGCGCTGGGTTTCGAGCTCGACCGGGCCGGCCGCTGTGGCCTCGGTGATTGCCTTGAACGCCTCCTCGCTCTCGGCGAGGGCCGCATTGACCTTCGGTCGCTGGGCCGGCGTCGCGGCCGCCACGATCGACGTACGCATGTTGCCGATCACGTCCACGAGCTCGCGGTCGACAACGCTGCGCACGCCACCGACGCCACCGACGCCCCCGACGTCGGCCCGGGTCCTGGTCAGCACCGTGTCGATCCGCTGGTTGCTGCGGTCGGCGTCCCGCGTCGCGACCTGGACCTGGCCGTCCAGGGCGGCGACGTGCTGGTCCAGGTCGCCCACCTTGTTGGTGAGCTGTTTCTGGTCGGCCTCGACCTCCTTGCGCAACGTGCTGGTCGCGGCCTGCAGATCCTTGGTGACGTCGGTCCGGACCTCGCTCCCGACGACCTGCATCTCGGCGCGCACCTGGTCGACGAGGCCGACCCGGAGCGTGTTCACGGCCACGCCGATCCGCTCGTCGATCTCGCTCTGCATCGCGAGCTGGTACTTGCCGACCGCCGCCAACGCCTTGGCGTCGATCTCGTTGATGAGCCCGCTCATGCGCCCGTCGATCGTCGACTGCCAGGACAGGATGCTCGTCTGGAAGGTGGTGAAGCCCTTCAACGTGTCGTCCACGGTGTTGAGCCGGTTCGCGAACGTGGTGGTCGTGCTCAACGCGGTCTTCGCCGCCGTCTCGGCGTCTGCGGCCAATCCGGCGACCCGCGGCACCTCGGCCACGGCGCTGCGCATCGTCGTGTTGGCCGGGATGGAGCCTACCCCGACAACCTTGTGGAGGGCGTCCTCGACCAGCACAACCGCATCGGCGGCGCTGACCGTGAGTCCGGGCTGGAACCCGCCGAGCTTGTTGAGCTGGTTCTGGGTCACCACCTGAACCGGGGACATGTTGCCCTTATCGGTGAGGACGTTCGTGACCTCGTTCACGACGTTCTGCGTTTTCTTGCCGACAGCGTCCTTCAGGCTCAGGGTCCCGGCCTCTGCCCAATCAGTTTCTGGACGTCGGTAGATCAGCTCCGCCCTCTTATCGGGCGGGATCGGCGGGATCGGGACCTTCTCCCTGAACCTGTCGCGCCACCGCTCATCGAGGTTCTCAGGTGCGACGACGATGTCGTCGCAGATGTTCGCGATGTACTTCTGGCCGTACACCCAATGTGTGCGCTTCTCGTAGCAGATGTCCACCGCGCCATCGTCCGGATCGTCGGGCGGCGCCGGTGTCACCGGGACCTCGAACGCGAGGATGAGCGCGTTGAGCTGGTCCCGGTACAGGTCGCACGGGTCCTCGCAGCGGCCCCCGAGCAGAGCCACAGCGACACCCGTTGGCACGTCCCAGTCATGGCGGTAGCGGCAGTCCCACGACCACCCCGTGCCGTTCTGGTGCACCCAGCCAAGCGCGACTCCGACCCCGTCCTGGACGGTCACGCAGCCGGCGTTCATCTCGAATTCGCAGCGGAGAAGGTCCAGTGCCGCGAAGAACACCTCGTTGAGGAAGCTCGCCTTGTAGGCCTGGATCGCCGGCAGGTCGCCCGCGATGGTGATGCTGCTCAGCTTGGCTCTCGCATCCGGGTCCAGGCGGAGACCGTTGTGACCCAGGATCGCGTTCTTCAGGCCTTCGAAACCCCCAGCGACCGTGCTGGTCTTGCGGACGAGCAGCGGCTCATTGTTGCGGAGCAGTGGCTCCTCGCCGAAGTCCTTGACCGCTTCCTTCAGCTGACCCGGGAAGACCGAGATGGCGGCCTTGAGCTCCCGCTGCTTTGCATGCCCCTCACAGCCGGCTTCGTTGCACTGCGGTGCGGGAACGTCCGTCGTGGTCAGGAGCAACACCGGGGTGAAGCCCCCCGAGTCCGCGTCGATGAAACCGGGCGGCTGGTCCGCGGAGGGGATCGGGGCGAGGGAGGTCGAGAACGGCGCATCGAGCTCCAGCACATTTCCGAGCTGGTCGATCGCGATTCCCGTGTCGATCGTCAGTTTGTTCGCCGCGATCGAGCCGCCCAGGCCGCAGTTGATCCCGAAGCCGATCGATCGGCCGGTTCGTCGGTCGATCTCCTCGAGGGAGTCACGGAGCCCGTTGAGGTCGTCGTCGGTCAGGGTCTGGCCCTTGACGAAGACCGGGAACTGGATGACGGTCATTGCTCGATCCTTCCTTCCGTCCTGGCTCAGCCGCCGCCGGGCAGCTGGCCCACGTTCAGCCGGTCGACCGGTCGCCCCTCGTCGATGCATTCCCAGATGCGGATGCCATTGGCGTGGTCGACGAAGCTCACCAGCGAGCACAGCACGCCGTTCACGCGTTTGCGATAGGCGTCGATGTCGGCTTGGGTCGCCCCTGCCCCGGGTACCGGGTCGAGGTTCCATCCGGGACGGACCCAGCAGACGCGCACGTGGGCGTGGGCCGGCGCGTAGCGGTCGGCAAAGGCGATCGCCTCGCGGCGTCGGTTGAAGTCGGAGAACTGGCCGGAGGAGGGCACGAACAGGGTCGCTCGAAGCGCCGGATCAGGGCCCTCCTCACCAGCCGCCCCGGTTGGCTTGCCGAACTTGAAGTGCTCGACAAGGAACGGTCGGTCGGCAGGTGCCACACGGAACCAGAACACGAACCAGTCGACGAAGCCGCGCGGCGTCCCCCGCCGCCGCCACAAGCGCGCGGCCCTCGCCAGGAAGGCTCGCCGCTGTCCCAGCGACCCCGCATCCGTACCCCACGACGGCGGGAACGTGAACGCGAACCAGCGGGCCAGCGCGTCGTAGACCGTCCGGTACCGGGCCAGGATGGCGTCGCGACCGGCATCGAGCGGCCGATCGCCGGGCCAAAGCATCACGGCCTCCGGGCTGAGCCACGTGGTGAGCTCCGCGAGGCGCTCGGCATACGCCCGGTTCAGGTCGTCCACGAGGCCGAGGTACGACTCGAGTTGTGCGAACGAGCCCGCGTCGTCGGCGTAGATCGCCGGGAGGTGGGCCGCAAGTGGCAGGTAGGCGGGGGCGACGTCAGCCATGGCAGTCTGCTGCCAGCTCCAGCCGGACCTGCAGGCACTCCGTGGCGGCCAGCACGGGCACGCAATCCGGCCCGAGCGGAGCCTCGGTCTTGCCGAGCGCGATTGCGTACCACGCCCCATCCACCTGAACCTCGACGCCCTCGACACCGATGATCGTCGCGTCGTTGGCGAGGATCTGGACGAGCTCGTGCAGCCGGATGACCTCGCCAGGAGTCCAGCCGCCCTCCGGCTGGGGCTCCGGGGGCCACGGCCCGTCGATCCCCTCCGGGCAGTCCGGCGCCGGGGCGGCCGCGACCGCGGACTCCGGCCGGCCGGCCGCGAACCAGGCGCGCACCCGGCCATACGCCCCTTTGAGCACCTCCGCACGGTCCGCGCCCAGGGCGACGTGGAGAACGCCGTTGACCGTGACAGGGCAGGTCCGCACGAGTGCGACGCCGAGCTCGTCGCACATCACCCGGCGCGGTCCGTTGATATGGGGGGTCGTGAGGGTGTCGTAGGGCAACTGGACCTCGGCCGCCCCGTCCGGGCCGATGAGAAAAGCGAGGATGTTCCGCAGGGCAGCTCGCTGCTGCGCCACTGACGAGAGCGGGTCGTTGAGTTCGACCAGGACCGTCACGGCGCCCGGGCGGTCCGGGTCGGCCTGCGCGCGCACCCTGCCGTCCCAGGCGATCCCGGCGAGCGCGCCGGGCACCGTCCACGCCCGCCTGACTTCCTGGGCTCCGCGCGCCCGCGTCGCGTAGTCGTCGGCGGTCACCGGTTCGGTCGTCAGGGCCTGAAGCGGATGCGGCGGCCAGGTCGTTGTCGTGCCGTCCTCCCTCTCCCAGGTCTCCGGGAGCGCACCGGATGGACAGGGGTGCAGGGCGAGCACCGCGCGCGCGTCGCCATCGTCGTCGAGGCCGAGGGTTGACTTGATTTCGCCGATCGTGGGCCGCGCGGACTCTGCGGTCAGCGCCGGCAGGATTCCCTCTACGCGCTCCAGGAAGAGCCCGTGACGGTGGCGCCGAATCAGCGTCCGGACCTCGTCGTCCCACAGCCCAGCAAGACCGGGCTCAAAGGTCAGGAGGCGGATGATCTCGGTGTCGACGTCCGCCTCATTCACCGGACCGCCGTGCGCGCGCCGCTCGACCGTCCGGTGTGCCTCCTGCAGCGCTCCAGCGACCGTCGACGAGTGGTCGAGGGCCGCCCGGCGGACTCGAGGTGCCCGCAACAACGCTACCAGAGCCGCCGCCTCGTCCCAGGGGAGGCCGGTCGTGCGCCCGCCAAACTTCCGGTCCGCGAGCGCTCTGATCGCCGCCTGGCGTGAATCGGCGCCGGCGACCGCTTCGGCCAGCGGCCCGATAGCGGAGGCCAGGAGCTCCGCCAGCTCGACGAGTCTCCGAGGATCACCAAGGTTCGGCAGCCCGTACCAGTCTCGTTCGGCGTGGTCGAGCCAGAGCGGAACCTCGAGCGGTGCGAGCTCGAAGCCGCGACTTTCGGTCCGGTAGTGGAGGTCCGCGAGGCCCCACGCGATGACCTCAAGCAGGGTGATCCCGGGGTCACTGAAATTGTGATCGGTCCAGGTCGGCCCGGCGTCGGCGACCACGACGTCGATCGCCTCGGCTCGCAGCGCGTCGAAGTCGCGATCCGGCGGCAGCCTCGGCGGCAGCGTCACAGGAGGCGGGACGACGGCCATCAGAGCTGCTCCGTGAGCATGAAGACGTGTTCGCCGGTCGACGCCGCCAGTCCGCGACATGGATCGACGGTCACGCGCTCGACATCGCACGGCTCACCGGTTGCGCCGGTCGGGCAGGGATCTGCGCGAAGGAGGAAGGTCGTGACATGGTCGACTTCCGGCCGCGACTCGAGGAACCGGACGAGGGTCGAGGCGAACAGCTCGCGCCCGAACGGCGCGTCGGCACCCGGATGCAGGTAGGCGTCGATCGCCGCACCGAGGGTTCGCTTCGCCTCGGCGGCGCTGTACCCCGGGCGCAGGACCGCCTTCGACTGGACCGAGACGCCCTGATAGAGCGGGCACAACACGACCGGCCGGGCGTGAACCGGCGTCCGGCCTCGCAGCGCGGCGAGAATCCGTTCGGCGAGCGTAACGCTCGGGACCGGATGCGGCTCGTCCGACCATGGGACGATCACCAGCCCGACTACTCCGGGCTCGTCATCGCCGTTGCTGCCCGTGTGCGGCAGGCAGCGGACCGTCGCGACCTCCGGGAACTCGGCGCGGACGATCGCTTCGTAGTCCCACGCCTGCACGGTCCGATTCCGGTGCCGCGTCCGGTCGGCGGCCCGTGCCATGTACGCGGGATCGGGCTCGGGGCCGCGACCGACGCTTCCGGCGAGCGGGTTCGACATCTTCTTGATCCCGACGATCGGGACCGTGAGGCCCTTCAGCTCGCGAGGACCAAGGGGCACCTCCGGTGTCGGGTCCACGGTTGGGTCCGGCAGCAGCGATCGGTACTCGGCAGTGATGGCGTCTGCGACGATCGCCCGGATCGTCCCCAGTCGATCCGGCAGGTCTGTGACGATCCGCAGCCAGCGACCCGAGTCCGTCGAGAACTCGGGGCAGCCCTCCTTCCAGTCACCTGGCGCGACGAAGCGAAGCAGGCCGGCCTGGCGCAGCCCGGTCGTGCCGTCAACGGCGTCGAGCCTGACCCAGCCGAAGGCCGTCCAGCACTCCCACGCGATCTCGGGCACGTCGTCGTCCCCGCACGCTGCCGCTGGATCGATGTCCACGAAGAGGGAAATGACCGCGCCGAGCGCGCTGCCGGGCAACTCGAGGCCGAACCCGATCTCGCCGGCCGTGTTTGCCGGCGGCGACACAGGTAGTGGCAGGTCGAACAGCTTGTCACCGGGCTTCAGGTCCTGTGTCCACCAGCCGTTCACGGACCGGATGTAGGCCGGGCCAACCTCGGTGGTCCGGTACGAGATCGTGATTTGCGACACGAGTGGAGGATCGGGCGGTATCAGGTCCGATGCCTTCGGGCTGCCGCCTGGCTTCGCCGCTTCGGCGGCGAACGTCGCCACCCTGTTCTGGTAATCGGTCCAGCCAAAATCTCCCTGGTTAAGGAATGCGCGGATCATGTGACCCGACACCCCGGCCACCGCGAACCTCGACGGAGAGATCGCGATGTTGTCGCTGATCGGGATCGATCGAAGCTCCGATGCGGAGTCGAACCGGACCCACGTCGCTCCGTCGTAGGCTTGCCAGTCGAGCTGTGCGTCCCCGGTCTCGATGAACTTGTCGCCGAAATAGTTCCGTACAGCCTTTCCGGAATCGCCCTGCAGGGCAGCGATCGCCACATTGATCTCATCGGAGATCCCGTCGCCCCAGTTGGTCTTCCACAACTGGACGTCGACCGGGACGGTGATCTCGACGCCTACCGCAGCGAGGGACTTGCCAAATGCCTCCTCGCTCTGGAGGTAGAAGCTGTCGCCTCGCCTGGGTACAGGTCCGAACGGCTGGAACTCCTTCGTGATGTCGACGATCCCGTCGTTGTAGAACCCGGCATCGGGCTTGAGATTGAAGCGCTCGACCTGGACGACGACATTGGTGAACGAGAATTCGAAGGCACCCGCGGGGTATGGGACCTCTGGCAACGCGACTCGGATGAACGGGAGCCCTTCCGGGTCCCCGGCGATCGAAGTGCACGACCCGGACAGCCTCAGGCGCACTCCATCTGAGCGCTGCTCCAGAGGGATGGCCTCGACGAGACCGGCCGGCGTCGAGTAGGACCATCGGAGACCTGCGGGCAGGCTGCGCGTCCGGCCCGCGAATCTCAGCCCGACAATGGCGTCCCCGCCCTCGAAGGCGAGCACCACGGACGCGATGTCGGCGTAATGGGGTACCTCGATCCCGAGCGGGAAGGGCTCGAACGGCGCCTCGCGCTTCGTCCATTCGTTCCTTGACTCGCCGGCAGGCTCCGGTGCGAACCGGTACGACCGGACGTTGTCCAACGTGGTACCCAGGACGGTCAGCGTCTCGGTTGTCACGTACCGGCGCTCGTTGCCGGCGACGTCCCGCCCACCGCGAAGCGCGGTCCCGGCGGGGACGACCACGGGCAGTTGTTTGGGATCTGGCGTCGGTACTGCGACCACGCGATCCGGGACGATCGGCAATCGCGAAATACCGAGGCGGCGCTCCAGCCAGTCGACGAGGGCGCGGTCCGGCAGCGCGGACAGATGGCGGAGGAGGCCCGGATAGAGCTCGGCGACGGCATCGAGGAGTGCCCCGGACGGCTCCGAGGTGTTGAGCACGCCGCCCGGGAACAGGACGTCGGCCCACGTGGTAGGCGTCGCCGAACCGGGACCTGGCTCGAGCCCCGGAACGTCCTCGGCCGTGGCTCGCGTGCGCAGCTCGGCAATGATCGCCGCAGCGGTGCGATCGTCGAGCGCGTAGCGCGGGCCGCTCACGACCCTTCCTCGGCCTGGAGGTAGAACGGCAGCACCAGGCTACTCGGCCGGCGGTGGCGGTCGATGCGGTACGCGATGGCCACGTCGATGCGGTCCTCGGCCTCGCCGGCGGGCACCGCCTCGACCTTGTCGACGATGATGCGCGGCTCGTGGAGCAGGAGCGCCCGCTCGACGTCGAAGGCGAGCTGGAAGCAGACCTGGTCGGTCCGCGGCGCGAAGACGTAGCGCTCGACGTCCGCTCCGTAGGTGGGTCGCATCACCCGCGAACCGAGATTTGTCCGGAGGACGATCCGGATCGCCTGGCGGATCTCTTCTTCGTCACGGACCAGCTCCACGCCCCGCAGGCCCCACCGAACGGGGAATGCCCAGCCGACGCCGACGTGCGGATAGCCCGGGAGCGGCGAGCGCGGCTCGGTCATCCGATCATCACCGTCGGCGCGCCGACGGCCACACTGGCGCCGCAGGCAGCCGGGTCTCCGACCCGCAGGGCCGGCCGGCCGCTGATGAGGACGGTCGCGCTGCCCATGGTGAACGGCGTGGACGGCACGTGGCTGGGGGGCGGGATCACACAGGCATGCATGTCCCCGAGGACCGCGGCCGGCATCCCGCCGACGAGGACCGTCGAGACGCCCGGCCCCACGACCGCTCCTCCGTGGACGGTCTGGTCGCCGACCCGCGCTGCCGGTGGCATGCCGGCCTCAGTTCAGCTTCACCAGGGCGCCGCTCAAGGTGAGCGTCGCCGAGGCCTTCAGCTCGGCCGTCGCCGAGCTCTCGATCTTGGCCGGGCCCGTCGACTTCGCCTCGATGCCCGAAGCGTCGATCTTCACCTTGCCCGAGCCGGCCTTGAGCGTGATGTCGCCCTTCGCGGCGGTCAGCGTGATCCCGTCGTCGCTCAGCTCGATCGTGTTCTTCGAGCCGGTTTCCTCGACCGTGATCTTCTTGCCGTCGTCGTCGAGCACGAGCCGGCGGCCGGCAGCGGTCTCGACGGTGACGGTCATGGCGTCCCCGTCATCGAAGCGCAGGCAGTGGCCGGATCGCGTCACGATGGACCGGATGTCGTTCTTGTCCGGGTCGATCGTCTCGGGCACCTCCTGCTGGCCGTTCCACAACGAGCCGAGCACGAGCGGCTGGGCGTCGTCGCCGCCGATGAACCCGACGGCTACCTCCTGACCGACGTCCGGGATGAACCAGGTCCCCTGCTTGGGGCCCGCGTCGAGCGTGGCGATCCGTGCCCAGACCGGGTCGGTGGCGTCGGTCCGCCACGGGAACTTCACCTTCACGCGGCCCCACCCGAGCGGGTCGTCGAGGTCGTCGACGACACCGAGCTGGATGTGGGTGGCCGGCGTCCGATCGGGCACAGGCGGTGGCACGAGGCGCGGCGCCAAACCGAGCCGGAACTCCGTGCGGAAGCCGTTCGGTCCCACTCGATGACGCACGGCCGTCAGGTAATGCGTGCCGCCGATCCGGTCGCCGACCCCGACGACCTTGAGCCAGCTGTCGATCCGCAGCACCGGCAACCCGAGCGTCGTCCCGTAGCCGTTGATATGCTCGAGCTCCTGGCGGTTCACGAGGCCGACGGCGAGACGGTCGAGCTCCTCGGAGGTCTGGGGCAGCGGCGCATCAAGCAGCGCCGTGCGAGACGGCCAGCCGGCGTCGCCGACCGCGTCGGTGGCGGTGGCCCGGCCGCCGTCGTTGACCTCGCTCCGGGCGGCATCGGCATCCGCATCGACGATCGCCTGCTGCTCCGGGTCCCAGGCCGCGGCCTTCACCGGGTCGGCGAGCCGGGTCACGTCCTCGGTGAGATGGACCTCGCTGAGGTTGCTCCCCCATTTCAGCTCCGGTTCGTCGCCGCTCGGTTTCGCCGGCGGGCGGAAGACGAGATCGTCATCGCGCACGTAGGTCACCCAGCCGATCGCCTCGGCGCGCTCGACGAGGGCCTCCCAATCGGTCCGCCGGTGCTGGATGACGGTCTCCCGGGTCGCTCCCGTGTCGGCCTTCGCGGTCAGGCTGTAATCGGTGGCGAGGGCCTGCGCGATATCGCCGTCCGTCGTCTGCTCGAACAGCCGCGAGCGCGCCGGTCCGGCGAGCAGGATGCTCTTCGAGCGAGCCTCGACCTGGAGGGTCACGCCACTGGCGCTGCTGAAGTGCCCCTCGATCGCGGTGATCACCCCGCTGAACACCTGGGTCAGCTCGGCGTGGTAGCCGACCGAGACGGCGATGGGCTTGCCAGGCGCGAACGGCCCCTCGTCCGAGTAGCGAACCTGCCGCTTGTCGCTGTCCCAGTTCTGCACCAGGAGCGACAGGCGGGCGTGGCGGTTGATCTCCTCGTGGACGTCGACCTCCATCACGTCGCGCACGACCGCCCGCTCGAGGGCCTGCCCGTCGATCGATACGCCGATCTCGGGGCGGTCGGGGACGGCTTCGGTGGGGTAGCGTTCGGCCACGTCAGTCGAGCCTTGGCGGCAGGGTCAGGACCTGGCCCGAGACCAATGCCCGCGGGTTGACCAGCTGGTTTGCCGCGGCAATCGGCCGCCACCAGGCCGGCGAGCCATAGACCCGTTCGGCGATCCCGTCGAGCGTGTCGCCGTCGGACACGAGCCAAGTCTGATACAGGTCCGGCGAGCTGGCTCGCTCCTGGGCCGCGACCTCGTTCGGTGCCAGGGCCTCCTTGAGCGACAGCGTCGCGGTCGCCCGCAGCGGTTCTCCATTCCGGGCGAACAGCGTGTACTTGACGTCGACCTTCTCGAGGACGCCCCGGAAGTTGAACTGTCCCCAGAACAGGTGGAGGTAGTAGGGCTGGTGCGTCTCGGGCTGGAAATCGGTGAACGCGATCAGCCGGTCGATCCGCTCGCGCACGGTCTCGCTGCTTTCGACGACGCCGGTCCCGTCGAAGAACAGTTCGATCGACAGCTCGTCGGGCTGCCCACCGCCGAACGCGACCTGGGGCTGCGAGGATCCGGCGGCCGGCGTCGTGTTGTAACGGTTGGAGCGGGTGAACCCGAGCTGCGTGGGGTTGAACAGCGCCTGCCACGGCCGGCCGGTCCGCTTCTTGAACTCCTGGTCCTCGTAGGCGTCGATCGTGAGCTTCTCCAGCTGGCGCTCGAGGAGGTCCATGTCAGCGCTCCCACTCGCGGCGAAGGATGTCGAGGACGCGCTCGACCGCCTGGCGGACGAGCGCCTCCGCCTGCGCCTCGGCGATTCGCGCCTCGGCGGGCGGGGCCGCCGTGGCCGCGGGTGCCGGCTCGTCCGGCCCGCGGATCACGACCTCGGTGACGATCTCGCGGATCTCGATCGGCATCCTTCGGGGCCTCAGGCGGGGACCGGGACGAGGGTGAGGCCGTGGTGGACGACCTCGACGGATTCGATGGCGACTGCGGGCGACTGGGCACTGAGGTCGGGGCCGGTCATTTTGACCGGGTAGCCGCGCCGGAACGCCCACACGCGGACCGGCTTCAGGACGTCTCCCACCCAGGCGAGGAGGTGAACCTGGCCGTCGCGCGGCTTGACCTTGCCGCCGTCGAGGTACTCGAAGTACCAGTCCCACAACGCCGGGCTGTCGGTCGTGCCGCGCTTCAGGACCAGGTTGGGGAACGACGCCCGAACCGGGAAGCGGTGGGCGAAGCGGTTCTCCCCGCCCTCCAGGTAGTCCTCGGTCCCGAGCTCCCCGGACAGCCCGCCGCACTCGCTGAAGTCGCCGAGGAGGAGCCCGTCGATCAACAGCTGAAAGTGGGCGTTGGTGTGCGGCACGGTCATGTCAGGCGGCCCCGGCGACCTCGATATCGAGGCCCTCGTGGACGAACTCGAGGGTCTCGATCGCGATCTCGTTGCCCGTCGCGTTGAGCCCGGGTCCCTCGACCTTGACCGGCCAGGCGTCCTTGATCTTCCAGGTCATGACCGGCTCGTGCTGCTCGTTGAGCAGGCTGATCGTGACCGGGCGCCGAGCGACGGTCCCCGCCTTGATCGTGTTGTACCACTCGTACAGGCCGTTGCCCGATTCGGCCGGCATGATCCCGCGCTTCAGCGAGACGTTGCCGTACTTCTTGAGGCCGGGCGTCTTGCGCGTCGTCAGCGACACGTCGGTGCCGTCGCGGTACTCGATCACCTCGGCTTCCATCGTCAGGCCGCTGACCTCGGAGAAGCTCGAGGTGTTCTTGCTGTCACCCCAGCTGACCTGGAAGTGCAGCGATGTCATCGGGTACATGGATCCGCTCCTTCGTGCTGGCAGGCCGCGCTATTCCGCGAGTCGCTTGTGCGAGAAGCGGAACACGACGAATTCGGCAGGCTTGGCCGGGGCGATGGCCACCTCGATCACGATCAGGCCGAGGTCGATTTCCGACTCGCTCATGGTCTCGCCGAGCCCGACGCGAACTCGATATGCCTCCACGGCAGAGGCCCCGGCGAGGGCGCCGGCGCGCCACTGGGAGTCGAGGAAGTTCTCCATCGAGACCTTCACCCGGAGCCACGTCGAGCGCGTGTTCGGCTCGAAGACGACCCACTGCGTACCGCGCTCGACGGAGGTCTCGATCATGTTGAACAGGCGGCGGACGTTGACGTAGCGCCAGGTCGTGTCGTCGGTCGCGTTGCGCGCACCCCACAGCCGCGTGCCACGCGCCGGGAAGGCCCGGATGAGGTTCACGCCGACCGGATTGAGCAGGTCCTGCCGCCCGGTGGTGTAGTTCTCGGCCAGGCCGACGATCCCGCGAACGCGTTCATTTCCGGGTGCCTTGTGGACGCCCCGCTCCCGGTCCGTCCGGGCGAAGACCCCGGCAACGAAGCCGGACGGCGGGACCGTCCGGAAGCGATCCACTGCGTCGGGGTCGAGGTTGACGATCTTCACGTGCGGGGCGAAGACCCCCGCATAGGTGCTGTCGACCGATGCGCCGCGCCACTTGACGAGGTCCTGGTCGTTCGCGAGGTTCGGCGGGTCGACGATCGCGTAGCGCCGGAAGCGCTCGGCGTGGCCGACCATCGACCCGATCACCGCCACCTGCAGGAGCGGGTCATCGAGGGTCAGGGCATCCGGGCAGATGACCATCGCCGGCTCCGTCTCGGCCTCGAGCGTCTCGAAGCCCTTCCGGTAGTCGCCGGCCTGCGCCGCGACGTTCGCGCCGCTCTGCGTCCGGGCGACGCTGGCAGGCATCGTGGTCTCGCCGATCGCCGTGGTCGCCGTCCGCTCCCCGACCGTGATCCGTGGCGAGGCCTCGTTGACGATGCCGTCCTTGTAGTAGTACTGCGGGTGGTTCGGGTCGAGCGCGAGGTTGCGGTATTCCTCCAGCGTGGTGCTGCCCTCCGTCACGGCGAGCTTGAAGCGCAACGGCTGGAAGCGGCTCTCCTGGAAGGCACGCAGGGCGAACTTCGTGCCGGCGACGCCGCTGATGTCGGTGTTCGCCGTGAACGCCAGGACGTACAGGTTGCCGCCACGCGCGTCCACGCCGGTGATCGGCAGGACGTTCGTCCCGAATGCGACGTAGTCGCCGACGAGGGGCTTGTCGACCGAGCGCACGACAACGCCCTTCGAGGCCTGGTTCGGCAGCTTGAACGTGGCGCTGGTGAACGTCCGGTTCAACGTGCCGGCGTTCGTGAAGCCGCCGGCCGTGCGCGTGAGCGTCGCGCTGTTCGTGCCGTCCGACAGCACCAGGTCGGTACCGACCGGGACGAACGAGTAGCGCGTGGCGAGGTCGGCAAGCGACGGGTTGGTCAGCTCGATCTGCTCGCTGAACACGTGGACCTTGACGATCGCCTCGACCTCGATCGGGCCCGCCGGCGGGGTCGACGCACCGAAATCGAAGCGGTTCGTACTCCACTGGCCCTGCAGGCCGTTGGCCGCGAATGCGCGGAAGTTGTTCGAGCCGATGTCGTCGGCGGCCGGCTCGAGACCGGCCGGCTCGTTCCACGTGATCGCGCTCAGCGGGACGGTGGTGCCGCTCGGAGCGACCTGGCCGCGGAAGCGACGGGTCCGATTCTCGAACTGGGCGCCCGGAACGAGCGCGCCGAAGTTGCCCTGCAGCGTCAGCAGCGTGCCCGCCTCACCGGCCTTCACGTCGCTGATGACCGCCGCCCGCCGGATCCGGTCGGGCTGCTCGACGAGGATGACGTCACCGATCTTGAAGCCGTTCGCCACGGCCAGTCGGAGGGACGTGTCGGCCGGGTCGGCGCGGGCAGCGATGACGTCGCCGACGGCCACGTCGAAGTCACCGCCGGTGCTCTTCGTGATCCTGATCGTGCCTGCGCCCTTGTCGTTGACGACCGCGTTGGTCGTCCCGGCCGTGCCGACCACGATGACCTTGTCACCGACCTCGATGCCCTGCGTCGAGGTCACGTCGACGTCCTTCGCGCTCGCCTGGAGCTTGACCGCGGTCTTGACGTTGGCGAGATAGGTCTGGCCGCTGCCGCCGGTGAGGTCCGGGGCGACGGAGACATCGATGTCGTTCGCCCACGCCCCCGGCGATGTCGCGCTCGCGAGGAAGACCGTGTTGCCACCGCTGTCGCGGACCGTCCACTGCGCCGACGTCGACGGGTCCACCCGGACCACGTAGACAGCCGGACCGCCGTTCTCGAAATAGCCATACACGGCCTCGGCGGTGAAGCCGCCGGCGGCCGAGCCTTCGAAGGACCGCTGGAAGTCCGCCCAGCCGGCGAGGCGCGTCGGCGTCAGGTAGGGCCCCTTGGTGGTGCTGCCGACGATCGCAAGCACGCTCGTGGGCGCTGCGGCGATCGGCTGTGGTCCGGAAGGGACCTCCTCGATGTAGACGCCCGGTGAGAGATAGGTAGCCACGGTTCCTCCTCGACTCGCTGGCGGTCAGGTGGGATCGACCACGGTGACCCGTGTGTCGGTCCGGCCGAAATCGATCGAGATCCGCCGGACCAGGGTGTTCCCCACGAGCAGGTCGAGGGGGTTGAAGCCGGCTGTCCAGACGCGGGCAGCCGAGCGGTAGGTACCCGGTTCTCCCGCCACCTCGGGCAGGGGTTCGCGGGTGGCGTTCGAGGCGCGTGCCTCGACGGTCTTGCCCGTGCTCGGCCCGCCGTTCGGCCCGGCGCCGGTCCGGACAAGGTCGACGGTGAGCGTCATCGGGATCGGCTCGAACTCGACCGCGTGGTCCACCTCCCCGCTTTCCACGATCTGGGCGACAACGAGCTCCTTGTCGAGGTCGGCCAGGAGCCGGGCGACGGGACCGTCGGGAACAAGGACTCGGAGCGTCAGCTTCGGTAGCTGCGCGTAGCCGCCGATCGGCTTCACGGGCAAGAGCCGCTGGTCCATCGATACGACGACCGTCCCGCCGAGGATCGAGATGAGCTTTCCGGGTGGTGGCGGATCCTTCCAGCCGGCCTCGAGCGGCGCGATCGGCTGACCGGTGGATGCATGCGTCGCCCGGACGATGTGCTCGACCTTGAGGACCGCGGTCTCGTCGGGGCCCGGCGTCCTCATGCCGGACGCCCCAGCTGGTAGTCGATCTCGCGTCGGAGAACCTGCTTGGCACCCTCGGGCAGCTGGCTCTCGATCGGCGCGATGTCGACGTCGTAATAGAGGGCGAGCCGCATCGGTCGTCCGAGCCCGGTCCACACCTGGCTGCGCTCCTCGGCACCGGGGTTGCGCATCCGGACGGTGATCTGCCCGACCTTCGATGCGAGCGCCGGGTGCAGCCTTTCCGGCCCGAGGACCGGCGTGTCGTAGAAGATCTCGGCGACCTTTGCAAGCCGAGCCTGGCACTCGAGGTGGCTCGTGTCGTAGTACGTCATCAGGTAGTGGAGGCGCAGGGCCAGCGGTGGCCGGCGATAGCCGTCGGGGGTGAGGACGGGCGGCTGGTTGCGCAGGTGGGCGTGCTCCTCGACGGCGTACAGGAAGACGTGGAGCTTCTCGGCCGTCGGTTCGGTCGTCGTCCCGCCGTGAAGGGAGGTCGCCAGGACCCAGTTCGGCGTCTCCGGCGTCTTCGCCGCGATCAGGTCGATCAGCGCCTCCGTGACGTCGCGAATCACGCCGCGCCTCCGCCGTGGGACTCGAGCCGAGCCGGCTCCGCCGGGTCGTCCGGCTGCAGGTCGATGTCGCCCGCGATCGCCCGCAGGAGGCTCTGCTTCGAGATGTCCTCGAGTCCGACGGTCTGAACGGTCAGCGCTCCCACGACGCCCGAATCGGCGTGCTCACGAAGGCACACGACCCGCAGGTTCGCCCGGTCGTCGAGCAGGCGCCTCCCCGTATCGGACAGCCCGCTCGCGTCGCCCGGCAGGATCACGACGGTGGCGCCGCCGTCGGCCAGGAGCGACGTGACATTGCTGTGAGCCGTGGCGTCGACGACATCGATATCCGGGCTGCGGATCAGCCCGCTGACCAGGCTCGTGAGCATTGGCGACAGGTCGGCCAACACGACGCGGATCCTCGACAAGACTGCCGCCTCTCCAGAACGGTGGGCGACTCGAGTCTCGGGCGGCGCGGCGTGCGACGGAATGGATCGTGGGGTCCGGAAACGATCCAGGACCGGGAACTAGTCCCTCGCCGGCGTCGTCGACTGCGCCCCGACCCGCGCCACGGCCTCGGTCCGCCGGTGGACGCCCAGCTTCTCGAGGGCGTTGTGGAGGTGGTTCTTGACCGTCGACAGCTCGACGGTCAGCTCGGTGGCGATCTCCTTGTTCGTCAGCCCACGCCCGGCGAGCCGGACCACCTCGAGCTCGCGCGGAGTCAACGCGGCCGAGGCGCTGACCCGCTCCCGCCGGGCGAGCGTGCCGACGCGCCGCAGGAGCGCGCCGGCAACCCGGGGTGTGCACGGGAACTCGCCCGCGGCGACATTGTGGATCGCCTCGACGAGGGCCGGGACGTCGGCATCGCGGGTGACGTAGCCGGCCATGCCGGCCTCCGCCAGCCGGACGACCTCGGCCTCGAACTCGTCGACGGCCAACACGAGGATGCGAACATTTCCGGCCCCGGCCACGAAAGCGTCGAGCCCGTCGATGCCACCCTGACCGGCGACATCCCAGAGCACGACGTCCGGGACTCGGCCGGCATCGGGATCGAGACCGATCGCGGCTGCATCGCGGCTGCGGACCTGCGCGACGACCTCGATGTCGTCGCCACGAATCAGCTCGGCGAGACCCTCGCGGTACAGGCGGACATCGGCGACGATCGCGACCCGCAGGGCGAACCGGCGGCCACCGCCCTCGTCGGTTGCGGCCGGCAGGCGGCCCGTTCCCTGCGTCCCGTTCGAATGCATCGCGCGGTCCCACCCGGTCCGGCAGACGCTGGAGCGTCCTCGGCACGCGCTGTCTGTGCTCGCTCCCACAATACCCGCACGACATCTCGCCGTTGTCTCGCCATTGCGCCGTGCGATCATGCGCCGGCGATGGCCGTCCTCGACCTGGTCCTGGTCCTCGTCTGGGTTGGGCTCGTCTCGATCGTGCGCGGCGTCGTCCAATACCGACGGACCGGCGCGAGCCCGCTCCGCTTCCGGGACAGGCCTGGGTCGCCGCAGTGGTGGTCCCGACTGCTGTCGGCAATCGGCGTGCTCTCCGCGATCGCGGCACCCCTCGCCGAGCTCGCCGGCCTGGCGCCATTCGCCATCCTCGACCGACCGATCGTGCGGTTCGGCGGCGTCGTCCTGGTCGTGCTCGGGATCATGGTCACGATCGGGTCGCAACTGGCAATGGGCGATTCGTGGCGGGGCGACGTCGACCAGGACGTCCGCACCCCGCTCGTCACCAGCGGGCCGTTCGCGTTCGTTCGCAATCCGATCTTCAGCGGCGCGGCGTTGACCGCGACCGGGCTCGCGCTGGTCGTGCCGAACGTCCTTTCGCTCGCGATGGTCGTCCTGTTCATGGCCGGTCTCGAGATCCAGGTCCGCCTCGTCGAGGAGCCGTACCTCCTCCGCGTGCACGGCGAGGCCTATCGCCGCTACGCGGCGCGGACCGGGCGATTCGTGCCGGGCGTGGGTCGCCTGCGACCCTGACGGGCGCTACCTGGCCCCCGGCGCGCTGACGTGGTCGGCCCAGCGGTGGGCCGGCTC
>Ga0190275_10001251_pt1 | contig 19162 bp, 18 predicted proteins | sample Popmic550T_FD_133745 | JGI IMG/M metagenome (GOLD analysis project Ga0190275, IMG submission 133745) | Populus adjacent soil microbial communities from riparian zone of Yellowstone River, Montana, USA - 550 T | ecosystem: Environmental > Terrestrial > Soil > Riparian zone > Trees stand | place...
GCCGATCTGGTAGGTCAGCGTCCCCGACTTGGAGACGACGCCGATCTTGCCGGGGTCGAAGAACTGGGCGGGGATGATGCCGACGTTGGCCTTGCCGGGCGAGAGCACGCCGGGGCAGTTGGGCCCGATCAGCCGTACCCCGGCCTCCTGCGCCTTCCAGTAGGTCTTCAGCATGTCGAGCACCGGGATCCCCTCGGTGATCGCGATCACCGTCTCGACCCCGGAATCGATCGCCTCGTCGATCGCCGGGGCGGCGAAGCGCGCCGGCACGAAGATCATCGAGGTGTTGGCGCCGGCCTCCGCGACCGCCTCGGAGATCGAGTCGAAGATCGGCACGCCCTCGACGTCCTGGCCGCCCTTGCCAGGGGTGACCCCAGCGACGAGGTCAGTCCCGTAGGCGCGGTTGCGCAACCCGTGGAAGGAGCCCTCGCGGCCGGTCAGCCCGGAGACGACGAGCTTCGTCTGCTCGCCTACGACGATGCTCATGAGGGACCTCCCGCCAGCTCGACGACGCGGCGCGCGGCGTCCAGCATCGTCTTCTCCTGGTGCAGGTTGGGCAGGTCGGCCTCGGCCAGGATCGCCAGGCCCTCCTCGGAGTTGGTGCCGTCGAGGCGGACGACCATCGGCACCCCGAGGTCGATCTGGGCGGAGGCGGTGACAATCCCCTTGGCGATCTCGTCGCAGCGGGTGATGCCGCCGAAGATGTTGAAGAGGATGGCGCTGACCTTCTCATCGGACTTGATGACTTCCAGCGCGTTGACGATCGCCTCGGCTTTGGAGCCGCCGCCGGCGTCGAGGAAGTTGGCCGGGGCGCCGCCCGCCTGGGCGACGACGTCCAGAGTCGACATACAGAGACCGGCGCCGTTGGCGAGGATGCCGACGTTGCCGTCGAGCTTGACGTAGGTCAGGCCCTTTTCCTTCGCCATCGCCTCCTGCGGGTCCTCAACCGTGTCGGCGATCTCGGCCAGGTCCTGGTGGCGGTAAAGCGCGTTGCCGTCGATCGTGACCTTGGCGTCGAGCGCGACGACCTCGCGGCCGGCGGTGACGATCAGCGGGTTGACCTCGATCAGCGTCGCGTCCTCCTCGCTGGCGACCTCGGCCAGCTTCACCAGCACGTCGGCGGCTTCGTCGAGCGCGTCCTCGGCCAGCCCGGCGGCGGCGACGATCTCCCGCGCCGCGGCCGCGTCGAACTCGCGGGTCGGGTCGATGTGGCGCTTGACCAGGGCATCGGGGTCCTCGGCGGCGACCGCCTCGATGTCCATCCCGCCCTTGGCGGAGACCATCGCCAGCAGCTTCTTCTCGCCGCGGTCGAGGATGACCGAGGCGTAGTACTCGGCGGCGATGTCGGAGCCGCCCTCGATCCAGACCTGATCGACGCGGAAGGGGCCCTCGCCGTGGGGGCCGACGATGTCCATGCCGATGATCGCGGCGGCGTACTCGCGGGCCTCGGCGGCGTCGGCGGCGATCTTGATCCCGCCCGCCTTGCCGCGGCCGCCGATCAGGACCTGGGCCTTGATCGCGCAGGGGTAGCCGATCCGCTCCGCCGCGGCGACCGCGTCGTCGACCGTCGCCGCGACCTCGCCGCTGGGCACGGCGATGCCGTGCTTGGCGAACAGCTGCTTGCCCTGATACTCGAGGAGGTCCATAGAAGAGGGGCACCCGAAGGCGCGGTCGCGCACCCTATCCCAGACGGCCGCCGCGCTGCGCCGCCACCGAGGGTGACTCCCCCGCCCAGGGGGGCTTGCCATAATGCCGCGCTCGCAGATGGCCCTTCCCAGTCTCAAAAACATCAAATGGGTGACCACCGATTGCTACGGCACCCTGATCGACTGGGAGAAGGGAATCGTCGAGGCCTGCAAGAAAGAGGCGGTCAAAGACGGCTTCAGCTTCGAAGAGGGCCCCTTCCTCGAGCGCTTCTTCGAGGTCCAGGCCGAAATCATGGCCGGCTCCTACGAGCTCTACGCCGAGGTGCTGCGCCGCACGATCGTCAAAGTCGCCGGCGAGCTGGGCTGGGAGATCGAGCCCTCGCGGGCCCAGTTCCTGCCCAACAGCGTCGCCTACTGGCTGCCCTTCCGCGAGGCCAATGCGGCGATGGACCGGCTCGGCAAGAAGTACGAGATCGGGATCATCACCAACACCGACGACAAACTGCTGGGGATCAGCCGCCGCCACCTGCGGACCGAACTCGACCTCGTCGTCACCGCCCAGCAGGTGCGCAGCTACAAGCCGGACCCGGTCCACTTCAAAGAGTGCGCCCGGCGCATCGGCGGCAAGAAAGGTTGGTTGCACATCGGCTCCAACTACGCCACCGACATCGCTCCCGTGCTGAAAATGAACGTGCCGGTGATCTGGGTCAACCGCCACGGCGAGAAACTCGAAGGGCGCAAAGCCCCCAGCGCGACGGTGAAGAACTTCCGCGAAGCAGTGAAAAAGCTCGGCGCGTCCTAAGCGTTTTCTAGCGTTCGGGCCGCAACTCCGGCGACAGGCGCCGGTTCGCAGTAGACGTCTCCCATGAATAAGTACGCGCACCCCAGAACTCAGATGCATGCCCTGGCAGGGGCCCGGCTCGCGCTCGCCGCGAGCCTGCTGGCGCTGCTGGCGGCGCTCCTCTTCGCCGCCGGCCAGCAGAGCGCCAGCGCCGCCGCGCCCGGCGCCGCCAAGCAGCGCAACGCCCTGCTCCCGGCCGGCCAGCAACCGAACTTCGTCGTCATCCAGACCGACGACCAGACGCTCGAGCAGCTCTACGCCACCTACAACGTGCCCGGCGGCGGCGCGGTCCCGGTGATGCCGAACACGCTGGCCTCGATCGCCGCCAAGGGGATCAGCTTCAACCGCTACTACGTCTCCTACCCGCTCTGCTGCCCGTCGCGAGTCAGCCTCCTGACCGGCCGCTACGCGCACAACCACAACGTCCGCGGCAACGTCCCGCCCAACGGCGGCGCCACCGGCTTCAGCTTCCGCCAGGCCAACAGTCACAACGTCGCCACCTGGCTGCAGGGCGCTGGCTACCGCACCATCCACGTCGGCAAGTTCCTCAACGGCTACGGCGACGAACCGTTCGACAACGGCACCACGGTGCCGCCGGGCTGGAGCGCCTGGCACTCGGTCCTCAAGGCCGACACCAACCACTACTTCTACGGCTACACGCTCAACAACAACGGCGTGATCGAAGGCCCGCTGGGCGATTCCGGCAGCTGGGACACGCGCGAATACGGGATCCGCGACGACTTCGGCTGCCCCTTCGCCCCGCTCAACGGCCAGCCCTGCCTATATGAGACCGACGTCCTCACCCGGATCGCCAACGAAGAGATGCTGGGCACGGATCCCACCCAGCCCTTCTACCTGCAGCTCGACTACACGGCGCCCCACGGCGACTTCCGCCGCCCGGCCGGGCCCGAGCCGGCGAGCCGCCACTACGACTCGCTCGCCGGCGCCCCCTACCCGCACGGGCCCTCGGAAGGCTTCAACGAGGGCAACGTCAACGACAAGCCCCTCTTCATCCGCGAAGCTTCCTACCTCTCCCCTTCGGAGTCCCACACCTACCGCGTCTACTACCAGAAGGGGCTGGAGTCGCTGCGGGCGATCGACGACGGCGTCCAGCAGGTGATCAACACGCTGGGCGCGATGGGCCGGCTGCGCAACACCTACGTTCTCTTCACCTCCGACAACGGCTTCTTCTACGGCGAGCACCGGCTCACCGGCGGCAAGTTCCTCGCCTACGAGCCGGCCACGCACATGCCGCTGCTGATCCGGGGGCCGGGGATCAAACCCGGCAGCGCCACCGGCGAGCTGGCGAGCAACGTCGACCTGGCGCCGACGATTCTCGAACTGGCCAACGCCAACGCCGACAAAAGCATCGACGGCCGCTCGCTCGTCCCCTACATGGTCGACCCCACCCTGCGCACGCGGCGCCCGATCCTCTTCGAGTCCTTCGTCGAGACCAACGACGTCAACGCCCAGGGCGGGGTGACGCTGGCCGGCCGGCCGGGAACCAGAGCCCGGCCCAAGGGATCGGACGAAGCCAGCGCCTCGATCGTCGCCCCGCCCAAGGACTACATCGGGATCCGCCTCGGCCCCTACAAGTACATCGAATGGCCGAACGGGGAAAAAGAGCTCTACGACATCAACAAAGACCCCTTCGAGCTCAACAACAAAGTGCGCGACTCCAACCTCTTCCCGATCCGCGCCTTCCTGCAGGAGGAACTGCGGCGCCTCGCCGAATGCAGCGGACGCGGCTGCCAGGAAACGACCGAGCGACTGCCGCTGACGCGCAAAGATCAGCTGGAGATCAAGCGCGAGAAGGAAAAGGAACAGCGCGAACGGGAAAAGCGGCAGAAAGAACGCGAAGAGCAGCAGCAGGCGAAACCGCCGAAAAAATAGGCAGGCGAGGCCGCGGGGGGACGGGTACCCCTCCGCACTTAACTTGCTCGGGTGGAGAGTCGCCGGCTGGCGCCGCGAGGTTGGTGACCGAGAAGTTGAAGACGTTTGGAGGGGTACCCGTCCCCCCGCCGTGGCAGCGTCCGTTTGGCGAGACAGCGGCTGTCTCGGATCCGCGTCTTCCAGCTAGAGGGGTACTACTCGATCACGGCGAGGGTGTCGCCGCTGTTGACGGCGTCGCCCTCTTTGATCGCGAGGGAGGTGACTTTGCCGGGGCGGTGGGCGGTGATCTCGTTCTCCATCTTCATCGCCTCGATCACGCAGATCAGGTCGCCCTCGGCAACCTCGGCACCCTCGGCGACGACGACTTTGAAGACGCTGCCCTGCAGCGGTGAGGCGAGGGAGGCGCTGGAGGCTCCGCCGCCGCCGCCGGCCTTGCGCTCACGCTTCGGCGGCTTCTTGCCGCCGGCCGCGGGCGCGCCGCCGCCGGTGCCGGCCTCGCCGATCACCTTGACGTCGAAGAGCTTGCCGGAGACCTCGACCTTGTAGTCGCGGGTCACCATCTCGCCGCCATCCTCGGCGGGCGCCGGGGGGCTGGCGTCGGCGGGGGCGGTTGACTTCAGCCAGTCGCGGTCCTCCATCAGGTCGCGGCAGGTCTCGCCCTTGGCCCACTGCTCGGTGGCGAGGATCGCTTCGTGGAAGGGGATCAGCGTGGTCAGGCCGCCGGAGTCGTATTCGCCCAGCGCCCGCAGCATCCGCCGCGTCGCCTTCTCGCGGTCGACGTCCCAGACGATCAGCTTGGCCACCATCGGGTCGTACATCGGCGTCACTTCCGAGCCGCCCTCGACCCCGGAGTCGACCCGCACGCCAGGGCCGGAGGGCTCGCGGTAGGAATCGCCGATCGGGCCCGGGGCGGGGGCGAATTTCTTGTGCGCCGCCTCGGCGTTGATCCGGCACTCGATCGACCAGCCGTTGAGCTTCACGTCCTCCTGGGCGACCGAGAGCGGCTCGCCGGCGGCGACCAGGATCTGCTCGCGGACGATGTCGATGCCGCTGACCATCTCGGTCACGCAGTGCTCGACCTGGACCCGGGTGTTCATCTCGAGGAAGAAGTACTCGTCGCCGACCTGCATGCCCTCGATCGTGCCGGCGCCGCGGTAGCCGACCGCCGCCGCCGCGTCGATCGCGATCTTGCCGATCCGCTCGCGCATCTCCTCGTCCACGTGCGGGCCAGGCGCCTCCTCGATCACCTTCTGGTGACGGCGCTGGATCGAGCAGTCGCGCTCGCCGAGGTGGATCACGTTGCCGTGCGAGTCGGCGAGGACCTGGACCTCGACGTGGCGGGGGTCCTCCAGATAGCGCTCGACGTAGACGCGGGCGTCGGAGAAGAACTTCTCGCCTTCGCGGGCCGAGCCCTCGAAGGCCTCCTCGAGGTCGGCGGGCGTCATCGCCACGCGGAAGCCCTTGCCGCCGCCGCCGCCGGCCGCCTTGCAGGCCACCGGGTAGCCGGCTTCCTCGGCCTGCACGCGAGCCTCGTCGACGTCCTTGGCGACCTCGGTCGAGCCGGGGACGATCGGGACGCCGGCCGCCTCCATGATCTCCCGCGCCCGGGTCTTCGAGCCCATCTCTTCGATCGCCTCGGCGGGGGGGCCGATCCAGGTGATGCCGGCCTCGCCGCAGGCCCGGGCCATATCGGCGTTCTCGGCGAGGAAGCCGTAGCCGGGGTGGATCGCTTCCGCCCCGGCCTCCTTCGCCGTGGCGATGATCTTCTCGATGTTCAGGTAGCTCTCGGCCGGGACCGCGGGGCCGATCAGGAAGGCCTCGTCGGCCTCGCGCACGTGCGGCGCCTCGCGGTCGATCTCCGAGTAGACGGCGACGGAGACGATCCCCATCTCCTTCAGGGTCCGGGCGACGCGGATGGCGATCTCGCCGCGGTTGGCTATGAGCACCTTCTGAAACACGGCGGCGCAGTCTATTTAGGCCGCAAGCGGCAGGTCTGCCGGTATCCCGGCGATCGCACCGGCAGCCGTCACGGCGTCGTGAAGGCGACCGACACGCAGCCGAATTCGTCGTTGCCAGGCGGCGTGTAGAAGCCGGCGAAGACGTTGACGCCGTCGGCCGTGAGCGTGCCCCGCATCAAGCTGTAGGTAAAGGTCTTGCCGCCGTTGGTGACGGTCGGCTGGCCCGTCGTGTCGAGGCTGACGAGCGCCGCACGCTGGTTCGGGTAGGGGGTGCCGCCGCTGCCGCTGAAGCGGAAGATCGCCCGCGAGGCGGCGCCCGCGATCTCAATCTCGGGGTCCGAGGCGGTGAGGTCGATCTCGTGCGCCCGCCACCTGAAGGCGACGCTGCCCTGGCCGTAGATCCCGGCGGTGCCGGTGACCGCGTCATACCAGCTTGCCCGCGGCGCGAAGTCGATCGTGTAGGGCAGCTGGGCGTCGCTGGAGCTGGGCCGGTCGGGACAGGGCGACGCCGCCGAGTCGATGCCGAGCGCCCCGTTCGAGGTCAGGATCCCGTCGCCCGGAGCGACGCCGCTGGAGGCGTAACGGACCCAGGAGTCGCGCGGGTGCCAGGAGACTTCGACGGCGCTGACGTCGACCGCGGTCGCCGGTCGCGCCAGCGTCGGCGGTTCATTCAGGATCGGGCCGGCCACAGGGCCGGTGGGTGCCTTGGGACCGCCGCTCTTGGGCCCGTCGCCGCCACCGCCGGCGCTCGCCCTGCGCCTGACCGAGATCGCCAGCCAGCGCACCTCCTTGGAGCCGTCGGCGCGGACCACGACCCGGACCCGGACCTTGGCGGCGCGGCGGGCGAGGCGGGCGACGGCGCCCTTGCCGAGCTTGACCCGGATCCGCACCGATGCCTGCGGGGCAACCGCCTGCGGCGCCAGCACCTCGGCCCAGAAGCGCTCGCCGCCGATCCACAGCTTCACCCGCTTCGGGGTCGAGAGGGCGCAGGGGGCGCTGCCGCAGGTCACCTTGCCGACGGTGACCGTGCCGCTGCCGCCGACCGGCACCGACTTCGCCCCGGCCGAAGCGACGATGAGCAGCGCCAGGGCGAGAGCCAGGGCTCCGATCAATCCGATTCTGCTCCCGCCTGCGGCCATCGCCGAGCAAGATAGCAAAGGGAATTAGGGCGCCCTAACCCCCGACCCGGGGGTGGTCCCTTAGGCTGCGCCGATGCTGATCGAGCTGCAGAGCCATTCCACCGTCTCGGACGGGCAGCTGGTGCCTTCCGAGGTGGTGGAGAAAGCCGCCGAGGCCGGAGTCACGACCCTCGCCCTGACCGACCACGACGCCGTCGCCGGAGTCCCGGAGGCCGAAGAGGCGGCGCGGCGGCTGGGGGTCGAGCTGGTCCCCGCGATCGAGATGTCGTGCGTGCACGAGTACGCCGAAGACCTCCACGTCTGCGGCTACTGGGTCGACCTCGAGCGGATCGCGCCCGCCTGCGAGCGGGCCCAGCTGGAGCGGCGCAACCGGGCCGGAGAGATCGTCGAGAACCTGCGCCGCGAGGGCTTCGACCTGACTCTGGACGACGCGATCCGCGAGGCCGGCGCCGCCGACTCGATCGGCCGCCCCCACATCGCCAAGGCGGCCGGCGCCAGCGGCGATCTCGGCCCCTTCTTCAGGGAGTACCTGGTGCCGGGCGCCAAGGCCTTCGTGCCGCGGCGCTGGCCCAGCGCCGCGCAGGCGATCGAGCTGATCCGCGCCGCCGGGGGCGTCGCCGTCATCGCCCACCCCTACTGGGACATCTCCGAGCCGGAGCAGGTCGAGGACCTGATCCGCTCGCTCGGTGCCGACGGCGTCGAGACCTTCTACCCCTCCCATGACAAGGAGCAGACCGAGCACCTGCTCCGGCTCTGCGACGAGCTCGGGCTCGTCCCCACCGCCTCCTCCGACTACCACGGGCCGACCCACAAGACCTTCGCAAAGTTCGGCGCCTACGAGACCTACGGCCTCGGCCAGCCCCAGGTTCCCCCGCGCCCGTAGTTCGGCTACCCTGGCTCAGGTCAGCCTAATTAGGGCGTCCTAACTCTCTGCTACCCGGACGCCCCTCGAAAGGAGCGAAGCCTTGTACCTGGTGATGAACGTGGTGCATGTACACGAGGAGAAACGGGAGGCCTTCGAACGCACCTTCCTCGAGCGTGACAGCCACGTCCACAAGGCCGAGGGCTTCGCCGGCTTCGAGCTGCTGCGCCGCGACCGCGACGGCGAGTACGTGGTGCTCTCGCGCTGGGAGACCAAGGAGGCCTTCAGCTCCTGGGTCGACAGCGATCTCTTCAAGATGAGCCACCGCCACGCCAACGGCGAGCTCGCGCACAGCAGCGAGGTCCGCAACTACGACGTGATCGACACCAGGGTCCCCGCGTGAGGAAGCTGCTGAGCCTCGCCCTGCTGCTGGTCGCCCTCTGCTTACCGGCGACGAGCCAGGCCGCGGCCCCGAAGCGGGTCGTGGCCCTGACCCCGTTCTCCGCCAACACCCTGGCCAAGCTCGGCGTTACCCCGGTCGCGATCGGGCAGACGCTGGGCGGCGCGGAACGCTTCTCGCCGAAGCTGAAGAAGGCGACGGTGCTGCCGCTCTCGCATCCGAACGGCCCCAATCTCGAGCAGCTCGCCTCGCTCGACCCTGACCTCGTCTTCTCCTCGCAGACCTGGGCCAAGGGCAACGAGGCGATGGAGGAACTGGGAATGGACGTCGTCGTCCAGGACCCGCGCTCGATCGCAGGCGCCTACGCCGACACCTTCGAGATCGGCACGATCATGGGCCGCAAGCACTACGCCCGCGACCTCCTGCAGCAGATGCGCAAACAGGTCGAAGCGGCCGAGGCGGGGATCAAGAAGCGCCCCAAGGTGATGCTGATCCTCGGCGTCGGCCGCACCCCGTTCACGTTCCTGCCCAACAGCTGGGGCGGCGACATCGTCACCAAAGCGGGCGGCAAGCTGCTCACCGGCGGCGTCAGCTCCGGCTCCGGCTTCGAGCGGATCTCCGACGAAGTCGTGGTCGCTGAAAACCCGGACATCATCATCGCCGTCCCCCACGCCAACGAGGACGACATCCCCTCGCTGACCGAGTACCTCCGCTCCAACCCGGCCTGGTCGAGCACCAGCGCGTCGAGGAACGGGCGGATCCATATCTCCGTCGACAACTCGCTGCTGCAGGCGGGAACCGACATCGCCCGCACGATCCGCAAGGTTCGCAGCGCCTACCTGAAGAACTAACGGATTGGCACGGCGGGCCCTGGTCTTCGCGGCGCTGGTCGCAGCGCTCCTCGTCGGGGTCGTCTGCTCGCTTGCCTTCGGGGCGGTGAAGGTGCCGATCTCCGAGGTGATCGACATCATCTTCGGCCAGGGCGGCAGCGCCACCGACGTGCAGATCGTCGAGACCCTGCGCCTGCCGCGCACGGTCGAGGCGATGCTGGTCGGGGCCGCGCTGGGGGTGGCGGGGGCGATCCTGCAGGGAGCGCTCGGCAACCCGCTCGCCTCTCCCGACGTGATCGGGGTCACCGGCGGGGCCGGCTTCGGCGCGATCCTGATCATCATCGTGCTGCCGGGCTCGATCGCCCTGCTGCCGCTGACCGCGCTCGCCTTCGGGTTGCTGGCCGCGGCCACGGTCTTCGCCTTCGCCTGGTCGGGGCGCAACCGCGGCAGCGTCGGCAAGGTCGTGCTGGCCGGGATCGCGGTGCTCTCGCTGTTCACCGCCGGCACCACCGGCCTGCTCGCCGCCTTCCCCGAACGGGCGCCCTCCGCCATCTTCTTCATCGCCGGTGGACTCACCTCGAGCGGCTGGCGCGACCTGGAGACGGTCTGGCCCTACTTCGCCGTCGGCTTCCTCGTCGCCCTCTTCCTGATCCGGCCGCTCGACCGGCTCGCCCTCGGCGACGACGTCGCCGCCTCGCTCGGCTCGCGCCCGCAGGTGATCCGGCTCGGGGCGGGGATCGCGGCGGCGCTGCTGGCCGCGGCCTCGGCCGCGATCGCCGGGCTGCTGGGCTTCCTCGGCCTCGTCGTCCCCCACGTCGTGCGGATGGCGGGCGGCACCTCCAGCCACGCCTACGTCGTCCCCGCCTCGGCGATCGGCGGCGCCGCCCTGCTCGCCGGGGCCGACACCCTGGCCCGCACCCTGCGGGCGCCGATCGAGATGCCGGTCGGGCCCTTCATGGTGATCCTGGGGGTGCCGCTGTTCCTCTGGTTGCTGCGCAAGGCGGTTTGATGGGACACGACGAGGGACAGAGCCGTGGCAGGGGACCCCTCCGGCGGGGGCACGGCCCTATGGGCGTTGCCTCAGGCCCGCCGGAGGGGTCCCCTGCCACGGCTCAGCTGCTCGACGCGCGGGATGTCAAGGTCGAGATAGCTGGGGTACCGATCTTGAAAGGGGCCGACCTCAGCGTTAAAGCTGGTGAACTGGTCGCGATCGTGGGGCCGAACGGGGCCGGGAAGTCGACGTTGGTGCGGGCGGTGTCGGGGATGCAGAAGCCGAGCGCGGGTAGCGTCTTCTGGTCCGGGCGGCCGTTGGGGGAGATGCGGGGGCGCGAGCTGGCGCGGCGGCGTGCCTTCGTGCCGCAGCGGATGCCGGTCCCGAACGGGGTCAGCGTGCGCGAAGCGGTGACGATCGGGCGCTCCTCCCATCTCAAGCCGCTGCGCCGGTTGACCGGCGAGGATCGCGAGGGGGTCGAGCACGCGATGGAGCGGGCCCGCGTCACCCGCTTCGCCGACCGCGACCTCACCACCCTCTCGGGGGGCGAGCTGCAGCGCGTGCAGATCGCGGTCGGGCTGGCCCAGGAGGCGCCGGTCCTGATCGCCGACGAGCCGACCTCGCAGCTCGACCTCGGCGCCACGATCGGCGTCGCCGGCCTGCTGCGCGACCTCGCCCGCACCGGCCTGGCCGTGCTCCTGGTCGTCCACGACCTCGCCCTCGCCGCCGCCGTTGCCGACACCGTCGTCGTCGTCTCGGAGGGGCGCACGGTCGCCACCGGGGCGGCTACTCAGGTATTGACCAGCAAGCGCCTGAGCGAGGTCTGGAAAGCGGAGGCGCACCTGACCGAGCACGAGGGCCGCACCGCTTTGCACGTTGCCTGGTTACAGGGAAACGACGTTAGGTCCCCCTAATTCCTACTTTGTTAGTCTGGATTCAGGATTAGGGCGACCTAAGCCTTGCCACCGAAGATTGGCGTCGATATGGCGCCGAAGACAAGGAGACCTTTCGAGAATGAGTTCGACCGAATCGAGAAGGAGCCGACTGGCCACCAGCCTGCTCGCGCTCGCCGCGACCTGCGCCCTGGGCGCCGTCCTCGCGGCCCCGGCCGGTGCCTTCAGCGCCACCGGCGACGCCGTGTTCGTCCCCGCCAGTCACGACAAAGGCCGCACCCTCAGCGGGCAGGGCGTGAAGCTCGTCGCCGGCAACGGCGGCAGCAGCCTGGACAACAAGCTGACCCTGCCGGTCGCCGAGGTGAATCCGATCGGCAACCTGCCGACCGCCACCAGCGCCGCCAGCCTCAGCTTCAGGAAGGGCAAATCCTCGGTCGTCTTCAGCGACGTCCGCTTCAACCTCAGCGCCGCCACGATCGCCGGCAAGCTGGCCGGCGTCGAGACCTCGATCTTCCGGGTCGAAGGCGCCCCCCAGGTCAACCCGACCACCGGGGCGATCTCGCTCAGCGGTGGCAAGCTGCGTCTGATCGGCACCACCGCGCAGAACCTGAAAGCCGAGCTCGGCCTCGAACGGGCCCTCAACCCGAAAGGCGTCGGCATGGTCTGGCTCGCCGCCCAGGCGAAACCGATCCAGCACAAGCACGCCGTCATTTCGGGTGCTCTCGACTGGGGCTTCCTCACCTCCTGGCGCGAATACATCTACAAACCCCTGGGTCCCAACACGGTCGGCTCGATCACGACCGAAGGCGGCGCCACGACCGTCGGCGAACCCGCGAAACCGGGTGCGTACTTCGCCTTCCCGGCCAGCGGCGGCACCTATGAGGAAGGCCTCTTCGGCGCCGCCAGCACGCTGGCCCTGAAGACCGGCGGCAGCGTCAAATTCGCCAAGCCGGGCCACTGCATCATCGAAATCCGCCTCGCCAACCTGGAAGCGAAGATCGAAGGCGCCAACTCCGCCATCGTCGGCAACCTCACCTACAACATCGACAAATTCAACGGCATGGGCTGCGAAGACCTGCCGGCGGTCTCGGCCCCCGGCACGACCATCGCAACGCTCAACCCGAGCGGCATCACCCCCAGTCGGGTCGGCAACGCCCTTACCTGGGCGAACGTGCCGGCGACGCTGACCGCAGCGGCAGCCAAACCGTTCGAACCGCAGTACAAAGCCGGGCAGGCGCTTGACCCGGTGACGATCTCGGTAGGGATTGGTTGATCCGAGCCACCACCATCAGGCTGTCCGCGATCGCGGCGGGGGCACTTGCCCTCGTCGCGATCGCACTGCCGGCGCAGTCCCCGGCCGCGATCTCCGGCACGACCAAGCTGAAGCTGGACGGGCCCGCGGCCGACGCCGTGCGCAAGCAGGGCGTGAGCATCGCCCCGATCAAGCCGGCCAGCGGCGGCGCCCAGCAGATCAAGCTTCCGGTCGCCGCCGGCCTGGCCGGCTCGACCACGACCTTGGTGCGCCAGCGCGGCGGCATCATGTTCAGCGGCGAGGAAGGCAACGCCCGCCTCGGCAAGCTCCGCCTCCTACTCGGCAAGCGCTCGCTGCTGTCGGCGAAGCTGGGGGGCGAGGAGATCGACCTGTTCAAGGTCCTCGGCGGCACTCGTCGCAACGTCGACGCCGCCAACGGCAGCGTCCGCTTCGACAATCTGCGCCTGAAGCTGACCCGGGCCGGGGCAAGGGTGCTGGCCGACGAGCTGGGGCTGAGGTCGCTGCCGGCGCGGCGCTTCGGCACCCTCTCCACCCAGCTCACTGGGCTGACCAGCAGCGACAGCGGCAAGCCCGGCGGCAGCTCGACCCCGAGCGGCCCCGCTCAGCAATCGAACGCGTGCCCAATGCCCAGCGGCGCCGGCCCCGCCAGCGACGGGACGCCGCCGGAGGCCATCCGCCCCCCGGCCGCCGTCGACATCACCGGCGCCACGATCGGCTGGCACGTGCGCGAGTCCTTCATCCGCTACATCGCGACCGGTGAGGGCACCAGCCCGACCGGCGGCGCCAGCGCCGACCCGCCGGTGCTGCTGCCCGGCGCCTCCGCCGCGCTCAGCTACGACTTCCACTTCCCCTTTGCCGGCGGCTGGCTCGACAGCGGCGCCGACCCGGCGAACCCAGCCGACGACCGCGCCCTCCTGCGCTTCTCCGGCGGCCTGCGTTTCCTCTACAGCGGCCACGGCATCGACCTGCTCACGGCCAGCCCGGAAATCGAACTCAACGGCGGCGCCTCGCGGGCGATCTTCGCCGTCGCCGAGGACGGCGGCGCCGCCCAGCGCCAGGTCCTCGTCAACCTCGACCTCAGTCGCGCCAGCTCGATCTCCCACAGCGGCAGCTCCTACGTCTACGACAGGGTGCCGGGTGCCGTCCCCGCCGGCACCGCCTCCTCGACCTTTGCCGGCTTCTATGCCCCCGGCACGGACTTCGGATGCTTCACCGTCGCCTTCTCGACCTGATCCTCGCGGCAACCGCGCTGGCCCTGATGGCGCTCGCGTCGCCGTGGGCAGCCGCCGCGAGCGCCGACGTCGCCCAGGTCACCGTCGTCTCCCCCGGGGGCGTCCAGCAGACGCTCTCGCTGGAAGCCCTCGGGGGCGGCGAGGACGTGGTCGCCCGCCCCTTCGTGCTGCGCTCGCCGAGCGGTGAGAGCACGCAGACCGTGACCGGCTTCTCGCTGGCGAAGGTGCTCGAGGCCGCCGGGGCCGATCCCTACTCCTTCTCCTACGCCGAAGTGCAGCGGCCGGCCGGCGGCGCGGTCCGGCTCAGCCGCCACCAGGCACTCGACGCGAGCGCCTTTGCCGAAGGACCGCCGACGGTCTACGCGACCGCGGGCGGCACCGGCTTCCTGCGCCCCAGCGCCGGGCCCGAAGACGCCAACGCCGCCGACTCCTTCCTCGCCCCGCAGGGCGTGACCGTCTCGCTGCGCAAAGGCCTGCCAATCGCGGTCACCGCCAAGGCCTCGCCGCTGAAGACGAAGCCCGGCAAGCCGGTCAGCTTCGAGGCGGCCGTCAGCGGCACCGGCGCCGGCGAGGAGGTCTCCTACTCCTGGTACTTCGACGACGGCGGCTCCGCCAGCGGCGCCACCGCGACCCACAGCTTCCGCAAGCCCGGCAGCTACGACGTCGTGGTCGGCGTCTCCACCCCCGGCAACCCCACCGGCTCCTCCGACGTGATCACGATCCAGGTCGGGGAGCCGCCCGCCGGGCCCGACCGCAAGGGCGCCGGCACGAACGAGGCGGCGACAGCACCGGATCATGGCGCCGCCGAAGGCGCAGGCGAAGGGACGGCGGGGACGGCACCAGTACCCAGCTCCGACTCCAGCACCGCCGCCCCGGCGCCCACGCCAGTCCCCGAGACGCCGCTGCCTGCCCCGCGCAAGCGCCAGCCGGCTCCGCCGGCCCCTCCCGCGGGCGAGCCGGTCGAGGGCGAACTGCTGGAGACCACCGCTCCCGAGCCGGTCGAGGCGACGACCGTCGCCGCCCGCAGCGGCCAGCTCAGCGATGGCGGCGACGGGGGTGGCGACCTGCCCGACGCCGCCGTCGGCCTGCTCCTCGCCGCCGGCCTGCTCGGCGCCGGGGCCCTGGTCGAGACCCGCAACCTGATCCGGTGAGCGCCCGCGGCGGCACAGCGGCGCTGTGCGAGGATTGCCCGCCGCGGGGAGCCCGCCCATGAACATCGAGCAGATCCTCTTCGACGTCTCGGAAGCGCTGCGCTGGCCGGTGCTGATCTGTGTCCTGCTGGCGCTGGTGCTGGCGATCGTCGAGCTCGGCTCGCTGGCGGTGGAGATCCGGCGGCGGCGCCACCGCAGCGTCTGGGCACTGGAGCGGGCGGTGGAGGAGTGTCAGGCGCGGCTCGCAGCCGGCAAGGCGCCGGAGGCGCTGGCGGCCCTGCTGGCGCTGGCCAGCAACCGGACGATGGAAGAGGCGCTGAGCGGGATCTTCGAACAGATCGGCCGGCCCGACGCCGAGGCGCGGATCTCCAAGCGCCTGGCCGAGTACGACTACCTCTCCCTGCGGCGCCTGGAGCGCACCCGCATCCTCGTCCGCTTCGGCCCGGCGCTGGGCCTGATGGGGACCCTGATCCCCCTCTCCCCCGCCCTCGCCGGGCTCGCCGACGGCGACGTCGAGACCCTGACCGAGAACCTGCGGGTCGCCTTCGGCGTCACCGTCGCCGGCCTCCTGGTCGGCGCCATCGCCTTCACGATCTCGCTGGTCCGCGACCGCCTCTACGCCCAGGACTACTCCGACGTCGAGTACATCGCCGCGGTCCTCACCGCCAACGGCAACACCCACCTGCCGGTCGGCCAGCACAGCCACTGGGCGGTGGCACCGTGAAGGTCAGCGCCAAAGCCCGCAGCCGCGACGACCGCGCCGGCGAACCGCTCGACGGCCTCGTCAACCTCTTCGACCTCGGCATCGTCCTCGCCGTCGCCTTCCTCCTCGCCGCGCTCTCCTCCCTGGACCTGACCGAGGCCGCCCTGACCGAGAAATCCGCCAGCCAGCCCGACCCCGTCGTCGCCAGCAAAGACCAGCAAGTCAGACCAGTTGAGCTGAAACCCGGCGAGCGAGTGGTCGGCCGCGGCGAGCCGATCGGCACCATCTACGAACTCAGCGACGGCCGCACCGTCATCGTGCGCGAGCCGAAGCCCTAGCGCCTACTCGCGGATCTGCGTCCGCTGCTTCACCCAGCTGACGAAGTCCCGCTCCGAAACCGTCCCGGCCGCGAGACCCTCGATGGTCGAGGCGATCTCATCCACATCCTCACTCGGCCGTGGCCAGGGGATCCCGCTCCGTTCCAACATCTCCCGCATACACTCGTAGCCAAGCCGCTTGTTGCCGTCGGGGAGAGGATGGTTGCGGATGATCCGCGAGCAGCAGATGGCGGCGCGTTCGGCCGGGTCGTCATAAAAATCGACCCCGTCGAAACTGGCGAACGGAGCCGCCAGTGCGGACTCTACCCCGGGGACGCTGGTGGCACTCAAGAGCCGGTCGGCAGACACTCCAAGCACCGCCTCCGCTATTACGAGGAAGTCCGCCAATACGAGACGATTTGACATATTGGTATCAAGCTATCAAACGATATATATTTTTTGAGATTTATATGGTGAAGTTTTCGCTACCATAGGAAAGCTCTCCTCTGCTCTCTCGATCAAGGAATCTATTTCCATGGCTTCAAAGGCAATGAGTCTCCGTCTCTCCGAGGACAAAGCCGCCGAGCTCGCCGCCATCGCGCGCGCTGACGACATGCCCGTCTCCGAGGCCGTGCGCGAGGCGATCGACAGTCACATCGCTGCCCGTCGCGCCGACAAAGATTTCCAAAAGCGGCTGAAGCGCCGTCTGGAGGAGGACCGTGAGGTCCTCGAACGTCTAGCTAAGTAGAGGGCTCAGCCCAGGAGACCGAGGACCTGGCGGACTGCCGTCTCCAGGTCGGGGTCCGTCAGCAGGTCCGGATCCGTCGGCGCCTCATACGGGCTGCCGATCCCAGTCAGGTCAGTGATCTCGCCCGCGCGGGACTTCGCATAGAGCCCCTTGGGGTCGCGCCGTTCGCACTCCTCCAGCGGCGTGTCGACGAAGACCTCGAAGAAGGGGATGCCGGCGGCCTCGTGGGCGGCGCGGACCTTGTCGCGGGCCTCCTTGTACGGGCTGACCAGGGAGGCGATCGCGACGGTGCCCGATTCGGCGAGGAGCTTGGCGACCTCGCCGACGCGGCGTACGTTCTCCGCCCGGTCCTCCTCGCTGAAGCCGAGGTCGGCGCAGAGGCCGTGGCGAAGGTTGTCGCCGTCGAGCATGTAGGCGGGGCGGCCGCTGCCGACCAGCGTGTGCTCGAGCGCGGCGGCGATCGTCGACTTGCCGGAGCCGGAGAGGCCGGTCATCCAGATCGTCGCGCCGCTCGTCCCCAGCGCCTGGCGCCGGTCCTCGCGGCTGAGGCTGCTGGGATGGAAGGTGATGTCGTCGGCGACGACCGACTCGCCGGTGGTGACGACCGCCGGCTCGCCGCCGGCGCCGATGATCATCCCGGCTGCGACGGTGAGGTTGGTCGCCGGGTCGGCGAGGATGAAGCTGCCGGTGGTGCGGTTGAGCCGGTACTCGTCGAAGAAGAGCGGCGAGGTGGTGTGGATCGAGACCCGGCCGATGTCGTTGACCTCGAGCGTCTCCGCCGTCAGGTCGCGGTGCAGGCTGTCCACGTTGAGCTCGTAGCGCAGTGTCTCGACCTCGGCGGCGATCCAGCGGGTCGTGTGCTTCAGCTGGTACGCCGCCCCGGTCCGCAGCGAGGAGGTCTCGTCGAACCAGCAGATCATCGCCTCGAAGCGGTTGGTCGCGGTCGGCTGGTTGGAGGGGCGGCAGATCATGTCGCCGCGGGAGATGTCGAGCTCGTCCTCCAGCAGCATCGTCACCGCCATCGGCGGGAAGGCCTGGTCGACGGCGCCGTCGGGGGTGTCGATCTGGGCGATCGTCGAGGTCTTGCGCGAGGGCAGGACCATCACCTCGTCGCCCTGCTTGAAGATGCCGCCGACGACCGAGCCGGCGAAGCCGCGGTAGTCGCGATGCTCGGCCGTCTGCGGCCGGATCACCGTCTGCACCGGGAAGCGGTTGTCGACCAGGTTGCGGTCAGAGGCGATATGGACGTCCTCGAGCTGGCCCAGCAGCGGCTGCCCGTCGAACCAGGGCATGCTGAGCGAGCGCTCGACCACGTTGTCGCCCTCCAGGGCCGAGATCGGGACGAAGTCGAGGTCGGTGATCTCGAGCTTGGCGGCGAAGCTGGTGAAGTCGTGGCGGATCTCCTCGTAGATCTCCTGGTCGTAGTCGACGAGGTCCATTTTGTTCACGCAGAGGATCAGGTGGGGCACCCGCAGCAGCGAGGAGAGCAGAGCGTGGCGGCGGGTCTGTTCGAGCACGCCCTTGCGGGCGTCGACCAGCAGCAGCGCCAGGCTGGCGGTCGAGGCGCCGGTGACCATGTTGCGCGTGTACTGGATGTGGCCGGGCGTGTCGGCGATCACGAACTTGCGCTTCGGCGTCGCGAAGTAGCGGTGGGCGACGTCGATCGTGATCCCCTGCTCGCGCTCGGCCCGCAGGCCGTCGGTCAGCAGCGCCAAGTCGGTCTGTTCGTCGCCGCGCTTGACCGAGGTGGCCTCGATCGCGCTGAGCTGGTCTTCGAAGATCGATTTGGTGTCGTGCAGGAGCCGCCCGATCAGGGTCGACTTGCCGTCGTCCACCGAGCCGGCCGTGGCGATCCGCAGCAGCTGGCTCACTAGAAGTACCCCTCCTTCTTGCGATCCTCCATCGCCGCTTCCGAGAAGCGGTCGTCGCCGCGGGTGGCGCCGCGCTCGGTGATCCGCGAAACCGCGGTCTCGGCGATCACCGCTTCGTACTCGGTCGCGGTCGACTCGACGGCGCCGGTGCTGGTCGCGTCGCCGACGGTCCGGTAGCGCACCATCTGCCGCCGCGGCTCGGCGCCGTCGGGCAGCGGGAAGAACTCGTTGACGGCCATCAGCAGCCCGTCGACCTCGACCACCTCGCGCTCGTGGGCGAAGTAGATCGAGGGCAGGTCGACCTGCTCGCGCGCCAGGTAGCGCCAGACGTCGAGCTCGGTCCAGTCGGAGATCGGGAAGACGCGGATGTGCTCGCCCTTCTGGTGGCGGCCGTTGTAGAGGCGCCAGAGCTCC
>Ga0190275_10001252_pt1 | contig 19141 bp, 16 predicted proteins | sample Popmic550T_FD_133745 | JGI IMG/M metagenome (GOLD analysis project Ga0190275, IMG submission 133745) | Populus adjacent soil microbial communities from riparian zone of Yellowstone River, Montana, USA - 550 T | ecosystem: Environmental > Terrestrial > Soil > Riparian zone > Trees stand | place...
ATTGTGGACCACCTGCAGGATGGTGGCCTGTTCGTCCTTTTGGAAACCGGATTGATAGAACGTGTCGCCGCGATAGCGCAGGGGATGATTCATATAAATAAGCACGTCGCGATTCACGGCGCGCTCTGGATCGATCAGAGTGACATGGCTGGAGAAGTTTTTCGGGATATCAGTGCCCGCGTAACGGTCGTGGGTGAATTTCTGCAACGTGACGCTGTAAGGTTTGTAATAACGCGCCGGGCGTATCGCGATTTGCCAGGTGCGGCCTGCATAGCTGAATCCCTGCTCGGCCCCGAGCGCATCCGAGACCAGCCAGGTCCCGAGTGCCGGCTGCGGCGCGCCGCTTGCCGGATCGATCGGGACGATCTCTGCGACGGCGCTGACTACATTGCGCTCGTCGATTCCCGTGGCGCGCGGAAGCGCCTCCACGATTACCTGTGCGCCCGGGCCCTGGTTGGCGAGCGGCCGCGCGCCCGTTCTCGTTTGTCCCTGCATTTGCAAGCGCGAGTTCTGGAAGAAGTTTTTCACCACGATGCGGAACGGCAAAGACTTATGGGCGATCTCGCGCTTGCCTCGCAACGAGGCTTCGGGAATCGCAGTGACCTGATCGAATTCAGGATTGGTTGTATCGATTACGGCCAGCTCCATCAGCCGCGCATGTTCGGAGTAGTTCTTCGTGTCACCGTGCGCGAGGCGCAGGTAACTCTCGACCGAAAACAGGTCGGTCAGGAGTCCGCCGGCCAGCATGATGATGAGGCCGGCGTGAATGAGATGAATGCCGAGCTTGCCCCAGCCCCAGCGAAAACGCCTGGCGTGCGCGGCGATGAGATTGACCAGCAACACGGCGCCAATCAGATGACCGCCAGGAAAAACCGGGAGCCTGAACCTGCTCCCCTCCGGTGGCCACCAGACGAAGAAGCTCTGGAAATAGCGCTGCTGCACTTCGTGAATGCCGAGATGCACCTGAGCAAGGGTGCCGGCGAAGATCAGGACCATCGCTCCTGCCAGGCAAGCGATGGTCAGCTTCAGCGAGGTTATGACATCGAAGGCTTTCCGGATCATTTTCGGAACCCGCTCACCCATTTCAGGAAGTTCTCTTTCTCGGCGCCGGCCAGGGCCGCGTTGCCGCGCAATTTGAAAAAACCCGTGCCGCTCTCCGCAGGCGCGATTGCGGCAATGATCCGGCCGTCCTTGTTTGGATCGCCTTGTTCGGGTGTGCCTTCGATGTCCACGAGCGCCACGTGACCGAGCTCGCTCGGCAGATGTTGCACGACTCGCGGTAAGTCGTCGGCGGTGATCGCGGGCTGCCCGAGCTGGCCACGCCAACGATTCACATTGGCGAGCACATCGCCGCTCGAAGCTCCGAGCGTGACCAGCGAGATGTCAACCATCGTGCCATTCTCGCCCCGCACGAGAAAACTCGCCTGCCGCATTTGGGCCAGGGGTTGGGGCTCCCAATGCGGCGGCAGGGGAACATTGCTCGAGGGGCCGGTTGCGACTGCTGGAGCCGCGGCCGGACTCGTTCCTCCGCCTACCGGAGGATGATTCGGCGGCATCGAGGGGGCCGGCGTCTGGAGCGAAGCCGGATTTTGCAGCGGCGCCTTGGCCACTCGATAAACCTTGATCTGCTCGTCTTCCCTTTCGCAGCCTGTCAGCAGAAGGATGCAGGCCCCGAAGGCAACTACCGAGGTGCTGCCGCAAATTCCTGATCTCACCCTCACTCCCATCGGTGCAATGAAGCTCGACGCTAGTATCGGTATTGCAACGAGGTGGCAAAGAGATGCGCGTCGTAATTGTGACGGCCGCCGTACGCATCGCTGCGGTTGTTGAAGAAGCCGTAGCGCAGCGTGCCGCGAATGTTCTTCGTGAACTCGTGGCTCAGCGTGGCCGTGATCGCGTGTTCTTCTGCGTCGGAGCCATAAGGCACGCTCGAGGCGGAGTTATCCTCGAAGTTGTCCGCCCGGTAGTAAAAATAGTTTACCTGGAGGTCGGTCTTGTCGCCGAGCGCGTAGCCGGCAGTGACAGTTCCATTCCAATAATTGTTCTTCATGTCCTGCACGATCGCGCCCACCTGCTGATCCGCGGGCGTGTCAGTTTGATTGCGCACGTAGTGGAGAGCCCCTTGCACGAACAGTCTTGGCAGGGGATTCCAGGTAATGGATTCGCTGAGGATATGGGCGGTGATGTCGGCGCTTTCCACGGTGCTGAGGAAATCGCCGCGCGTGTCGATCGTCGCCATTTGGAAATCGTAGCGCGTCACGAAGGTGATATTGCCCTTCTTGGGGCGCCAGGTCACACGGACGTTGAAATCATCCACATTGAAGTCGTGGTCGCGCAGGAAAGCTGGATAACGGTCGCCCACGCCGATGTTCGGAGTCGTATCGAAGGGATGATCGTAATGGTTTTCGTGGATCTTTTTGTAGTACTGCGTGGCCACGTTTACTCCTGGCTGCGGATACCAGTTGGCGCCCACCACGTACTTTTGCGTGTTGATATCGCCCTCCGTGTCGCGCCCGATCAGGAGGGATGCTGTTTCTTCTTCAAGTTCGAAGTCGCGCTCGAGCTGGTCTAGTTGTTCCTGCATCCACTCACCCTTCGCGTAGAAGTTCCAATTCTTAAGGCCCGTGTATCGGACCTCCAGGCTTTCCGTGATCGCGTCGAAGGAGCGTTCGCTCAGGGCTTCAAGCGGCTCGAAGGTGACGACCAGTGGGCCAGTCGGCGGCACAACCGTCTCGATGGAGTCGCTGAAGGAATCAAGCTCGTTGTGCTCGTAGCGGAACGACGGAATCACGACCCAATCCTTCGACGGTCTCCAGGCGAAATTCAGGGTCGCGACATGCTGGTCGAGCTGCGATCCGCCCAGAATATTAAGGAACCCTTCATCGCGCCGCTGCCTGCGCGCATAGACCGGGTCGAAGACCGGCTCGTAGCTAATTCCGTAGATGCGGTCGCCGCCGATCTCGCTCTCCAGGGTGGTGAACATGTATGCGGTCGAAAACTGCAATTCGGGCCCAAGACGAGTCGTCTGGTAGAAGTGCACGCTGAAGAGGTCCGCGCTGATCCTGTCGTTTTGGGTGAAGTAGCGATCCTGCGAAGGTTCGCCGGGCCGGCGGTGGACATTGCGCGAATTGTCGTTCTCCTGCTTCTCGAAGCGAAGGCCAAGACCGACCTCTGTCTTGGTGATCGTGTGCTTGAGATCGATCGTGAAGATGTCGCGCGTTTCGTCGATATCCAGGAAAGTGGGAACGATGTTTCTCAAATTGTTAGAGCCGGGGACGCCGGTCAGCCCCGTGTCTCCCCAGCTCGTGGAATCTTTCTGCCCGTCACGCCATTGGCGCTCATAACGAAATGTGATCTCCGGCCATTTCGGCAGGCGCAAACCGAGCTCGAACCAGATGCTTCCCCGGTCGATCGCGAACTCGTTGTCGTAGAGCTCGAAGAACAGATCGTTAGGCGGGAAGTACCCGCCATGTCCGTCATACCAGCTTCGGAACTTTCGATATCCGGCCTTGATGTATCCGACGTTTCGGTAGGCCAGTTCAATGCTCGCGAGATAATCCTCCGCCCCGGCCATCGCGCGTCCATCGAGCTTCAGGGTTACGTCCTTATTGATGCTCGGCTCCCAATGCAGTTCCTCGATCCCCCAGAAGGAGTCTTCGTTCATGCGGTGGCGATGCTGGAATTGCGGCGCATCCCCCTCCACGGAGACGCCGCCGATCCCGAGCGTGATCCAATTGGTGTACTCCTCCGGCGTATCCTCCTCCGTCGTCTCGCTGGTCTTGGTCCCGTTCGAATCGACGCCGGCGCTAACGGGCAGTTGAAGGACGATCAAGCTTGCGGCGATCGCGAGAAGCTGTTTCATGCGTGGTCCATTCTAAAAACGCAGCGATGAACTAATCTGTGAACCGTGCACCGCTTCGTGGCATCCGGCCGACCAGCACGTGCCGCGAGTGAGCGATCCGGTGTGGTCGCGTCCGCCGATCACGATGGCGCCCGACGCGGTTTGCTGCTGGAAATGGCACTTCAGACAGAGGGTGGCGTTCCGCTCGGTGAGCATCCGCTGATTGACCGAGCCATGTGGCTGATGGCAGGTGTTGCAGCCCTGACGCAGAGCTTCGTGTTCGAAGACAAATGGCCCGCGCTGCACAGAGTGGCATTGGAAACAGGTCTCGTTGGTCCCGGCCACTTCGGTGCCGCCGCCCTTCATGGCCGAGCCCTTGTGCGGATCATGGCAATCAGTGCAGCTCATTTTCCCTTCCAGGACCGGATGGTGATGCGGCAACGTGAATTGCGCGCGCACATCCAGATGGCATTGGAAACAGGTCTCCGGCGATTTTCTCGGATTGACGATCGTGCGCGCGCCGCCACCGCTGCTCACATGCAGACTGCCCGGGCCGTGACACGATTCGCAGCCGATCTCCTTTTCGCTATCTCCCTGCGCTTTCAAACGGGCATGGGTTGCCGTGTGGAAATCGCGCGTGATTGCCTCATGGCACGTTTCGCAACTCTCCGATCCGGCAAACTCAGCCCCGGCAATGCTCGGCGGCGCGACCAGCGTGCGAGTAGACGTGGACGTGCAGGAAATCAGAATCACGGTGAGCGCCGCACCCGCCCCTGCTGCCCACCCGAGTTTTTCGCGCCTGCCGTGAAACCATCGAGTTAGCCTCGAATGCCACACGCGACGGATTTTGACAGGAACCGCGCTCCGCTGGCTACGCATTTTTACCGGTAAAATCCGTATCGGCTGATGGACATCAAGTGCGGGTCAGCGCCGCTTTTGTTTCCCGCGCGCGGCCGCGCGATACTCGGTGGGAGATTTTCCGGAGAATTTCTTAAACACACGATTGAACTGCGAGAGCGACTGGAAGCCGGCGGCGAACGCGATCTCGCTCACCCGCAGGTCCGCATCGCGCAAAAGCCCGGCCGCTTTCTCGTAGCGCGCTCGCGCCACGTATTTCACAAAATTGATGCCGACAGCTTCCTTGAATTTTTCACTCAGATAGTTGGCGCTGGTCTCGGCCGCCTTCGCCACTTGGGTCAGCGAAAGCTCCTCGGCGACATGTTCGTCAATAAAATTGCGGGCCTTCCAAATTCGGACGGGTTCAGCGCCGTTCCTTCCGTGACTGGAACGATAGTGAGTTTGTTTCGGCATTTTTCCCTCTGGAGAAATACATCCCAGCGGCGAAGACAACGCTCTCCCTTCCTTGGCAATCGCTAGCGCGATCTTGTTCCGCGTAACAAAATCCGGGCCATGATTACAAAGCCATGGCGAGCCGGAGGATCCCGCCATGCTCCATCGTTTATCAAAAAACAGGTGCGGATGTGAACAGACCATCGTCGGCCAACAACGGAAGCAGCAACGGAACTTTTCCCTGTCGGCTGCTGCCGCAAATCCATTATTTAGAGACGCGGCGAAGCTCGTCGACTACTTCGGATGCCCTCCAGCCGTTTCCTCTCCAGATCTTGACGACCCCTCCCTCGGGGCCAATAAGAGCGGTCGCAAGGCCATGAGAAATTGTTCCGCCTTCCGGCTGCACGTGGACGGCGAAGCGTTGTGTCAGCTTGTCGATCTCTGCAGGCGCGCCAGTGGCGAATCCCCAGACTTGCTCATCAGCTTTCTGCTGGTGCGCATAACTTTTCAGAATCTCGGGCGTATCGAAATTCGGATCGAGCGTGATGCTGAGCAGGCGCACTTTCCCGGCCAGGGCCTGATCGGACTTAATGGCCTCCTGGAGCTCAAAAAAATTCTGGGAGATGCGCGGGCAAAAAGTCGGGACGGGGCAACGCGTGAAGATAAAGGTGAGCACAAATGGCCGGCCGCGAAATGTGTCGAGCGTGACCTGTTCATCATTCTGATTGGTGAGCGTGAAGGAGGGAGCGAGGTCGCCTTCCCGCAAACGCCCGGAGGTCGGGGAGGAACTGCTGGCGGCAGGAGTCGGCTCGGCCACGCGGACTTCGCTTGCCGGGATTTTCTTAACTTGATCGAGAAACAAATCTTTTAGGGTCGCGGTCAGCCGAAATGAAATGCCGTCGCCGATCTTTATGTCCGCGATCTCTTTTTGATCCTTAACCGAGAAAGGCATCGTCATCGACGGCATGAACCCTGGAATATCTTCATGCTCGATACTCACCGTGCTTCGGTCCGGGGCGAAGCCGCGGACAATTCCACGGACCTGATAGGAACGCGCCGAGTTGTCCGTGGTTGCCGATCGATCGCAGGCGGCGATCGCGAGAGCCAGGCAAAGCAGTGTCGTAAGACGGCCAAAAACTGCGTTCGGCATTCCGCAATTGAAGTAGCCAATAGGCTGCGTCCAGAAAAATCGGAGCGAGCTTGATCTTAATCAACGCACCAAGCTGCATTCCGGTGTAGCGTGCAGATCAAGCCTCTTAACGCCAAGAACTGCGCAGTTCTTCGCAAGATCCGCGGAGCAGTCAACCTGCACGGATGCGTTACTGGCTATGAAAGCCATACAACACATGAAATCTATCAACACGTTCCTTTACGCGGCGCTCGGATGCGGCGCCATTCTCTCTTCCCTCGCCGGTTGCTCTCGCGCGCCGGAAGCTCCGCCGAAAACCGTCGTGGTCGAGGCCGACGATAAAATGCGCTTCGATGTGACCGCGTTCGAGGTGAAGCCCGGCCAGAAAGTTTCGATCACGCTCAAGAACGTCGGGACCACGCCGAAATTCTCGATGGGACACAACCTGGTAATGCTCGATAAGAGTGTGAACACCGGCAATGTAAATAAATGGCTCGACGAGGCCTCCATGGCCGCGGCTACCGACTATGTCCCGAAGGGCTCCAAGGAAGTGCTCGCGGCCACCAAGCTCCTCGGTCCAAACGAAACGGACACGATCACTTTCACCGCTCCTCGTGTCCCCGGAGAGTATCTCTACCTCTGCTCGTTTCCGGGCCACTACTCGCAAGGCACCAAGGGCTTCATGACGGTAAAACCCTAAGCAGTCGACTGAGAATTTTTCCATTATGAAAACATCACTTAAGCAACTCTTTGCGGTCGCCATGGCGTTCGCCATCGTAACCACGTTCACCGGCTGCGGAAAACAAAGCGGCACGACCAAGGCCGAGCGGACCGAGAACGCGCTGGCCAATTATGTCGCGCCCGGGGAGAAGGACGAATACTACCTCTTCTACTCCGGCGGGCATTCCGGCCAGGTCTTCGTCGCCGGAATTCCCTCGATGCGCCACATCATCACCATCCCTGTCTTCGCTCCCTACCCGGCCACCGGTTACGGCTTCGACGAGGAATCGAAAAAGATGATGGCCGATTTCACCTGGGGCGATGTGCATCATCCGGGCTTGTCCCAGACAAAATCCAAATACGATGGCCGCTGGCTCTTTGTGAATGACAACGCTAACAACCGAATTGCCCGGATCGATCTGCGCGATTTCAAAACGCGCCAGATTCTGGGGCCGATCCCGAATTCCATCGGCAACCACGGCTCCTCCTTCATTACGGAAAACAGCGAATATATTTTGTGCGCGACCCGTTTCTCGACGCCGCTGCCGAAAGGCCGCGTGGCCGATCCGAAGGATTACGAGAAGGAGTTCAGCGGCATGGTCAGCGGCATCAAAGTCGATCCGCAGACCGGCGAGATGAGCGTGGGCTGGCAGATTCTGACGCCGCCGTTCGATTGGGACCTGGGCTCGACCGGCAAAGGACCAAGCAGCGGCTGGGCCTTCTGGACCAGCTACAACACGGAGATGGCGCACGAGACCCTCGAAGTGAATTCGAGCCAGAAAGATCGGGACCTCGCGGCGGTCGTGAATTGGCGCGCAGCCGAGAAAGCCGTCGCCGATGGCCAGGCCACGCTGATGGATGGCGTGCCGATCATCGATCCGGCGAAAGTGCCGGGCGTTTTGTATTTCCTGGCGATCGGAAAATCGCCACACGGGATGGATGTCGACCCGACGGGCAAATGGATTGCGGCGGGTGGAAAACTCCAGCCGAGCACGACCGTGATTAATTTCGAAAAGCTCCAGGCGGCCATCAATGCCAAGACTTTCGAAGGCGACATGCGCGGAGTGCCGATCATCAAATATGACGCCGTTGTCGAAGGCGAAGTGCCGGTCGGCCTCGGCCCACTCCACACTCAATATGACGGAAAAGGCTTCGCCTACACCTCGATGTTCATCGATTCGAACATTACGAAATGGAAAATGCCGCCCTGGAGCGATGAGGAGAAGAAAGATCTGAACAAGGTGGTGCTCGACAAGATGCCGACGCATTTCAGCACTGGTCATCTCGTGGTCGCGGGCAGTGACACGGCCGAACCGTATGGAAAATGGTGCGTGGCGATGAACAAGCTCTCGGCCGGACGCCACATCAATGTGGGCCCGTCTCAACCGGAATCGAGCCAGCTCATCGACATCAGCGGCGACAAAATGAAAATGGTCGCGGATGCTTTTACCGAGCCGGAACCGCATTTCGCGCAGATCCTGAAGGTGAGTGAAATTGAGCCGCAGGAAGTCCTGGCGAAGGCGGACAACAAAGACCCGAACGCGGTCTGGGAGAAAGACCAGACGGGGGTGACCCGCGAAGGGACAAACGTCACCGCGAAACTGATTGCCATCCGAAGCCGGTTTGTGCCGGACCGAATCGAGGCTCAGGTGGGCGATGAATTGACGGTCCATGTTACGAACGTCGAGCAGACGCGCGATATGATTCATGGCTTTGGGGTTATCGAACAAAACGTCAACCTGGTGATGGACCCAGGCGAGACCAAGACATTCAAGCTCAAGCTGACCAAGGCAGGAGTGTTTCCGTTCTACTGCACAAACTTCTGCTCGGCGCTGCATCAGGAAATGCAGGGATATCTCATCGTCCGCAACGCCGGCGAAGCCCCGCCCCCGCCTGCCACTGCCCAGAATTGAGTGATCGAGGCGCGGGGGGGGACCTCTTCCGCCCGCGCTTCGGAAATCCCCATGGCTCAAAGATTCGCAGGGCTACTTCGCCGGGAGTACCGCTTCCTCCATAAACCGCTCAATCTCGTTTCACGTTTGTTGCTCCTCGGTGCCGCCGTGGCGATCGCCGCTTCGTTCTTTTTTCCGCTCTGGAAAATGCACCTGGTGGCGCCGCAGTATTCCGACGGGCTCGATCTCTATATCTATAGCTACAAGATCGAAGGAGGCGGACTGAACGGGCAGCATCTCTTCGAGATCAACAATCTCAATCACTACATTGGGATGAAGCCGATCCAGCAGGCCGATTTTCTTGAGATGCTTTGGATGCCCTTCGTGTTCGGTCTCATTATCCTCCTCATTTTGCGCGCGATCGTCTTCGGCGAGATGAGCAATGTGGTCGATCTCTTCGCGCTCTATTCCTATTTCGGCATCTTTTCGATCGGGTCGTTCTGGTACCGGCTGTATCAATACGGGCATAATCTCGATCCGACGGCGCCGATGCGGATCAAGCCTTTCACGCCCCTGCTCATAGGCGTGAAGCAGATCGCAAACTTTCGCGAATACAGTTTTCCTCAGGCGGGGGCCTATCTGCTTTTGCTGTCGGTGCTGCTCATTTTCCTGGCCGGCTGGTGGTCGCGAAAGGAGAAGGCGGCATGAGTGGAGATTCTTTTCCGGGGAGCGCACGCGCCTCGCGTGCTGGTTTCGGCGCCATCGCCGAAACAATCTTTTTAACGGGTTCCAGAAAAGTTCGCGATGGCGAGGGCGCCATCGCCAGCACGCGAGGCGCGTGTGCTCCCCAGATTTTCCTGATCGCGCTTTGCCTAACGACTTCCTTGGGAGCAGCAACGTTCCAGGAGCGGATTGATGCCGCTGCCCCCGGCGATACGATTCATCTCCAGGCCGGAGTTCATCCCGGACCGATTGCCATCCACAAGCCGCTCCACCTCGTTGGTGAAAAAGGCGCTGAAATCAGGGGCAACGGCTCAGGCAATGTCGTCGCCATAAAAGGCAATGACGTGACGATAACCGGATTGCGCATCACCGGTTCCGGTCTGCAGTTGTCAGATGATGACGCCGCAATTTTCGTCACGGGCAACCGCGCCCGGATCGAGAACAACGTCATCGCCAACTCGCTCCACGGCATTTATCTCAAGAAAGTTTCAGGCGCGCGGATCCTTCGCAACCGGATCGAAGGAAAAACGGCGATTTCACCGTCGAGCGAACCTGTTGAAAAAGGCCTTGGGCAAAGCTCGGAGAACTGCGATACGACGCTCGTCTCGAATCGCCGCGGCAACGGCATCCACCAGTGGAATTCCGACGGCACCACGATTATCGGGAACGAAATCAGCGAGGCGCGCGACGGCATTTACTTCTCGTTCACGAACAACGCGCGGGTCGAGGACAACCTCATTCACCACGTCCGCTACGGCCTCCACTACATGTATTCGGACAACAATGTTTTTCTCAACAACACCTTTACCGAAAATGCGGCCGGCGCGGCCATCATGTTCTCGAAGGAATTGGTCGTGCGCGGGAATCGTTTCATCAATAACCGCGGCCACCGCGCCTACGGCTTGATCTTTCAGTCGTCCGACCGCAGCAAGCTGGAACAAAACGAGATTACCTCGAACGCGGTCGGGCTGTCGTTCAATCAATGCAACGACAACGAGATTACCGGCAATCGCGTCACGCAAAATTATATCGGCCTCCGTTTCGGCTCGAACTCCGGCGGGAACCGTTTCACCGAGAATGTTTTCACCCGCAATTTGCATCCGATCGAGACCGGCGCCTCGGATGTTTCTGGCAACAAATGGGCCGTAAAGGGTGTCGGTAACTTTTGGGACAACGACCTGGAGGTCGATCTCGATCGCGATGGGATCAACGACCTGCCGCATCGCGAGCTCGATTCCTTTGGGATTTTGCGGCGTGACTTCCCGGCGGTGGCATTCCTCTCCGGGAGCCCGGCCTTGAAACTGTTGCGCTTCGCCAATGAGCGCGCCGTCATTCCCGGCATGAGCGCGATCGAAGATCCGTCGCCGCTCACGTCGCGTTTTTGGAAGATTCAGGCGCAACAGTCAGCGCGGGCGATCAACTCTTCGACGAAATGATAACGGCATTTTCTTACACGCGAGATTGCGACTTCTCCGGGGAGCGCACGCGCCCTCGCGTGCTGGTTTCGGCGCCCCCGCCGAAACTATCTTGCCGCCAAAGACCAAGTTCGCGAGGGCGAGGCGCCCTCGCCAGCACGCGAGGCGCGGGCGCTCCCCAAGCAAAATGATCCTGGCCGACAACCTGACGAAGAATTACGGACGCAAGCCAGTGTTGCGCGGCGTTTCGCTTCAGGCCGGGGCCGGCGAAGTCACGCTCATGGTGGGACCGAACGGCGCGGGCAAGAGCACGACAATAAAAATACTGGCTGGACTGGTTCGGCCGAATGCCGGGAGCGCACAGATTAACGGCTTCGATATCGTGCACGAAACCGTCGCCGCACAACGCGCCTCGGCTTACTTGCCCCAACGGCCAAGCTTTCATCCAAGGCTCACATGCCTGGAGGTCCTCCGCTTTTACGCCCGCCTTCGGGCCGTCTCATTAGACCGTTGCAACGCGATGCTCGAGTTGACGGGTATGAGCGACGTTGCGCATATGCGCACGCAGGAACTTTCCGGTGGAATGCGACAGCGACTCGGTATCGCGTTGCTGTTGTTGCCTGATGCCCCGGTGCTTCTGCTCGATGAACCCGGATTAAGTCTCGACCCCGGCTGGCGGAAACGTTTGCAGGAAACACTGCACTTCGAATCGCGCCGCGGCAAAGCGGTCCTCGTCACCACCCATCTGATCGCCGAGTGGAATGACGTCGCGGACCGTTGCCTCCTCTGCCGCGAAGGCGTTATCGAACAGGAGCTCGATCCTTCCGATCTGCGGCACAACTTCCCAGACATTCCAGCAACCGACGAAAATGAAATTCGCCTCGTTCAGGCTCTTTGACCGCAACGCCTTAACGGCGTTGTTCACTCGCGAATTTCGTCTCGCGCTCATCAATCGCTACTTTCATGTCTTCTCCGCGCTCGCCTTGCTCGGCGGAATTGCGGCCGCCATTTTCAGCGAGGACGCCAGCGCCACCGGCTTTTTCCATCTTCAAATCGCGCTTTATTTTGTCTCCCTCTTCGCCCTTCTGGCGGGCGTGGGCAGTGCCCAGGCGGAACGGGAAGAATGGCAGCTGCTTTTCACTCAACCTTTGCCCCGCCAGAGCTACGTTATCGGAAAATTCTTTGCGCTTGGGTTAATCCTGGCCGCCGTGCTTCTGCTTCTTTTCTTGCCGCCGCTCTTCGCCGGCGCCGATGTGCGGACGATGGCGAAACTTTACCTGCAAACACTCTTGCTGGCTGCCACCTTTCTTACCCTGGGGTTGGCCGCGGGTTATTTTGCGAACGATCGTGCGCAGGCGCTCATCGTCGCTGTGAGCGCCTGGTTGCTCCTCCTTTTCAGTGTCGATCTCCTGGCTCTCTTCGCTGCACGCTGGAGCGGCATCCAGCAATTCCCCGATCTCTGGGTCGCGCTCCTCATGCTGAATCCGCTCGATGCCTTTCGGATCGACGCCCTTTTTGCCTTGCAACAAATCCCCGCCGAAGCCGCCAACAAAACCCCGCTTGCCGGCTGGTGGACCGCCCACGCCGGCGCCTGGTTCGTGGTCATCGCCGTCGTCTGGTCCGCAACCATGATGACGCTGGCGAGCCTGCGTATGACGCGCTGGGAAGAATAACGATGCGTTGCACCCATTCGGGAATTTGGTAGGGGTCGCCCCTCGGCCCGGGCAGGCCGGGAGAATTCGCCGCCAGCCGAGCCAGGCTTCCGAGCCCCACTGGACTCAGTAAATCAAACGGATTCGAGTGCTGCTGTTGCCCTTTTCTCGGACCAGAACGAGTGAGGACAGGGCGATCCCCATAAAGCGCATTCGCACGTGATGGTTGGGCGACTTTCCACTGTGCTGCTCAATAACTTCACGGCAATCTTGTGCCAAGGCTGTTCGTCTGTGTGTTGCGCTGCCGCGTCGGTGTCATTTTCTGTTTTCATCATGCCTCCTGTTTATGGAAGCATGAGAATTCCCGGTGTGAGACACTCACCGTTTCTTGCGATTTTGTTTGCGAGATTTGTCGTCCCTACGCGTTCCTTGAAGCAGGAGTGGAATGAAGCTCGCGCGCAGCGGCGAGCGCCTGGTCGATGTCGGCGCAAAAACGATCGAGGCCGATTCGTTCGGCCAGACCGGCTTCGAACATGACCTTCATTGGCTGGGGGCGGACGGCGGTGAGGAAAATTTCGATGCCGTCGCGGCGCAGCTTTTCGATCGCGCCTTCGAAGGCGTGCAGACCGCTCGCATCCATGGCCGGGACGCTCCGCATTCGGAAGATGACCACGCGCGGTTTGCCGCCTGAGCCGCGCAAAGCCATGTCGAGTTTCTCGGCGGCGGCGAAGAACATCGGGCCCTCGATGCGGTAGAGAATCACATCGGACGGAATCTCTTTCCCGCGGATGCTGTGCGAGCCGGTGCCCGGGTCTTCGCTTTCTTCGGTAATGAGCCGCACGTGGGTTACGTCCTCCATCTGGCGGAGGAAAAGGACGACAGCCATGATCAGTCCGGCGCCGACGCCGATCGTGAGATCGAAGACAACGGTCAGCGCGAAGGTTGCGATCAGCACTCCGAAATCGGCGCGTGGTCCGCGCCACAATTCGACGAAGGTGTGCAGCTCCGCCATACGCAAGGCCACGGTGAGAAGGATCGCGCTCAGCGCCGCGAGCGGAATGTATCCAGCCAGCGGTGCCGCTAAAAAAACCACCGCGAGAAGCACCATGGCATGAACGATCGCGGCGATGGGGGTGCGCGCGCCGGTCCGGATATTCGCAGCCGTACGTGCGATCGCGCCCGTGGCGGGGATGCCGCCCGCGATTGGGCAAAGGACGTTTGCGATCCCTTGGGCCATCAACTCCTGGTTGGGATCGTGCCGCGTATCGGTCATGCCATCGGCGACCATCGCGGAGAGGAGTGATTCAATCGCCCCGAGCGCGGCGATGGTAAAAGCCGGGCCCATCAAATCGCGCATCAATTCGAGAGATATCGCAGGGAAATGCAGACCGGGCAGCCCCGCTGGAATGCCGCCGAACCGGCTATCAATGGTCGCCACGGGCCAATCGGCGAAGTAGGCGACCAGCGTTGTAGTGACCACTGCGCCAATGCTCGCCGGCACACGCCTGGTTAGAAATGGCCAGCTGTAGAAAATGGCCAGAGTCAGCGCGCCGATCGCAAATGCGTGCCAGTTGATGTTCCCCAAATGAGTCGCAAGCGCGGCGATCTGCTGCGGGACGTGCCCCGGCATCTTGAGGCCGAGCCCCAGGAATTCATTCAATTGCCCGCAGAAGATGATGATCGCAATGCCACTCGTGAATCCCGCAACGACCGGGTAGGGAAAGAACTTGAGCAGCCTTCCCATGCGCAACGCGCCGAGAACGATCAGCATGACGCCGGCCATCACCGTCGCGAGAGCGAGCCCACCGTATCCGTGAATGGCGACCACGGAAAACAGCACCGGCACAAACGCCCCAGTCGGTCCCGCCACCTGGAACCGCGAGCCGCCCACCATCGCCACTACGAGACTGGCAATGATTCCAGTCCAGAGTCCCTGCTGCGGCGTAACGCCCGAAGCGATGCCGAAGCCAATCGCCAACGGAAGGGCGATTAGGCCGACCGTTACTCCTGCGCCGAGATCAGCAAAGAAGTCGCCTCGGCGATAACCGCGCAAAGCCGGGATGATCGCGGGAACAAACCTGCCCATGAGCGCCATCAAACGTCATGCGTTTCTGAGGTGCAAGACTCGCATCACGTCACGCCCGAACCGATTCGATCATTCCTCCTCACTGATCGTGACCTTCGGGATCACTTTGATCATCCAGATGAGGGAAGCGGCGAGCCAGCAAATCGCTGCGACGACCAAATGGATGATGCGCGCGCGCGGACTGAGATCGGCGCTCACGCGCGAGGCCATGGCCAGAAACAAAAGCACGCTCATGCCGATGAAGAACCAGAGCCGCGTCTTCAAGCGGTCGAGGTTTCGACTGTGTCCCAGAACAACCCGGGTCGCGACCGTGAAGACGATGAGATTGAAACCGGTAATGAAAACGGTGTGCAACGCGCCGAGGCGATAGTTCGGCCAAAGCGCCACCATGGTGAAGCCCGCAAGGATAAAGAGGAGCCCGGCCCGCAGGTAATCGGCCAGAAACGTCCGGCCTCTCCAGGGCATTCTCGCGGCCAGATAAACCGCAATGGCCGCGACACGAATCCAACCAGCCGCCCTGGAGGGTCCGGCGGTTTCGATCAGGAAGGAGGCGATGATCGCGGCGCCGATCAGAGCATTGAAAGCCGCTTGTTGTTTCCATTCTCGGGAAAAGGCACGGGACTCCGGCAGATCCGATCCAGGGAGGTCGAGCAAACGCCCGATAAAGAACGGGGCGACACCGAGGATTGGGAGAAGCACGAAACACTCGTTGAGCAGGGCGCTGCCAGATTGATAGCTGCTCGAGTATTGCGCGTCTTCGGAATACGCCAGAAGCGCGGCGCCAATAATTCCGCTCAGGATTCCGGCTGCAACCAGGATGAAATTTGGCGGCGGATTGTCCTTCCGCTCTCGAAAGCGCCTCAAAAGCATTCGCGCGAACAGAAGCAAACAGATTACGAAGCAAATATCTCCGAGCCGATGCGCGCCGCCAGTGTGCGCTCCGGCCGCGAGCAGATCGAAAGTGAAGACGATCGTGATCTCGGCGAGCGAGAAATGCGGCGCCGAAGTGAGGCGCGGGCCCGCGGTTCCGAGAAATCCAAAGATGAATGAGGCCATCAGGCCTTCCATCATCAGCCGCGCATGGGCCACACTCGGATACGGAATGCCGGCGCCGAGATAATAAAGCAGCCAGAGCGAGACCCCGACGATCCCCAGCGCCGCGCCGGCTGGAAAGAAAATCCGGAAGGGCTCCTCGCAGATTCGCGCCAGCGACTGCGTCCTGCGACCCTCAATGTTCGATGGCGGCGCTTCCACGATACAACCCGCGTCAGACCGTCATGCTTCCGCTTCCGTCGAAATTGTCGCTTCGCCGGCCGTCTGGGCGAGGGCTTGTTCGATTGCGCGCCAGGCGAGCATGGCGCATTTGACGCGCTGTGGGAATTTTCGGACGCCTTGGAGCAATTGAAGGTCGCCAAGGCTTTTCGATTGTTCGGTCGCTTCGCCAGTCACCAGATCGTGAAAAGTGCGCGCCATTTCTGTCGCTTCCTCGCGGCTTTTGCCTTTCAACTTCATCGTCATCATCGAGGCCGAGGCCTGGCTGATGGCGCAGCCCTGCCCGCTGAATTTGATCTCCTGCAAATTGCCCTCCCCGCCGAACTGCACGCCGAGATGAATCTCATCGCCACAGGCCGGATTGTCGCCGTGGACCAGAACATCGGGCTTCTCGAGGACGCCGAAATTCCGCGGCCGCCTCGAATGGTCGAGGATGACTTCCTGATAAAGCTCTTCGAGTTCTGTGCTCATGCGAAGAAGCGGGCCGCGTCGCGGAGGATCTCGATCATGCGATCGATCTCTTCTTTCGTGTTGTAGAAGTAGAAGCTAGCGCGCGTCGTTCCGGGCAAACCAAACCGGCGCATCAACGGCTGATTGCAATGATGCCCGCCGCGCAGGGCCAGGCCGCGCTGGTCGGCGAAGGTGGTGAGGTCGTGCGGGTGCGCTGCGTCCATGAAGAAACCAACGATAGCGCCGCGTTCACCGGAGGGTCCGAGAATGCGCACACCCGGCAGCTCGGCGAAACGTTCGATGGCGTAGCTTGTCAGTTTCGCGTCGTGCTCGAAAATCGCGGAGCGTCCGATTTGCTCAATGTAATCAATCGCCGCCGCCAACCCGATCGCGCCGGCGATGTTCGGGGTCCCCGCCTCGAACCGATGCGGCGCTTTTTTGAATGAGCTTTTTTCCAGTGTAACGCTGACGATCATCTCCCCGCCGCCGTGCCATGGCGGCATGGCGTTGAGAATTTCCGCGCGTCCGTAGAGCGCGCCGCTCCCCGTCGGCCCACACATTTTGTGTCCGGAGAAGACGAGGAAATCGCAGCCCAGCTCCTGGACGTCGATCGGCAGATGGCCCGCGCTTTGCGCCGCATCGATCAGCGTCACCGCCCCGACATTTTTCGCCCTGCGGCAGAGCTCGGCCGCGGGATTGATCGTGCCGAGCGAATTGGAAACATGGGTGAACGCGAAAAGCTTTACTTCCGGCGTGAGCAATTGCTCAAGTTGTTCCAGCGCGAGCGTGCCATCATCGCGGACCGGAACAAAACGAAGCCGCGCGCCAATTCGTTCCGCCAGGAGCTGCCACGGCACGAGGTTGCCGTGATGCTCCATTTCGGTGAGCAGGATCACATCATCCGCGCGGAGAACTTTTCCGCCCCAGGCTTGCGCCACCAGGTTAATGCTCTCCGTCGTTCCACGCGTAAAGACGATCTCGTCCGCGCTCACCGCGCCCAGGTAATGGGCTACTCGCGCCCGTGCCGCTTCGTAGGCTTCCGTCGCGCGCGAGCTCAGCTCATGCAGCCCGCGATGCACATTCGCGTTGTCGTGCTCATAATAGGAACGCAGCGCCTCGACGACCGCACGCGGCTTCTGCGTCGTCGCCGCATTATCGAAGTAAATCAACGGATGCCCATGCACCTGTTGATCCAAAATCGGGAAATCTTCGCGGAGCGCCTTCCAATCCGCTGATCTTTCAGAAACCTGATGCACGATTCAATGTGCGGCACGCTCTGCGGCGCGCCAACCCATTTGAAAATAGTCAACCAATGACACAACTGCGCCCGCTGCCGATTGTTGATTTTAAAATGAATCAGTGGTCGATGCGAAAGGCCTGTGGAATATTTTGACGTGAAAGCGAAGTCGAAAACGAAAGGCGAAAGTGTTGCCCCTTCGCCAATGGCAGACGGGAACGAACGGCCTTTCAAGATCGAGACGATGCTCGTCCCTACGGATTTTTCGGAAGAGTCCCTGAAAGCCATTGCCTACGGGCGTGCTCTTCTCAACCACTTCCCCGGCAGCGTCCACCTCGTCTACGTGCACGATGTCGATTTCGCTTACGCTGTGCCGGCGCTGATGAACACTTCGCCCCTGATTGCGACGAAAGAGGTTGAACGGCGCTATCGCAAAGACCTGGAGAAGCTCGCGAAGCAGTTTGACCTGCAAGGATCTACCCCAGAACGGCACGTCCGGACCGGGCGCGCTTATCACCAGATCTGCGACGTTGCGGATGGGATTGGCGCGCAACTAATCGTCATTGCTACGCACGGTCACACAGGTCTGAGGCGCCTGGTGCTGGGCAGCACCGCGGAGCGAGTGGTCCAGCATGCGCCCTGTCCGGTTCTCGTGGTCCGGGAGAGGGAGCGAGAGTTTGTCGAAATCGGCCAAGGGAAGAATGCCGCCAAGACCGCTCTGCAAATCACGAAAATTCTCGTGCCCCTCGATTTTTCTGAATCATCGCGGGAGGGACTTCTCTACGCCATTTCCTTTGCCAAATGTTTCGACGCCGGCCTCATCTTGCTCCACGCAATTCAGGTCCAGCCATTAATCCCAGCGGAGGGCCACACGGTCCATGAACGAATGCCGGCGCCCGGCGTCATCGAGCGCGCGGCGCGCCTGCGAGCGCGCAAGTTTCTAAAGCAGGTGGACTTCATGGGCGTGGAATATGAGATGGAAATCCAGAGCGGCCAGCCGGCGCACGAAATCTGCCGTTATGCCGAAACCGCGAGCGTAGACTTGATCATTACCGCTACCCATGGACAAACCGCCCTGGCCCACGCGCTCATCGGCAGCACGGCCGAACATGTGGTGCGTTACGCGCACTGTCCCGTCCTGGTTGTGCCAACAACGGAAGCGTCCGCGCAACGGCGGCGCGATGTAGCAAAGGCAACTCAAACGCCGGAGCATTAGGTGCCGGGACAGGTCGCTTCGGAAAGCGTCCTCTTCACCATCCTTCATCCCCTGCTCGCAATGCTTCCGCGCCAGCAACGCTTTCGCGTAGCGATACGGGCAGGGCGCATAGCGATGCAGGCAGGTCGCCGAAAATACCAGGGAGGGGACTCGAACCCCTAAGGATTGCTCCACCAGATCCTAAGTCTGGCGCGTCTGCCAATTTCGCCACCCTGGCC
>Ga0190275_10001253_pt1 | contig 19123 bp, 15 predicted proteins | sample Popmic550T_FD_133745 | JGI IMG/M metagenome (GOLD analysis project Ga0190275, IMG submission 133745) | Populus adjacent soil microbial communities from riparian zone of Yellowstone River, Montana, USA - 550 T | ecosystem: Environmental > Terrestrial > Soil > Riparian zone > Trees stand | place...
CCCCCCGGAGCTGACACGCCGCATCACGTGGTCAGCTCAGACCCGATCCACCTCGGCGTGGGTCGCGCCGCCGGCGAGCCGGACGTAGCCGGGGCCGCGGTCGAAGAAGGGTTCCGCCTCGTCCCGCGGCCGACCCGCGCGCTCGACAGTCGTCGCGTCGGCGTCGTACCCCAGGTCGTCGCCCGGGTCGTCGTCGGCGAGCGCGCCGGTGAGGACGACGCCGTAGTCACGCAACGCCGCCGCGGGCGACACCTTGCGCCACACCACGTCGCGCACCACGAGGGCCGGGTCTCGGCGCAGCGGGTCGCCCCAGCCGCCACCGCCGGTGGTACGGATCCGGACCACCTCCCCGGCCTTGATCGGTTCGGCGTCGGCGAGCGCGTCCACCTCCCGCTCCTGCGGGCCGCCCGGGTCGACGACGACCTGGAACGGAGCGCCGGCCCGGCCGCCCTTCACGCCCCAGCACGCGAGGATCGACCGGTCGGCGATCGACATGAAGTGCGCGTCCTTGAGCATTCGGATCTGCTTCTCGTAGCCGAGCCCGCCGCGGTACTCGCCCGCGCCGCCGGAGTCGACGGCCAGTGAGAGCGACTCGACCAGGAACGGGAACCGCGACTCGGTGAACTCGGTCGGCAGGTTCCGGGAGTCGGGTACGACGTGGATGGTGTCCTCGCCGTCGGCGTAGTAGCGGCCTCCGGAGCCGCCGCCGAGCACCTCGCGCATGAGGTAGGGGCGACCGTCGCGGTCCTCGCCGTACACGCCGGTGTAGCGGATCGTCTCCTGGTCGGCCGGCATCCGGCCGTCGACCGCCTTGGCGACGACCCCGGCGAGCACGCCGAGCAGCCGCAGGATCACGAACGTGCGGGCGTTGGTCGGCGCGGGGAACACTGGCGTCAGCAACGTCCCCGGCTCGGGGAACCGCATCTCGATCAGGGGCACCACGCCCTCGTTGACGTCGAGCTCGGCCATCCGTTCCGGGCTGTCGGCGAGGTTGCGCAGGATCGGCGCCAGCCACTTGATGAGGAACACGCCGTCGCTGTAGTCGCCGCAGTGGTTGATCGGGCCCTTCGCCTGCGGGCCGGTGCCGTCGAAGTCGAGGATCAGCCGCTCCCCGTCGGGGTCGTCGGAGGCGGTGCGGGTGAGCGTGATCCGCTGCGTGTGAAGCCTCGGCTCGTCGACGCCGTCGTGCTCGGCGTAGTCCTCCCAGGTCCAGCTCCCGACCGGGATCTTGGTCAGGATCTCGCGCCGGTAGGTGTCCGTGGTGCGGGCGAGGATCGCGTCGAAGCAGGACTCGATGGCCGCGACGCCGTACCGGTCGAACATCTCGCCCAGCCGGCGGGCGCCCATCAGGCAGGCCGAGCACTCCGCGTCGAGGTCGGCCGCCAGCGACTCCGGCATGCGGGAGTTGCGGGTCATGATCGCCAGCGCACTGCGGTTGGGGACGCCCGCGTCCCAGAGCTTGATGGGGGGCACCATCAGGCCCTCCTCGAAGACGCTGGTTGCCTGGCTCGGCATCGACCCGGGCACCGCGCCCCCGATGTCGTCGTGGTGACCGAAGGCCTGGACGAACGCGACGACGCGGGTTCCCGAGAAGACCGGCACTGTCACACACAGATCGGGCAGGTGGCCGATGCCGCCCTCCGATCGGTAGACGTCGTTGTGGAAGAACACGTCGCCCTGCCGCATCTCCTCGATCGGGAAGTCGCGCGCGATCGGGTGGACCAGCGCCGAGTACGACCGGCCGGTCAGCTTGCGGAGCAGCCGGTCGTGGATGCCGGCCCGGAAGTCGTGGGCGTCACGGATCATCGGGCTCCGGCTGGTGCGAGCGATGGCGGTCTCGACCTCCATCTCGACGCTGGCCAGCGAGCCCTGCACGATCTCGGTGAGGACCGGGTCGGCGCTTGCACCGGCGTCGTCGGTGAGGAACCCGTACGGGAACTGGGTGGGCACGCGCCGGCTCACTGGTCGTCCTCCTGGTCGAGGCGGGTGACGATCAGGTTGAGGTACTCGTCGACCCGCACTGTGAAGCCGGGATGCACCGGGACCGTGGAGCCGAACTCCTCGAGGATCGCCGGGCCGGTCAGGGTCGTGCCGGGGCCGAGGTCCTCGCGCCGGTAGAGCGGCGTCTCGACGTACCCGTCGTCAGGCTCGAAGCACACCGGCCGCGTGAGGTGGTTTCGAGACGGGCCGTGCCGGCCCTCCTCAACCACCGGTCCCGCCGCCTCGCTCTCCGGTGGTTGAGGAGATTGCCCGACGGCACCACCCGGTGGTTGAGGAGGTTGCCCGACGGCACCACCCGGTGGTTGAGGAGGTTGCGCAGCAACCGTCTCGAAACCACCCTCCGTGACCGGGTGCCGCCGGATCTCCGGTCGCTGGATCGGTCCGATCCCCGACACCCGGAGGTTGACCCACTCGACCTGCTGGTCGGGGTCGGTGGCGAAGTCGTAGCCGTACAGCGCGCGGTGCTCGGCGTGGAAGCGGCGCGCTACCTCCTCGGCCGACGCCGCCTCGAACGGGCCGTCGGGCACCCGGACGCGCACCTCGAACGCCTGGCCGAAGTAGCGCAGGTCCGCCGTGCGGGCGAACCCGTGCTGGTCGTCGGGGAAGCCCTCGGTGCGGAGCGCGGCGGTGGCCAGGGCCTCGAGGTCGGCGTACCGACCGGCGACGTCGGCGGGCTCGAGCCGGTCGGCCAACGTGACGTGCGTCTGCACGTAGTCGTTCTTGACGTCGACGGTGAGCAGCCCGAACGCAGAGACGTTGCCCGGGTTGGGTGGGACCAGCACGGTCGGGATGCCCAGGACATCCATCAGCCGGCAGAGCAGCAGCGACCCCGACCCGCCGAACGTCGTGAGCGCGAAGTCGCGGACGTCGAGGCCGCGCTTGACCGTGACCTGGCGCAGTGCGTTGGCCTGGTTCCACGCCGAGATCTCGAGGACGCCGACCGCGGCGGCCTCCACGGAGAGTCCCAGCTGGTGCGCGAGGGACTCGAGCCCGGCCCGGGCCGCGGCCAGGTCGAGCGGGATCTCGCCGCCGAGCAGGTGGGGCGGGATCCGACCGAGCACCAGGTGGGCGTCGGTGATCGTGACCGCGCCGCCATGACCACCAGCGCCGCCCTTCCCGTAGCAGAGCGGACCGGGGTCGGCACCGGCCGACTGCGGCCCCACCTTGAGCGTTCCCTCCGGCGAGACGTGCGCGATCGAGCCGCCGCCGGCACCGACGGTCACGACGTCGATCATCGGGATCTTCGACGGGTAGGCGCCGACGCTGCCCTCGGTGGTGAGCGTCGGGTCCCCGTCGATCACGACACTCACGTCGGTCGAGGTGCCGCCCCCGTCGCTGGTGAGGATCCGGTCGTAGCCCGCGACCTGGGCGATCAGCGCCGCCCCGAGCGCGCCGGCGGCCGGCCCGGAGAGGACGGTGGTGATCGGCTGGTGCACGACCTCGTCGGCACTCAGGACCCCGCCGTTGGACTTCATCACGTAGAAGGGGATCTCGCGGTCGCCGTAGCTCGTGAGACGGGACTTGATGTTGGTGACGTACGCCGAGAGCCGCGGCTTCACGGCCGCATCGACCAGGGTGGTCATGGCGCGTTCGTACTCGCGGTACTCGCGGAGCACCTCGCTGCTGATCGAGACCACTGCATCGGGGTGCTCCTCGACCAGGATCTGGCGCATCCGCTCCTCGTGGTCGGGGTTGGTGTAGGCGTGCAGGAAGCAGACGCCGAGGGTCGTGATCCCTCGGTCGCGGAACCATCGGGCGGTCTCGCGCGCACCTGCCTCGTCGAACGGTCGGACCTCGGCCCCGGTGAAGTCGAGCCGGCCCTCGACGCCGCGGACCAGGTCGCGCGGCACGATCCGGTCGGGCTTCACCCAGAAGTAGGAGTTGCCATAACCGTCGGGCACCGACTGCCGGGCGATCTCGAGCATCGCCTCGTAGCCCGTGGTCGTGATGAATCCCAGCCGGTCGACCTTGCCCTCGAGCAGCTGGTTCGTGGCCACCGTGGTGCCGTGGCTGACGGCAGTGATCGCATCACCGTCTGCACCGAGCAGGTCGAGCACCTTCTCGACCCCGTCCAGGAACCCGTCAGCGGGGTTCGCTGGGGTCGAGGGAGTCTTCGTCGAGACGATCGCGCCGGTCTCCTCGTCGACCGCGACCACGTCGGTGAAGGTGCCGCCCGTGTCGATGCCGATCCGGATCCGCCGCGATGCCATGCCGACGATTCAACAGCGCCGCCGCGGCGGCGGCGACGGCACATGATGCCGACGGACCCCGCCACGGTTGGCAGCACCTGACAGCCGGAGCACCTTCTACGTGAGCCCAGGCTCATGGGGTGTTCGTGGTCAGTGAGTAGATGTGGAAGCCGCCGGCTGCCGCCCGGAACGTGTAGTAGCGCTCCACAAGCGGCTGCGCGACGTCTTCGTCCACTCCCCACGTCGCGATGGAGGAGCCCGTCACCACCAGCCAGTCCGGACGGTTCGGCCCAGCCAGGACGGCTGCCAAGTCGTTCAGCTGTGGGTCGCGGACTCGGACCGGGAGACTCCACAAGTGTTGGTAGGGGCTGGTGAGTCCGGCGGAGTAGAGAATGTTCGGGGCTCCGAACGCCACGACGCCCGTGTCACCCGTAGCGGCATGCGCACGCAAGTAATCGATGGACGCCTGCTCGGGGACATGTTCGGGATGGATGACGTTGACGGCGATCGTGACGATGGTCGAGATGGATGCGACTGCGATGGCTGCGCGGAGGCCCCGCCCCCCTGAGGGGTGACGTTGGAACGCCACTCCGACCAGGAGTGCGACTCCGGGAACGAGCGCGACCAGGTAGTGCAGCCAGTAGCTGCCACCGAAGATCACGCTGAAGAGCTCCCAAGCCAGCAGCATCGCTGCTGGGAGTCGGAGATCGGTCGTTGGTTGCGCCGTCGGCTCGCTGCCTTCAAGGCCCGAGCCGTCGGGCGCGGTCGACGGTGCGGTGGGCGGTCGGAGCAGGGCCGGCAACACGGACAGCACGACCAACGGCAGGGCCGTCGCCACCAGCGCAGCGATCAGGATCACGAGACGCTGCGCGGTTGCTTCGGTGGCCGACGCGGCAATGACCGCTGCGGCCTCGCCCCGAAAGACGACGATGGCGTCCCACAGCTCCAGGGGGCCGGTACCAAGAAGCTCCGCCACTCCGAGAACAGGCACACATGTCAGCAGGGCGCCGGTGGCGACTGCACCGGTCAGTGCGAGGGTGCGACGGCCGTCCCCCTTCCCTTGCCGCGCATGGACGACGAGCGCGGCCGCCGCGAACACGAAGACGTCGACGAAGCTCTGTTTCACCAAGGCTGCGCTTGCACCGAACACACCGGCGAGCAGTGCGAACCCCACCGCCGAGCCAGCGGACCGATGGCCAAGGGTGCACACCATCGCCCACAGGCCCATCAGCACGAAGGGCAGTGCCAAGCCCTCGGCGCTCACGGCACCGGCACCCATCAGCGGAGTTGCCGTCGCCACGGCCGCGACCGCCGCGAGCGTGACCGAAGCCCGGGGGACACGCGGAGCGACCGCCCGTCCCAGCGCGGCCGCAGCGAGGACGCTGGCTGCCGCGGCAACCGCCCCCATTCCCCGGGCCCCTGCGCCCTCGCCCATGAGGGAGACCGCTCCGAACAGCGCGATCAGCAAGGGTGGCCGATCGACCCAGTAGTCCCCGTAGAGGGAAAGTCCCGGGCCCCATTGCCCCCCGACCATGAGCAGACCAGCCTCGTCTCGGGTGAGTGTCACGCCGACGAACGGCAGCCAGCACAAGGCTGCAGCCGCTGCCAGCAGCAACACCCGCCCCGCAACGCCCACGGACGTGGCGCGCCGCTGTGCGGCCTGCTTCAACGAGGGCACCCGACTCCTGACTCAGACGCGGGAGTCCGGGGAGGCACGCCCCGGGGCTTCCGTACGATCATCCAGTGCGGTCCACCACTCCCCGACGTGTCGTCGTCGCCTGGTCCGTGAGGGTCGCCGCCGTGGCAATCTACCTCGCTCTGCTGGGCACCTGGATCAAGGTTCTGGGCGTCCCCAATGACACTCTCCAGGTCTTCTTGTGGCTGTGGGTCGGCACCATCGCATGGCGCATCCATGCACCCTGGCGGGCTCACCTGGGGTTCCTGCGCGACTGGTGGCTCCCCGTCGTCGGACTGGTGATCTACTTCTACAGCCGCGGCCTGACCGACGAGCTCGGCATCACCGTCCACGTCCAGATGCCCATCACTCTCGACACGTGGCTAGGCGCCGGCGTCACGCCCACCGAACGACTGCAGGCAGCCTGGTGTGGGGACCCGTGCCTCAAGGACAGTGAACCGCGCCTCCTCGATGTGTACTTCACCACGGTGTACGCAACACACTTCCTCGCGGGCCTCACGATCGCCGCGGTCTTGTGGATCCGGAGTCGGATCGAGTGGCAGCGATGGATGCGGCGGTATCTCAGCATCAGCTTCGGCGCACTCGCGGTCTACATCGTCTATCCGATGGCGCCCCCGTGGATGGCGTCGCAGATGGGTGAGATGGGTTCGGTGACCCGGATCACCAGCAGGGGCTGGTCCGAGATCGGGCTGGAGCGCATCGACCTGCTGCTGCAGGGCGTCGGCAATCCCGTGGCAGCGATGCCCTCTCTGCACGCCGGGATGTCGTTCCTGATCGCGATGTACGGCGTTCAGCGGCTGCACTCTCCGTGGCGGTGGCTGCTGATTCTGTACCCCTTGTCCATGTCGACAGCACTCGTCTACTTCGCCGAGCACTACGTCATCGACATCCTGGCCGGCGCGCTGCTCGCCTGGGTCGTGCTGGTAGGTGCTTCCACCTGGGAACGACGCCAGGGTCAGGCCGATCCCGAACGGATGGCGACCGGGTCGGTCACGACCTACCCGGGTGCGCGCTCGTTGTAGATGCCTGCGGGCTCCTGTCCGGTCAAGGCGCCGATCGCCGCCATGATCTCGTCGGTGACCTCGCGCCGTGCGCGACCGAGCGGCACGCCGTCGTACCGCCCGGTGAAGTCGAGCGGCTCGCCGAACTCGACCGAGACCCTCGCCAGCCGCGGCAGCGTGGCGCCGACCGGCTGGATGTCCTCGGTGCCCTTCAGACCGACGGGCACCACCGGGCACCCCGCCGTGAGGGCGAGGTGCGCGACACCGGTCCGGCCGCGGTAGAGGCGGCCGTCGCGGGAGCGGGTGCCCTCGGGGTAGATCCCGAACGCCTCACCCCGGCCGAGCACCTCCAGGGCGGTGTCGAGGCTGGCCATCGCGGCCTTGGTGTCGTCGCGATTGATGGGGAGCATCCCGATGCCCTCGAACCACCACCGGACGGCCGTGCCCTTCACCCCGGTGCCCTCGAAGTAGTCGGACTTCGTGAGGAACACCACCTTCCTCGGCACGAGGATCGGGATCACCACGCTGTCGACGAAGCTGCGGTGGTTGCTCGCCAGGATCACCGGCCCGGTGGCGGGCACGTGCTCGAGACCGGTGACCCGGGGCCGCCACGCGATCTTGGCAATCGGCGGCAGCACCGTGTGGATCACCTCGTAGAGCATGACCACATCATGCCGCTCCCCGCTCCGGGGCCGGGGGCGGTCCCACCTACTGCGCGGTACCCAGCTGGTCCAGGATGCCGACGAGCCGAATCGCACCGCGGCGGGCCTCCTCAGCCCGGCCGGGGTCGGGGCCGTCGTAGATCCGGGCGGCGTCCTCGAGAGAGGCGATCTCAGCCCGGACCACCCGGTGCCGGTCGGCGTCGGTCAGCTCGCGGCGCGCGGCCTCGGCCGCGCCCACACCGAGCCGGGCACCGGCGATGTGCTCGGACCCGCCGCTCACAGGACGTTCGTCGACGGGCAGGGCCTCCGCGTTCGAGAGTGCAGCCAGGGTCGTGCGGAGTGCGGCAGCGACCGCCCGGTCACCCGCCCGGCGGGCCAGGAGCAGCTCGTCGCGCAGCAGGTCTGTCAGGGTGTCGGCCACGAGGCGACGCTAAGGGACACGGGTGACCGGTCGCCACGGAAATAGGTGAAGGGCCCTCGCAGGTATGAGCTACAAGGGCCCTTCGTGGTGACGGGCTCGACCCGAAGGCCGCGCCCCTCACCGGGCGACCGGTTCCGGTGACGTCCCGATCGATGCACTCCTCGACTCCGGCCCCAGCCGGCCCCGTCACCAGGCGGCTGCGGTGTTCCCCGGCGAACCGGTTCCCACCGGATGGACCCTCGTCTCCGAGCCATCCCGCTCTCCCTTGCGGAAGGGCGTGAGAGAGTTCTATGCCCCGTCGCCGGGAGGGCGCAAGGGGTTCACGAGAACTTTCTTCACATACTTCTGGTTCCGGCGCGTCGTCCCCAGATCGACCGGAGTTTCCCCACAGGATTCGGCCGTTCTTCCACAGCCGAAGGCCCCGGCCTGTGGATCATCGGTCGCCGGGCCAGAGGACGTCCGCGCGGCTGTAGTGGCCGACCGCGTCGAACCAGCGCTTCGCGCGCAACGTGGCGCGCAGGTCGCAGTCGGCGACCACGATCCCCTCCGCGTCGTACAGCGGCCCGGCCAGCACCTCGCCCGAGGCCGGGGCGACGATCGTGGCCCCGCCGCGGCCGAGCACGCCGGTGTCCGGCAGCGGCCAGGGGAAGTCGGCCGGGTACGACGAGCGCGGCAGGTACTGCGGCACGGCGACCACGAAGGCGCCGGCCTCGATCGCGATGTGCCGGATCGTCGCCTGCCAGCCCTCGGAGTCATCCGCGGTCGGGGCGACCCAGATCTGGGGACCGCCCTGGTAGACGGCCCACCGGGCCAGGGGCATCCGGTTCTCCCAGCAGATCAGGCCGCCGACCCGCCCGACCGGGGTGGCGGCGACTGTGAGGTCATCGCCCGCGCCGATGCCGTGGAAGAGCCGCTCGTGGTGCGTGGGCATCAGCTTGCGATGCCGGGACAGCAGGCCCTCCGGTCCGATGACGAGCAGCGTGTTGTAGACCGTGCCGGGCCGCTCCGACTCCCGCTCGTTGACGCCGATCGCGACGTGCACACCGAGCTCGGCGCAGGCGTCGGCGAGCCGGTCGACCACGGGTCCCGGGACGTCGACCGCGCTCGCCCACCAGCGTTCCCAGAACTCGTCGGACTGCGCGCCCGACGGGGCCAGGTGGGCCCAGGCGTAGGACGGGTAGAGCGACAGGAACGACTCGGGGAAGACGACCAGCTGCCCACCCTCGGCCGCCGCCTTCCCCATCAGCGAGACGGCCTTGTCGAGGCTGGCCTCGAGGTCCAACATGACTGACGTCGCCTGGACGGCGGCGACGCGGACGGTCGGCAGGCTGTCCAGGGGTGGCGTGTCCATGGTTCGACGGTAGGACCGTGCCGGCGCTCCGGGAAGTTCCAGATCTGTACCGATCAGGTGCTGGGTCCGGCCCGGGAAAGGTGAAGGGCCCTCGTGAGTATGAGTCACAAGGGCCCTTCGGTGGCGAGGGCTCCGACCGAAGTCGGTGCCCTCCCCGAATGACCGGTACTGGTGATGCTCCCGATCGATGCACTCGTTTCCTACGGTCCCAGCCACCTCATCACCCGGCGGCTGCGGTGTTCCCCGGCGAACCGGTTCCCACCGGATGGACCCTCGTCTCCGAGCCATCCCGCTCTCCCTTGCGGAAGGGCGTGAGAGAAGTTCTATTCCCCGTCGCCGGGCGGACGCAAGGGGTTCACGCGAACTTTCTTCGCATACTTCTGGTTCCGGCGAGTCGTCCCCAGAAACGCCAGGCGTTGTCCCCAGATCGTCGGGCGATTCTCCACAGCTTCAACCACCCCCTGTGGATGCCGGGTGGCCTGATCAGAGGGCGTACGGGCCGAACCGGCCCCAGGCGACGAAGGCCGCCATCGCGAGCAGCGCCACCGTCACGACCGCGTTCGGGGCGACCTCGTGACGGCGTACGTGCGTGATGGTGGCCCCCACCATCAGCAGCACGACTCCCACGGCCGCGACCGCCGACAGCACCGGCGCGATCCCCGTGATCGACGGCACCAGCAAGCCGACGCCGGCGAGCACCTCCGCGGCACCGATGAAGCGGACGGTCCCGGGTGAGAAGTCCTCCACCCACTCCATGGTGGGCTGCAGCTCTTCGCGTGACTTGGTGACCTTGAGGACGCCGGAACCGAGGAGGGCGAGGCCGATCAGGATCTGGACGATCCACAGAACGACATTCATGCCGGCTCCAACCGGGAGGCGTGATGCCGTGTTCCCGGAGCTCGCGCGCGAGTCCATGACCTCGAGCGGGACGGTTCGCGCGCGATTCCATGGGTTCCCCGCTCAGGCGGGGGAACCACCACCGCCCGAGGCCGCCTCGAACGCCGCCGCGATCTCCAGCAGGCGCCGGTCCTGGCCGTGGGGTGCGACCAGCTGGACCCCGACGGGCAGGCCCTCCGGTGTCCGGCCGGCGGGGACGGAGATCGCGGGGCAGCCGGTGACGGTGATGAGGTACGCCGAACGCATCCAGTCGAGGTAGCTCTCCATCGGCCGGCCGTCGATCTCTGTGGGGTACTCCTGGTCGGCCGGGAACGGCGGGACCTGCGAGGTCGGGAGCAGCAGCACGTCGTATGTCTCGAAGTAGCGGCGCATCCGGTCGGCCAGGGTGGTCCGCTGCTGGTAGGCGCGGGCCACGTCGGCACCGGTGAGTCGCTCCCCTGCCCGGATGTTGTCGGCGAGCGAGGGCTTGAAGTCATCGGGGTGGCGGCGCAGCAGGTCGCCGTACGCCGCCTGGAAGTGCCAGGCCCGCAGTGTGCGGAACGTGTCGTCGGCTCCGGTGAGGTCGGGGTGGGCGTCGAACACCGACGCACCGTGGCGCACCATCAGCCGGCCGGCGGTCTCGAGCACCACCGCGACCTGGGGATCGACCGCCAGGGCGCCGCCGAGATCGACGGTGTAGCCGACCCGCAGACCGGCCAGTGTGCCGCCGAGCGGCGAGGCGAACGCCGCACCCTGTTCGCCGAGTGCGAGCGGCACCCGCGGGTCCGGCCCGGCGATCACCGAGAGCAGCAGCGCGACGTCACCGACCGTGCGCGCCATCGGACCGCTGACCGACGTGGTCTCCCACTGGTTGACCGCCGGCCAGGTCGGCACCCGGCCGAGCGAGGGTCGGAGGCCCACGACCCCGCAGAACGACGCCGGGTTGCGCAGGCTGCCGCCCATGTCGCTGCCCTCGGCGAGCGGCACCATCCCCGTCGCCAGGGCGCAGGCCGCACCGCCGCTGGACCCGCCGGCCGAACGACTCCGGTCGACCGGGTTCAGGGTGGTGCCGAAGACGCGGTTGAAGGTGTGGGAACCGGCCGCGAACTCGGGGACGTTGGTCTTGCCGACCAGGACCGCGCCCGCGTGGCGGATCCGCTCCACGACCAGGTCGTCGGTGTCGGGCACGTGGTCGGCGTAGATCGGTGACCCGTACGTCGTGCGCCACCCGGCGACGGCGTGGGTGTCCTTGATGGCGAACGGAAGCCCGTGCAGCGGTCCGGTCCGGCCACCTCGGGCGAGGTGCTCGTCGGCCGCGGCGGCGCCGGCGCGCGCCCGTTCCTCGTCGAGGGAGACGATCGCGTTCAGCTCGCCGTTGCGCTCACCGATCCGGGCCAGGTGGAGCTCGAGCAGCTCACGCGCGGAGATGTCGCGCCGGCGTACGGCCTCGGCCTGGGCGCGGGCAGTGGACTCGACGGTGATGCCGCTCACCGACGACGGCCGATCAGCACGCCGAGCGCCACCAGGGCCGCGCCGACCGCGATCCCGGTGAGGAAGTCGCGCTGCGACGAGACCGCGCCCGGGCGGGCCGGGGCGGTGAACACGCCGGGCTCGCTCTCGACGCTGGCGGCCGTGGCCACCGGCGTGGGCGCGGCGCCGGTGAGGACGGCGTCGACGTTGCCGAAGAACTCGCCGGCCATCCGGCGCGAGACGCTGGTGAGCATCCGCTGACCCACCCCGCCGACCATGCCGCCGACGACCGCGTCGGCGTCGTAGGCGATGGTCGTCGTGCCGTCGGCGGCCGGCGCGAACCGGACGTCGACGGTGGCGCCGATCGTGCCGGGGGCACCGGCGCCGTCGAGCTTCATCACCAGGGACTCGTGGGGTTTCAGGTTGCTCAGCTCGCAGGACCCGCTGTAGGTGCCCTTGATCGCGGCGACCCCTGCCGTGACGGTCATGGCGTAGGCGTTCTCCCCGCTGGCCTCGAGTCGCTCGCAGCCCGGGATGGTGCGGACCAGCACCGCCGGGTCGAGGAGCGCGTCCCAGGCCTTCTCGACCGGGGCGTGCAGGGTGTTCTCGCCGGTGAACTTCATGCGCTCTCCTCGGGGTCGGACTCGTGTTGCTGCCGGAGGTGGAAGAGCTCCGACGGCGAGATCGGCATCGCGACGATCGTCAGCCCTGGCTGGTGGGGCGCCTCAGCGTCCTCGATCGCGGCCGCGAACACCGCGGCGGACGGGATGACGCCGGCCTCGCCGGCGCCCTTGATACCGAGCGGGTTGAGCGGTGACGGGGTCTCGAGATGGTCGATGTCGATCGACGTCGGCACCTCGGTGACGAAGGGCATCAGGAAGTCCATGAACGACGCGTTGAGCAGCTGGCCCGCCTCGTCGTAGACCATCCGCTCGTAGAGCGCGCCGCCGACGCCTTGCGCCACACCGCCGTGGATCTGGCCCTCGACGATCATCGGGTTGATGAGGTGCCCGCAGTCGTGGACGACGGCGTACTTGAGGATCGTGATCTCCGCCGTCTCGGGGTCGGTCTCCACGATCACGGCGTGCATGCCCGAGGCGAACGTCGAGCGTTCGGGCGAGTAGAAGTCCTTGCCCTCGAGCCCGGGCTCGTCGTCCTCGGCCACCGGTGGCTTGCCGGGGCTGCCGACCGAGAACTGGGTGGCCGCCTTGGACGCCTCGTCGAACGCGTAGCGCAGCGGGTTGGAGAGCACCGCGATCGTGCCCAGGTCGATCTGCGACTCGGTGCCCTTGACCCGCACCACGCCGTCGGCGATCTCGAGATCGGACTCGTCCGCCTCCAGCGCCTCGGCCGCGATCCGCAGCGCCTTCTCGCGTGTCCGGAGCGCCGCGAGGTGGATCGCCGAGCCGCTCATGACGGCGGCGCGCGAGGCGAACGTGCCGACGGCGTACGGCATCCGGCGGGTGTCGCCGGTGACGACCTCGACCTTCTCGAACGCGACGCCGAGGGCGTCGGCCACGATCTGCGCGAAGGCGGTCTGGTGGCCCTGTCCCTGGGTCGTGAGCCCGGTGGCGACCTTGACCTTGCCCGAGGTCTCGACGTGCACGTGCGCCCCTTCGTACGGGCCGACACCGGTGCCCTCGACGTAGCAGGCCAGCCCGATGCCGACCCGGCGCCCTTCGGCGGCCATCTCTGCGCGGAACGCGGGGAACTCGTCCCAGCCGACGAGCTGCTTGAGCTTCTCCAGCGAGGCGGGGTAGTCGCCCGAGTCGTACTCCAGCTCCCGGCCGTCCTGGAAGATCAGACCCTGGTCGTAGGGGAACTCGTCGGGCTGGATGAAGTTGGCGGCCCGCACCTCCGTACGGTCCTTGCCCAGCGCCGCGGCGATCGCGTCCATCGTGCGCTCCATGACGAAGCAGCCCTGTGGCCGGCCCGCGCCGCGGTAGGGGGTGACGATCACGGTGTTGGTGTAGAGGCTCTCGAACACGACCCGGTAGTTCGCCGGCTTGTAGGGGCCGAGCAGCTGGGTGGAGGTGATGATCGGGACGATCAGCCCGTACGGCGTGTACGCGCCATGGTCGTGCCAGAACTCGACGTTCAGCCCGAGCACCCGGCCGTCGTCGTCGTACCCGACCTCGACGCGGTGCTCCTGCCCGCGCTCGTGGGCGGAGGAGATGAAGTGCTCGCGGCGGTCCTCGGTGAACTTCACCGGTACCCCGAGGGTGCGGGCCGCCAGCGGCACCAACAGCTCCTCGGGCCAGGGGTGGTTGATCTTCACGCCGAAGCCGCCGCCGACGTCCGGCGTGATCACGTCGACCTGCCCCAGGTCGAGCTCCAGCTTGGCTGCGACGCAGCCGCGGACACCCGTCGAGGTCTGGGTCGAGGTCCACACCGTCATCCGGCTGGTGTCCGGGTCCCAGCGAGCGACCGTGCCGCGCCCCTCCATCGGCTGGCAGGCAGAGCGCTCGACGGTCAGGTCGAGGCGGAGCGTGCGGGGCGCGGCCGCGATCGCGGCGCGGGCGTCGCCGTTCTCCTGCTCGAGCCGGGCACCGACGTTGTCGGGCATGTCGTCGTGGACGCGCGACCGGGCGGCGCGCGCCGCGGGGATGCCGACGACCGGCTCCAGGAACTCGTAGGAGACCCGGATCCGCCCGACCGCATCCTCGGCGACGTACCGGTCCTCGGCGACCACGAACGCGATCGCCTCGCCGACGTAGTTGACCTCCTCGGGCGCGAGCGCGTACTGCGTGCGGCCGTGCACCAGCGCCGGGTGAGGGATCAGCAGCGGCAGCGGCTCGGCCATCGGACCGGTCAGGTCGTCGTGGGTCCACACCAGGTGGACCCCCTCGAGGTCGAGCACGTCGGCGACGTCGATGTCGGTGATCCGCGCGTGGGCGTGGGGCGATCGCAGGACGGCCGCGTGGAGCACGCGCTGGCCGACCAGCACGTCGTCGACGTACCGCCCCTGCCCGCGCAGGAACCGCTGGTCCTCGACCCGCGGAACCTTGCTGCCGAAGAGCTTTGTCGTCACCGCTCCACCTCCGGTGGTTGAGGAGGGCCGTCAAGGCCCGTCTCGAAACCCCTGGAGATCTCTGCGGCCCGCAGCACGGACTTCACGATGTTCTGGTAGCCCGTGCAGCGACACAGGTTGCCGGCGATCATGTCCCGCGCCTCGTCCTCGGTCGGGTCGGGCGTCTCGCGGAGTCCGGCGGCGATGGTCGTGAGGAAGCCGGGCGTGCAGAACCCGCACTGGAGGCCGTGGCAGTCGACGAAGGCCTGCTGCACCGGGGACAGCGAGCCGTCGGGCTCGGTCAGCCCCTCGACGGTGGTGATGTCGACGTCGACGGCCGAGACGGCGAGCATCAGGCACGAGCGCACCGGCCGACCGTCGACCAGCACCGTGCAGGCGCCGCAGACGCCGTGCTCGCAGCCGACGTGGGTGCCGGTCAGTCCGCAGTCGTGGCGCAGCGCGTCGGACAGCAGCCGCCGGGCTGGCACACGGAGCGCGTGGGTCGCGCCGTTCACCTGCAGCCGTACGTCGTGCAGCTCCTCGGTCACTCGACCCTCTCCCTCGCGTGGTCGGTGGCAGCGGTCAGCACCCGGCGCGTGAGCACTCGCGCCAGGTGCGCACGGTACGCCGCGGTGGCGTGGATGTCGTCGGCCGGCTCGAGCGCTCCGAGGGCGCGGTCGACGGCCTCGTCGATGCTGCACCCGGACACGTCGACGACCGTCGGCACGTCGTTCACGGACAGGTAGCCGAGCCGCGCGGAGACCAGCTCGTCGCCCTCGACCCGCACCACCCCGGCAACCCCGACCATGGCGTAGTCACCGTGGCGGCGGGCGATCTCCGCGAAGGCCACCCCCTCCCCCGTCGCGAGCGCGGGGAAGAACGCCTCCGTGGCGATCTCGTCGGCGGCCACGGTTGACTCGAGCGGACCCGCGAACAGCTCGCCGGCGGGGATGGTGCGCTCGCCGCGGACCGACGTGACGGTGACCGACCCCCCGAGCAGCATGATCACCACCGGCATCTCGGCCGCTGCGTCGGCATGGACGATCGAGCCGACGGTGGTGCCGCGGTTGCGGATCGTCGCGTGCGCGACGTGCGACAGCGCCATCGCCAGCAGCGGTTGGCTCGCCCGCGCCGCCGCGTCGGCCAGGACGTCGGCGTGCCGGGCGAGCGCCCCGACCCGGACCCCGTCGTCACTGACGGTGACGTGGCCCAGGTCGGGCAGCCCGTTGATGTCCACGAGCATCGGTGGGGCCGCCAGCCGCATCGACAGCAGCGGTACCAGGCTCTGCCCACCGGCCAGCACCTTGGCCCCCGGTGCGCCGGCCAGGGCCGCCAGTGCGTCTGGCAGGGTCCCCGGCCGGCGGTAGAGGAAGGGCGCTGGCTTCACCGATGCCCTACCGGTCGTCCTTGTGCGGCGGAGTCTGCTTCTCGACATGGGCACCGGGATGCCCGACTGCGAGCATCGTGCCGTCGTCGTCGTTGCGCACGGCCACGACGCGGGCCAGGTGGTAGCCGGCCACGACCACGACCGTACCCAGCGCGATGCCGGTCAGCGAGAAGTCGTCCGTGAACTTCAGCGTGCTCCCGGGAACGATTCCCAGGATGATCCCGGCGGAGATCGGGACCAGGTTCACCGGGTTCGCGAAGTCGACGCCGTTCTCCTTCCAGATCTTCGCTCCGAGCAGACCGATCATCCCGTAGAGGACCAGCGTGATGCCGCCCAGCACAGCAGGCGGGGTGGCGTTGACGATGGCTCCGAACTTCGGCACGAGACCCAGCAGGATCGCCACGCCGGCCGCGACGAAGTAGGCAGCGGTGGAGTAGACGCGGGTGGCAGCCATGACTCCGATGTTCTCGGCGTACGTCGTGGTCGGCGAGCCACCCACGCTCGAGGTGATGACCGTGGCCACACCATCGGCGGCAACGGCCCGTCCCATCACGGGGTCCAGGTCGGTCTTGGTCATCTCCGCGACCGCCTTGACGTGCCCGACGTTCTCGGCGACCAGTGCGATCACCGCGGGCAGGACCAGCAGTGTGAAGGTGAGCGAGAAGCTCGGGAAGTGCCAACCGACTGCACCGAGGTTCCCCGCCTCGGTCTGGTTGCCCACGAGACCATCCAGGGTCTGCGACGGGAACCCGAACCAGTCGGAATCCTTCACCTGGGTCCAGTCGACCCGGTCGTGCGGGCCGGGCTCGGGGTTGCCGGGCATCGGCAGCGAGGTCTCGCCGAAGATCAGGTCGGCAAGCCACGAGATGAGGTATCCGACGATCAGGCCCAAGAAGATGGCGATCCGGCCCAGGAAGCCCCGCAACCCCACGGCCATCAAGATGACAGCCGTCATCGTGAGGATCGCGACCCACGGGTCTGATGGCATGTAGGTGAGGGCCGCGACCGGTGCCAGGTTGAAGCCGATCAGCATGACCACGGCACCCGTGACGACCGGTGGGAGAACGGCGTTGACGACCCCGGACCCTAGGAAGTGGATGATCACGCCCACGATCGCGAGCACGACGCCCGCGACCAGGATCGCCCCGGTGACGTCCTCGGGACCTCCCTGCTGCGCGTAGATCGCCGCCGCGCCGCCGACGAACGACGCCGACGTACCGAGATAGCTGGGCACCTTGCCCTTGACGATGAGCAGGAAGCAGATCGTCGCGATTCCGCTCATCATGATCGCGAGGTTGGCGTTCAACCCCATGATGATCGGGAAGACGAACGTGGCCCCGAACATGGCGATGACGTGCTGGGCCCCGAGTCCCGCGGTCTTGCCCCAGGCAAGCCGCTGATGAGGCGCGACTGCCTCTCCGGGTGCGGGATCGACAACGTCCCACTTGAACATCGACATAGACCCTCCTGAGGGCTGGTGTGGCCCGAGGCTCCACAACGTAGTGGCCTCCATCACACACCTTGAACGGCGACAAATGCCGAAGGAACGCCGGTGGCGCTGGCACACGTTGTCCGAGCCCTCCCCGAGCCTGCGAGGGAAGCCGGGCGAGGAGGTTGAGGAGCCCTTCGAGCCGCTCGCTTCGCTCGCTCCTCAGGAACCACGTCGACTCGTACCCGATCGCAGCGAGGGCCGAGTGACGCGTCTCGAAACTCGCGGGTCCTCGGGTGTGTCAGCCGCTGATCTCGAGGACCCGGAGCGCGACGGCTACGTCGAGCCGCACATGAGGGTCGGAGGAGAGCGGACCGAGCAGCCGCTCCAGCTTCCCCACCCGGTAGCGCATCGTGTTGTAGTGGAAGAACTGGAGCCTGGCTGCCTCGGCGACGTTGAAGTTCGTGTCCAGCAGTACCTGCAGCGTCTCGCGCAGGTCGGCGGCCTCGGGCGTGCGCTCCGCGAGCGGGCCGAGCACGTCGTGCGCGAAGGCGCGCAGCTCGGCCTGGTCGGGCACGAGCGCGATCAGCCGGTGCAGCCCCAGCTGGTCGAAGTACGTCGTGGCGCCGGCTCCGCTCACCAGCCGCCCGACCTCGACTGCCCGCCGCGCCTGGCCGTAGCAGTCCGGCAGCTCCTCGAGGCCCGGCGCGGGCCGGCTGACCCCGACGGAGAAGGACCGTCGGCCCCCGCCCTTGTCGCCCGCGACCGCCGCCACGGCACGCGCGACGGTGTCGGCTCCGGGCCGGCCCCCGTCCCCGTCGGCCAACGGCACGACCGCCACCACCTCGGAGGAGAAGTCGACGCAGGGGATGCCGGGATCGATCCCTTGGGTCACCTGCCGCCACGCCGCCGAGAAGCGCTCCTGGAAGCGGCGCCGCTCGTGGCTCGACAGCGGCGGGGAGGCGGGATCGACCGGGTCGAGCTGCGCGACCACCACCACGGCTGGCCGCTCGAGCGACCACCCGAAGGCCACCGCATGCTCCTCGACGTACGCCGTGTCGCGGGCGCGCTGCGTGAAGAGCTCGCGCAGGAAGTCGCCCTGGTACTTGTTCTCGACGGCCGTGATCGCCTCCTCCCGGGTGATCAGCAGTGCCGCCACCGTCGCCGCGCGCTCGAGCGCGTGCACGTCGTCCGCGCCGATCCGCCCCTCGCGCCGCACGCAGACCAGCCGCGCCAGGTCCGTGCCACCAGCGGCCACCCGGAGCGCTCGCACCTCGCCGGCGGCGGCGGGTGCCCCCTCGGCGCCGATCCGCTCGACCCGGAGCCGACCGCTCGGGTCCACCAGGTCGGCCTCGGCGAGCACTCCTCGGTCGACGTCGCTGAGGTAGGCAGCACGCTCACGGCCGTCGGTCGAGGTGACCAGCACTCCACCGCCGAGCACCCCGGCGACCTGCTCGGCGATCCGCGCGAGGTCGCCGCCCTCGAGCACGATGTCCGTGAGAGCGGTGTGGAGCGCGTCGACCCGCGCCAAGGCGGCGGCGGCGTCCCGGTCACTCACCGCTTATCACCATGTGCCCCGGATCGGGGCGGACCTTGGCACAACCTCACATCGCGCACCGTATCGACCGGC
>Ga0190275_10001254_pt1 | contig 19120 bp, 16 predicted proteins | sample Popmic550T_FD_133745 | JGI IMG/M metagenome (GOLD analysis project Ga0190275, IMG submission 133745) | Populus adjacent soil microbial communities from riparian zone of Yellowstone River, Montana, USA - 550 T | ecosystem: Environmental > Terrestrial > Soil > Riparian zone > Trees stand | place...
GAGCGGCTCGCGCTGCTCTTCGGCGCCGCCGCGAGCATCGCGGTCTACGTCGCCAACCGCGACCGGCCCATGACCGGGCTCTGGACCGACGGCGCCTGGCTGCGCGCCGTCCTGAGTCGCGTCGCGAGCCGGCTCGGCCTCGGGTCGTCGGGTGCGGGTGACATCGACGAGCTTCTCCAGCTCGCCGCGGCGGAGCACCGCGGCGGACTTCCGGTCTCGCTCCTTCCGGACTGGGCGGATGCGGAGGTCTGGCGATGACGGCTGTGATCGCGCCCGCCGTGGAGCGTGCCCGCATCGCGGGCGCCGCATTCGTTCCTCCGTCGCTCGGCGGCCGGTGGGACTCGACCCTCGAGCTGGTCACGCAGCTTCGTCCGCTGTTCCGCGCCGATCCGTCGAGCGCGACAGCCGACGTGTGGTCGTCGCTGACAGCCGCGTCCGCGGTGTGGATCGCGGGCGACGCCGCGCAGCGCCGCCGGGTGGCGGACCTGATGTGCGCGGGCGGCCGCATCGCCGGCGGCATCGCGCACATCGCCCCCGCAGGCGGGGCGGCTGGACACGGCCAGGAACTGCGCGCCGAGGCGATCGAGGGGGGATGGCGGGTGTCGGGGCGCACCTCGCCGCTGGTCGACGTCGTCGGTGCCGATCTCGTTCTTCTTGCGGCACGAACCGGAGACGGTGAGCGGATGCTGCTGCTGTGGGAACCGGCATCGGTCGGCGTTGCGTCGGGTGAGCGCGTGGCGACCTCAGGGCTGACGGGCTGCCCGATCGACATGGTCACCCTGACCGATGTCGTCATCGACGCCGAGTCACGACTCGGACCGGTCGATGTCGATCCGTGGGCAGGTGCTTCCATCATCGGCCGGGCCGTGATGCCCGCGCTCGCGGTGGCGATCGTCGACTCCGCGCTGCACCTCGCGCTCCCCTACGCGCAGGGCCGAAGGCTGTACCAGGGTGCCATCATCGATCTCCCGCACGCCCGAGGACTTCTGGCGGAGGCGCGGACGGATCTGCTCATCGCGGATGCGCTCGCCGCGACCGCAGTGCGGTCGCTGCACGTGACCCCCGAAGGCGCCGCGCCGGTGGCCGCAGCGAGCGCCTATCTCGCGCCACAGCTGCTCAACGACGCGATGCGCAACCTGTCGGTCCTTTTCGGTTCGACCTTCTACGGAAGCGTCGAACCGTATGCCGAATTCGAGACGATGGTGCGGGATCTCGCCGCGATGTCGCTCGTCGGCCTCGGCTCACTCGAGGCACTGACCGTCGTCGGGGAGGCGGGCGAGACGTTCTCGGAACGGGGGGCCGGCTCACCGTCGGATCGGCGGATCTTCTCAGCGAGCGATGAACTCCCGCGTCTCGTGCCAGGGTCGCTCGGATTCGGCGACCGGACGGCGAGTGCAATCATCGGTCACTTCGATGATCAGGAGATCCGGACGCTCGCGAGGCGGCGTGCGGACCGACTGGAACCCGCGATCTTGCGGCTGGCAGAGCTCAGAGACAGGCTGGTGGCCACGACGGCCGAGAACGGCGCCGAGCTGGACCGCGCGGGCGCGTTCGCCCTCCTGCTGGCGGCCGGCGCGTGCATCGGGACGTGGGCCGAGGCTGCGACGGACACCGTCGCATCCGCCCCCGAATGGCTGGAGGCGGCGCTGGTGAGAATCGAAAGCCGGCTCACCGGCCGCAGGCGTGCGCTGTCCGAAGCCGCGGCCGACGCCGGCATCGCGGATATCGCATCGTGCGCAGCCGAACTCCGTTCCATCGCCTTCGAGCGATCCACACTGACCACCGGTACAACCCTCTGAACCCACCGAAAGGCGGCAGCATGTCCGTTTCCATCACTCACACCGAGCTCGAAGAATGGCTCACCGCCCGCGTTCTCGCATACGGAAAAGTCGAGGAGGGCTCTTTCACCCTCGACACCCCGCTCACGCAGCTGGGGCTGGACTCCGTCTATGCACTCACTCTGTGCGGGGACATCGAGGATGCCTACGAGATCGATGTCGACCCCGTCATCGTCTGGGATTTCCCGACGATCCGTCTGCTGGCCGGAGGGCTGGCCGACCAGATGCGCGCCGCAGCCTGAGCGTGTCGTCCGATCGCGGAGTCTCGTGGCGAGAGTCCCGGCTGGGGCAGGTCGATCTGTCCGTGACGGAGGCCGGTGGGCTGCTGGGGCCCGACCTCGCGCGATGGCTCTCGCTGCGCGCCAGGAGTCCCGCCGAGGCCGCCCGGCGGCTGGCCGGCCGTGCGGCGGTGCGCGACCTCGTGAGGGAGCTCGACCTGTTCCCGTGGAGGGGGTTCACACCGACCGACCGCGGACGCAAGCCCGCATTCGAGGGCGCGTCCGCAGACTTCAGCATCTCGCACACCGCCGATCGGATGCTCGTCGCGGTCGCGAAAGGCCGTCGGATCGGGGTCGACATCGAGGAGGCCTCCCCCGTATTCGACAGCCTCACCCTGCAAAGGCGAATGTGCAGCCCGGCCGAACTGGCGCGGACCGCGACCCTCGACCCCGTTTCACGCCGTCGATGGCTCACCCGGCTGTGGACGGCGAAGGAAGCACTCTCCAAGGCGGACGGCCACGGCCTGCGGAAGGACTTCCGGACGATCGAACTCCTGCCCCTCGCTGAAATGGAGTGGCCCGACCTGCCGTTCGTCGCGGCCATCGCCACCCGTTCCCACAACTCGGCGGGCACCGTCGAGATCTGGCATCCAGACCTGTCGGTTGCGCTCGCGCTCTCAGAGCGCTGACTGCGCGGTGCGTTTGTGCGTCTCGATGATCGAGGCGAGTTCGTCGATGCCGCCGGCAGCACCGATCTGCGCGGCGAGGGCGGAAGCGGCGGTGCGGAAGCGCGGATCGGATATGGCGCGCTCGACGCCCGCCGCGACCTGCTGAGGGGACGGTCTGCCGGTGCGAAGGCTGATGCCCGCACCCGACCAGACGGTGCGCGCGGCGACCTCGGGCTTGTCCTCCGAGCTGCCGGCGACGACGAGCGGCACGCCGTGAGCGAGGGCATAGTGAACGCCGCCATAGCCGCCGTTGGTCACCATGACATCCACGAGGGGCAACAGCTCGTCGTAGGGCAGGAACTCGGCGACGCGCGCGTTCGGCGGAAGCTCGCCCACGCTCTCGATCGGAGCGCCACCGGTCGTCGCGACCACCAGCACGTCTGTGTCGGCGAGGCCGTCGATGGTGGGCCGCACGAGCTCTGAGAAGTCGAGGTTGGCGATCGTGCCCTGGGTCACCAGCACCACCGGACGAGACCCGTCAAGGTCGGCCCACCAGGCGGGACGCGTGAAGGTCGCCGGCGGCCTTCCCTTCGGCGGACCGATGAGATGCAGTGGCACCGGCGAGTCGGGACGCGGATACTCGAAGCCGTCGACCGAGAACTGCGCCACGGCATCGGTCGTGGCGAACCAGTCGACCGCGAAGACCTCGAGCGGGCGGCCGTGGATCGAGCGATAGATCTCGTCGACGCGCAGCTGCAGGCGGCGCAGGGCGATCCGCTGGACGAAGAATCGGAGGGCGGCATTGCGCGCGACGTTGGCCGCCCCTCGCCAGGGCATGAGGCCGAGCCCGAACGGGGGGACGTATCGTGACCCCATCGTGAGGGGGATCACACCGCCCCCGATGAGCGCCGGGCGCTGATCGCGGGGAAGCCCGGCCAGCAGCAGTCCGCCGACGAACACCGGGTCCGCGATGACGGCATCCACCGGCTCCTCGAGCTCGGCGAGCAGTGCCTGATACTGCAGTCGCGCGGGCCAGACGAATGCGCCCACAAGTCCGTACCGCATGCCGGCGATGCCGCTCCATGCGGAGGAGCTGTCGCGCACCCAGGCGGCCAGCCGGGTGCGCGTCGCGGCCTTGAGCTTCTTCAGCAGTCGCCGGGGGAGTGGCGCGGAGGATGTGTTCGCCGAAGCCGGACCCACCGTCGGCTCCGGGTCCGGTTCGACGCTCTGCCTCTCGGCGGCTGCAACGGTGGCGACCGCCGCGCGATCCACCGAGTCGGCCTCGATCGGCAGCGCCACGAACGTCGCCCCGGTCGCCGTCACCGCCGCCTCGAAGTCCCGTCCGGTGAGGAACCGGACGGTGTATCCTCGCTCGACCAGCCCCCGGGCAGCGGCCAGCAGCGGAGTGACGTGCCCGTAGACGGGCACACTCGCGATCAGAACGGTGCTCATGTTCCGGCCTTCCCGTCGGGTATCAGCAATGGCCGCGGTCGCGGCTAGGTGGTGTACAGGACCGGGATGGATCCCTTGCCCAGCAGTGTGCGGGTCAGCGCGCGCTGCACCTTGCCGCTCGTCGTACGCGGCAGAGTGCCCCGTCGGATGAGCACGACCCGCACTGCCGGCAGATCGTGGGCGATGAGCACCGCGTGGCGGATGCCGTCGCCCACGGCGCGCAGCTGCGCCTCCTCGCGCAGTGCGGGATCCACCTCGGCCACCACGGTGATGTCCTGGTCGTCGTCGACGCCGAACGCGGCACTCAGGGTCCCGCCGTCCGCCGCGGCGGCGGCCGAGGCGGTCACCTCGAGGTCCTGCGGATAGATGTTCCGCCCGCGGACGATGATGAGGTCCTTGATCCGTCCGGTGATGACCAGCTCGCCATCGATGAGCGCGCCGAGATCGCCGCTGCGCAGGTAATCGGTGTCCTCACCGGGCAGCCTTGCGCCGAAGACTTCGGCGGTGGCGTCGGGTCTGCCCCAGTACCCGCGGGACACGCTGGGTCCGGACACCCAGATCTCGCCGACGGCATCCGGTGCCGATCGCATGCCCGATTCCGGATCGACGATGATCACCGTGTGGCCGGGGGCGGCCGGCCCGCAGGGAACCGCCTCTATCGCCCGGGCATCTCCGGCCGGCGCGATGCGGCCAGCCTCCAGCGCCACCGCGTCCAGCGAATGAGCCTGCACCGGTCGATCCGACACGTGTGCGGTCACCAGAAGGGTGGTCTCGGCCATTCCGTACGCGGGGGTGAACGCTGAGGCGCGGAATCCTGCCGGAGCGAATCGCGCGGCGAAGCTCGCGAGAGTGGCGGCGCGCACCGGCTCGGCGCCGGTGATCACCCGTTCGAGGTTCGACAGATCGAGTTCGGCGAGCTGCTCGTCCGTCACGAGTCGCGTGCACAGGTTGTACGCGAAGTCGGGACCGACGGTTGCCGTCGCCCGGTGTTCGCTGATCAGGCGCAACCAGAGCACCGGCCGCCGCAGGAACTGGGCCGGCGAGGTGAGCGTGAGCTCCATGCCTTGGAAGACAGGGTTCAGGAACGCCCCGATGAGTCCCATGTCGTGGTAATGCGGCAGCCACCCGACCAGCGAGTCCTCACGGGTCGTGCGCGCAGTGGTGGCGATTGCTCGATGATTGGCGATCAGATTACCGTGCGTGATCGTCACGCCCTTCGGCCTGCCGGTCGAACCCGATGTGTACTGCAGGATCGCCAGCGACTCGGCGTCGATCGGCGGCATCCGCCATCCGGCGCGATCGCCGGCGGTGCCGTCCCCGAGGTCGCGCACCTCGGCATGCGCTGACAGTGCCGCGCGGGCCTCCGGCAGCGCATCCAGCGCACCGCCACCGGTGAGGATCAGCCTGCTGCCCGAATCCCGCAGGATTGCCTGCAGCCGGCTGTACATCGCCTGCGGATCCCGACCCGTCGTCACCGGAACGGGAGCGACCGCCAATCCTGCGTACAGAGCGGCGAAGACGGAGCGGATGAAGCCGAACCCCGGCTCGAATGCGAGGACCGCCACGTCGCCCGGCCGATACCCGGCATCCGCGAGGAGCACGGCATCCGCGCGGGCGGTGCGATCGATATCGGCGTAACTGCGGTGCTCGGAGTCCGATGCACTCGCGTAGAAGCGGATGCCGCGACCATCGCCCCGATCGGCCGTGCGCTCGAGCGCCTCGACCATCGTCTCCACATCCGCCATGCGAGAACCTCCACGCGTCGACCCGGACGCCTCGTCTCCGAGGGTCGCCCGGAACGTGAAGCGCTCCGACGTTGGTGCTGGGTTCGTAGTGTAGCGGCATCGTGGGGTCGATCCGACACGGTCAGGCGCGAACCCGGTCAAAAAAGCTCACGAAGGGGCGTTATGGTGGGGCGCATGTCTGCCGGAGAAGATCGCATCCGTGGGAGGTCGAGGCACTTCCGCATGTCGGCCGCTGCGCTGGTCGCACTCCTGCTGACCGGCTGCGCCGCATCCGCGGAGCCGGTCGTCACCCCGACACCCACCGTCGCCGCACCGGTCGACACCAGCACCCTACGAGGTCTTGCGGCCGCGGAGGCGGTCACGCCTTCGCTGCGGGTCATCGACACGGCCCAGAGTCTTGCCGCCGAGCAGGCGTCGCTGGTCGAGTACGACAGCGGCGGTCTGACGATCTCCGGCGTCCTGCGCATCCCACCCGGTGACGGGCCGTTCCCGGCGGTCGTGGTGGTGCACGGTGCGGTGGACCCGGAGCGGTATCAGCCCGGCGGCGACCTCGTCTCCGAACAGCGGGCACTGGTCGAGGCGGGATACGTCGTGCTCGCCACGGATCTGCGCGGGTACGCCGAGTCCGATCCCGTCCCCGGGGACGAGGGGTGGGATACGAGCTCGGGCTTCGGGTGGCTCGGATCGCTCGACTGGGGCATGGGCTGGGACGTGGTCAACGCGCTCAGGATCTTCCGCGGCGGCGCGGTGCCGGAAGTCGACACGGAGCGCATCGGCCTCGTCGGGCACTCGCTGGGCGGTCTGCTCTCGCTCGGCGCCGCGGTGGTCGCGCCGGACGCGACGGACGTCGTGGTCTCACTGTCGGCGCCGTCCTCCCAGGTGTGGGATGCCGTGGAGATGATGCTGCCCCCCGACAGCCCTGAGTACGCGCAGATCGTGGAGCAGCACGGAACGCCGCAGGACGATCCCCAGTACTGGGCCGACATCTCCCCGCGGACCTTCATCGATGGGGAAACTCCGCCCCTGCTGCTCATCCACGGCGGCGGAGACGACACCACGTCACCGCAGTGGTCGCTCGATACGGCCGACGCGTGGAACGCCGCCGGATCGCGCGCAGAGGTCTTCATCATCGACGGCGCCGATCACGCTCTCGCACCCGACCGGGCCCAGGCCACCGCGTACGTGCTCGGAGCGCTGGACCTCGTCCTGAAACCGTAGGAGCTTTTGCGCGCGCTGCTGCGCGCCAGATCATGAAGATCCGGTGAGCCGGTGAAGACGATCGTGTTACGCGGGGCAAACAATCCCGTTAACCGGGCTTTCTGCCGCGATCGCGTGCAATACGTTTGTCGCGAACCGACCAACTGGGGGGACCATGGAATGGGCCGGCCGCGGGTGACCGTCGTCCTTCGCCACGGGTTGAATCCCGCTTCGTGGCGATCGCGGCATGAACGTGGAGAGGTGTGGGACCGCACACCCTACGGATACGACCTTGCCGAGGGGACGTTCGACATCAGCTGGACCAGCGACCACGCCGAAGGAGCGGTCGCGCGGATGTGGCGCCTGTCGGTGCGGCGCCTGCTCGGCTTCGATCTGGTCCACGCCTGGCGCAACCGCCGAGCGATCGCCGAGGCCGACGCGATCTGGACGCACACCGAACTCGAGCATCTGGCGGTGGCATTCCTGAAGATGCTCGCACCGCACCGCTACCGCGGTCTCAGCATCGCGCAGTCCGTGTGGCTGTGGGACGGCTGGCCGTCGATTCACCCGCTGCGGGCCGCCCTCTACCGTCGGCTCCTGCGTCAGCACACCGTCGAACTCGTGCTCAGCCGGAGCAATCACGTCGCGTCGTCGACGGCTGCTCCAGGTCGCGATGTCCGTCGGATACCCTTCGGGACGCACCCCGCGATGCCGTGCACCCAGCGCGCGGAGACACCAGTGGTGCTCGCGAACGGCAACGACCGCCACCGTGACTGGGAGCTGCTGGCGGAAGTGGCGCGCCGACTGCCGGCAGTCACCTTCAATGTGATCTCCTTCTCCGACTCTGTGCTGGCACGAGATTGGCCTTCCAACGCGCATGCCCGCTCGGCACTGCAGACGGAGGTCCTCGGCGAGCTCTACGGCAAGGCGAGCGTGGTAGCCATCCCGCTGCATGAGAACCTCCATGCGTCCGGCTGCACGGTCGCGATCGAAGCGATCTCGGCGGGGGTGCCCATCGTGGTCAGCGATGCGGGTGGCATCGACGAGTACACGAAGGATGCCGACGCCACCCTCGTTCCCGTCGACGACGTGGATGCATTCGCCGCGGCCATCCAGGCGGCGATCCTGGCGCGCACTGCCGCCACGGTCGGAGCCGACCCCACCGTGGCCGAGCGACGGGGGCTCACCCACCGTGACTACATCTCCCGGCTCTCGCTGATCACCCTGGCCGCGCTCGCGGGGACGCCCGCGGATCCACGCACCGAGCAGTTCGTGAGTGTGGCTGACCTGGCCGCCCTCGCGCCCGCACCGGAAGTCGATCTCGGCCATCCGCAGAGGAGCTCGTCCACGTGACCGACACCCACCGCTCTTCGTCTCCCGCCGTGGGGCAGCCCACCGCCACGGCCGCTGACTACCTCTTCACCTTCTCGTCCGAGGCGTACGCCGACGCGAGCCGACGCGGAATGATGCGGCCGCCCGACAGACTCCTGTCGACGCTCCTCACGAGTCCGGAGGTCCGCCGGCTGCTGGTCGCCAATCCCTATCGCTCCTGGACCACCGCGTGGGCGCGGGCGGTCCTCGACCACCGCCACCGATTCCGCCCTACGCCCACCCGCAACGTGGTCAGCCCGCTTCGATTCGCGCGGGCGGACCCGGTGGACGTGCCCGGAATAGAGCGCGTCTACACCTCATGGGAAGCCGCCGTCCGGCGCAGGGCGGACTCCCTCGGACTCCAGAGCCCACGTGTGGTCACCGCGAGCCCGCTCGTCGCCGGCTTCACCGACCTGGGGTGGACCTCATCTCGCGTCTACTACGCGCGGGACGACTGGGTGTCGGCGCCGGCGTACCGACGGCTCTGGCCCGCCTACGAAGAGGCGTACCGACGGATCGCCGACAGCGGATGCGCTGTTGCCGCCGTCTCCCAGGAGATCATCGATCGGATCGAGCCGACCGGTCCGTACCGCGTCGTGCCGAACGGCATCGAGCCGGAGGAGTGGGCGGGCGAGGCGCCTGAAGCGCCCGCATGGCTGGAGAAGATCCCGTCCCCGCGCGCGATCTATGTCGGAACGATCGACTCCCGCCTGGACACAGACGGTCTCGCTGCACTCGCGCAGGCCCGTCCTGAACTGCAGGTCGTCCTCGTGGGGCCGGTTGCGGACGGGCCGCACATCTCACCTCTGCGCGGACTGCCGAACATCCACCTGCACGGTCTGATCGGACGCGCCGAGGTGGTCGCGGCGCTGCGCAACAGCGAGCTGACGTTGTTGGCGCATCGTCGGACCCCGCTCACCGAGGCGATGAGCCCGCTGAAGGTCTACGAGTACCTCGCGGCAGGCAAGCCCGTCCTGGCCACCGACCTCGGACCGGTGCGCGGGCTGGATCCGCGCGTCCTCCTCGCGGAGCGTGTCGAGGACTTCATCGACCTCGTCGATACCGCACTGGCGATGGGCACAGCGGATGAGACCGAGCGGCTGGCCTTCATCGACGAGAACACCTGGACTGCCCGACATCGAGACATTCTTGCGCTCGCCTGAGGCGCGAAACGGAACGGCTGGGGGGCCACATCATGAAGCACGTCGACGAGAACGTCCTGCTCGTGTGTTCGGGAGGCGGACACCTGCGTCAACTTCACGGGTTCGCCGAGCGGATCGGCTACCCGAAGGACAAGCAGCTGTGGGTGACGTTCCGCAACGCACTGAGCGAGTCGCTCCTATCGGACCGCCAGGTCGTCTACGCCCCGTTTACCGGACCGCGAGACCTGCGGAATTTCGTCAAGCTCGTCTCGCTCGCCGGTCGTGTTTTCGCCGACTACCGAATCAGCGAGGTGATCAGCACCGGCTCGAGCCCAGCAGTGGCGTTCCTGCCGCGCGCGGCGGCCCGCGGAATCCCTGCGCACTACATCGAGAGCGCGGCGCGTGCCGACAGCCCCTCGCTCAGCGGCAAGCTCGTCTCGCGCGACAAGCGCATCCAGACGTACTGCCAGTATCCGTCCTGGTCCGATGATCGATGGGCCTTCCGCGGGTCGATCTTCGACGAGTTCGTCGCCGGGGATGTACGCGAGGCCGCGCCGCCGCCTCGCCGCGCGGTCGTATCGGTGGGAACGCAGGAAGGCTACCCGTTCCGTCGGCTCTTCGAGGCTGTTGCCCCGCTGCTCGCCGGCTACGACGAGGTCCTGTATCAGACGGGTGACTGCGACGTGTCGGATCTGGGAATCGACGGACGGCCCAGCATCTCCCACGCGGACCTGCGCACCGCTGTCGCCTCCGCCGACGTGGTGATCACCCACGCCGGGGTCGGCGCCGCACTGACCGCTCTCGAGCAGTCGAAGCACCCGATCCTCATTCCGAGATCGGTCAGATACGGTGAGCATGTCGATGACCATCAGCAGCAGGTCGCTCGGGAGCTCGAGCGCCGAGAACTGGCCACCGTCCGAACGCCTGACCAGCTCACCGCAGAAGATCTGATCTCCGCCTCCGCACGCTCCGCCATCACCGTCGTCCCCCCACCGCTCAGACTTGGATGAGACATGACCCCCGAACTGAATAGAAGGCTGTTGCTGCGGGCCGGAGTGGTGGCATTGGGATCCATGGCGGTCCCGCTGATCGCGGGGTGCGAGGGGGTCATCGCGGGCGCCACGCCCCCCAGTCGTACCACGGACCCCGCCGCTGCCAGGGCCACTCCCAGCCCGGCAACTCTGAGCGGAGATTCGGGGATCCCGCGTCCGGTGCAGAGCGCCTCCTATGGCCCCAACGCGACGCATTACCCGGCGGATCTGCCATGGCTGGGCGAAACAGCCGCGAAGGAAGTCGAGGTGGACTGCACCTGGACGGCGATCGCCGCCGCCGTCAAGACGCTCACCGCAGCCCAGGTCGCCGCCGGAGTGACGATCAGGGTTCGTCCCGGGGAGCTTCCCGGCGCGGGCAGCGGGTCGACCGCGAAACCCGTGCTGTCACTGGTCGGCAGCGACAAGTGGAAACGCAATGTGCTCATCTGCCCACGGGACGGGTACGGCACCGTCACTGTCAGCGCCTCGGGCATCCGCATGGATCAGTGCGGTCACCTGTCGTTCTTCGGGTTCGCCAGCGAGGGAGGATTCGTCTTCACCCGATGCATGGCGATGCAGATGGGCTGGGGTCGCTGGTCTTCGGCGAACGCGACCATCGGGGGCATCGACATCGCGATGTACGAGCTCGTGGTCGGCTTCCGGCGCAACGAGAACGACACGTCCGGCATCCGCCCATCCGGTGAGAACCCGATGACCAACGTCACCCGCCACGGATGCACTTTCGGCCCTTCCATCAAGACCGCCGGCAGCGGGGCGCACTCCGACACGATCCAGCTCGAAGGCGTCGGGACGGGGACGTTCGGGCCCTTCATCAGCGTCGACTGCGTCGACTACGGCTCGTCCAACGCCGTCATCCAGGTTCAGCCGCGTGTGACCAGGGTGGAATACCGCCACAGCCTGCTTCTCGGCGGGGAACTGCCGTGGCGGGTGTTCCCTCTCCAGGACGGCGACTACGTCAGCGCTCCGAACGCCCTCTCTGGTCGCTGCAACGACGTCCAGCTGTACGACTCGGTCGTATGCGGTGCGATCGGCGCGCTGACCTACACGCGCGTGGAGAACACCCTGCTCAGTTATCAGCCGCAGGCCAAGCAGCAGCCGACGGTGTCGGGCACCTGGACGGTCGATACCGGCATCACCTCATGGGATGCCGAGCAGATCATGGGCATGCAGTCCACCGGCTACACCGCCGCCGAGCTGACGCAGCTCTGGCGCTGGTAGCGCCGGAGTCCGCTCAGTCCCCATCCCGCGCAGGGAGATCGACCTCGGGCCGGGCGGACTTCTTCGGCCGTCGGGCCTGACGGACGAATCCCCACAGAGTGGCGATGTCGGTGCGGTATTGCCGGAAGAGGAAGAGCGGTGCGACCACGATCGCGGCCGCAGCGGCACCTGCCAGCACCTGGAGGATCGCCGGGGCATCGAGCAGGCCCGAGGTGATCGCGGAGGCGGCGAAGGTGAGGATCGCCATGAAGACGGGCCGGGGGAGCGCGCCGACAATGTCCCCGGCACGGACGAAGGTGCCGCGGATCGCGAAGCCGAAGCCCGGGATGAGCATGATGAGACTGAGCGCGGCGTAGGTGATCACCAGGCCATAGACGCCACCCCAGGCGATGCCGACGAAGTACCCGGCGATGACGATCGGGCGCGCGACGAGGTCGTACGCGAACTGACGGTGCGAGTGACCGAGGGAGATGTACAGCCAGGTGCGCACCGCGCCGATCGCCTGGGCGAAGCCGGCGATGGCGAGGAGGCCGAAGATGACGGCGGCGACCTCCCAGCCGGGGCCGAGCAGCAGGGAGATCAGCGGCTGCGCGACACCGGCCGCCGCCGCATACGTCGGCAGCGTCAGATACCCGACCACGAGCGTGGCGTTTCTGATGTATTTGCGGTAGCGGTCGCCGTCGTTGCGCAGGGAGCTCAGCACGGGCAGGGCGACGCGACCGAGCGGGCCGTTCATCTGCTGCAGCGGCAGAAGGAAGATCGAGTACGCCCTGGTGTACTGGCCGAGCACAGCGGGCCCCAGCTGCGCACCGATGATGACGTTGTCGATGTTCTTCTCCGCGTAGCCCAGAAGCTCGGCTCCGAAGATGCTTCCGCCGGTCGAGATGAGCGGCCAGGCCTCACGGGAGATGCGCGGTCGTCCGAAGGACGGCCGCACGATGTACCAGAGCATGCACAGCCGAACGACGATGCCGGTCACCCCCATGATGACCAGCGACCACACCCCGGCGCCCAGGAACGCGGCGACGATGCCGGCCACCACGCTCCCGCCCATGGAGACGACGTCGATCACGGCGAGGTTGGCGAAGCGCATCTCGCGCGTGGCACGAGCCTGCAGCGGCATCGACAGGCCACTGAGGAAGATGCCCGGAGCCATCACCAGGGTCAGGATGACCAGTTGTGGCTCGCCGTACAGCGCGGCGATGAGCGGCGCGCACAGCGCGACGATCGTCGACAGCGCGAGGCCGATCAGGATCGAGAGCCACACCACGCTGCGCCACACCGACTCGCTGAGGTCCTGAGCCTGGATGACCGCGCCGGTCATGCCGAAGTCTCTGACCAGCTCCGCGACCCCGATGATCGCGGCGACCATCGCGATGAGTCCGAAGTCTGCCGGTGTGAGGAGCCGGGCGAGCACCATTGTCGCCGCCATCTGGAGCAGCGCGCGACCCCACAGGCCGCTCATAGTGACGATGATCCCGCGCGAGGCGCGATGCGCGAGGTTCGCGTGCGTGGTCATCGCCTGCCCGTCCGAGTCGTCTCGTCCCTGTTCCATTGAATCGGGTTCCGGGCGCGTTGGAGCGCACGGGCTCGAGCGCGCGCCAGTGAAAATACCGTGCTGTAGACGGCGAACCCGATCCACAGGCGAGGACGCCGCGCCGCCCGTGCGACGAGTGCCCGGGCTCCGGAGGCCGGGCTGGCAGGTGCCAGCTCGGGGAACTCCTCGGCGAGCTGCAGGTTTCCCGCGGCGATCCGTGTGGCGCGCCGGGTCAGTGCCCGCAGCGATCCGGGTGCGCGAACGGCGAACGTCAGATCGGCCGGCGTGAGTCGCTCGTGGTCGTCGAACAGTCGCTGCACGTAGAGATCATCGGCGATCAGGTCGGGGAACGCGCCGAACCGCCGCCGCCCCTCGGCCGAGAGCAGATACAGCCCCGAACCGATGTGTCCGCTCGCCCGGTAGTCGGTCAGCGCCCACACGAGGTAGTACTGACGAACCCACCAAGACGTGGAGGGGAGGACGACCAGACGCGGTGCCGCGACGAGACCGGCCGAAGAGTCGCCGAGACGACGGCTCAGCTCCAGCAGAGTGCCTCCGCTCACGGTGACGTCGGCGTCGACGTACGCGACGGGAGTGTCCTCCGGCGGCGGCAGCGCGTTGAGCGCGGCGACCTTGGAGGCGGTGTCGATCTCGACGACCGTCACGCGGGGGTCGGCCGCTCGCGCCGCACGTGCCGTGTCATCGGTGCAGCCGTTGGCGATCACGGTGACGGTGATCCCCTCATGTCCTGTCAGGATCGTGCGCAGAGCGTCGCCGATCGTGGCCTCCTCGTCGTGAGCCGGCACCACGACGGCCAGTGCGGTCATCGGGCACCGACTGACTGCACCGACACCGCGGGCGAGAAGAGGAGCGAGTGCTCATCGGCCCTGGCGGTCATCGCCCAGGCAGCGATCGCGTACAGCATCGCCAGCACCAGCAGCGTCTGCATGAACGCGAACGAGTCATAGAGGAACATCGAGGTTGCGTAGCCGACAGCGGAGATCGCGATCGCGAAAGTCAGGAACGCGCGCGACTCGGCGGCCCCCGAGCGGAACGAGAACGAGAGCATGCGGATGGCCGGCCACACGAACAGCGCGACCAGTCCGATGACGCCGAGGACTCCGGTCTCCATAAGCGTGCCGAGCCACTGGTTGTCGAGGATGTACGCGTTCGCATTCTCCCCCTCGACGATCCTGCTGCCGAGTCCGGTGCCGAAGAACGGTGACTGCGCCACCTCTGCGAATGCCGGGGCGAGGTCGGCCAGCCGCCCCTGTCCGGCCATTCCGATGCTGGTCATCTGCGAAGCGATGAGCGACTCGGTGTCCAGCAGCGACAGGAGCATCGACTCCACGAGCTTCGGAAGCACCATGGCGGCGATGACCGCCAAGGGTATAGCGGCCGCGAGAAGGATGGCACCCAGGCGCGGGCGGAGGATGAGGGTCACCAGCAGCATGACTCCGAGCGTGACGGTGGCCGTCCGCGAGATCGTCGTGAGCAGGCCCAGCAGCAGGAAGCCGACGGCGATCGAGTAGACGACGCGGCGATTGATCGGATTGCGCGGCCACGGGCTGAACCGCATGAGGTAGATCGCCAGAGGGATGATCATGCAGAACAGCACCGCGAGCGCGATGGGATGCTGTGCTGATCCGTACGACCGCGCACCGCCCGATCGCACGGCCTCCTCCGCATCTCGGATGAGCGAGAGCGGAAGGAAGTTGCCCAGCAGGAGGAAGACGTTGGTGCGCGTGACGCGTTCGACGAACGCGAAGATGCCGACCACGACTCCGGCGAACACGATGAACTGCAGGAGCGCCATCACGATGCGCTCGGTCGTGAGCAGCTGACGCACGAGCACGATCGTGGCCGTGAGAAGCGACAGCTGGAGCAGGTTGGACAGACCGGTTCCGATCAGCTCCGTCTCGGTGAGCGACTCGGAGCTGAACATCATCGAGGCGAGCATCGTCCAGAGGAAGATGGCGATGGGCCAGCCCCAGACGACCGGCTGCCAGCGGAAGTGCTTCCTGCGCGCCGCTGCCACGATCAGACCGAGAAGCAGCACGGCGATGATCGCGCGATACGGCTCGAGTGCGAACGGCAGTGGGATCGGGAGCGCATACCGGCGGATCGGGATGAACATCACGATCGCCGCGTACAGGAAGAGCATCGTCGTCCAGAACACCGTGGGACGGCGCTCGGCCGTGGATCCGATGTTCGACGCGGCGATCTCGCTGGGAGCGATCACCACGGCGCGCTCACGTCAGCGTCGGCTGACGCGTCTCCGAGATGCTGTCGTCGTCAGCGCCCACCGCCGCGTCCGCCTCGGGCTCGGGAGCGGACTCGGTGGGTCGGCGGCGTCGGCCAGGCCGGTCGCTCGAATGGGGGGCGGATGCCAGGGCGTTCTCGTCGAGCGACGCATCGGTGCCGGCGTCCGGATCCACTGCGCCGTCGGCATCGACCGCAGCGCGCCTGCGGCGACGCCGGTCTTGGCCGAGGCCCACGAGCAGAGCGATGCCGACGAAGATCAGGAAGACGGCGAACGTCGTCACGACAACCGGAATGAGGGGGTTGCTGCCGACGCCCTCGTCCGAGACCGCGTCGGTGAGGACATCGAGGCTCAGGCGGACGTCCTCCGGCACCGCGAGCTCCTCCTGCTGGGTGGTGACGATCTCCTCGAAGGCTGCTGTGGCCGCCGCGGAGAGCTCCTCTGCCCGCTCGGCGCTGGTCGCCGTGCCCACGACTCCGATGATCGGCAGGCTCATCCTCCCGGGGAAGCGCTCATCGCCCGCCGGCTGCGTCGTGCGGCTCACCGCGGTGATCGCTTCGCCCTCTGCGAGCGGACCCAGCTCGGCCTCCACGCTTTCGAGGGTCTGATTGGACGCGGCGAGATAAGCCAGGACCACGGCGGAGTCGGTGAGGTCGATCTCCTGCGGGGGCGTGATGATCAGATTCGGATCGGTGGCCTCCGTGATCGTCTCTCCCGTCGCGGGGATCTCGACCTGGTACACGTATGGCTGGGGGCCGCTGAGGTAGACGGTGGTCATCGCGGTGTAGGTCTTGTCCGCTCGGGGCACGACTTGACCGTCCTTGACGGTGAAGCCGACGATGAGGCCGACGGCCACGGCGATCAGAAGTCCGACGATGAGCAGGACCTTCTGACGCCCGAGAATCTGCAGGTAGCGTGGTGTCTCCACGATCGTGTCCTTCCAGGTGGCGAATCGTGCGTCTGCCGGTCACGAGTTCGCGACACCGCCGATGAGGCACACTGCGTGTGCTGTTCGGCAGTCGTCAGCCCCATTGGCAACCACCTCGTACCCATTTCCGGTCATCACACACTGACACCCCCGTGTTGCGACCGTGTTAACACGACACGAAATCTTCGGACCGATGCGCCGCTCCGCTTGCATCAGCGTTGCGGCGACGTCCAGAGTCGTACGCAGTTGGACTTCCTGGAAGGGAATCGCGAGCGTGCAGCAGATCGATCCATCCGCGCGAGTAGTCCCCGATCCTGTCGCCGCCGCGGGTTTAGGGCCGGCCGATGTCACCGTCGTGGTGTGCACGCGCGACCGCGCGTCGATGCTCCACGCCGCCCTCGCCGTGCTGACGGACAGGACGCCGCCGACTGTGGAGATCCTCGTGGTGGATTCCGCCTCGGCCACGACCGACACGATGGCGGTCGCGGCTGCGGCGGGTGTGCGCTGCATCCGCTCTGATGTGCCGGGTCTGTCCATCGCGCGCAACGTCGGGCTGGCGTCATCGACGCGAAGGCTCATCGTGTACACCGACGATGACTGCGAGGTGATGCCCGATTGGCTGCCTCCGCTGCTCCATGCGTTCCGGAACGACTCCGTGGGCGCGGCCGCGGGACACCTCATCGACGAGCACGATGAGCTGCCGGACGTGGATGATCCGTCTGTCGTGAGTCACCGCTCGGTCGTGTCGGGCCTGGATGTCGGTCACGGCGCGCTGATGGCATTCCGTCGATCGACACTGCTCGACCTCGGCGGCTTCGACCCGGTCCTCGGCGCCGGCCGCAGCTACGGCGGGGCGGAGGACCTCGACGCGTTCTGCCGAGTCATCGCCCAGCGTGACCTCGTCGTGCATGTTCCGGATGCCGTCGTGCGGCATGTCAACACGCGGCACGACGCCGACTTCACGAACCTTCAACGCGCCTACGGGCGCGGGCTCGGAGCGATGTGCGCGAAGTGGATCCGGATGCGACCGGCTGTGGGCACGCACCTCGCGTTCGTCGTCACGCGCCGAGCGGGCGCTCGGTTCATCCGTGGGCTGCGGCTCGCTCCGCGTCGGCACGCCGAGGGGGCGTTCGCGGTGGGGTTCGTCCACGGTCTGCGATCGGCGTGGCGGATTCCCGTCGTCGCGGGAAGATTCATCGATGTGACGCCGCCCGCCGTGATCGCAGCGCCGGCAGCCGATCAACGCGAGCAGAAGGAGCGTGTCAAGTGAGCCGGATCAGTGACGCCGTCAGGTCGGTCATCGACCCGAGGAGCTACGTGCAGGCGTTGAAGCTGCTGCACTTCGCGTCATACTCGCACGTCCAGCAGCTCCGTAGCCTCACCTGCGGCGCCGGCGTGAGCTACGCGCCCAACGTCTCCTTCCGCAACGCAGAGCGGATCACGATCGGAGCGGGATCGCACATCGGCGAGCACAGCGTGATCTGGGCAGGCAACGACACGGCTCGCATCACCTTCGGCGAGAAGTGCCTCCTCGCGCCCAACACGACGGTCACGGCATCCAACTATGCGATCGAGCCGGGGCGGCCCATCATGGATCAGCGCAAGATCGAGCAGGACATCGTGATCGGCGACGACGTGTGGCTCGGGGCCAACACCGTGGTGCTCGCGGGTGTCACGATCGGAGACGGCGCGGTGGTCGCGGCGGGCGCGGTGGTGACCAAGGACGTGCCGGCGGGAAGCATCGTCGGAGGGGTACCGGCTCGGGTGATCGGCTGGCGCACCTCGTCGGTCGATGCCGACCTGGAGATGTCCGGGAGTGCGTCACCGTGATGGATGCGCCGCAGGTCACGATCATCGTCGTCAACTACAACACGAGCGCCGACACGGTCGCGTGCGTCCAGAGTGTCGAGCGGACGACCGCTGCCGACTTCGAGGTCGTGGTCATCGACAACGGCTCCGCGGACGACAGCGTGGCGGCGCTCACCGAGCACACCGCGGGCGTTGTGATCGAGGCAGGCGAGAATCTCGGATTCGCGCGGGGAGTGAACCGAGGAGTCGCCGTCGCGCGCAGCGAGTGGATCCTGCTGCTCAATCCCGACGCCATCGTCGAGGAGGGAGCGGTCGACGCACTGCTGTCGTTCGCGAAGCGATATCCGGAGTTCGGTATGTACGGCGGGCGAACCCTGACTCCTCAGGGGGGGACGGACCCGAGCTCCTGCTGGGGCGAGATGACGCTCTGGTCGCTGGTGTGCTTCGCGACAGGGCTCAGCACCGTGTTCAAGCGGTCGCGCGTCTTCGACCCGGAATCTCTTGGGCGGTGGGATCGCGACACCGTGCGCGAGGTGCCGGTCATCACCGGCTGCCTGATGCTCATGTCGAGGCGTAATTGGGATCGACTGGGGGGCCTGGACGAACGGTACTTCCTGTATGGGGAGGATGCCGAGTTCTCACGTCGCGCTCGACGGGCGGGACTGCGGCCGATCATCGTGCC
>Ga0190275_10001255_pt1 | contig 19105 bp, 21 predicted proteins | sample Popmic550T_FD_133745 | JGI IMG/M metagenome (GOLD analysis project Ga0190275, IMG submission 133745) | Populus adjacent soil microbial communities from riparian zone of Yellowstone River, Montana, USA - 550 T | ecosystem: Environmental > Terrestrial > Soil > Riparian zone > Trees stand | place...
ACGACGCGCAGGCCGTTGGCGAGCGTGAACTGTTCAATAGGAATCTCAGGCAGCGTGAAAGTGGACAAACGAACCTCCGGCTCTACGAAAGGATGAAGGCGGAAGGATGAAGGATGAAGTAAAGACAGATGCCCAACAGCCGACTCTTCATCCTTCCGCCTTCATCCTTCATCCTTGTTCTCTGCCGATCATGCCGCGCAGCTCCGCGCGCAGGCGCTCGATCTCGGAGAGCTTCGTCGAGACGCGGTCGATGAGTTCCGACTGCGCCTTGATGCCTTCGTCAATGAGGAAGGCCGCGGCCTCGGCGCGGCTGCGGAAGACGCCCGCCTGAACGAGTTGATCGAGTCGCTCCTGCGCCTCGTGCGAGACCTTGACGGCGACGACGTAGTCGTCTTTTGCCGACAGCGCGCGCTCGATTGTGCGGCTGATGTCGCGCCCGATGGACGAGAGCGATTCGGGGATGCGCGAGGCCATCTCGCGCACGGACGAAGCGGTGCGCTCGCGTTCGTGCCCTTGCTCGCCGTCGTCTTCGGGAATCATCAGGTCGTCAATGGGTTCGAGTACTTCCGGGTCTTTTGGGCCTTCAGGGGTGCTCATTCTTCTCTAAACCTCCTTCGGCGAAGTCGGCCCGGCGCGCAGCGGCAGGCTTTGGGCTGACTCCTTGCATCTTCAACGCGAAATTGTTCGTGCAAACCGCTTGCGAACATTCTACGGGCGCTCGGAAACGAGCGCAAGCGAACGGAAGTCAGAAGTCAGAACGCTGAACGCTGAACTGAAAAGCCTGTGTCTTCAGTTCAGCGTTCAGCGTTCTGACTTCTGACTTTGTTTGCAACCCTTGCCGCATCTGCGCTCATCAATTACACTACACCGGCCCGCCTTTCGCGTGAGGCGGATTCAAAAATCTGGACGGCAGGACACCGACGAGCGTCGTGCCCGACAATCCGAGTCTTGGGTTTTTAACTGAGGTTTGTCCCTGTGAAAAAGAGAATCGCAACCGCCCTCGCGACGCTGCTTCTCCTCGCGGTCTCGCTCCCGGCCTTCGTCATCGCACAGCAGAGCAGCCCGCCGCCGCAGCCGCCATCCGCGCGCCGCAACGATCCCTCAACGTCCGTGCCCAACTCGCGCACGCGTCGCCCGGCGCGCACGGAGGCGACCGAAGGCGTCGAGGCCGACATAGCCGAGGCGCTGACCGTCATACAGGACAACTACGTTGACGGCAACAAGCTCAACTACAACGATGTCTTCAAGTCGTCAATCATCGGCATGCTACGCACGCTCGACCCGCACTCGAATTTCTACGACGCCAAAGAGTTCGAGGAGCAGAGGGCCGACTGGCGCAGTGAGTACTACGGCATCGGCGCGACCATCGGCGACCGCAAGATAGGCCCGACGACCGACACGTACATCCTCGCCACGTTCGAGGGCACGCCCGCCTTCCGCGCCGGTCTGCGCTTCGGCGACAAGATCACAGACATCAACGGCGAGTCGGTGAAGGGCAAGCCTTCGGGCGAGGTGCGCGACCGCCTGCGCGGCCCGCGCGGCACGTCCGTCAAGGTCACGGTCGAGCGCGCTTCGACCGGGCAGAAAGAGACCGTCGAGATAACGCGCGACGCAGTCCCGCAGCCGACCGTGCCCGACGCATACTTCATCAAGCCCGGCGTCGGCTACATAGACATGCAGCGCGGCTTCAACTACACGACAGCCGACGAGTTCGCCTCCGCGCTCGACTTCCTACGCACGCACGGGATGACGGGCCTCGTCGTTGACCTTCGCAACAACGGCGGCGGCATACTCGATCAGGCCGTGCGCGTCGCCGAGCGTTTCTTGCAGAGCGGCCAGACCATCCTGACGCAAAAAGGGCGCGGCACGCGCGGCATCGAGCGCGAGTACAAGTCGGAGAACCGCAACCCGGACCCGACGCCGCTCGTCGTCCTCGTCAACCGCGGCACGGCCTCGGCCTCGGAGATCGTCGCGGGCGCGTGGCAGGATCACGACCGCGCGCTCATCATCGGCGAGACCTCTTTCGGCAAGGGATTAGTCCAGAGCATCATGCCGCTTGAGTACGGCACGGCGCTCACGCTCACGACCTCGAAATACTACACGCCTTCGGGCCGCTTGATTCAGCGCGACTACTCGAATCAGGGCTTCTACGACTACATCTACGGGCGCGTGAACGGCACGCAGGACGACGCGCCGGTCGAGAAGCCGAAAGGCCCTGAGACGCACACGGACACGGGCCGACCCATCTACGGCGGCGGCGGCATCGCGCCGGACGAGGCCGTGAAGGCGCGCACGCTCTCGGCGCAGCAGGTGCGTTTGATTGACCCGATTTTCGCCTTCGCGCGCGAGATTGCGAACGGTCGCCTCGCGGGCTTCCCCGACTACAAGGTTCAGGGCATGCCCGACTTCGAGCACGACGTGAGGCCCAACGACTTCGTTATTGACGACCGCGTCTTCCGCGCGTTCAAGGACTTCGTCGCAGCCCGCGGCGAGGACTTCAAGGTGACGGAGGCGCAGCTCGACCGCAGCCGCGAGTTCATAGTGCGCCAGCTACGCTACGACCTGACGACCGCCGCCTACGGCTCGGTCAAGTCAACGCAGGTGCTTGTGCAGGACGACCCGCAGGTGACGAAGGGCATCGAGTCGCTCCCGCGCGCGCGCGACCTCGCGACGGCAGCCATGCGCGGGCGCAACCCCGCGACCAAGTCGTTTGAATAAATCAATCGTCGCCTGAAACGGGCGATGGCAACTCAAAAAGGAAGAGGCCCGTTGAGCATTACACTCAACCGGCCTCTTCCTTTTATTCATACGTGGCGGGATCGCCGCCGGGGCTTTGTCTTACCAAGCGCAGCCGTAGGCGCTCATGCTGGTCTTGGCCGTCTCCGCCGCTTGCTTGCACGCGGCAGCGAGCGTGCCCTTGGTCGAAGGGTTCGCGGCTAGGTCTTTCCAAGACTTGCGCCAAGTATCCAGAGATGCCTTGACAGTCGCTTGCGCCGCGGCGGGAACTTTGCCGCTGATGCACGCCTCGTACTTAGCGATGAAGTCATCGCACTCGGCCACGCCGACCTTGTCGGCACTCGCGGTGGTGGTCGAGGTGTTGGCCGCCGCCGTGTTGGTCGTCGCCGTGTTCGTCTTGGCGGCGTTGGTGTTTGCGGTGTTGGTTGTCGCCGTGTTGTCCGCGCCGCCGCCGCACGCGATCATGAGCATGCCGGTGGCAAGACATAGGGCGAGCAGGAAGATCAGTTTAGTGGACATCGGTCTGTTTTCTCTCCTTCAAGAAATGAAATTCAATAGGTGTCGAAATCCGCGCGAGCGCGCCGGAAGAGAGAAACTACATTCTCTTACGAGGTTGAAAGCGATGTCGGGCCGGCGCGTCGGTGAGTAAGGCTAATGCCGAAGGGCGTTTCCGTCAAGGGTAAAGAGGCGCGGGATTCAAGCGAAGCCGCCCGACGCGACGCGCTCGAAGAGTGCGCGCCAAAGACTACGCTCTACGATTCGCAGCCCTCTGCGGCTCCGGCTCCTGCTTCGGCGCAGGCTCGCGCTTCGCCTTCTCCTTGAGCCTCGCGAAATCAATCTCGTCCGAAGGGCGTATGTCCGCGTCCATCAGCCGCTCCATCTTTTCGAGCGTGTACGTGTTCTCTTCCGGGTCGCTCGATGCGACGCAGTCGGCGGGGATGACGAGGTTGAAGTCGCGCATGTACGCGTCGTGCGCGGTGAAGAGGACGCAGATGTCGGCAGTGAGGCCCGTCAGTATGAGCGTCTTGACGCCGAGGTAGCTGAGCAGCGTGTCGAGCGTCGTAGAGAAGAAGCCGGAGTGCTTCGGCTTTAGGACGAAGTAGTCGTCCTCGTCGGGCTTGAGCATCTCGGCGATGGGCTTGCCGCAAACGTCGTCTTCGAGGCAGTGCGCGAGAATCTTCTTGAAGTCCGACTGCCACTTGCCGAAGTTGTCGTTGACGTAGATGACGGGGACGCCCGCATCCTTCGCGCGCTTCTTCAGACGCGCGAGCCGCTCGGCCATCGGCAGCGCGTGGCGCAGAAGGTCTTGGCCGCTGCCGAACTCAAGGTCGTTGATGACATCAATCAGCAGCAGCGCGACATTCGACTTATCCGGCACGCTGCCGTGCAGGTCTTCATTCTTCGCGGGCATCACGCCTCCAAGATAAGATCAAAAATTATAAGGACAGGGGATGAGAGGATTATGCTGGCAGAGAGTGGCTGAGGCAAGTGGCAGGGGGAACAGCGGCGCGAGCGGACGCGGCGAGTCGGAAACGCGACCGTGAGGGAGCGTGTCATGTGATGCCGCGATGACACGCTCCCTCACGGTCGCGTTTCCGACTCGCCGGTTCGGCTAAGTCTGGTAGGCCGGGACGCGCGAGTCGCGCCTGCGCCAGACGGCGAGGAGCGCGCCCATGCCGAGCATGCCGACGAGGTGGTAGCCGTTGTTGATGAGATAGAGGCCGAGCGGCCTCTTCTCGAAAATAACGGTCTCCAGATTCGTCGTTATAACGAAGCCGAGCCAGAGCCAGAAGCCCGTCGCAAGCCCCGCGCGCAGCGTCTCCGCGCCGGTGAACTTGATGAAGTGGGCGAGGACGTATGCGAGCAGGAGCGAGCTTGCGAAGGCGATGGCGATCTCACGCCCCGCGCCCGCGGCCTGTATCGCCGCAACGTCTTCGGGCGTCCATCCCTTGAGCGAGATGAACGTGCGCGAGAAGAGCAGGGGCGAGTACCACAGCGCGCCGAGAATCCAGTAGGCGATTGCCGAGACGACGACCGCGGGGTAGTTGATCTTCATGCTTAATCTTCTCCTTTCGATGCGCTCACTACTGCGCTCCCGCGTTCACTGACTCGTGCGCGTGAACGACGCGCCAAGTGCTGCCCTGCCGGACGTAGACGCTCGTCACCTTGCCCGTCATGCTTATCACGCGCCCGCCGAAGTTGATGACGGAGGAGCTGTTGTAAGTGAGTATGGCCGTGTCGCCGTAGACCTGAACGCGCGGGTTGTACATCGAGAAGTCCTCGATCTTGTACATCTCCATTATCTTGTCGAACTTGGGAAGGAAGTTTTCCTTCGGGTCTGTCTCAAGATAAGGATTCATCGCGCCGAAGTAGGTCGAATCCTCCGCCATGAAGTCGGCGAAGAACGCCTTGTCCTTGCGCTGCCACGCGTCGAACGAAGCCTTCTCGCGTGCGATGACTGCGCGCGTGATCTCGTCGTTGTTGCGCTGCGAAGGGTCGGGCGCGGCGTAACCGCTGACGGCGGCGACGCCCCACGCGACGGCGAACAGAGCGAGGACGAAGAGGACGAGGGAGAGCCGGATTTTCATCTTGATGTTCCTTTCAAAGTTTGCGCCGAAGGGAGCCTGCGGCGCGCGCGCGAATCATCGCGCAACACATTCAGCGAGGCCGTTAAGACAGGCGTGCCTTCCTGCCGCGCGGGCGGTGAAGGGAAGCGGCTCAGGAGGCTTGGCCTTTGAGCGTGATGAGCGAGATGGCCGCGCCCGTGGGGTCGTTGATGACGCAGAAGCGCCCGACGTTCGGGATGTCCATCGGCGGGACGATAATCTTGCCGCCCAGTTCCGAGACCTGCTGCGCCTTCGCGTCCACGTCGTCCACGGCGACGTAGGCGATCCAGTGCGACGGCGTGCCCGCCATCTCCGGCCCCATCTTGTACATACCGCCGACGTGTTGGCCCGCGACGACGATCTCGCTGTAGACCATCGCTGCCCCCTCAGGTGCGCCTTCACACGTGCCTGTCACCTTCGACTCCTGAATCTCCCAACCCAGAAGCTCACGGTAGAAATTCTGCGCGGCCTCAAGGTCTGTGGTCGCAAGCTCGTTCCAGCAGAAAGCCCCGTTGGCGGGCATCTTGTGTTCGGACATAGAAACTCTCCTTTTCGTTGCGTAATGTGTCGGAATGCTTTTCTGATCTCGACTCCGGTTAACACTCAACGCGACTCGCGCAAACGCGCGGAGCGAGGCGCGAAGGGCAAAGCTCGAAAGCGTCCGCCTAACGACAGGCAGACCGGCGCGAGGATTTACTTGCGAGGGTTAGAAAGAAAGCTTGAGAGCGAAAACGACTGAGCTAAAATAAAAGGTGAGTTCCCGACGCGGTCGAAAACTCACCTTTCAAACCCACCCCTTGCTCGTTCGGAAATCAGGAGGCAGACGGCAGGGGCAGGAGGCAGGTTAAGAGATTCCGCTTTGAAATCTTGTTTGAAATCTTGAATCTCAAATCTCAAATCCGAGATTTCCTAACTGCCTCCTGCCGTCTGCTCCTGCCTCCTGATTTGTGTTCCTTCTTAAAATTTGCTCGGCCCTTAATCGTTCGGGCCACTCACTCAAAAAGTCAGGAGAACATTACCTAGCGCGGCCCGCTTAGTGCGCGGCGAGCCACTCGCTGAAAATCCGCGACTCTTCGATCTTGCCGCTCCAACGCGCGCGGTTTTTGCCCGTGAGAGCCAGTACCATCGCCTGATGCTGCCCGGCGCGGTCGCCGAGCCGCTCGAAGTAGTTGAAGAGCCGGTCTATGCGCGCCACGGATTCGCGCGCGGCCTCGACGTTTCGGAAGTGCAGAACGTTGCGGAAAAAACGCGTGTAGACGTTCTGCTCTTTGCCCGTCGTCGTGTAGAGGTCGAAGTAGCCGTCAAGATGCCCCGCCGTCTGCAAGACCTGCGCGACGTAGGACGGGCGCGCTTTAACCCTGTGCACGATGTCGGCGATGTCGGTCGTGCCCTGTTCGTAGAGCGAGAGAATCTGCTCCTTCTTCGTCTTTAACTCGAATGCCTCTTCGGCGTTGGCCGCATTACCCGCCGTGCGCTCGACCGCCGCCGCCTTGCGAGCCGCTTTCGGCGCGTCGGCGTAGTCAAGCTCAAGCGCGAGCGGCTTCATCTCTTTGATCATCTCTTCGGTCGTCATAACTTTTCACCCCCTTGAAACAGTGAGCAGTGAGCCGTAAGCAGTTTTTCAAAGGTGCGGACGGTGAGCAGTGAAGCCTACTGCTCACCGCTCACCGCTCACTGCTTACTGCATCAGCTCGCGCGGCGAACCTCGAAGTTCTGCTCCGTCTGGAGCCGCTTGAGGTGATCAATGAAGCTCGACGCGGCGCGCTTCGACAGCTCCTCCGTGCGGACGCGCATCACGGCCTGACTCTCCTCGTCGTGGTCAATTCCGGCCTCGCGCGCGAGAGCGCGGATCATGCCGAGCTGTTTGGGCGTGACGAGGTCGGCCATGCTCTTTGCGAGCGGGTCGCGCGGGAACTCGCCGGGCTGCGGCCCCTGCCCCTGCGTTTCGATAACGTCGGACTCGCGCTGGTAAAGCTCGCGCGCTATGCCGAACTTGATCGCGGCGCGCTTCAAGGCGTCGTGCTCGGCCTTCTTGATGCCGGTCTCGTTGTCTGCGTTACCCGTGCCGACGCCCTCGCGCGTCACTCCGTCAATCGAGATGGCGGCGGTGACGGCGACCATGTCGCCGATCTGGACGATGCCGCGAACCGAGTGCGACCAAGTGGGCGCGACGCGGTCGAGGATGTCCGCGACTGCGTGCCACTCGACGTACTCGACCATGTGCTTGTTGCCCTGACGGTCAGTCCAGCCCTCGCGCGTCTTGATGAGGCGCGGGTCAACGGGCTGCTTCAAGGTGCTCAAGGTCTTCGCGAACGAGAGCGGCACTACCTGCGCGCTCTGCTGCTGGTCGGCGTACTCGTCCGCCGTGATGAACTCCTGCTCGTCGGCAGTCGTCTGAACGTGTGCGGTTGCTTTCTTCGTCATTGCTTGCTCCTTGTCTTCGTTGTCCGCGAGCGAACGTAGGGGAGTTGCTTCCGCTAGGGGCTTTGCGGCCTCTGGCCTTGCTGTCTCCGGCTGCTCGTTCTGCTCCCGTGCGAAGCGCGGCGTTTTGCGCGGGCTATTCAGCTCCGCGGCAGCCTCGCCGTGCTTCTCGGATGCGGGTTGCGTGTTTGTGTTGGGCGTCTCCGCCGCAACGACGTTCTCTGCGTGCGCGCCCTGCGCCTGCGGGGCGGTCTGTTTCGCCGAAGGCTTCGCGCTAGCGGCGGCCTCCGTGCTCTTGTTCAAAACGGCGTGCTTGACGGCGAGTATGTGCTCGCAGCGGTAGTTCGGCTCGGTGGCCGACTGCTCCTCGAACTCGAGGCATGTGCAGCGAACCTTGCCCGCCTCGTCGCGCCAGACCTCGTAAGAGGCGCGGCGTCCGCGAAGCGTCGGCGTCGTGACGCGGAAGCGGTCGCCCTCGCGGTTCACAAGACCCATCGCGGCGATCCCCTGCGCGCGCTTGTCGCGCATCAAAGCTTTCTTGTCGAGTACGGCTGCCATTGCGTTAATCCTCCGTCAAACTTCCAAGCTCTAACTTCAGGCCGCCTTCTCCGCGGGCAGATGCTTCACCCGCTCGACGGCTTCGGCTGCGTGCGGCGTGTGCAGAGAGCGCTCCTGCAAGCGCCTTTCAAGCTCTACGACGCGCCGCTCCAAATCTTCGACCCTACGACCCTGCCGGTGCAGCGTCTTGAAAAGGCCGTCGAATGTCTCCCAGATTGCGTCGCTCACCTTTGTGTTTCACCCCTTCAAATCAGTAGCAGCCGCGTGTTTACTGAACCGCTCTGTTTCATACGTGAAACAGTGTACCACGGGTTCCCACTTGTTGCAAGCATAAAACAAGGTCTTGCGTAGGAAATTTTCTTGTGATATGTTCAGGGCTGCAAAGTGGGCGCGGGCAGTCCGTGTGGGCTTGCATGCGCGCCCTCGAAGGAGGCCAAGAGATGGCAGAACAGTCGAAAAGCTTAGTAAATACGGTAGAATTAGGGCGCGCCATACGTCGCAAGCGCGAGGAGATGGGCCTTAGCCTGAGGGACGTTGCGGACGAGACGAAGGTTTCGGCCTCGACGCTTTCGCGCATCGAGAACGGCACGGGCAAGCCCGACGCCGACAACATCGCGCGTCTGACGGACTGGCTCAAGATGCCCATGGAGCGCGTCATGGGCGCGCGCCAGACCGAAGAAGGTTCGGACAACACAGCGGTCGTATACTTCCCGCACGAGGCCACGCCCGACATCGTCGAGGCGCACCTGCGCGCCGACCGCAACCTCAACCCCGACACCGCCAAGGCCCTCGCCGAACTCTTCCGCGTCGCCTACACGCAGTTCAGCGCGCCCGGCCAAGACACACGCGGGCGCAAGGGTCGGAAGTAGCAGGCAAGTTCGGCACAGAAGTTTTACATACGGGGCGCTCGACTCAGGCGGGTTGAGCGCCTGTATTGTTTCCAATGCCATCAACGTAGGGAGGTTAGATATGAAAGTTTTTCAATTGGTCAAGACAGTTCTTGATGAATTGTATTCTCAGATTTCGGCTACAACTGAAGCGTCGAAAGATGATGAAATAAGAGCAATGATGGATTTTCTTGGGGACGAGTATAAAAAGCTTGCCAAAGGGGTAAGCATCAATTACAGCGCAGAAATAACACGCTTCGCTTATATCTATAAGTACGTGACAGCTCATGCTAATTTTGTCTATCAAGTAATTCGCGGCTCATCTGATCTGGTAGCATTATTCGACCGTGAAAAGGTTAACGTGACTTGCATAGGTGGTGGGCCGGGTAGTGACTTTATTGGCATTCTAAAGTTCATAGCCAAGGAGGGGAATACACAACACTTAATTTGCAAACTTTTTGATAGAGAGCCTGCTTGGGCTGAATGCTGGGAGGACGTTGATGAAAAGCTGGAAGCCAAGCTTCGTGTGTCGACCTCTTTCCAAATATTCGATGTTACGGACAAGCAGACTTGGGCAGATAAGAAGAAGTATTTGAACGCAGACTTATTTACGATGATCTACTTTATGTCTGAGATTGGTAGCCATCGTGTTAATGCGGAAGCCTTTTTCTCTAACTTATTCAATGAGGCGAAAGAAGGAGCGCTTTTTCTTTATATTGACAACAATGATCCTCAATTCTACGGATGGTTTGACTCTTTAGCCGCCGCCCATTCACTTACTATTTTGCAGTCAGAGGGTGTGTACATGCATATAGATGATTATGATGAAGAGAAGACAGATTTGGCTGACTACTGGAATAAATTTAGCAACCCTAGGCTGACAGGGCGTCTCGCTTTCCGAGTTTGCCGAAAGGGGTAAGGTTTTTCGTCATGAAATCGGAGCGTAAGGATCAATTATTTCTTGGGTTCGAGGCTGAGCAAGATTTGGCTGAGTATCCGAAAGCTGACTCTGTACTCATGCCTGATGCGGACGTTGTTCTTTTCCGGGATTTCTTCGAGAAAGAAGAAAGTGACCTGCTTTTTGTGGAGCTGCTAAATAAGATTGAGTGGAAACAAGATCGAATTAAGTATTACGGAAAAGAAATGGATTTACCAAGACTTACAGCTTGGTATGGTGACTCAGGCGCATCTTATACCTACTCAAATATCTCGATGAACTCGACTGTTTGGACGCCCACGTTGATGTGCATTAAAGAGAAAATTGAAAAAATGACGGGAGCAAGTTTCAATAGTGTCCTTCTAAATTACTACCGACATGGTAGAGACAGTGTTTCTTGGCATCGAGATAACGAACCTGAATTGGGGAAGAATCCAGTCATTGCCTCTGTGAGCTTCGGAGAAACAAGACGTTTTCAATTCAAGCACATTAAGAGAAAAGAATTGGGTAGAGTTGATGTTGAGCTAACGCACGGAAGCCTCCTAGTTATGCAAGGCACAACACAGGAATTTTGGTTACACCAAATCCCAAAAACATCAAAACCGATTAAGCCAAGAGTAAATCTAACCTTCAGAAGAATTTTGGAAAAAGTTTAATGAAGTTAAGAGAGAGGGGGTTTATGGCAACAAGAGAGGAAATCAAGTCTGAGGTCGAGAAAGTTCCAGAGCAGCGGCTGGAAGAGCTTTACTGCGTCGTCAAGGCTTTCTCGCAGGATAAGCCTGCTGGCGCGAAGGGTGGCTTTTTGTCGAGGCTCAGCCGCATCAAGATTGATGGGCCGGAGGACTGGGCCGCCAATTTTGATCAGTATCTATATGGCAGAGATGAGCCGGAATACTCACTCGACTTAATCAAAGAGCCAAATCCCGAATACGAAGGAAAATGACGTTCGGCCAGAATGAGTGTCGAACGTCCAGCGAAAACCTTAAGCTCCCGATCAGTTCAAAACAACAAAGGAGAGAATCATGTCTAACGAAGTGAAGCCTATTCCAGAGGGATACCACAGCGTAACGCCGTACATCATCGTGAACGACGGGGCGCGCGCCATAGAGTTTTACAAGCAGGCGTTCGGCGCGACGGAGTTGTTTCGCATGGACGCGCCCGGCGGGAAGATCGGGCACGCCGAGATCAGGATCGGTGATTCAAACATCATGCTCGCGGACGAGCACCCGGAGATGAACGCGCGCAGCCCGCAGACGATAGGCGGCTCGCCGGTGAGCCTCATGCTCTACGTCGCGGACGTGGACGCGACCGTGGGCAAGGCAATCGAGGCGGGCGCGAAGCTGACGCGGCCCGTCGCGAATCAGTTCTACGGCGACCGGACGGGCGGCATCGAAGACCCCTTCGGACACGCTTGGTACGTCGCAACGCACGTCGAGGACATTGCGCCCGAAGAGTTGAAGAAGCGCGCCGCCGCCGCGCATCAGGGCGGTGCGTGAAATGAAGAATGAAAACAGTCCGCTAAGGCAGGTATAATCCGAGCCGTGGACACGGAGAAGCTGCCGCCGACGTTCAAGGGTAGACAGTACGAGGTTCGCGCGCTGGGGTTGCGCGACTTCGCTGGACTGCGCCGCGACGACGAGCCGCTCGACCCGTTCGAGCTTGCACACTTCGCGCGCCTGATGGTCATCAACTTCGACGAGATCATGGGGCTTTCGGAAGAGACGCGCGAGCATCTTCTGGGCGTCGGCGTCAACGACTGGTCGGGCGGCACCGCTTCGCGTCCTCTGCCGAACGGCTGGCGGCTCGTCATACTCAACCCGAAGCACGGGCGCGCGCGCAACAACGCGACGCTGATGGAGGAAGTCTGCCACGTCTTCCTCGGCCACAAGGCGAACCGCCTCTCAATCATCGCGCAGAACAAGCAGGGCAAAACGGTCGCGCGCGACTACAACGAGGCGGATGAAGAGGCGGCCTACGCCGTCGGCGCTTCGGCGCTCGTCCCTTACTCCGGCCTGCGACGTATGGTCGAGCGCGGCAAATCTTCGATAGAGATAGCGCGCCATTTTCAAGTGAGCCGCGAGCTTGTCGAGTACCGAATGAAGGTCTGCCGCCTTTGGGCCGACTACCGCGCGCGACACCCCGAAGAGGACGCCGCGCGCGAGTTGCGCCGCAGGACTTTCGCGGCGGGAAACGGCAGCCGCACAGGGGGCACGTCAAAAGATAGTTAATTCACCGCCGCAGTCGCAGACCGCTTTACACGCGCCCGACTCTTTCCTTTTCGCCTCACGTTGATTACTTTCTCACGCATGCGGCATGACGGCGATGTCACAGACCAACTGCGTGAGTTGCGCGACGAGATCAAGCGTCGGATTGATTACCGCTCCTTCTACCTGCGCTACTGCCCCGACGCGCGACAGTCCGGCGCGCGCCTGCAAACGCTCTGCCCGATTCCAGCGCACGCGCACAGCGGCAAGGGACATCCGAGCCTGTCCGTTGACCTGCAACAAGGACTCTTCAACTGCTTCTCGCGCAGTGAGGGCGGCGATGCAATCACCTTCTACGAGTTGATGCACGGCGTCAGCTACGCCAAAGCCGTGCGCGAACTAGCGCGCGAGCTGGGCCTCGCGGGCGGAAGGCGTCGCCAGCCCTCGCTCGCCGCGCGCGCCGCGCCCGACGCCTCGGAGCTTGAGAGCTTCGAGCCGCTCGACGCGGAGCAAACGAGCGAGGTCTGCGCGCGCTTCCTCGAAGTGTGCCGCGCCGAAGATCAGCTCGAAGGCTTCAGCTATCTCGCGCGCCGGGGCATAGACGCGCGCATGGCGCGGCGCGTGGGCGTAACGTACTTCCCGCGCCGCGCCTACAGTCGCGTGATGCGGCGCATGCGCGAGAGCTTCGCGGTCGAGCTACTTCAACGCGGCGGCCTGTTCAACCGGCGCGAGCGCCTTACGTTTTACACGCACCGTCTGCTCTTTCCCTTTATCGTCGAGGGACGAGCGCGCTACCTTCAGGCGCGCACGACAGCCGCCGGAGTCGAGCCGCGCTGGCACAACATGCGAGGCCACGTCCCCGCGCTCTACAACGTGGACGCGCTCACGCCCCTTGCCACAGACTCGGTCGTCTATCTTGTCGAGGGCTTCACGGACACGCTCACGCTCACGTCGCACGGCTTCAACGCGGTCGGCCTCGTCGGCGCGGGCGGGCTGAAAGAGGACTGGCTCGCGCCGCTCGCGCGCTTCCGCGTCGTCGCCGCGCTCGACCCCGACGCCGCGGGCCGCCGAGCCTCCGCGCGCTACGAAGAGATGTTCGCGCGCCGACAGTTGCGCCTCGCCTCCGTCAAACTGTCCGCCGACGTTAACGACTTCTTCCGACAGCACGCGGCGGCGTCGCTCGAACTTGAGCTGTTGACGGAAGCGGCTATTGAAAGTCAGAAGTCAGAACGCTGAACGCTGAACTGAAAGACATCTTGTATTCAGTTCAGCGTTCAGCGTTCTGACTTCTGACTTTGCTATAATCTTCCGCTTATGCCCGAAGAGACCGCGAACATAAAGAGAGCGCCGGCGTTGACCGTGACGGAAAAGCTGCGACTGCTTCTTGAGATTACGAGGAAGATCAGTCGCTCGCTCAACCTCGAAGAGGTTCTGGCGCAGGTGATGGACACGCTCGACTCGCTTCTGCCTTACGACGCCGCGGGCATCTACATCATCCGACGCGACCCGCACCTGAGCGAGGGCGGCACGTCCACGCTCGTCTTTCACGCGGAGGCCGTGCGCGGCTACGACATAGAGGAGCTTCTGGAGCTTCGGCTCAAGCTCGGCGAGGGCCTCATCGGCTGGGTCGCGCAGAAGGCCGAAGCCATCATCGTGCCCGACGTGCGCGAGGACGCGCGCTACGTCAACGCGCGCAAGGAGACGCGCTCCGAGATGGTCGCGCCGATCATCGTCAACGACGAGGTCATAGGCGTCTTCGATCTTGAGTCCGACGACCTCAACGCCTACGCGGAAGACGACGAGCAAATTCTTCTTCTGCTCGCGTCGCAGGTGGCGATCATCGTCGAGAAGGCAATGCTGCACGAGCAACTTGTCGAGAAGAAGCGGCTCGAAGCGCAGCTCGAAGTCGCACGTCAGGTGCAGCTCGCGCTCCTGCCCGACCACGACCCCGTCATCGAAGGCTTCGACATCTCCGCGTACAACTTTTCGACCGAGGAGGTTTCGGGCGACTACTACGACTTCGTCAAGCCCTTCGACGATCATCTCGGCCTCGTCATCGCGGACGTGTCCGGCAAAGGCGTTCCCGCATCCTTGCTGATGGCATTCCTGCGAGCTTCGCTGCGCGCCGCCATACACATCGGCTACGCGCCGAACGTCGCGGCGGCCAAGGTCAACTACCTTCTGTGGGAGTCAATCGAGCAGCATCAGTTCGTGACGGCCTTCTACGGGATGCTCGACGCGACGAACCGCACGCTCGCCTTCGTCAACGCGGGACACAACCCGCTGCTCGTGCTAAACGGCGACGGCAGCCACCGCTTCGTCGAACGCGGCGGCCTCCCCTTGGGTCTCTTCAGAGACACGCGCTACTACGAATACTATCTGCCGATTGACGCGAGCCAAATCCTAGTCCTCTACACGGACGGCGCGACCGAGGCGACAAGCCCCGAAGGCGAAGAGTACGGGCGCGACCGCCTCGTCAAAGCCGTCAGCGCGTGCCGCGAACGCCGCGCGCGCGAGATGATTGACTACATCTACAACGACGTGTTCGAGTGGACGGGCGGGCGCGGCGCGACCGACGACGTGACCTTTGTCATCATCAAGGCGCTGTGAGACTGCTTTGGGCGGAAACCCGACCGTCAGGGAGGGTGTCATGCGATGCCGTGGTGACACCCTCCCTGACGGTCGGGTTTCCGCCTCGAAACTGTGTGTCAGGCCGCATCGTATTTCAAAGTATCACGACGCGGAGGCCGAACATGCATTGCCCGAACTGCGGGACGAAGACTTCGACGGAACAGAAATTCTGCCGCGCCTGCGGCCTGAGCCTCGACGAGCTTGCGCGGATGCTCACCGAGCAGCTCCCCGAAGCGAGGGCGCGACTGCTTGAGCGTCAGCAAAAGGTCGAGCGTTGGCTCGGTCGCGTCTCCGGGGCCTTCGTCGCGATGTTTGTCTGCGCGATCATCGTCGCCGTCGTCTGGGGCGTCATCATCGCGAAGGGGCAAATCCTCGGCGGCCTCCTTTTCCTGGCTTTCATCATCGGGGCGGTGGCCTCGCTCTCGCTCGTCTACTACAACGAGTCGCTGAAAGAGAAACTGGGCCAGCCCCCCGCGCCTAATCCATCTCTGCCTGACCCAGCGCCGACCGGGAAACTCCTGCCCGAGCCTCGCTTCGAGCCTGTGCCGAGCGTGACGGAGAGGACGACCGATCTGTTGGCAGTAGAAGAAGGGCGGGGCGCGAAGAGCGGAAGGCAGTAGGCAGGAGCAAGGAGGCAGGAGCAGGCGGCAGTAGGCAGGTAAAAGCAAAGACGGTTAGCTTCATATTCGACAAAGAAGAAAGGCAGTCAAGATTCTCATCAATCTTGACTGCCTTCTTTTCCTGCCTCCTGCTCCTGCCTCCTGCCTCCCGTCTCTCAGTGCGTCGTCACGGACTCGTGCGCGTGGTCGCCGCCGGGCGCGAGCGGCGCGCGGTAGTCGCCGAAGCGAAACTCCGCTTCGGGGGCATTGAAGCTGTAAACGTCGAAGCCGTAGGCGTCGAAGTAGGCCACCAGATCGTCTGCCGAGCGCAAGAAAATCGCGGGCGTGAAACCAGCATCGGCGCGAATCTCCAGAAGGCGCTCGACAATCTCCAGAGGGGCGAAAACTCTCACGGGATCGCGGTACGTTGCCATAATGTTGCTCACGCCTCCTTGTCGAAAGTCTGCGGAACGAACTTTTCGTCGAGCTAACCGAAGCGCGTCCCGCGCCTTGCACTAACTCTGATGTACGCTGAAGCGGGCACGGTTGTTTGCACTCCGAGTGTCTTTTCAGTTACGACGTTTAAAGGAAGTTTCGCCGCACCCTACCCGATTCGAGCATGTCGCGGGAGCGAGGCTCGCCAAAAATCGCGCCGATACCTCTTGCCAACGGGCCTGCGTTTCTGTCATCTTAGTTATGTGGTTTGCGGCGAGCCGAGCCGCCCCCCCAAATGCTTTTGCCTCGCCCTTAAATCTCACGACCCGAAGCACAACCCGGAGCGATCTTTAATGAGCACACAGCAACCCTCTTTTACTGCCCAGCCGCCCGCGAGCGCCCAGCCGCAACTCAACTTCCTCAACGTCCTGCAACGAATGCTGTCGGTCTCCGACAAGGTGAGCGACCTCATCTTCTCCCCCGGTCGCGCGCCGCAGGTCGAGCTGATGGGAGAGTTGCAGCCCGTCCCCGTTCCCGGCCTCGAAAAACTTCTGCCCGCGCACACCGCCTCGCTCGCGAAGCTCATCATAGGCAATCATCTGACGGCGGGTGAGACGCTTGAGAAGACCGGCTCGGCAGACGTTTCTTTCAGCGCGCCGGGCTTAACACGTTTCCGCGTCAACATCTTCATGCAGCGCGGCACGCACGCCATCGTCATGCGCGTTATCCCGCCGCGACCGCCGCAGTGGAGCGACTTCAATCTGCCCGAAGTGCTCAAGGAGATCGCGCACTTAAAGAACGGCCTCGTGCTGGTCACAGGCCCCACCGGATCGGGCAAGTCAACGACGCTCGCAGCCGTCATTGACCTCATCAACGAGTCGAAGGCTTACCACATCGTCACCATCGAAGACCCCATCGAGTTCCTGCACGCGCACAAAAACTCGACCGTACACCAGCGCGAGCTTCACTCCGACACGCCGAGTTTCGCGCTCGCGCTCCGCGCCGCGCTCCGTCAAGCGCCGAAGGTCATTCTCGTCGGCGAAATGCGCGACCGCGAGACCATCGAAGTCGCGCTCGAAGCCGCCGAGACGGGCCACCTCGTCCTCTCGACCCTGCACACGATTGACGCGTCGAAAACCGTTGACCGCATCATCGGCGTCTTCCCCAAGAACGAGGAGCAGTCCATTCGCACGCGTCTCGCGCAATCGTTCCGCTTCATCGTCTCGCAGAGGCTGCTGCCGCGCGCAGACCGTCAGGGGCGCATGGCCGCAATCGAGATTCTCAAATCCACGGCGCGCACGCGCGAGTACATGGAGCACGGCGAGCGCGAAGGCCGCTCGCTGATTGACGCGATGGAACAGGGCGACATGGACGGCATGCAGACCTTCGACGGCGTCCTCGAAAAGCTCATCCGCGACGGCGCGGTCAAAAAGGAAGAGGGGCTGGCCTACGCAACGAACCCCGGCAACCTTCTCCTACGGCTCAGCGATCTGGGCGGCAGCGCCTCTGCGTCGGCCCTATCCCCGAACGGAAGCGGCGGCTCGATGCTCGACATGATCGAATAAGTTACGCGGCCCGCGTCCGAGACGGTTTGCATCCCGCAGGGACGGTTGAAAGTAGCCCGGCGATTTATCGCTGGGAGTAGGACGAAGAAAACAAACCAGAGTCCCGTAGGGACGACTGAACAGGATGCTCTGCACTTTCTTTCAGTCGTCCCTACGGGACTCCGTTTTGTTTATCTGTCTTCTTCCCAGCGATAAATCGCCGGGCTACTTTCAACCGCCCCTGACGGGGCTGATTGCCTAAGCCGCTTGCTGCTAAACTGTCGGAGCAACGAGCGTCGTAAGCAAATTGACGGCAACCGGCACGTTGTCGGTGAGGCATCAAAACGCCGTGGCTCATTCAGGGCACAAGTCGAACTCAAACGGGCTGCGGTCGCGCCTCGCGGCTCTGCTCGCTCTATCGCTGTCGCTCGTTTCGACGGCGGGCGTCGCGCGCATTGCGGCCTCGCAGTCGAGCGATGGCGGCGCAGGCGCGGGATACGTCAGCGTCGCGATGCCTGCGAGCGGCGAGGTGTCGGTCGAGAACCGCCGGGGCGGCGTTCGTGTAGAAGTCTGGGCGGAGGATTACGTCGCCGTCTCTGCCGCGATGCAAGCGCCGAAAGGCTCTGCGCGACGAAAACTCCCGGTCGCAATCGAGCGCGGCGAAAGTTCTCTGACGATCCGTGTGGAGCGCGCGACCGGCGCGCGACCGCCGCGCGTTGACCTCAAGCTGCGCGTCCCCGCATCGGCGCGTCTGAAGGTCTCAACGTCGGACGGCGAGCTTGAGATCGTCGGCGTGCCTGCCTCTCTCTCGGCGCAGACGCTTTCGGGCGACCTGCGACTCTCGGCCCTTCTACCGCTCGACGCGAGCGTGACGGCGCAATCTTTAAACGGGACGGTGGCGCTCGGCGAGGGCGTCGAAGCATCGGGCGCGGGCGCTCGCGTTGTGCGCGGGAAGTTTCAGGCCCGCTTGGGCGCGGGCACGCGCGCCGTCAATCTGTTTTCAGGCCGTGGGCGCATCACCGTGGCGGCGCTACGGGAAGCGACGGAAGCGAGCGCGAGCGCGAGGCCCTTCGCGCGAAAGCCGCGCGTGGATGATGAGCAGGATAGCGGCCCAATCGCGCCCGGCCCGGCGCGGACGCCGCAGCCCGCGCAGACGCCGCAGGAGGTTGACGAGGACGAGGTCGTGCGCGTCGAGTCCGACCTCGTGACGCTCAACTTCTCCGTCGTTGAACGTGCGAGCGGGCGAGGGCTTGCCGGTCACTCGCGCGAGCCGAACACGGCACGCCGGATGCGCTCGCGGATCGCGCCGCGCTCGCGCTCGGCGTCGTAGCACGCGCTCAGCGTCCGCGCGCGATGGCGCAGCCGCACTTCGACGACGGCCGCCAGCTCGTCGACGAGCGCGGGCCGCGCGCGCAGGAGCGGCTCGTACTGCGGGCGCCCGATCTCGAGCACGGTCGCGCCGTCGATCGCGCGCACGGTCGCGGCGCGCGGCTCGCCCGTCAGCAGGGACATCTCCCCGACGACCGAGCCGCGCCCCATCGTGTCGA
>Ga0190275_10001256_pt1 | contig 19103 bp, 15 predicted proteins | sample Popmic550T_FD_133745 | JGI IMG/M metagenome (GOLD analysis project Ga0190275, IMG submission 133745) | Populus adjacent soil microbial communities from riparian zone of Yellowstone River, Montana, USA - 550 T | ecosystem: Environmental > Terrestrial > Soil > Riparian zone > Trees stand | place...
GGAATCATGGGCATGTAAATGATGGAGCGATCGCCGGCCTTGAGGCCACGGGCTTTCAGGACATTTGCAAATTGACTGACAAGGACATGCAGTTCTTCGTACGTAATGGTTCGACGGTCGCCCGGCTCGCCTTCGAACAGAATGGCTGGTTTCTTTGCCCGCGACCCTTTCACGTGCCTGTCAAGGCAGTTATACGATACGTTCGTCGTCGCGCCGGTGAACCATTTCGCGAAGGGCGGATTCGACCAATCGAGAACGGAATCCCATTTCTGAAACCAATCTAATTCCTGCGCTGCAAGTTCACCCCAGAAGGCTTCGGGATCTTTCTGGGCGCGATCATAAAGGGCTCGATACCCTTCCATACCCTGTACGTGGGCGTTACGAACGAACTCCTGGCTCGGTGCATACGAGGCGCTTTGACTCATCGGGTGAATTGTAACGCGAGTCTCATGCGCGAGCGCGTATTCGACCTCCTAGAATCGCCGCGGGCAGCACAGTCAGTAAGTTCGCGTAGTGATACCAGGGAGGGGCACTGTAGTAATTGACATACGTTCCAACTGCGGTTGCTATCAGCAGAACCAAGCCGAACACCATCGCGTGCCGCCGCTTGGCAGAGGGAGTAAATCTGGCAACCAGATATCCGCCAAGGCACGATAACGCGATCGTGTACAGCAACATGACGCCGAGTATACGAGCATCATGGGACACTCCCTGATCGTCGAAGGACGCCGGAAATAACCGCATCAGCAGAAAATCGCCGCCCAAGGCAAGTATCGATGTAAGCGCGAATGTGGCAAGAATGATACCTAGGCTTTTCATTGGTTCTTATATGCCAGTATCAACTCGAGCACGGCGGCACGGGAGCAGCCTCGCCGGGCGGCTGCCCCGCGCGTCTAACCTACTTTCCTTAAGCAGTGAGGAGCGCAGATGGCTGCGTGATCTTAAGGATCTGCAATCTTCGGATCCCTTTGGGCACGGGCCATCTGATAATAGAACCGGTCCGATAGCCGAGCAAAGCCGTTCCAATTGGCGCCAGCACAGAAATACAGTCGGCGCCGCTGACGCGTTCTCCCGGGAAAACCAACCTATATTCTTTGATTTCGTTGGTATCAAGATCCTTCAGACGAACGTCGGAGTGCATTGTGACAACGTTCGATGGGGCCGCATCCGGCGACAGAACCTCCGCACGATCCAGTTCTCCTTCGAGACGCGCAATGTTGTTGCGCTCCTCTTGAGTCGCAGGTGTACGGCCCTCGAGAATATGCTGCAGCCTCTCGAGATCTGTCTTCGTGATGTAGATGCGATCTTTCATTTGTTTTAAACGAGCAATTCGAATACCAGATAAGGGGCGGGGAAATGGAAAGTCTTTGCATCTTAGTACTGCCTCTTTTGATCCACCCCCAATCCGATGCGTGGCCGTTTTCAGCCATTCGTGGCGAGAAAGCTCGTATTTTGACTGTCTACTGAAAATGGCCTGAACTTTGCATGGAGCCAAGCATGAATCTTCGTACGCGGTTGGCCCTGCTCGCGATCGGATCAGTATGCGCGGCCTTTATTGCGTCAGAGTGGCTAAGTTACCCGCGCGAAACCTGGATACGATGGATCGCTTCCTTCGGCATCTGGACCGGTGTTGCGCTAGTATTCGCTGGAGCCGTCGACAGGGCTGTCACGCTGCCGTTACAACGCCTGCAGCTATTCGCACTGCGGCTTGGGAAAGAACCAAATCCTCCGAAGCCACAATTTCGTGACACGGAGTGGTCTGAGCTTGCGGACGCAGTGGCATCTGTATCACACGGCAAGACCGATCGTCCCGATTCTTCCGCAGTTGCGATGCGCAATGTGCGTCTTGCAAGGGAGTATGTCGAAGGCATAACGCTGCTTCTCGATGTGTCCAGACAGCACAACACTCCGCTCCCGACAGCGGCCACCAAGAACCTTGTCCATATGTCGAGTCTTCTCAAGGAAGCCGAAACCGCGCTCTGCGGACGGCTCACCGAATGCCGTGCTTCTCCATCCGATAGATCAAGGCCTTTCGGCTGATGTCGAGATACCGTGCGGCTTGCGTCTGATTGCCGGAGAATTTTTCTAGGGCGCGAACGATCAGATCGCGTTCTATTCCTTCGAGACTGATACCACCGGGGTTCAACTCGAGGCTTACTGCATCGGGCGCGGTCGCTTGCTTTCGCAAAGCTTCGGGAAGGTCCGCAACGGTGATTTCGTTGCCTCGACTTAGAACCGTGATTCGCTCGATGATATTCTGCAGCTCCCGAATGTTGCCGGGCCATGAGTAGCGCTGGAAATAAGGTATGAGCGCGGGAGGTAGCACCAGATCCGGACGGCCAACTTTCTGGCGCGCCTTCAAAAAGAAATGCTGCACCAATTCCGGTATGTCCGCAGAGCGCTCCCGCAGCGGTGGCAGAGTCAACGGAATGACGGAGAGCCGGTAGTACAGATCTTCCCGGAAAGTACCGTCCTCAATCATCGCCTGCAAATTTCTGTGCGTTGCGGCAATGATTCGTACATCCACTTTTAGAGGCGCCGTCGTCCCGATCTTCTCGATCTCGCCTTCCTGAATCATGCGCAGCATCTTCACCTGAAGTTCCATCGACATCTCACCGATTTCATCCAGGAACAATGTTCCACCATCGGCAGCTTCGACTTTGCCCTGCTTGTGCGACAGCGCTCCGGTGAACGAGCCCCGCATATGGCCGAAGAGCTCTGATTCGAGAAGATCCCTAGGAATTGCGCCGCAATTGATCGTGATGAATGCTTTCGCTGCCCTACGGCTGTTGAAGTGAACGGCTCGAGCAAGCAACTCCTTTCCGGTGCCCGTCTCCCCGTGGATGAGAACGGTCGAGTCTGTCTGCGCCGCTCGGGATGCCATATCGAGCACGAACATCAACGGATCGGATCGACCGATGATTTGTTCGAATCCGTATTTCTGGTCGATATTGGAGCGCAGCACGCGGACTTCCTCGACCAGTTCCTGATGGTCCAAAGCGCGGTTGATCAAAATGACCAGCTCGTCGATGTCGATCGGCTTTGTAATGTAGTCGACGGCGCCATTCTTCATCGCTTCGACTGCGCCTTCAATGCTTCCGAACGCTGTGATCATAATGACCGCTGTTTCCGGATAGTCATTGCGAATGCGCCGCAGAAGATCCATGCCGGACATTCCCGGCATCTTCAAGTCGGTGATGACGACCTGGAAGGGCGCGGTGGCCAGCAGGTTCAGAGCTTCTGGTCCATCCGCAACAGTAGAAACGCTGAAACCAAGATCCTCCAGTTCTAGCTGCGTAACTCGTCGAAGGCTTTCCTCATCATCGACCAGAAGTATCTGCTTCGGTTTCATTGATCCCTTGCGCTCGCAATGGCAGCGCTATGTTGAATGTCATTCCGCGGTCCGGGTTGCGCCGAGCCGACAGCGTGCCTCCGAACTGGCGGACGATCTCATGTGCCACCGGCAGACCTAGGCCCGTACCATTCTCCTTCGTCGTGAAGAATGGATCGAACAGGCGATCGACGTTTTCCGGACTGACTCCGACTCCCTGATCCCTAACTTCGATTTCGATCTCGCCCTCGAGGCCGTGGTGAGCAGCGAGGATCACCTCAGCATCATCTGCGCTCGCTTGAATGGCGTTGATCGTGAGGTTCAGTAATACCTGCTGCAATTGCTCGGAATCGCATTCGGGGTGTGGAAGCGATGGCTCAACCATCTTGCGAAGTTCCACGCTTTCGCGGCCGAGGCCGTGCGTTGCGAGCGTGATGACGGTATCGAATACCGAGCCTACATCGACGGGCTGCAGACGCGGTGGACGAGGCTTGGCAAAATCCAGAAAATTCGTCAGCAGCCGGTTCAACCGCTGTGACTCTTTTTCGATAATATCCATACACTCAACTTGCTTGGCTCCGCTTGGGACATTCCGCCGGAGGATTCTAACGGCCCCCGCGATGCTGGCCAGCGGGTTGCGAATTTCATGCGCAAGACCTGCGGAAAGCTGGCCTAGAGAGAAGAGTCGTTCGGCTCTCTTCATCGCTTCGAAGCTGTTTCTTAATTCCGTGTGGGCAGAGGTGAGTTGATGAACTGCAGTCTTCCAGGCAAGGCTGCGACTCCGTTCCCGGCTGGCAAGCCAGCCGCCCACAAGTCCTGCGACGGGGTAGATGAGCGCTTCGACGTACGAAGTCCAGTTCTCGGTCCTCGATAGCCGCACATGCGCTTGCAGGCATATCAAAGCTCCACCTATACCCGCTAGAAGACCACCTCGCCTATCGAACCAGAAGGCAGCCAAAAACACGGGCGTTAACAGAAGCAGGCCGCAGAGATGTATCCATTCCGCCGCATCCCCTACGCCTACGCCAACGCTGCAAAGGACCGTAATCGCAGCGAAGGCGACGGCGACCACCAGGAATCGTGTCGTGGCTTGTGGCATCTCCTACACAGTCTGCCCGAAAACAGGCGCCCATGTCCGTAAGCGTCCAGATTCTCGTCAGCATAGCGCTTAAGCTCCCCCCTTTGTGACGAATTCTTTGGCCATCGCATTGCCTTTAGAAAGTCAGAGCATGTTTCGGAACATTCTTTATCCTTTCGACGGGACGGCGAAATGTATGTTGGCCATTACACAAATTATGGAATTGGCGAAACGGCTGGGCGCTCAGATAAGGGTTTTGTATGTCAACGAGCGTGCTCCATACGATAAGCTCCTCTTCGAGGAACTTTGGACACGGCTCACGGAAGGTCTTCGAGATTGTTACGGCGTTCCCGTTCCCGTCTTTGCGCTTGTGGAGGGGAACGCTAGCGAAGAAATCCTTCGTTACGCCAAGAGTAACGGCGTAGATCTGATCGCGATGCCTGCGACGGATTGGAACCCATTCCGCAGACTCTTTCACCGGTCCACTACCAGCTTTGTCGTTCGTAACGAGACTTGCCCTGTGTGGATAGTCGCTGAAGGCGACAGCGAACTCATGCGAACACCAAGAATAGTCTGCGCGGTGGGAGAGGGCCGAGGATCTCGAACAATCGTACAGAACGCTGAATCCCTCGCGCGGCGCCTGCAAGCGCAATTGACCCTCGCTTATGCCGTTCCGGAATTGAATGAAGGCGTTCTCGCTCGAATGAGCCAGCATCCTCCGTTTCTATCGACGGTGATGGCGCGTCGATACCTCCATGGGTTGGCGCTATCGATAGATTCGCAGGCGGACTGCAGAGCTGAGGTCGGAACAGAATCCGAAGTTTATCTACGAGTCGCAAAAGAGACACGGTCTAATCTGCTGATACTCGATCGATCTCTTCATGCGGGCGTATCCAATCTTTCGCGGGTACTTCGGAAAATGCGATGCGGGACGCTTTTCACTGACTTTACTCGAAAACCGCTAGAGAACATTTCTTACACGGACATCGAAAGTCCAAAGCAACTTACGTTTTCGAGTTAAGCGCTCGCAATCATCTTTCCGGGTTAAATGTCGACCCCTGTGGTATGCTACCTCAGCAATCGCGGGGAATAAACTGAAATCCTGGAATGGTGAGCATAAACTCAACGCGAGATTCTCGTTTGCTTCTTATCCGCGTGCGATCGGCGCGAGAAGCTGCAGGCGCCGATCCAGCGGGCGCTATAACTCTTGAAGCCGAAGCGATTCTCGACTACGAGTCTATTTTTCCGCCGACGCCATTCACCATCGATCTGAGGCAACTGCAGGCATCGGTAGCCAGCGCCGATAACCAATATGGTCAATTACTTGGAAGTCAGCTCGGCGCCTCCGGGTCCGTCCGGAGCGCACTTGCATCGATCGGCCAGCCGGAGGTGCTTCGGGTGCAGATCATGCTCGAGGGAGCCGGCGCTCACGGGTCCATTCGATGGGAGCGAATTGCACTGCCGCAACGTGCGGGCGATCCCCTGGCTATCCGGCGCGATACTCCATTTTCTCGATTCGCCGCTGTTGAATTACCGCAGGAAATTGCGCCGGAAGATTCTCGATTTCATCTCTTAGTCGCAATCGCCGGCCCTCTGGCCGATGAAGCAAGCCGGTTTGAAGTTTCACCGATTGACGCAGGGAGCGAATGCGTCGCAATCGTCGACGCATGCAGCGATCTACTTCAAAACGGCCAGATGGAAATTACTCTGCTTCCAGGAAAGTCTGGATTGCCTGCCGGAATCCGGGAGAAATTAGCGGACGCGCGCGTCAAGATCGTCGACGGTTTCACCAGCGCCGAGCGCGTCGCATCTCAGCTCGACGAGGTTGACGGTCTACACATCATCGCGCACGGACGGCAGGGCAAACGCTTCAACTTAATTCTGGAAGATGAGAATTTGGGAATGCTTGCCTATCCCGACGAGCAACTGATCAAGCAATGGCGGCCGGATCAATTGCGCCTCATATTCTTGCAATCGTGCCAGAGCGCAGCCGCGCGTTCGGCGAACGATCCCAGACCGGGGCTAAACAGTTTCATGCAGCAATTGGTTCGTGGTGGCGCGCGAGCAGTTGTAGCGATGCAGGACTTTATCCGTATGGAAGACGCGCGAGAGTTCAGCCGCGGCTTCTACACGTCTTTGATTCGCGAAGGTTTTGTGGATGAGGCGGCGAACAATGGACGTCGTCGCCTAGCTCAGTCCGTGGATGCGGCATGGTCCATTCCCGCCGTAACGACGCGCCTGAAAGGCGGAGCAATTTGGCGTGAGTCTCCGCTACGCGCTGCTCAAAAGAAGTTGCGCGATCGCGTTCACCTCGAACGCGCCATTCGTTCTTATCCACTCTTTCCGATTGACGTCGCCACAGTTTTATCGCGCGACCTGATGAAGCGGTCTACACTTCCTGGTCGCGATGAGATCGAAACTGTTTATCCGCCCGGCGAAGGCGTGCGAGTCGATGCGTTCCGAACATTAAAAGAATCTGTTGCTCAACCGCAAACCGGTCAAACGATTTGTATCGTAGGCGCGCATGGACGCGCAAAGACTACTTTGCTGGAGTCCCTCTATCTATCCGAAGTCGAGCGTCACTGGCGCGGCGAACAGCCTGCCATTCCCGTGATGCTGCGTCTTGCAGATTGTACACACGGAGGCTTCAATGCGGAACGAACATTTGCAAGCGGCATCGCGAAGTTCTTTGAATCCCGCTGCGGCGCGGTCCTCGATCCGATGTATCTTCTGAATTGTTTCGATCAGCAGCCATTCCTATTTCTATTGAGCGGTGACGAGGATGTCAGTGATGCGATGCAACAGAAGGCGCTCGATGCGCTGGCTTCGTTTCGTCAAGGTCGCCGCAAAAATGGCAGTGATACGCACAAATACGTGGTCACATTAGATCAATCGGCGATCAAGGTTGCCGATGTGCCCGAAGACTCTTTGTGCCTGATCATACAGCCAATGAGTGTCGAGCGGGTGACCACGTACCTGCGTGAGTTTCGCGCTACGCCCCAGGGTTCTGTTCCCGGGAAAGTTCTTCTTGAGCGGTTGGATGGCGTCTGGGATCTCGCTGAAGTCCCTTGGTTACTCAGCGAGATGATCGATCAGGCCGACCGAGGTGTGTTGGGTAATACTCGCGCCGAAATCCTGAAGCGTGTCGCTGATGAACGAATCACTCAGGTCACCGGACCGGTCGGGCTGCGAACCCGCGTAGAGGACGTTCTCTGCAAACTTGCCTGGGACATGTACTCGGGACGCACGACGAATCTCGCCGGCACCGATGTATTCGAACTTCTCATGCGGATGCGCGGCAATCGCGACTACTCGCTGGTTGACTTTCGATCGCAATTGATTCATCCGTGTCGTATTATGACTCCCGGCGACGAGGATGGATTACGCTTCGCTTACCCAGGCTTCCGATCTTATTTCTGCGCGTTATATATCTACCGCAAGCCCGCCGCTGAACGTGAGCGAATACTCGAAGAAATCACAGCCACGCTCGGTCGACGCGCCCGCGCGCAACTCTGGGAAGAAGTTCTATTAATCCTTGCGGGCCTGTGGGGTGAAACAAACACCCTATTGCGAATGATTTTGTCAGGCGTGGCGCTAAGCGACGGCGACCAAATCTATATTGCTGCGCGATGCTTGCAGGAAGCAAAGCAGGCATTTCCGAGCGGTTCCTTGGACGATCCGTTAGTTCGCTCGATCGTTGGCGCACTAATTTACCGCTCGCAGCCGCGGAGCCTGCGTTCGGTTTCCGCGCGCAGGAAGGCGATTCAGTTTCTCGGACCTCTCAAAGAACCGCGCGCTCTTCCACACTTAATCGCCCTGGCGCTGAAGAAGATGCGGCCGGACACGAAGGGAAAGTTGACGTACGATTTTTCGGGGGTCAGGCTATCTGCCATTAAAGCCCTGTTACATACGCCCGACACGGTGCTTGAATATGTCCGAACGGAACGCGAGTGGAAGGACAACGTCGCATTACACGACACTCTTGACGCGTGGCTCAAATTCGATCCGGAGAGACTATGCGCGCGCCTCAAGGACTCGGATGATATCGCGGTATCTTCGCTCGCTGCGTTTGCCCTCGCGCTTACCAAGCTCGACGTTGCCCACAAGGCGCTGGAAGGACAGTTCCTTCGAGCTGACGCGAGTTCTCGAGAGAACGGCGTCGATTTGCTTTGGGCATTGACGGATGCGCTTCTCGAAGTCGGTGATCCTGGACTGGCGGAATTAATCGCCAATAATCTCGCGCGGGAAGATCTAAGACATCAGCTTGCGTATCTTATGGGAAAGATCGGATCCACCCATCTCGAGTCCGCGAGCTGCCGCTTTCTGCGCGATAACCTCGAAAGCGGCGATGCTACCCTACGGGGCCGTTGTCTACAGGCTTTAGCCGAACTCCGGGATACGTCAGTGCTTGACCGCTGCCACAAGTGGATCGACGATCGTAATCCGACGCTTCGCTACTATGCGCTTCAGGCGGTACGGCATATCGGGACAGAAGAATCTTTGGGACTGCTGACACAATCACAGGGACGGGCGGAGAATGAAGCGGCGACGACGGGGACTCTGGCACTGGAACGGCTACGACTCGAAGTCTACGAAGACATCTACTGGCGATTGGCCGGCGGCCGTTCACGAGAAATAATGATTCCAATTCAACAAAGCCGCAGCTAATCGCCGCCGACTGAGGAGATATTAGGATGCCATTCCGACAGAGTCCTGAAACCCATGCCCCATATAGCCTCATCGCCTTCGACAAAGAAGGCATAGAACGTACCGACGATCCGGACGGCCTGAAAGGGCTGATGAGCGCTCGTGTGATTGAGGAAGCTAAGCAATCGGCGCCAACGGATATCTTCCTGTTCAGCCACGGCTGGAAAGGAGACATCATCGCGGCTGTCGATCAATACAACCGTTGGATCGACGCCCTCGCGAATCTTACTGCAGACGCAAGTCGGATGGGAAGTTCGTTCAAGCCAATGTGGATCGGTTTGCACTGGCCAAGTCAACCCTGGGGAGAGGAAGAGCTCGGCGGCGCGGCTTCGTTCTCTACCGTGGCCGCCGATGGTGTCGCTGCGCCTGCCAATCTGCTTGAAACCTATCTCGATCGTCTTGATCTTACTCAATCTCTACGTGCGCGCGAACTAATGGGTGTTATCTTTCGCGAGAATCGCGTGAATGCGGGCGCATTGATACTGCCGGAAAACGTGGAAGACGCCTATACCGAGCTTGCGGCAATGCTTCAATACAAATCCGGAGAAGTCGGATCTGATCCGAGTTCCGATAACTCAGAATACTCGGCGCAGGGCGCGTTCGATGCCATGAACTCCGCTGGAGTTGCATTTGGCTCCGGATTCTTAGGCGGATTGCTTGGACCTTTGCGGCAGCTCTCGTTCTGGATGATGAAGAAACGCGCCCGGACCGTCGGCGAGGGCGGTATGTACCGGTTCGTAGCGCAATTGCAGCAAACTGCGCCGAACGCTCGTGTCCACATCATGGGCCATAGTTTCGGATGTATCGTAGCCTCCTCGATTGGCGGTGGCCCTGGCGGAAAGGGTCCCCTCCCACGACCCATTGACTCGTTGGTTCTTGTACAAGGCGCCGTATCGCATTGGGCTCATGCCGATTCCATTCCGTCCACCGGCGGTCGGGGATACTTCAATGCCATGCTGCGCCGCAATGCTGTCAGGGGGCCAATCATCACGACGAGGTCGGTTCACGATACCGCAGTTGGAGTCGCTTACCCTGCAGCCGTAAGCCTGGCGCTTCAAGATCCGAGCTTTGCCGTCGATCCGGCCCTGGTGAAATGGGGAGCCATCGGCGCTTTTGGAATCCAAGGCTACTCGTGTATCGATCGACCTATGCTTGGCGAAACTGGCGACTATCAGTTTGAGCCAGGCAAGATCTATAATCTCGAAGCAAGCCACTTCATCAAGAAGATGGATGGCATGAGTGGAGCGCATTCCGACATCGACGGTCCGCAGGTAGCGCACGCGATCTGGCAGGCGGCTTTAGCCTCCATTCCTGTTACATCGACCACGCCTACTGCGTTCGAAACCGTGACGACCGCGCCTGCCGTGCTCGCCACGGTCAATCCGCTGTCTGAAGAAGACATGCCTCTTCCTTTTGGTGTGCAGGCTGAAACCGGTCGGTATCTGCCGCCGATTAAGGAGTCCGATCTAGACCACATTGCAGGACCATCCCGGCTTGCACAGATCCGCGCCGAGAACGCGGGCGCATCGCATCTATCCGCCATAGCCGAGGTGCAACCGGACGATTTGTCTTTGACGGGATGGGGAGTCATTTTCTCGAATTCCACACCGGCCGATCAGAAGAAGGCAATCAAGGATGCGCTAAAGCCGCTGCTCGATCTCCGAAAGGCTCAGTCCGGTGATTTGTTCAAGATCTTCGATGATCAAACTGGCTATCGTGCAGGCCTCGGAGCCGAGCAGTGGCTTACCTCAAGGGGTTCGAGTCTTCAAGTGGTGGATCCGTCACAGGGTGTTCCGTACTACCTGCTGCTCGTGGGACCTCCAGCCGATATCCCTTTCGAGTTTCAATATGACCTCGACACGTATTTTGCCGTAGGCCGCATTTCTTTTGACAATGCCGAAGAATATGCGCGATACGCAAACAACATCGTCGAATTCGAGAAGAATGCCGTTCAACAAAAAAGCATCGCCGTTTTCGCCGCGCGCAATGACGGGGATCGCGCTACGGCGTTACTTCATGATCAGATTGCGCTGCCGCTGACGCAGGGCGCCGGAGCGATGAAGCCGTTAGGGAAAGCGCAAGGCTATTCGATGGCGCCTTGTCTCGCCGATGCGGCGACGAAGGATGGGTTGTTGAATCTGTTAGGCGCCAAGCCTGCAATCCTATTCACCGGTTCACACGGTGTCGCGTTCTCGCCCGCGGATCCGCAACAGAAGGTCAAGCAGGGGGCGATTCTCACGCAAGATTGGGGTGGGCCAGGGAGTCCGATCAGTCCCGATACATACCTTACTGCGAATGATTTGCCGGCCGATCTCAATTTGAATGGAACGATTCACTTCTTCTTCGCATGCTACAGCGCGGGCTGTCCGAAGAACGACACATTCTCATATGGCGCGAACAATCAGCCTGTGCAGATCTCCCAGGATACGGTTGTGGCTCGCTTGCCTCAAAAGCTGCTGTTGCAAGGAGCGCAGGCTGTGATTGGTCATATCGATCGCGCATGGGCATATTCGTTCCAAAGCAGTAGCGGTCAAGCAATGGCCCAGTCTTTTCGGGACCCTTTAGTCCGGCTGGTGCAGGGTCGGCGGGTCGCCGACGCCTTGGATGTGTTCGATCAGCGTTGGACGGTGCTATCAGCGGGCCTGCTAACTCTGATGCAGAATCGCGACGCGATGCCTAGTTCGGTCCCGGCAGCCGTACTCGCCAACCGATGGGTGGCCCGTGACGACGCGCGCAATTACATTGTCCTTGGTGACCCTGCGGCGAAACTGAAAGTCGCCTAAGCGCTAGTAGCTATGCTCGCCTAGCTCAACACGCCCCCGGAAAGTCCAGTACACCGCAGCCGTATAGGCAAGCACAAATGGAAGACCAATGATGACGATAATCAGCATGCGCCATAGCGTTCCAGCGCTCGACGCCGCGTTGTAGATAGTCAGCGCATTCGCAGGATCATTACTCGCCATCACCAGATTGGGAAACAAGGCAATCCCAAACAATCCAACCAGGCAAAGAATCGTCACCGTGGACGATGCGAACGCCTCGATTGGCCTGTTGCGATGCACGGATCGAGGGATGTTCGCTATCGCGAGCACATTCAACAAAACAACCGCCGCCGCCCAGGGATAGTACCGAAAGTTCACCGTTGCTCTAGGGATCGCTACCAGCGTGTACATCGTACCGATGATGTATAGCACCAGGAAGATGCCCCAGCAGTGCCACATCCACCCGCGGACTCGATCCCGCGCTTCTCCTTGCGGTAGTTTGAGAAAAAGATAGATGGCTCCATGCATCGCGAACATGGCTACGGTCACGGCGCCTGCCATTAACGCATACGGGTTCAGCAGATCGATGAAGTCACCGATGAATATGCCTTGCCGGTTAAGCGGCATGCCCATCATGCCATTTCCGACTGCGACACCGAACAGGAAGCTCGCCAGAAAACTCGAGAAGAAGAAGCCGAAGTCCCAGGCCCGCCTCCATCCTGTGGATTTCATCTTGCTGCGAAACTCGATCGACACAGCGCGAAAGATCAAAGCAAAGAGCAACAGCATGAAAGCGAGATAAAAACCAGAGAATACCGTTGCATAGGCGTCGGGAAAGGCCGCGAACAAAGCTCCACCAAATACGACAAGCCATACTTCGTTCCCGTCCCAAATCGGTCCGATGGAGTTTAGGAACAACCGCCGATCGTGATCGGTCTTTGCCAGCGGATGCAAGATGCCGACTCCGAAGTCGAACCCATCGAGAACAGCGTATCCTCCCAACAAAACGCCGAGCAGAATAAACCAGATTACGTGCAGGTCCATGAATCAGGCGCCTCCGTTACCGAACGGGTCCTTCGCTTCCGACATCGAATCTTCATGCAATGTCCGTGCTGCTGAGGCCGATAGCCACCCTTTGCGCTTATCTCCCAAAATCTTAACTGGCTGCGGGCCTTTTTGAATCTTGTCGTTCAGCACGTACAGCCATACCCAGAACAGCAAAAGATAGATGAAGCTGAACATGATGATCGATGCCAACACATGACTTCCCTTGATGGATTCTGATACGGCGTTGCGTGTGAGCAGCCCCTCGCTGAGCTGGTATTGGATCATCCCGGCCGCATCGAACGCTATGTTCCCGGACACATCGCGAACAACATTGGGATGGACGATCCATGGCTGACGTCCTACTTCAGCGGTCACCCACCCAACCTCATTGGCAACGAACGGTCCGATTACCGAAACGACAAAAATACGGAGCAGCCATCGTTTATCGAACAGCGTCCCTCGCCATCGGAGAAAACACGCGAGCAGAGTCAGGGCAATGAAGTACATCCCTAAGCCAACCATGATGTGGAAACTATAGAAGGTGATGCCGACCGGAGGCCAGAATTCGCGTGGAACCTTATCGAGTCCGATGACGACTGCGTTCGGGTCGTTGTGGGCAAGCATCGACAGCATCCCCGGAAGGGCCAGATGCATCGTCATCTTGCGCTCTGCAGGGTGGGGGATACCCATCACCGTTAGATCTCCGCGCCCGGTGGTGAAGTGTCCTTCCATCGCGGCAAGCTTCGCAGGCTGATACTTCGCGACCATTTGCGCATTGCTATGACCGGAAATCAGCGCAGCCAAACTGGCAATCGTCGCGAAGATCAGCGCCCCTGAGAACGAGCGCCGCGCGAAGTCCTCATGCCTGCCCTTCAGCAGGTACCAGGCAGAGATACTCATAATGAAAAACGAACCCAGGACAAATGCGCCTATCAACGTATGCGTCAACCGTTCAATCGTGGACGGATTGAAGACGACGGCCCAGAAATCGGCAGTCTCAGCGCGTGTCACCGGCGTGCCGTTGCGGACCATCGTAACGATCTTGTGGCCGGCCGGAGTCTGCTGCCAGCTATTGGCGACAATGATCCACACTGCGGAAAACATGGAGCCAATCGCGACCAGACACGTGGCAAAGAAATGGAATCGCGGTGTGACTTTCTCCCACCCGAAGACAAGAATTGCCAGGAAGCCCGATTCAAGGAAGAAGGCGAATATTCCCTCTGCCGCCAGCGCGGATCCGAACACGTCTCCGACAAATCGCGAGTACGGAGCCCAGTTCGTACCGAATTGAAACTCCATTACGATGCCGGTCGCGACACCCATCGCAAAGCTCACCGCGAACAACGTTGTCCAAAATTTCGCGGCCATCTCGTAAATCGGCTCACGAGTTCGCAGGTACATTCCTTCCAGGTACATCAGCACCACACCCATGCCGATCGTGAGCGGCGGAAACAGGTAGTGGAACATGATCGTGAGCGCAAATTGTATTCGTGATAGAAAGACGACGTCGAGATCCATTCCTGCGTCCTTAAAGGGGGCGGACCGCTCCCAGACTAACATCCTCTGCGCTCAGCCTGAAACATCGACGGCGTGTTCTGATTTCTTCGATCGCCGACGTGGTATGCTGTCCTGCGAAAAGTGTTCAGCCGGCATCATAGGAAAGCGCGGCTATTGTTCGGGCTGTCAGATATCATTCTGACCGCGCTCGCTTTTGAAGCTGCCTACCAAACTCGACTCTGGCTCCCGATCGAGAGGAATTTTTATCTCACAGTCCCTCTCAAGGCGCTACTGCTCGGGACCGCTGTCGTTAGCTGGCTTCTGCTCGGTTATTGGCTGGAGTTATACGATCGCCTTGACTCGGCGCATCCGGCTGTCGTTATCCGCGATACGTTCCGTCAGTGCGTGGCCGGCACGGTTGTCCTGATCCTGATGGAGTTCCTGCTTCGACTCGACCTGAGCCGCAGTTTTCTCCTGCTGTTTGCCTTTTATAGCTGGTTTCTTCTCTGCCTGTTTCGATGGCGTGCAGGTAGCTTGGTCGGTGTGATTCGACGAGAGTTCGGAGCCGCCCATTATGTGATGGTGGTGGGGCTCGGTGATAGCGCGAGGAGAATTGCGCGGCTGCTGGAGCAATCCGAACCATACGGCGTGCGGCTCGCAGGCTTTTTCTCCGACGATGCAACTTCTGTGATTGAGGCAGTTCAACTGGATAAGAAGTATCTCGTTCATCCGATCTCCCAGCTTTCGAGTGTGCTGCAGCGCCAAGTGATCGATGAGATCATTTTTGCCGTTGATACCCGTCGTTTGGCTGAACTCGAAGACGTATTTCTGCTTTGCGATGAAGAAGGCGTTCGGACTCATGTTGCCGTCGATTTCTTCCCGCACGTCAACAGCGGCGTTCAACTCGACCGCCTTGGTCCGGCTCCGCTTCTTACGTTCGCGGCCGCGCCGGACGACGAAGTGCGCCTGATGTTGAAGCGTCTCATCGATATCCTCTTGACTGCCTCGGCGCTGATCATCCTGTCGCCGTTCATGGCTGTCATTGCGCTACTAATCCGGATTACATCGCCCGGTCCGATTATTTTCCGGCAAGTTCGCTGCGGATTGAACGGGCGGCGATTTGTTTGTTTCAAGTTTCGATCAATGTGCGTCGGCGCCGAGCATATGAGGGCGCAACTCGAGCATCTCAATCAGAAAGAGACGGCCTTCAAAATCAAAGACGATCCTCGATTGACGCCGGTCGGTCGCTACATGCGGAAGTTTAGCGTCGACGAATGGCCGCAACTCTGGAACGTGCTTCGGGGCGAGATGTCACTGGTCGGTCCCCGACCGGCTGTGCCGGAGGAAGTTGAGAAATACAAACGATGGCAGCGCCGCCGCCTGCGGATGCGTCCGGGTTTGACCTGTCTTTGGGCGATTAACGGACGGGACGCGCTCGATTTCGACACGTGGATGCGCCTGGATATGCAATACATTGACCGCTGGTCCCTGGCGCTCGATTGGCATATTATTCTGCGAACAATCCCGCAGGTATTGCTGGGCAAAGGAGCCCACTAGATTGGAACTAATCCCTAGTCATGATGACGTCGTCGAACTCCTGCGTGAGGCCGGAGCCCTGCGGAGCGGCCACTTTTCCTACCCCAATGGATTGCATTCGGAAGAGTACCTTCAGGTTGCGCTGGCAATGCGCTACTACCAGCACGCCAAGATTCTCAGCGTCGGATTGAGCCGGAAATTGCGGGCAAATTCGGAACTGCACGCGATGATTCCGGAATTATCGATCGTCGCCCCTGCGACTGGGGGTTTACCTGTTGCGTATGGCGTGTGCGAGGCACTGCGCGCGCGTCAGGTGTATTGGGCAGAACGGGAAGTTGTCGGCCAACCGATGCGCTTCCGGCAGTACATGGAACAGCATAAAGGCGAAAAGGTTCTTCTCGTCGACGATATTCTCCGAACCGGAGCTAAGCTGACTGAACTGAAAAATTTAGCGGAATCCGCGGGCGCCGAGGTCGTAGGCCTCGCCGTCATGATTTACCAACCGAATCCAATGACTCCCAAATTCGATCCTTTGCCGTTCTACTACCTGGCCCGTCTTGACGGCGACTACTATAAGGATGAAGCGTCTTGTGAGTTGTGTAAACAGGGCGTCCCCGTCGAGAAGGTTTGGGTGTAAGGGGCGTTTTCAATCCAAGTGAGGTTGCGCGCCGAAGTTGATTCCAGCGCGGATGAGGCGGCGGAGGTCTCTGCCTTTTTGCCGGCCGAAGCCATCGATAATATTGAATACTGCCAGCCATCGGACGATTCCACGCGCCGCGTCCCGAAACCGGCTTTCAACGGCATCATTCGTGCGGAAGTCGATAAACCCAGGCTCCGTATGCTCCGCGAACATCCGGATCAACGGCCCGTTCCTCATGCAACGATGTGCGCCTTTTCAACGAATGCCTTGTGGCGTGCCAAGAAGTGCCGCGGGTTAGCCCTTTGCCGTGATCTTTGCGGCGAACGACTGCGCAACGATCTTTCCGTTTCGTATAACGAACGTATCGGTCGCGGCTTCATAAACGTTGTCTGCGGTCTCGGCGCTCCAGAGAACATACGCGTAGTCACCGTCGACGCACTGTTGATGCATGGCGAATGATGCCCCAGGCTTCGCGAATTCCGAAAAGAGCGCCTGAAAAACGGGCTTCATCGCGTCGGGGCCTTTCAGCGCCCCGGCAGGCACAAACAATACAGCATCTGATGAGTAATCGGACAGAATGCTTTCAAGGTTGCCTTCACCGAAGCATTTTAGGTGATGATTAAGAACATCGCTCGTAGACGCCATGGCCAAACCCCCGGATCACGGTTGTTCATGGCATCAACGATGACATATGTCGGTGATCGCTAGGATCATAGCACTTCCTAGATGCTAGTGTTCAGGCTTAAAGCTTCCTGCCGCGTTATAGGAGTCACTGGTTTCATTTAATCTGTCTTCCAGCAACACCGTGCATGTAGGAAAGTTTTTACTTTAGTGCGGCGGTTACGTGTACACTTGTAGCCCGGATGAGCGAGGAGGAGATTACATGAGCAGTGTAGTGCTTATAACAGGGGCGAGCACAGGCTTCGGGAGGGATGCGGCTGAAACACTGGCGCGGCGTGGCCATCGCGTGTTTGCAACCATGCGGGGCGTGAACGGACATAATTCCGAACATCGAGAATCACTCCAGCGGCTTGCGAGTAGCGAGAACCTGCCGCTGCACGTTCTGGAACTGGATGTCACCGACGAAGCGTCTGTGCAGAATGCCGTCCTGAGTGCGTTGCAGCAGGCGGGCCGACTGGACGTTGTGATCAATAATGCAGGCTTTGCGGGCCTGGGTGTGACCGAAGCATATACGCCGCAGCAGTTCCAGCAAATCTTCGATGTCAATCTTTATGGGGTCGTTCGCGTGAATCGTGCCGTTCTTCCCTCGATGCGGCGCCAGCGAAGTGGATTGCTGATTCATGTCAGCTCGGCGGCGGGAAGGGTTGTTGTTCCCGGCTTCGGCGCATACTGCGCAAGCAAGTTCGCGTTAGAAGCGCTCGCGGACGCCTATAGGTTCGAGTTGCAGCCATTCGGCATTGAGTCGGTTTTGGTGGAACCGGGGATCTATCGCACACCCATATTTGACCACCTGATGCCGCCGACCGACGCAGAACGTTTGCTCGACTACGGCAGACGAGGAGAATTTGTGGAACGTGTTCGGGGAGTTTTCCAGAGCGCAATTACCGCCGCCGATGCGCCGGGACCTGAAGAAGTTACTCAAGCTTTCGTTCGACTTGTTGAGATGACACCTGCCCAGCGCCCATTCCGGACTGTGGTAAGCGCTCCTCTAGTGGAACTGCTCCAATCCTATAACGATACTGCTGAACAATTGCGTCCCGCGATCGCGAAGATGTTCAACGTTCCTGAACTGGCTGGCCCCCAGCGTATAGCGGCTGCGGCCGAATAGTCCGACATCACCGTTGAAAGAATTTCATGGGCGGCTTCGGGAGGGCTTCACCACTTGAACGACAGCTTTGTTTGGCGCCGTTTATATTGCTCACTCGGCGTTGCTCCTGCTAAACCGCGCGCCGCATCTTCCCTCAACCGCACTCTTCCGAACGGCTGCCCGTTCTCCAACTACCGCTTACCAGATAGAGGACCATCATGAGCCAGGACAAAGCAGCCGCCCAGCCCAAGCAGCCCGCATCCGAAAAACGGAAGGTTATGGTTGAACTCCGCGCGAACCCTGCGCTAATTGCGGCTTCCGGCCGCGGCGCCGGTAGCGCCAGCTATGTGCGGAAGGAGCCGCTCGACGTCACTGCGCTCTTACCTGAGATGGACATCGACATCGACCCAGCATATCCTCCGACCCGCGTCCCAGCAGCCATCGATAACAGAAAACCCGATTATGACCCCGCTTCCGACCAGCCATCGGACGATCCTTCCCTCCGCGCTCCGAAACCGACTTTCAACTACATCATTCGTGCGGAAGTCGATGAAAGTCAGCTCCGTAAACTCCACGAACATCCGGACGTGGTTGGGGTGTTTTCCGACCCTGAAATCCATCCCTTTATCACCTGCGGCCACAGCTTCGCAGTAGGCACTCATCTCGACGTGGAAAGGCTTCTCTGCGTCCCCAAGATGAAGTCTCACGGCCTGGATGGCTCCGACGTTTTCCTCGCA
>Ga0190275_10001257_pt1 | contig 19101 bp, 19 predicted proteins | sample Popmic550T_FD_133745 | JGI IMG/M metagenome (GOLD analysis project Ga0190275, IMG submission 133745) | Populus adjacent soil microbial communities from riparian zone of Yellowstone River, Montana, USA - 550 T | ecosystem: Environmental > Terrestrial > Soil > Riparian zone > Trees stand | place...
TCAGCCCGATCACCACGCCGGGTATGCCATTGGCAACGATGTTCATCAGGCCGGCGGGCGCCTGCGTACGCAGGTTGGTGGTGAGCTCCGACGCTGAGTACTCCAGCCCGAGGAGCAGCAACAGCAGGACGACCCCTATCTCAGCGCCGGTGCCGATGAACTCCTCGCTGGCATCCAGCGGGAAAAGCCCGCCGTAGCCGAAGGCCAGCCCGGCCAAGAGGTAGAGCGGGATGGGGGACAGCCCGATTCGACCGGCCAACCTGCCGAGCAATCCCAGCCCGAGCACGATCGCACCGAGCTCGATGAGCAGGTAAGCCGATTCCACGCCCAGCTCCCATCTGTTCGGGTACGCAATCGCCGCACCGCCGCTTCTGATGGCGAACGGCATCGATCAGGACTCGAGCAAAACCTATCCAGCGACGGCGACGTTGTTCCGATGGCCAGGCATCTGGGCGATCGCCGCCCATCTGCAACTGGCACCAAGGGCGGTCGTCGTCGGCGCTGTTAGACCAGGCCGGCAACTACTCCGAGACAATCTCTTTGAGCTGCTCGATTCCCTCGGGAGTGCCGACCACGACCAGCAAGTCCCCACCATGCAAGGTGGTCTCCGGGCTCGGGGACGGGACAACCTCCTTGTCGCGCATCAATGCAACAACCGACGAACCGGTCCGCGACCTGGCCCTGGTCGCACCGAGGGTGAGTCCGTCGTAGCGGGACCCGTGGGCGATCCTCAGCTTGCCGGTCGCCAGGCTGCTGATCTGTTCGCTCAGCGTGGCGAGCTTCTCCACGATCCGTCCCGAGCCCAGGAACTGGGCCAGCGCATCGGCCTCTGTTGCGGACATCTTCAGCACCGCACTGCAGGAGTCGGGGTCGTCCTTGCTGAACAGAACCAGATCGCGCTCGCCGTTGCGATGGCTCACCACACCGACCCGACGGCCGCTCTCGGTCAGCAGGTCATGACGCATGCCGATACCCGGCAACTTCGTCTCGGTGACCTCGACGTCGTCGTCGAACATGTCCGACTCCTCTCGCGTCAGTTCGGTATTGCTGCCGGACCGCCGCACCTGCTTCGAAACGCTGAAACGCAAACCCTTGAAGGCCTGCCCTACCGGTTGATGTAACAACCAACCGCACCAGAGTAGTCCGTGCTGTGGTGACCGAATGCAGCATTGAAATCTTTGGCCGGCCGGCGCTGACTGCTACCTGGCATGACGCTCCATGGGAACGCTCTCACTCATCTGGTGGCGGGCTTGCCGGGCGAATACCGTCATCCGGTTGCCGCCCGTTACCAGCAGCGGCGATGGGACGAAATCTGCCGTATTTGTTGGCGTCTCGTGGATGTTATCTCTAGCGTCAGAAGGAGCAACAGCTTCATCAGATGGCCTAACCGACGAACCAGGTCATCGTGAGCGGGCGCCCGGAAATTTCCATTTCGTTGACGCCACAAGGGGAATACATGCCTGCCGCCGAACTGAATGCTGCCCCGGAACTGCGGATCTGTGACCTGACGGCACGCCGGGGGGTGCGGCAGAGCCCGCATCACCCAGCCGGCCGGCGAGCTGCCGCCGCGCTGACCGCCGCCATCCTTGTCGTCTCCGCAGCATTGATGGTGGTGCTCAACGTCCCGGCGGCGACGGCTTCCTCGTCGGCGGGGGTCGTGACGCCGGTCGGCGCCGGTAGTTACACCACCGATCCGGTTGGTCTGCTGCCATCGGGTTGTGGCGACCTCTCGACCAATCCCCGGCAATTCCTGACCCAGAACGCGCAGGCCGGCGCGATCCCGACGAACGACTGGTGGTCGTCACTTGTTTTCAAGAAGCTGAACTGCCAGTACAGCGAGGCTCTGCAGGCCCACCCGGCCGCGTACCTGCCCAACGCCGGCGGGATCGGATTTTCCTACACCACAGCGCCGCAATTGGCCGTGCCCGGACCGGGCCTGCAGGAGTACCACTACCCCTACACCCAGGATCTCACCGCTGGGGTGACCGGGCTGTCGGCGCCGGTGGTCAAGGTGGATGGCTGGTCCGACTGGACCGTCACTCCGTCCTGGAACGATGGCGCCCGCTCGATGACGGCGACCATCGGTCACGGCCTACCCATGACGTACTTCAAGGTTGCCGGCGGCGGTGCCCAGCTGACGCTCAACGCAATCCCACGGGTCTGGCAGAACAGCGGCCCGACTATTGGCTTCAGCGTCAATGGCCACGACTACGCGGCCTACGCGCCCAGCGGCGGTACCTGGAATGTGGCCGGTTCCGCGGTGACTTCAACATTGGCCGGAAAGGATTACTACACCGTTGCCGTGCTGCCAACCACCGCGGCTAGCTCGGATAGCGAACGGACGGCGCTGTCCGCGCAGTTCGGCGCCTATGCCCATGCCACGGTGACGGGATCAAAGGTGAGCTACCGCTACGACCCGGCAACCAGCAATGTCACCACCACGTATGGCTTTATCACCAAGCCGGCGGAGGGGACCGAAACCAGAACCGTCGCGGCCCTGTATCAGCACCAGTGGAAGTCGCTGACCGGTGCATCACCGATTGCGCAGCAATATGTCTCGCCGCGAGGGGCGATGAAAGTGCTGGTCGGGGTGAACCAGTTCAGTACCTCGATGACCTTCCGCGGTGTGCTTCCCGAGGTGCCGGCCGTTGGCGACAGCACCGGGGCGGATCGGGCAACCTTGAACAGCTACCTGCAACAGGTGGCCGGTGACCCGCTGGCCGAGCAGACCTCCGACACGTACTGGACAGGTAAGGCGCTGGGCCGGGCAGCCCGTATTGCGGAGATCGCTGACCAGGTGGGGGAGAGTTCGGTTCGGGACTCGGCGTTGGCCTCGATCAAATCGACCTTGACCGACTGGTTCACCGCCGCACCGGGGAAATCGGCGAAGCTCTTTTACTACGACAAGAAGTGGGGAACGCTGATCGGCTATCCGGCGTCCTACGGCTCCGATCAGGAACTGAACGACCACCACTTCCACTATGGCTACTTCGTCACCGCGGCCGCGACGCTCGCCAGGTTCGATCCAGCGTGGGCGGCCACCCAAAGATACGGCGGCATGGTCGACCTGCTGATCAGGGACGCCAACAACTACGACCGGACGGACACACGCTTCCCGTATCTACGCGATTTCGACATCTACGCCGGACATGATTGGGCTTCCGGGCATGCCGCCTTTGCCGCCGGGAACAATCAGGAGTCGTCGTCGGAGGGGATGAATTTCGACAATGCGCTGATTCAGTGGGGCCAGGTCACCGGCAACACTGCCGTCCGCGATGCCGGCATTTTCCTCTACACCACCCAGGCCGCGGCGATCCAGCAGTACTGGTTCGATGTCGATGGCAGCACCTTTCCGGCCGGCTGGCAACACACCGCAGTCGGCATGGTCTGGGGCGACGGCGGTTCCTATGCCACCTGGTTCAGCCCGGATCCGGAGAAGATTCAGGGCATCAACATGCTGCCGATCACCGGCGGCCACCTCTACTTCGGCTACCGCCCCGACTACGTCAAGAAGAACTACCAGGAGATCGCGACCAGCAGCGGGGGATCGCCCAGGGTGTGGCAGGACATCATCGGCGAGTTCCACGCCACCGGTGACCCGACCACAGCGTTGGCGAATTACCGAGCGAACAATTCGTTCACGCCGGAGGAGGGCGAGTCGAAGGCGCATACCTTCCATTGGATCCGCAATCTGGCCGCCCTCGGACTCGTCGATGTTTCATTGACGGCCGACAACCCGCTGGCGATCGCCTTCGTGAAAGGCGGCGCCCGGACATATGTTGCGGCCAATGTGACCGCCAAGCCAGTTGTCGTCACGTTCTCCAACGGCACCAAGTTGTCGGTACCGGCCGGGAAAACGGTGACCAGCGGCGCGTTGACCTGGTCGGGTGGCGGTGGATCGGGCGGTAGTGGATCGGGCAGTGCTGGACCCAGCAGCAGCGCGCAGCCGCCAGGCTCGTCCGGGTTACCGCCGGCGTCCTCGGGAGTTCCGTCATGGTCGAGTCCGTCATCGACGAGTGGCCCGTCGTCGAGCGCGCCCGTGTCGAGCGGTCCGTCGTCAAGTGCACCGCCCACCGGCCGACAGGTGTTCGTGGCCAAGGGCTTCCTCGGTGCATCCGGGGAGCTGAAGGTGACCGACACACCGACACTCAAAGTGCAACTTCATTCCGCGGACGGGGCCACCAGGGATGGTGTGCCGTACCAGCCGTCAACATTCACTGCCGCTGGACTGACGGCCTCCTACGCCAGCGGTTCTACAGCGTTCTCCCTGGCCGTCGATTCCGGAACCTCTATCGGCCACGCCGTTCAGGTTCGCGTTTCCTACGACCTGACGGCCAATGGCAGCTGGGATCGGGTGGAAACCTACAACTACTTTGCAACTGATCCTGTCGTCGGCTCGGAAAACTACACTCAATCCCGCGGAATTCTGTCGTCGACCGGGCAGTTGGGCAACCTGGTGAGTGGCAAGGTCCAGGTAGAAGTATGGAGCGTGCTGCCCGGGGTCAGCGGAGGGCCACCGTCGGTGCTGGGCGGGTCGTCGGTCACGTTGCCGTTCTGACCTGCGGCCAGGTCATTGCCATCAGACGAAGTGCAGGTCCCAACTGACGGGTGGAGCCCGCGGATTGCGGCTCCGGTCCGGCTGCACCCGAAAGGCTGATCGGCAGCCCCTCTTGTACCAGCGCCATTTGGTCTCCAGGTGGCGAACTGGACCTTTCGATGCCAAACTCCACCTGTCGCACCTCCAGATGGGCCTGTGTACAACAGGTCTCGGTGGCGGCTGCGCTGGGACGGTCGACTGACCCGAAAGCGCACCACGATGATTTCGACCAGTCCGTGCATCCAGACAACCGTGATGAGGTCACAGCAAATGACTCGTAATCGATGGATCGCAAATCTCGCAGTGGTCGGACTCACTGTGTCGCTGACATTCGCCGCTTCCCTGCTCCAGCCCGTCGCACCCTCCGATGCGACGTCGGCGAGTTCTGGCCGATGGAACGCCAATCTTGATGCCGCGACGTCGGCGATACCCACGCCCGCCCAGCCGTCGGTGATCGATCAGAACGCGAACCTGCTGCGAGTAAGGCAAAGCAATGCCAAAGTCACAGCTTCGGCGGCCGCGACCGCGAATTGCGACGGATGTCAAGGGCAGGCGACCACGCTGCAGGTTGTCTATTTCGACGGCAGAGGACCCAAGAATGCCGACAACGTTGCGACGGCCTGGTCCGAGTGCACGGGTTGTTCGTCCAAAGCGGTCTCGGTGCAGGTCGTGGTTGCCAAACAGATCGACCAGCTTGTGGTCAACAATCGGTCCCTGGCGCTCAATGTGGGCTGCGACGGATGTACGACCGGAGCGACGGCTATGCAGTTTGTTCTCGTGGGCGGTTCCCGCCGTGATCTATCGGCGGCAGCCAAGAAGACCGTCGGGGAGTTGCAGGCGACACTTGCCGACCAGCTCGCCGCCGCACCGAGCGACCCAAATCAACTTGCCACGGCACGGGCGCAGTCCGACACGACATCGGTCGCCGACCAATTGCAGGAAGTTCTGGTCGCCGACACCGGATCGACCGCTGTTCAGCGAAATATCGACATTCAGATCGCGCCTTAGCGACCCCGCGCTATGACGGTACGCAAACCCCAGTTGCCGCCGGCCGGCTCTCGCACGACAACGTCATCGAATTCCATCGAATGGCGGTCGATTTCGATCGAATGGCGGTACGCCGAGTTGAGCCAATAGTTTGACCCAACCATTCTCGGATTCGGCATTCGGGTCAGCGCGCGCTGGACACCAAATCACTGGCATCCCGGGTGCGCTGCCTCAGCAAGTCGGTGAATTCCCGCGAGGGTCGAACCCCCAGCTCATCATCGAGGTGATCGGCAAAACGTTCGTATTGAGCAACAGCTTGGCTGTAATTGCCCATGGCCAGGTGCGCGCGCACGACGGTGCGTTGGGCACTCTCCCGCAGCGGTTCGCCGACCGCGGCCGCCAAGGCGGCCTGCAACGCGTTGTGCGGGCGTTGCGCCAGCAGATGGTGGCCGGCAAGCAGCTCCAGCCCATGGAGCTGGGCTAGGCGGAGGTGTTCCCGCTCCGGTTCGACCCATTCGTCGTTCCACATCGGCAGAAGTTCGCCGGCTGTCAGCAACGGCAGAATTTCGGCGTCCGGCAAGGCCGAATGCTGTAGTACCCGCACTCCGGCAACAAGTTTGACGACGTCAACCTGCGTCTGAGCCGGCAGTGACAAGACATCGCGACGTCGCTCCAGCGCCCTCGGATGCAGCTGGCTCAGCCGCCACAACAGCTCGCGCAGGCTGCCCGAAGCCTGCCGCTGTGGGGAATCGGGCCATAGCTGAGCCGCAACGGCCTCGCGGCGTTGGGGGCCACGAAGTGCCAGTAGAGCGATGAGTCTCTGCATGGCGAACGACGCCGTGACCTCCTCGCCACAATCCTGCAGGCGCCAGCCGCCGAGCAATCGCACTGTCAATTTGGACGGATCGAACAGTAGTTGTTGTTCGATTTGGATCATGGATCCCCCATTCCTTGGCTGCGATCTGCTATGACCGCAAGCCGGATACATCTGGCTGGACAGCATCAGGTAGCGGGATCGCCACCGCCTGCTCTCCTACTGCAAGAACCGACGTGAAGACTGAGTCGTCCGAGTGTCCCATTGATGCACGAATGGACAAATTTTTCTGGACTTCTGACATCTGTCTAACAATGCGTGGCTGGAATGGGCCAGGAGCCTGTCCAACCGCCCACTCGGTGAGGTGCGGACACAGGGAGTCATGGGTCGCCGACGAGTTTCGTCGGTGCGGATCCGGCGTCTTGGCGGAGGGACGACTGTGATCAGAGTCCGTGGTGGCGCCTTCAGGGTGGCGCCGATCGTGCGGGCTCCATCCCGAGCTCGTGCGAGGATGCCCGGTCGTCGAGCACTGGCCGCACTTGTCGCCTCTTTCATCATCACCGCGGCAGTCCCAGGTGACCGCATCGGGAGAGAAGATTCCGGACGGTCTGGAACTGTTTGGGCGGCTGCCGATCAGGTGAGTGCGCAAAGGATGTCCAGCTGGTCAGCCGTCTCCTGGACGAGCACCCCTCAGAACCGGCCGATTGATGGACTGGGACCGCTCGCACCGAACGATTGCTTGCTGCTGACGGCGCTAGCGGTGATCTCGGCTTTTGTTAGTTCAGTTGTTGAAATTCCAGGGCAAGTTCAGCGACGGATTCTTTCTGATGCGTTTCTAACGCCCACCCGGTGAACTGGTGGAACACACCGGAACCGCGGGGGCGGAACCGGTGGATGTCCGGGGGGTCTCAAGAATCGTCCGGTCCTGCGAAGTGCGGCTTCCACGCCGCCATTCGTAGAGTCTTGCACTCAAGGCGGGGGGAGGTGAATGACATGTCGAAGGATTTCACTTTGTCGGAGCTCGAAGCGGTCGAGGTTGAACTGCTGCCCGCCCGCGAGGCGCTCGGTGCCTTCAACTTTGCCGGCGTACTTGCTTCCAACAGCTCGCTCGCTGCCAACGTGCTGACCGCTTACTCAGCGGCCGCATCCAGCGCCAATCAGCTCATCGTCATCAACCAGTAGCAGTCGCCAGCCGCGACTGGTCGACCATTCACAACAAGTGTTTTGAGGGAGGTGAATTCTGATGGAGATCACATTCGCAGAACTGGAGGCAGAGGGTGTGGAAATGTTGCCGGCGCGCGAAGCGCTCGGGTTCTTCAACACCGCGTTCGTCGAGGCCTACAACTCTTCCACCGCGCTGAACGTGCTGACCTTCGGTTCGGTTGCCGCATCGCAGGCCAACCAGTACATCGAGGTCAACCAGTAGTAAACAGGTGCCGAGGCCCCGAACCAGCCGCCGACTGTGGCTCAGGTTCGGGGCACCGGACAGGGCAATTCCCCGGTCCGAGCTCAAGTGCTGGCGGCCGCATGACAAGAAGTGCCGGTCCCGCACGAAGACAAAACCAAATGACTTGTGAAGCCTGACTGCAGTGCACCGACCTGTTGCCGGCCTGCAGCTTCGCCTGAGTGTTATGGCGCAAGCGCGGCGCAACTGTCGGTTCCTGGCAGTACAGAAAAGAACTCCGGTCCGGTGGGGGTCGTCGACCGCCACCGGACTGGCCGTCAAAGTCTTTGCTCCGATGCTGAATTCCCTGGGGGGGAAATAGTGAACGCGATCACCGTGTCGACCGGCTCACCCGAGCTCGAAGTTGCCCCGGAGTCGCTTGCCAGGCCCGTCCTGCGGTGTGCAGCTGATCTGCAATTGTTGGGCAAGTACGAGGGATCGGGTTTTAGGGAGGATCACTTCCTGGCGATTCGGGGCGACGGGCAGGTCGTGCATCTGTCCCCGTTGCTGTACTGGGTGCTGTCCGAGCTTCAGCCGGGTCGTACTCCGCGCGAGGTGGCGGACATTGTCAGCGTGCGTCTGGGCCGACAGTTGACAGCCGAAGGTGTTGAATTTCTGGTCGCCAAGAAGTTGATCCCCAGCGGGCTCGTACTGGATCCGGAACCTCACCCTGCCGCTGCTGGCGAGCTGCAGGCCAAGCCGGCCGCCGAACCCGCTGGCACCCGCGCCAATCCGTTGCTCGCCCTTCGACTGCATCGAGTTTTGTTGTCGGAAAGGGTTACCAGACGGGCAGCGGACCTGCTGAAGGTGATGTTCGCGCCCGTCGTCATTGTGCTGATGCTGATCGGCCTGGTTGCTTCGGATGTCGCATTATTGACAACCGGCGCCGGCACGGAGAGCCTGACGGCGATACTGCGCGAGCCAATACTCATGCTGGTCCTGCTTGGCTTCCTGCTGGCCGGAACCCTCTTCCATGAACTTGGCCACGCGGCGGGTTGTCGATATGGCGGCGGTAATCCGGGCGTGATCGGTGTCGGTGTCTATGTCATAATTCCGGCCTTTTACACCAATGTGACGGATGCCTATCGATTAAATCGCGCCGGTCGAATACGCACAGATCTCGGCGGCGTCTACTTCAACGGTATTGCTGCACTGGCCTTCGGAATCGGATATCTGACAACGGGTTGGACGCCGCTGCTGTTGGCTGCGTTCCTCATGCACCTCGAGGCATTACAGCAGCTCCTACCGTTGATCCGTTCTGACGGATACTTCATCCTTGCCGATGTCGTCGGTATACCTGATCTTTTCGGTCGTATTCGCCCAGTGTTGGCCAGCCTGCTGCCCTGGCGACCCACGGGTCCACGGGTCAGAGAATTACGGCCGCGCGTTCGCGTGGTGATCAGCGCCTGGGTGCTGGTGGTGGTTCCGGTGCTCGGAGCTGCCCTGGTCTTCCTGGTGGTCCAGACCCCGACCATGGTCGCAACAGCGATCACCTCGGTGCAGGCCCAATGGGCCGAGATAGTCACCGGGGTGCAATCCGGATCCTGGGCCGTTGTGGCACTCGCCGGAGTCTCGATCGTACTGGTGACGCTCCCACTGGCCGGGCTCGCGCTGTTCTTCACGCAACTGGTCTTACGGCTGTGCCGCATCCTGGCGCAAGTTGCCATCAAGCTGCACGTGGTCCGGCCCAAAGCGCAAAGGGTCATCGGTCGGCACCGCTCGGATGCTCAGCGGCGTCTGCCAGGGCGACATGCCGCCGTTGATCAGCCCCAGCAACCTGCTCGCCGCTAACGGCATGACGCTGCCTGAATGGCCCTCCCCGGTCGGCCGGCAGAAATCTCTGCAAAATTGCCGGCCGGGAACTGGAAATATTCTGATGCATTTCTAACGCTCGACGAGTCTAATTAAAGAATACCGGATGAGCGAACGCGGGATCATCACCACTCAGTGAATACCTGACCTGGGACATGCCCGGATTGCAATGGTGGGCATTTTCTCATCACAAACTTTTCGATCAATGGGGGGGAGGAGGTGAAACAAATGGCTAAGGAAATCACGCTGTCGGAGCTGGAGGCTCTGGAGGTGGAGCTGCTGCCGTCTCGGGAGGCACTCGGTGCGTTCAACTGGGCCGGTGTGTTGGCGTCCAACTCGTCAACGGCGCTGAACGTCCTGACGGTCGGCTCGGTTGCGTACTCGCAGGCGAACCAGGGCATCGTCATCTACCAGTGAGGTAGTCGTCCCGGGTCCCCCTGTGGGGCCACTACAGCAACCCAATCATGGGAGGTGAATTTCAATGGAGATCACTCTTGCCGAACTCGACACCGAGGGCGTGGAGCTGCTGCCGGCCCGCGAGGCTCTCGGCTTGTTCAACACCGCTTTCGTCGGCGCTTCCAACTCGTCAACTGCACTCAACGCGCTGACCGTTCTGTCGCTGGCCGCCTCGCAGGCAAACCAGGGCATCGTCATCAGCCAGTAATTCCAGAAACAAGCGACGCACGTCGCCGACGCCCGGACCGATCCACCCACCGCGGCGGATTCGGTCCGGGCTTTTGGCGCGGGTCGGCCGTCGTAGGTGGCGGGTGAATGTCTGAGACGCCGGCCCAGCAAAGGGAAGGAGGTGCCCCATGACGACATCCGTCATTACGCTCGCCGAACTCGACGATCAGAACATCGAATTGCTGCCAGCTCGCGACACGCTGGCCCTGATCAACGTCACCAATGTCATCGGTGTGAATGTTGCTCTGGCGATCAATGCTGCTTCGATCAATGCCAGTGCCAGTGCTACAGCGTCCCAATTCCTGGGATCGTGGCAGTAAGCGAGCCCGACAGTACGCCCGGTGGGGTCCGATCGGGCCCCACCGGCGTCCGGATCGTCGATGACCCCGCCAACGTCAAGAAGCCGGCGGCCGTCTTGGCAGCAAAGCCCTCCCAGCGACCCTCTCGGCAATACTGGATTGGTCGAGGGATGGCCGCGCACACATTGGAGACATCAGGCGGTCAAGATCACCGGTCCGCCCTCGGTGATGGCGATGGTGTGTTCGACATGGGCGGCACGGCTGCCGTCGGCGGTTCGGATACCCCAGCCGTCACTGCAATGCCGGTAGTCGTCCCGGCCGCCGGCTTGCAGCATCGGTTCCAGAGCAAGGACCAATCCAGGAATCAGTCTGAGGCCGCGGTGCGGGCGACCCTCATTACTCACGTGTGGGTCCTGGTGCATGGAGCTGCCGATCCCGTGCCCGCCATGGTCGGCCAGCAACCCGTAGCCGGCGGACCTGATCACCGACCCGATCGCCGCCGAGACATCGCCGAGCCGCCCGCCCGGTAGGGCGGCGGCGATACCCGCCGCCAGGGCGGATTCGGTTGTTTCGATCAGCCGCTGATCAGCCGTGCTCGGCGGCCCCACAGTGAAACTGATCGCAGCGTCCGCGCACCAGCCGTCCACCAGTAGAGCCAGGTCGGCGGACACCAGATCCCCACGGCGCAAACGACTTCGATCGGGGATGGCGTGCACGATGACGTCGTTGACGCTCATACACAGCACGCTCGGGTACGGGCTAGGGGCCCAATTCGGGTGGTAGCCGATGTAGGCCGACACCCCGCCGCCGTCCGCGATGGCCTGCTTCGCCAGCTCGTCGAGATCAATTAGCCGAACTCCCGGTGCGGCCGCACCGCGAACGGCATGCAGAATGCGGCGGACGAGCGCGCCGGCCACCCCGATGGCCTCGATCTGACTGGATGACTTGTATTCGATCACGACTGTCCTCGGCGCTAGCATGATAAGTATCCCGGCATTACTATCACACTACTTGCCGTACCATCGTCGACATGGTGCGTGTACCGCTCAGCCCCGAACAGCGTGATGTCGGCAGACGGCTGGGCGAACAATTCCGTCTCGCCCGCGGGGCCGAATCGATGGTTGCGGTAGCGGCCAGGTGCGGGCTCGCCGCCGACACCATCCGGAAGATCGAGACCGGTCGGGTGCCGACGCCGGCCTTTGCAACGGTGGCAATCCTTGCCCAGGCGGTCGGGTTGTCGCTGGACACACTTGCTGTCGAGCTGGGGTTGGGCGTTGACCAGGATGTCGGCGCACGCTCCGCCTGATCTGTGGACTGGTGTACGTAATACAGGCCCTCACATGCTTGACAAACAAACGTTGCACGGCGAGAGTCGAGGATCGACCTCGACGATCGGACGGTGGCCGGCATGGACATGAAAGAGATCAATCGGAAAACGATCGAGCAGTTCCGAGCGGGCGGCGAGATCGACGGCATGCACCGGGAACGCCTGCTGCTGCTGACGACGGTCGGGCGAAAGACCGGTGCGCCGCACACTGCGCCGATGATGTTTGTCCCCGACGGCGACCGGGTGCTGGTGATCGCCTCGAACATGGGCGCTCTGAAAGAGCCGGATTGGTGCGGCAATTTATCCGCAAATAACCGGGTAACGGTGGAAATCGGGTCGGAAACCTACGCCGCGCAAGCCGATCTGTTGACTGGTGACGACTATGCCCGCAGCTGGGCGATGATCAAGAAGCGGTACCCGTTTTTCGCTGACCATGAAAAGACTGCGGAGCGCCGAATTCCGGTGGTGGCCCTGACTGCGACGGTGACACCCGCACTGGCGTAACTCATCCGCTGGCGTGACGACCTGCCGTGCCGGATCATTGGTTGATGGCCTTCGACGTCGAAAAATTGCTGCGGCTCTGGACCAACCCGTTACCCGACGGTCCGGCCGCCGAGGATGCGTTCCGGACGTTGTACACCGACCCGGTAGTGGTCAACGGGGGGTCGCTGACGGCGGCGGACATGGTGGCTAGAGCAAGGGCGCTGCAGCAGGTTTTTGAAGCCCCGGAGCGGGAGGTTCTCGATGTCGCCGAGGGGGGCAACAAGGTGGCCGTCGCGTTCAGGCTGACCGGTACGCAGATCGGCCCGTTCGGAACGTCCGCCGGCGTGCTCCAGCCGACTGGTCAGAAGCTATCCATTCGGGTGATCGACATCCTGACGATCACGGATGGGCGGATCAGCGAGATCGTCATGGTGGCCGATGAACTCGCCGCCTTGGTAGCGATCGATGCTGCCCGCCTGGCGCCGGCGTCCGGCTGAGTTCCGCGCGCCCTGGGCCGACACCGAATGGTGTGCAGACGTACCCATTCACCTGGCATCCTGAGTTCCGCACTCGATCCCGTTGAAAGGTCAATGATGTCCGCCAATAAGCGCATTCTTCTCGTTCTGACCAGCCACGACGATCTCGGTGGCCGCCGGAAGACCGGCTTCTACGTCGGTGAGGCTGCGCATCCCTGGCGGGAGTTCATCGACGCAGGCTTCACCGTTGACGTCGCATCGATCGCCGGCGGAACACCACCTCAGGACGGTTTCGACGAGGCTGACACCGTTCAACGTGAATTCTTGACCGATGACCGAATCGCTGCGCAGTTGGCCAGCAGCCCGAAACTGGGCGATGTCTCTGCCGGAGATTACGACGCTGTGCTCCTGGTCGGGGGGCACGGCACGATGTGGGACTTCCCGGGCAGCGAGGCGTTGGCCGCTCTCGGCCGGGACATCTATGAATCAGGCGGCGTGCTGGCCGCGGTCTGCCACGGACCGTCGGGGCTGGTGAACACCAAGCTCACCGACGGCACCCCGTTGGTCGCCGGCAAGACGGTTGCTGGATTCACCAACGAGGAAGAGGCCGCAGTCAAGCTGACCGACGCCGTGCCCTTCCTGCTGGCGGACAAGCTCACCGAACAAGGCGCGCACCATGTCGCGGCGGCCCCCTTCACCGAGCACGTCGAGGTGGACGGACGGTTGGTAACCGGGCAGAACCCGCAGTCTGCCCGCGCCGTCGGTGCAGAAGTCGTCAAGCTACTGAACGGCTGAGCTCGGTGTGTTGGGCAGCAGGGGTTCGGGTTGCCGAATACCACCGAGAGTCCAACGGAAGCGGCGGCCGAACCCAGGGGTGAATCGTCCTACCTACCACCGTTCCCGGTCGCTGATCGGCCCGCTGCCGTTCAGCCGCCGGAAATGAGCTGTTCCACCGCTCGGCGCACCTCGGCGAGGTGCGCCGACATCGCGGCCTCGGCCTGATCGATCGATTGCGCGTCGAGCGCGGTCACGATCGCCGAGTGCTCGCGGTTGGCCGCTTCCCGGCGGTGGGCCACGAGATTGAGCGTTTCCGACTGGCGGGCCAATGCGGTGGCCATCGTCGAGTGCAGGTCGACGAAAACCATGTTCCCGCTGGCTCTGGCGATCGCCGCGTGGAAGGCGGCGTCGAAACGGACCCAATCCTGCGGGTCGCTCGCCGATTCCATCTGTTCGACCAGCCGGCGCAACTCGCCTCGCTCGGGTTCGGTACTGCGGATTGCGGCGAGCCCGGCCGCCGGGATCTCGACGTGCGGGCGGGCCTCCAGCAGGTCACGGCTCGAATAGTCCCCGACTGTCAACGCGGTCGGCACCTTGTCAGCGATCACGTACGTGCCACTGCCGGTGCGGGTCCGGGTCAGACCCAAGGTCTCGCACGACCGCAGCGCCTCCCGCACGACAGCGCGGCTGACCCCGTAGCGCGCTCCGAGAGCGGCCTCGGACGGCAGGCGCTGACCCACCGGTAGTTCGCCGCGCTCGATAGCCGCCCGTAGATCGCCGAGAACCGCCTCGGCCGCTGACACCCGGGTGAATTGTGGCTGTGAGGTTGTCCAGCTGTCAGACGGGTTCATGGTCCGCATCGTAGCGACAAGAAGATCGTGGGCCGAGACGCGAGGTGAGGAGTGTCACTGATGGTTGACGAAATTCGGACATATTCCTACAGTTCATGAATCTGTCCGACAGCCTGACAGCAGGACAGCCCTCGACCAGAAAGGCCTCCGTGTCCATCAACCCAGGTAATCCAATCAGCGCTCCCATCACCGCGCCACCGATCAAGACTCGTTCCGAGCACGACCTCTTGGGGTTCCTCGAGGTCCCGGCGGACGCCTACTACGGGGTGCACACCGCTCGGGCGGTTGAGAACTTCCCCATCTCCGGTATCAAGCTCGCGATCTACCCGGCCTTCATCGGCGCGCTCGCCGCCGTGAAGCAGGCGGCGGCGACCGCGAACCGGGACATCGGCGCACTCGAGGAGGCCAAGGCGAACGCGATCATCGCCGCCGCGCAGGAGATCCGGCAGGGCGCGCTGCACGAGGAGTTCGTCGTCGACATGATCCAGGGTGGCGCTGGCACATCCACGAACATGAATGCGAATGAGGTGATTGCCAACCGGGCCCTGGAACATCTGGGTCACGCCCGCGGCGAATACCAGCATCTGCATCCGCTGCAGGACGTGAACCTGGGCCAGAGCACCAACGATGTTTACCCGACCGCCATCAACATTGCGCTCGACGCCTACGTGGTCAGGCTCGATGCCGCGCTGGGCGTGCTGCACGCGGCCTACCTGCGCAAGGCTGCTGAATTCGCCGATGTGCTCAAGATGGGCCGCACCCAGTTGCAGGACGCGGTTCCGATGACCCTGGGCCAGGAATTCGGCGCCTTCGCCTGCACCCTGGAGGAGGACCGGCAGCGGCTGCGGGAGGCCAGGGCGCTGCTCCATGAGGTCAACCTCGGTGGCACCGCGATCGGCACCGAGCTCAACGCCCATCCGGAATACCGGCGGCACGTCGTCGCCGAGCTGCGCCGGCTCACCGGCATCGAAACCCTCGTCTCAGCAACCGATCTGGTCGAGGCCACGTCCGACGTCGGGCACTTCGTCCAGCTGTCCGGCGTGCTCAAGCGGGTTGCGGTGAAGCTGTCCAAGACCTGTAACGACCTGCGACTGCTGTCCTCCGGGCCGCGGGCCGGGTTCGGCGAGATCAACCTGCCCGCGCGGCAGGCAGGCTCGTCGATCATGCCGGGCAAGGTCAACCCGGTCATCCCGGAGGTGGTCAATCAAGTGGCCTTCGAGGTGATCGGCAATGACGTCACCGTCACCTTCGCTGCAGAGAGCGGCCAGCTGCAACTGAACGCGTTCGAGCCGATCATCGCGCACTCCCTGTTCGCCAGCCTCGATCACCTGGCGGCGGCGGCCACCGTGCTGGCCGACAAGTGCGTCGACGGCATCACTGCCAACCGTGACCTGCTCCGCGCGCGGGTGGCCAATTCAATCGGCCTGGTCACCGCACTGAGTCCGGAAATCGGCTATGAGAACGCCACGGATGTGGCGCAGGAGGCCCTGGTCAGCGGCCGCGGTGTGGTCGAGATCGTTGCCCAACGCGGGCTGCTCAGCCCAGAACGAATCGACGCAATCCTGACCGCTATCGCCGTACCCGCCGGTGCCCGGGCATGACCAGCGTCGACACCCGCTGCAGTCAAACCGGTCTCGAGCATGCGTCGGCGGGGGCTGCGGAGTCGGATGTCGAACTCGCCCGGGTTTACCGATCCGGTCTGCATGAGGGCAGCCACTACGGCGCCATGGTGATCACCGATCGGGACGGTTCCGTGCTGTGGCAACGGGGCAACATCCAGCGGCCGGTGTTCTACCGTTCCTGCGCCAAACCGTTTCAAGGGGTGGCCATGCTGGACAGGGGGTTACCACTATCCGGTCCGCAACTGGCGCTTGCGGTGGCCAGTCACTCCGGCGAAGTCGCCCACGTTGCCGGGATCCTGTCAATGCTGGCCGACGCCGGCATGACCGAGGACGACCTGGGCTGCCCTGCCGATCTGCCGGCCGACCGGGCCGCCCGCGAGGAGGTGATCCGAGCCGGCGGCCCGCCGCGCCGGGTGTACATGAACTGCTCAGGCAAGCATTCCGCCATGCTGCAGACCTGCCGAATCAATGGGTGGTCCACTGCGGACTATCTCGATCCGAATCACGCACTGCAGCAGGCGGTTCGCGCCGCCGTCGAGACGGCAACCGGCTGCACCGTCCATCCCGCCGTGGGCATTGATGGCTGTGGGGCCCCGGTTTTCGCCACCGGCCTGGCCGGTCTGGCCCGTGGCTTCGGATCGCTGGTCACCGCAGAGCCTGGCACGCCGGCCCGCGCGGTCGCCGACGCGATGCGTCGTCATCCTTACCTCGTCGGCGGCACGACGTCCGGGGACACCCTGTTGATGACCGGGATCGATGGGTTGTTGGTGAAACTTGGCGCCGACGGTGTGCAGGCGTTCGCGTTGCCAGACGGTCGAGCGGCCGCCTTCAAGATCTCGGACGGAGCCGACCGCGCCCGGCTGCCCATCGTCCTCGCCACGCTGAACTTCCTCGGGATCTCTACCGAAGCGATCGCCTCCTCAGCCGCCGCGGTCGCTGCTCGCACGGTCCTCGGTGGCGGTCGACCGGTCGGCTCGGTCGTGGCTGCGCCGGACTTGTTCCACTAGCCCGGGCTCGCCGATCTCCGCTGGGCCCGTCCGCGTCCCATGGCTCACGCTCTGAAACGTCCTGTCGCCCAATACCATTTCCCTACACATAGAGGTGTACGTTGACCGTCCCCGCACGCCAATCACAGCATGCCGATCCCGTCAAGCCAGCCCATCACACCTACCACCACCCCTCGCCGGAAGAGACGGAGGGGCATCTCACCGAGCTGTTCAGCGAGGAAGAACAGGGCTATCACAAGGGTCTCAAGGCTCGCCAGATCCAGATGATCGCGATCGGCGGGGCCATCGGCACCGGCCTGTTCCTGGGGGCGGGCGGCCGGCTTGCCCAGGCCGGTCCCGCTCTGGTGCTCATTTACGCGCTGTGCGGCTTCTTCGCTTTCCTGGTGTTGCGGGCCATGGGTGAGTTGGTTCTGCACCGGCCCTCCTCCGGCTCGTTCGTTTCCTACGCGCGTGAGTTCTATGGCGAGAAGGCCGCTTTCACTGCGGGCTGGTTGTACTGGCTCAACTGGGCTATGACCGCGATCGTGGATGTCACGGCGGTGGCCCTGTACATGAAATTCTTCGGCAAATACTCGCCATTCATCGATTCGGTGCCGCAATGGGTTTGGGCGCTCATCGCTCTCGCGGTGGTGCTGTCGCTCAACCTGGTGTCGGTCAAGGTCTTTGGTGAGATGGAGTTCTGGTTCGCGCTGATCAAGGTGGTGGCGCTGGTCGCGTTCCTGGTGGTGGGCATCTACTTCGTCATCTTCGGCACTCCCGTCGACGGCCAGCAGGTCGGGTTGAGCGTGATCAACGACAACGGTGGCTGGTTGCCCAACGGGCTGCTACCGGCGATCGTCATCATTCAGGGAGTGGTGTTCGCGTACGCCTCGATCGAGCTGATCGGAACGACCGCCGGCGAGACCGAGAACCCGCAGAAGGTGATGCCCAAGGCAATCAACACGGTGATCATCCGGATCGGGATCTTCTATGTCGGCTCGGTTCTGCTGCTGGTCCTGCTGCTGCCATACACCGCCTACGAGGCTGGTGTGTCGCCGTTCGTGACGTTCTTCTCATCGATCGGGGTCGACGGCGTCGGGGTGATCATGAATCTGGTCGTGCTGACGGCCGCGTTGTCCTCACTCAATGCCGGGCTCTATTCCACCGGCCGAATCCTGCATTCAATGGCCTCGAACGGTTCCGCACCGAAGTTTGCGGGCCGGATGAACAAGGCCGGCGTGCCTTACGGCGGCATCGCCATGACTGCTGCGGTCACGCTGCTCGGCGTGGTGCTGAACGCGTTCGTTCCGGAAGAGGCATTCGAAATTGTGCTCAACGTTGCGGCGCTGGGCATCATCGCGGCGTGGGGGACGATCGTCCTGTGCCAGATTCGGCTCAAGCAGTGGGCGGATCGAGGGCTGTTGCAGCGACCGTCTTTCCGAATGATCGGCGCACCCTTCACGTCCTACCTGACGCTGGCGTTCCTGGTCGGTGTGCTGGTACTGATCGGGTTCGACTATCCCGTCGGCACGTACACCATCGGTTCACTGGTGATCATCGTTCCGATGCTGGTGCTCGGCTGGTTCCTGGCCAGGGGCCGCATCACGGCGATCGCCGACCAGCGTGCCGGCGTGACGGGTCAGTACCCGGTGGTGGCCAATCCCACCCCCATCCCGCCACCCCCGGCGGGTTCGACAGATACCTACTTGGAATGACGCGCGCACTCGCCGATGTGTTCTGCCGACGCATCTACGCAATGGCAGCGCCGCGGCCCGACGTCGGTCCCTGAGCTCACGGTGCTCACATAGCGGGAGCCCGAATGTAGACAAGCTGGATGGGGGCTGGACGCCGCCATCCAGCTTGCCCTCACCATGACCCACCGGTGAGTAGGGTGCCGCAGTGGATGTGAACTGGTGGGTCATCGTGGTGCCCAGCGTCATCA
>Ga0190275_10001258_pt1 | contig 19081 bp, 19 predicted proteins | sample Popmic550T_FD_133745 | JGI IMG/M metagenome (GOLD analysis project Ga0190275, IMG submission 133745) | Populus adjacent soil microbial communities from riparian zone of Yellowstone River, Montana, USA - 550 T | ecosystem: Environmental > Terrestrial > Soil > Riparian zone > Trees stand | place...
CGACGTTGCGCCCACGATTGGCGGTGGTCGGAGCGATGGGCGCCTTTGCCGGGTACGTCATGTCGCTGGCAGCCCGCGCACTTGTGGAAGCCGCAGGTTCGGAGGAGAACGAGGCCACAGAGGGGGGGTGGGGTCTGCTCGTGGTGAGTCTTGGATTTGCCGGGCTGACAGTTCTCGCACTCCGCTGGCAGCCACCAGCCAGACCGATCGGCCGCGGGTTGCCCATGCGTGCGGCAAGCCGCCGTGCGCTCAAGAACGGTTAGGGTGATTTCCACCGCCGAGCGGGCGGAAGCATCGCAGCGAGGCGGGAAGAATTCATGAGCGAACGGATCCGGGTAGTCGTCGCGAAGCCGGGGCTGGACGGTCACGATCGCGGGGCGAAGATCGTGGCTCGTGCCTTGCGCGATGCGGGTATGGAGGTCATCTATACCGGTCTGCACCAGACACCTGAGCAGATCGTCGAAACGGTGATCCAGGAAGACGCAGATGCAGTTGGGCTCTCGGTGCTCTCCGGCGCCCACATGACGCTGTTTCGTCGGCTGACCGAACTGCTCCGCGAACGTGGGATCGACGACGTCCTCGTCTTCGGCGGTGGGATCGTGCCCGACGCAGACATTCCCGAGCTCGAGGAACTGGGCGTGGCGAAGATCTTCACTCCGGGCGCGACGACCACCGAGATCGTCGACTGGGTGCGCACGAATGTGACCGCGCCAGCCCTGTGATCAGGGGCTCGGTCGGCAGCCGAAGCGTGGAGCAGGCGCTGCTTGCTCAGCACCGACGATGGGAAGCATCAGCGTGTTCAAGCCATCCGCCATCGTCACGACGCTGGCGGGCTGCGGGGTCGTGGAGCCTCGATAGGCGAGGTCGCCGCCGGCGAAGGTGACGGCGATCCGGTGGCCGACCTCGAAGCGGTGCACGATCCCGGGTAGCTCGATCTCCACCGGCTGGTTGATGTCGGCCACCCGCACCGGGGAGATCAATCGGTTCGGCAGCTCGACGGTCGTCCCGTCGGGAGCGATGTCGTAGAGCTTGGCGAATAGGACCAGCTCGCCGGAGTCACCGAGCAGCTGGCTCACCGGCACCGTCAAGGACGAGAAGCGCACGGTCACGCGGGGTACGCCGACGACGCTGACTGCGCTGCCGGTGATCGGAGCTGAGCGGAACTGGGCGATGGTCCCGGGAGGATCGAGGATGGGGAGCGTTTGATCCAGAGCCGAGGTCTCGGTGTAGTTGGGGCCGATGACCGGTGCGCCGAGGAAGGGCAGTGTCCGCCCGGGCGCCAACCCAGACCGGTTGCCCACCAGGGCGTTGGTGCCGGAAAAGTAGTACGGGACCGCGGTGGCCGCCGGATAGGCCGGTGCCACGGCATACGCGGCCTGCGCGTTCGGGGCGGTGTAGGCGTACTCCCGGAAGTAGGAGAAGTCGTAGGACGGGGCGGGGCACTCCAGGGCTGTCTCTGGGCCCTTGAGGTAGTAGTCCAGCCATTGGACCGCGACCTGGCCCTGGTAGCTGTCCAGCGGGTGACGCTGGTCGAGTTCGCCGGCGGCAGGAACGGAGTCGCTGTGACCCCAGGACTGCCACATCAGCTTCACGTCCGTGCCCTGGTCCTTGAGCGCTCGGTAGGTCGCGATCGACTCCTGCAGGTTGAACAGGGTGTCGGCCTGCCCCTGTGCGATCAGCGTCGGCACCTGGATGTCGGTGATGTAGCTGGCCACTGAGCGGTCGCGCAGGAACTGGATGCTGGCCGGGCTCGGATACCCCTGGAGCGCAATCTCTCTGAGGGCCCCGCAGACTCGCGTATCGAAGTTCACGCAAGCGGTGGTCAGAAAAGAACTGATCGCGGCAGGGTCCGATGCGGAAGGAAGCAGGTCCTGAACGCCGCCGGCGACGCCGAGAGTGGTGAACAGCAGGATCCATTGATACTTGGTCACACCGGCATTCGTGGAGCTCACCGAATCCCCGGCAGGTAGGGCCGTGTTGTTGGGCGTCAGGGAGTAGCTCAGATCGTTCCAGGTGATGAACGGGATGATGGCATCGAGCCGACGGGTCTGACCGGACATCGCCTCGTAGCCCTCAGCGGCGAATTGGACCTGTCCGCCGTACGAGCCGCCGATCATGCCGACGCGAGGATCGAAAGTGGCGGCGTCGTCGAGAATCACGAAATCCACAGTGACCGGACTGCCGGTGGCGTCGTTGACCGCCCGCACCGACGTGTCGCCGCCGAGGAACCTCAACAGTTGGCTGGCCGCCGCCCCGTCATGCTCGCGGTCGTCGAGGGTGATCGGACACAGGTCGCCGTCGACGAAGCCCAACCCGGTGTAGGCCAACATGACGTAACCGAGTTCTCCGAGGCCCTGCCCGTAGTCGGCCAGATCCGCCTTGATCCCGCCGAAGCCGTTCGTCGCCAGGATCGCCGGCGCGGGAGCGGCTGCGCTGATCCCGGCGGGGACGTAGAGGTCGGCGTCCACCGCACAGGTCCGGTTCTCCGGTCCGATGCCTGTGACGGTGATCGTGAGGTCGATCGGGGTGATATCGGCTGCGCTGGCCGCGGGGGCTACCGCAACCAGGCCCAGGCAAGCCACGACACCGGCGAGGAGTGCAGCACTTGGACGGGTGATCGCGGCAATGGCCAACAGGAACTCCTCCGGGTCTGATGCTGATCAACGTGCGAGCTGTCCGGTAGTTACGCCGGTGGCATCGGCATCGCGTGACCGCGCGGGCGGGGCGTGGGATGAGTTTCGCTATCGTCGGCCCTCGTGGACCTCTACGAGTATCAAGCCCGTGATGTCTTCGCCGCATACGGCGTGCCCGTCCTGGCCGGTGGCGTGGCCACAACCCCGGAACAGGCCCGCGACATCGCGACCGAGATCGGAGGGCCGGTCGTGGTGAAAGCGCAGGTCAAGACGGGCGGGCGCGGCAAGGCCGGCGGAGTGAAACTCGCCGACACGCCTGAGGAGGCGGCGGCCCGTGCCAGCGACATCCTGGGTATGGACATCAAGGGTCACACCGTCCATCAGGTGTTGGTGGCACAGGCGAGTGACATCGCCGAGGAGTACTACTTCTCCTACCTGCTCGATCGCGCCAATCGCAGTTTCCTGTGCATGGCCTCGGTCGAGGGAGGCGTTGAGATCGAAGACGTCGCAGTGACCAATCCCGAGGCGCTGGCCCGCGTTGCGATCGATGCCAGCGTCGGTGTCGACGAGGCGGTGGCCCGCGAGATCGTCAGCGCAGCTCACTTTCCCGAGGAGATCGCCGACCAGGTCGTAGCCATCGCGACGTCACTGTGGGAGGTCTTCGTCGGAGAGGATGCGACGTTGGTCGAGGTGAACCCGATGGCCAGAACTCCGGACGGCACGGTTCTGGCCCTGGACGGCAAGGTGAGCCTCGATGAGAACGCGGCTTTCCGGCACCCGGAGCATGCCGCGCTCGAGGACAACTCAGCCGTGGACCCGCTCGAGCGGGAAGCCAGGGCCAAGCAGCTCAATTACGTCAAGCTCGACGGCCAGGTAGGAATCATCGGCAACGGGGCCGGCCTGGTGATGTCGACGTTGGATGTCGTCGCCTACGCCGGCGAGGATTTCGGTGGAGTGAAACCGGCGAACTTCCTCGACATCGGCGGAGGGGCTTCGGCGCAAGTCATGGCCGACGGCTTGGGCATCATCCTGTCCGACCCCTCCGTGGGCAGCGTCTTCGTCAACGTCTTCGGCGGCATCACCTCCTGCGATGCCGTCGCCGAAGGTATCGTGGCCGCCCTTGGGCTGCTGGGGGATTCGGCGGGCAAGCCCATCGTCGTACGGCTCGATGGCAATAACGTCGAGGAGGGCCGCCGAATCCTCGAAGAGGCTGCTCATCCACTCGTCGAACAGGTGGACACCATGGACGGCGCCGCGAGGCGGGCCGCCGAGCTCGCTGCCGCCGAATAGGAGTTCTAACCAACATGTCGATCTTCCTGAGTGAGAACAGCAAGGTCATCGTCCAGGGCATGACCGGATCGGAGGGCAGCAAGCACACCAGGCGGATGCTGGCTTCCGGGACGGCGATCGTCGGTGGGGTGACCCCGGGCAAGGGCGGTCAGAGCGCTGACTTCGACGGGCGCGCGCTGCCGGTGTTCAACTCCGTCGCCGAGGCGATCGCGCAAACGGCAGCCGATGTCACGGTGATCTTCGTGCCACCCAAGTTCGCGAAGTCGGCGGTGATCGAAGCCGTCGATGCCGGCATCGGCCTGGCCGTGGTCATTACCGAGGGGATCCCGATCCACGACTCGACCTCGTTCTGGGCGCACGCCGTGAAGACCGGCAACAAGACCCGGATCATCGGGCCCAACTGTCCTGGCATCATCTCGCCCGGAAAGTCCAACGCCGGCATCATCCCCGCCAACATCGCCGGGCCAGGCCGGATCGGGCTGATCAGCAAGTCGGGGACCCTGACCTATCAGATGATGTACGAGCTTCGGGACATCGGCTTCTCCACTGCGGTCGGGATCGGCGGCGATCCGGTCATCGGCACAACCCACATCGACTGTCTCGAGGCATTCGAGGCAGATCCCGATACCGAGGCGATCGTGATGATCGGCGAGATCGGCGGAGATGCAGAAGAACGGGCTGCCGACTACATCGCGGCCAATGTGAGCAAGCCGGTCGTGGGATATGTCGCTGGATTCACCGCCCCGGAGGGCAAGACCATGGGCCACGCAGGAGCAATCGTCTCGGGATCGTCGGGGACCGCACGCGCCAAACAGCAGGCCCTCGAGGCCGCCGGCGTACGAGTGGGCAAGACCCCCTCGGAGGCAGCACAGCTGATGCGTGACCTGGTCGGAGCCCTCGCCGACTGACCAGCGCCCGCGACACGGTGCTGCATACTTGCCGGTCCTGCGTGAACCCAGCATGCTGAGGCGCAGCACACGCCGAATATCTGAACTGAGAAGATGGGCAACTAACGGGCCGTAACTCGGCGGCCGTGGTCGAAGGAGTGGAAGCGATGACTGCACCAGGCAGCGGACCCGGATCCCCGGGGGGGTACGGCCAACAGCCCGGTGGTGGGTCGCAGCCGGGCGGGTTCGGCCAGCAGCAGCCGCCAGCGCAGCAGCCCCCTGGCTACGGCCAGCAGCAAGGCGGTCCTCCCGGTTACGGTGGGCCTCAGCAACCTCCCTATGGGAGCCAGGGACAGTACCCGGGCGGTGGCCCTGCCCGCTCTGGCGGTTCCGGAGTCTCCTTCGACCCGAAGTCGGTGTCGCTGGCTGACTGGCTGACGGTAGGGGGCTCCCTGCTCTTCCTGGTCTTCGGTTTCTTCAATTTCTATGTCACTGACTACAGCGACTATTGCGACGCGTTCCCGGGAACCCAGTCGGTGTGCGAAGCCACCCTCCCCGACGCTGGGGTCAGCGCCTGGAACTTCGGCTTGCTGACCTTCGCAATGATCTTGCTGCTACTGGTGGCACTGGCCATCTTGGCGAAGGCGTTCAAGCTCATCCCCCGCAACATCCCGCTGCACTTGATAATCGCTGGCATTGTGCTGCTGGTCGACATCCTGTTCTTCATCGAGTTCCTCCGTGTCCTGACCGCCGACGGGGCAACAGTCGGGATCGGCGGTTGGCTGATGCTCGTCGCTCTCATCGCGGTCAACGTCGGCGTGGTGATGTCCTTCCTGGCAGCAGGCGGGACGAAGGCGCTGCAGGGCGGGATCAACAAGCTCCAGCAGAACGCCGCTCAGAGCGGCCCGCCGCAGGGATACGGGCAGCAGGCGCCTGGTGGCTATGGCCAGCAGGGCCAGCAGGGCCAGCAGGGTCAGCAGGGTCAGCAGGGTCAGGGCGGATACGCACAACCCGGTCAGACCGGACCGCAAGGATCCGGCGGATACGGGCAGCAGCCCGGACATGCCGGACAGCCCGGTGGGCAGACGCCGGGGGCCGGCTACGGCCAATCCCCGGGGGCCGGAACGAATCCGTCACCGGGATCGTCCACCCCAGGTGGAGGCGCCAGTTCTGCGCCGCCGCCGCCGTACGGCTCGAGCCCGCCAGCGGGCGGACCGACCCAGCCCTGAGCTGGGCACCGTCGGATGACGGTTGAGTAGCACCTGACAGGGGCGCTGGAGCGAAAGCTCCAGCGCCCCTGTCAGCTCTTAGAGGGAGGAGCCACATGTCATCGACTGAGCACCCCGAACCGGTGGGAAACAACCCGCCTGACCAAAATGCCTCTGATAGGGAGACCCAATCCACCCTGGGCACGCGGGCCCCTACCGTCTCAGGCACCGAGACGTATCCGGGGGCCATTGCCACGGGAGAGGCGACTGCCGCCGGACAGGGGGCGTCGGCGCAGCCGGGGGTCGGGAGCAACGCCGCTCGGGTGGGAGATCTGCTGCTCGCAGTGGGCGGCATCCTCTTCTTTGTCGCCAGTTTCCTGACCTGGATCTCCTTCGACTTCGGTCTGGACAGCGTGTGCGATGGCATCCCTGTGGAGCAAGCTGGTGAGATCTGTGCCGAAGCCATCGGCAGCGTTGCCGATGGGCTGAGCGCGAACGCGTGGGATCTGATCCTCATGTCTGTTGCATCTGTTCTGATGATCCTGCTGTCGGTGGCAGCGATCGCCCTTGTTCTGCGGTTGGTGCCGGCCGGCCGAACTCTGCGGCAGTACCTCATCGTGGCCGTGCTCGCCGTTGACGTCGTCATGGTCAGCTTCGCGAGCACATTCGACTTCAGTTCGCTCGGTGCCGCCTTCGCCGAGGATGCGCTTGGCGGGCTGGGCGGCGGGCTGGGCGGCATCGGCGTGCCCTTTGACGGTGGCGGTCTCCCCGGGTTCGCTCTGGATCTCGGTTTCTGGTTGGCGCTGGCCGGCCTGGTCGCTGCCAACGTCGGCGCCGCTGTTGCTCATCACGCGGCGAGAGGGGCGAACCGGACAAGCTGAGGTCGCTTCATGGGCGGCTCTCGGCGCGCCTGGGTCGGAGGATTGCCGGCGCCTTGCATGGTGGTGGAATGACCTCCGTCCTGACCCGATGGCGAGGTGCGCCGGATCCACAGTCAGCCGCGGGCGCGCGAGCCGTGGCCTCCGACGGTCCCGGCCACGGGATGCTGCTGACCGGCGTTCTCGCCGGCGCGGGTGCGGCCGCGGCTGGTCTGGTGATTCTCGGCGCTCTGATCGGGCTGGCCTGGATCGTCGAACCCGCGGTCGGCGGCGCTGTCGTCGGTCCGGCCCGGCTGTCGGCTCAGGCCTGGCTGTTGGGCCACGGTGCAGACGTCATCGCCGGCCAGGTCGTCGTGGCGGTGACCCCGCTGGGTCTGACCGCGTTGTTGGTTGTCTGTTGTTGGTATGCCGCCTGCTGGGCGGGTCGTCGGGTGCAGGTGGACAGCCTCGCCCAGGTCGTCATCGTGCTCGGGGCGCTCGTGCTCGGCTACACAGTCATCGGCGTGTGTCTGGTCCTGTTGGGATCGACCTCTGGTGTTGACATCCGTTGGGGCTCAGCGGTCCCCACGGTAGTGGGGCTGAGTGCAGCGGTCGGCGCCGCAGGGTTGTTGCGCACGGCCGGCCACGGCAGGCTGATCCACGACCTGGCACCGTTCCCGTCGCGGGCGATACTGGCCGGAGTCGGCGCGGGAGCAGCAGGGCTCCTGGCGGCCGGCCTGGGGACCGTGGGCATCGCCATCGCCGTTGATCGGGCCGGATTCGCCTCGCTCACCGAGAGCCTGGCCCAGACATGGACCGCCGGGGCCGGCCTGTTCGTCCTGAGCCTGTTGCTCCTTCCCAATGCCGCGCTCTACGCCGTTGCCGTACTCCTGGGTCCTGGCTTCGCCCTGGGCTCAGGCACGACTGTCTCAGCCTTCGGCGTCACCCTCGGACTGGTTCCCGGCCTGCCTCTTGTCGCAGGCCTGCCCGATCAGCCGGCGGTGCCGCTGGCCGCCTTGTTCGGCCTGATCGTTCCGGTTCTGTGTGGGGTGGGCGTTGGGGCCGCCGTGGCTCGTCGGTTGGATGAGGAAGTGCAACCGCTGCATGCGGCGGGCTGGGCGGTGGTGGCGGCTCTGACCCTGGCCCTCGCCGTTGGGGCAGCGCAATGGCAGGCTGCCGGCTCTCTCGGAGATGCTGGACTGGCCACCATCGGGGCTCCCCCGTTTGTCATTGCCGCCGCTGCCGCCGGGTCGTTGGCACTGCCTGCGGGGCTTGCGGCGGCCGCCCTGCGGTGGCGGTATTCAAGGCGTGGTTAGTGTCCTAACCGTGCCCGCACAGGTAGTCGTGATGGCTTCGGGCTCGGGGACGTTGTTGCAGGCACTCTTGGATGCCGGGGCCGATGCCGCGTATCCCGCACATGTTGTCGCGGTGGTGTCCGACCGGCCGGGAGCGCCTGCGCTCGATCGCGCGACCGCCCGCGGAGTCGCGGTTGAGGTGGTGGCCATGGCTGATTTCCCGGACAGAGCCACGTGGGATCGAGCTCTGGTCCGAGCGGTTGCTGCCCACCAGCCAGATCTCGTCGTCCTTGCCGGGTTCATGAAGCTGCTCAGCCCAGACTTCCTGCGCCGCTTCCCCGGGAGGGTGATCAACACCCATCCCAGCCTGCTGCCCGACTTTGCGGGGGCCCACGCCGTTCGCGATGCGTTGCAGGCCGGGGTGTCGATGACGGGGGCGAGCGTGATCTGGGTGGACGACGGGATCGACACCGGAGAGGTGATCAGCTCTGCAGAGGTGCCGGTGTTGGCCGACGACGACGAATCCAGCCTGCATGAACGAATCAAGGTCGTGGAACGGGAGATGCTGGTGCGCGTCGTAGCCGAGCTCGTCGAAGGCCCGGCGCCTTCCTCCGACCCGGACGCACGCACATGACAGTGCTGCCCATCCGGCGCGCCCTGATCGGGGTCTACGACAAGTCCGGCCTGGACGAGCTCGCGTACGGGCTGATTGAGGCAGGGGTCGAGATCGTCTCGACCGGCGGTACGGCCCGCCGCCTGCAAGAACTCCGACTCGCCGTGACTGCGGTGGAGGACGTGACCGGCTTCCCCGAAGCCCTCGACGGCCGGGTGAAGACTCTCCATCCCGCTGTGCATGCCGGAATACTGGCTGACCGTCGACGCCCGGAACATGTTGCGGCATTGGAGAACTTGGGCATCCGGGCCTTCGATCTGGTCGTTGTGAACCTCTACCCGTTCCGCGAGACCGTGGCCTCGGGCGTCTCACCGGACGATTGTGTGGAGCAGATTGACATCGGCGGACCGGCGATGGTCCGGGCCGCGGCCAAGAATCATCCGTCGGTGGCGGTCGTCGTCGATCCCGGCCGCTATGACGAGGTCTTGACTGCGGTGGCGGCTGGCGGATTCACCCTCGCCCAGCGCCAAGCACTGGCTGCCGATGCCTTCCGACACACCGCGACCTATGACATTGCCGTCGCCTCCTGGATGGGCAATGTGCTTGCTCCCGACGAGACCGGGTTCCCGTCGTGGTCGGCTGGCTCCTGGCAACGATCGGCCGTTCTGCGTTACGGAGAGAACCCACATCAGCGGGCCGCCTTGTATCGAGACGGGCGTCCTGGGCTCGCACACGCAGATCAGCTGCACGGAAAGGACATGTCGTACAACAACTTCGTCGATACTGATGCAGCACTGCGGGCAGCCTATGACCATGCCGAACCCTGCGTTGCGATCATCAAGCATGCGAATCCGTGCGGGATCGCGGTCGGTTCCGACATCGCGCAGGCGCATCGCAAGGCCCATGCGTGCGATCCGGTTTCGGCCTTCGGCGGGGTCATCGCGGTCAACCGAGAGGTCGACGAGTCAATGGCCGAGCAGGTGGCCGACATCTTCACCGAGGTCATTGTGGCGCCCGGATTCTCTGCCCAGGCGTTGGAGGTCCTCACGACGAAGAAGAACCTCCGGGTCCTGGCCCTGCCGCCGGCAGCGGAGCGTGGCGTGGTGGAAATGCGTGCCATCAGCGGTGGAATGCTGCTGCAAACCGCTGATCGGATCGACGCTGCAGGTGACGATCCGTCAGAGTGGACGTTGGGCTGTGGTCCGGATGCTGACGAACCGACGAGAGCCGATCTCGCCTTCGCCTGGCGGGCCGTTCGAGCGGTGAAGAGCAACGCGATCCTGCTCGCTGCGGATCGGGCCACGGTAGGTATTGGGATGGGCCAGGTCAATCGAGTCGACTCCGCACGCCTGGCGGTGAGCCGCGCGGGCAGTCGCGCCGCCGGGGCGGTGGCCGCCTCGGACGCGTTCTTCCCCTTCGCCGACGGTGTGGACGTGCTCACGGCAGCAGGCGTACGCGCTGTCGTCGCGCCGGGTGGCTCGATCCGCGATCCCGAGGTCATCGCAGCCGCCGAAGCCGCCGGCATCACGTTGTACCTGACCCAGACCCGTCACTTCTTCCACTGACGGCCTCCGCCTAGGGCGCGGGAATCGATTCCCCGGACTGATCGGGAGCGGTCGGGTTCAGGCGCACGTGTCTGGGCGGTGTTACGGCACACCTGACGGCGCCGATGAGTCCGAGCACGGTCGCCGCGATGACCACGTAGAAGCCTGGTCGAATCAGCTCGAAGTCAACCTCGGTCAGGCGGAGAAAGAGGGTCACCACGGACGCCGACATCGCGCCGGTGATGAACAGCGCGATGAGGCCGACTGCCTGACGGCTCTTTGCCCGAACAAAGGCCGAGAGCCCGATCACCAAGATGATGGCAGCTCCTAACACGATGACCAGCGCCTGCCAGACCGCGTCGCTGGGGGACTCCCCGAGCAACTGCCAGCTGTCGGTGAACAGGTCGAGACCGTTGATACCCGAAAACCATTCCACCAGCAGGCTCGCGCCGACCCCGAGGCCGGCGAGCACCATCAGCGGTCCCGCGATCACGTCCGGGCGGCGCACCGGTTCGATGGCATAGGCCGCGGGGCGACCGCCTGTGCCGGAGCCCGCCGGGTCGGACGAGTCGGCGGAGCCCGCCAGGTCGGACGAGTCGGCGGCGTCAGAAACGGTGCTCAGGTCAGCTCACCCGCTTCGGCGGGGTAACCGCGGCCTTGAGTGCACCGAGGAGGCCCAGCACGGCCGCGGCGATCACGACGTAGAAGCCCGGAGCGAAGCGAGACAGATCGAAGTCAGCGTCGCTGAGCGCGACAAGGACGGCGGCGACGATGGCAACGGCCACCACCAAGGCGAGAAGCCCGAGCGCCCGCCGGCTCTTGCCCGGGATGAAGGCGAGCAGGCCGACCAACAAGAGGATCGCGCCGCCGAAGACGATCACCAATGGCTGCCATAAGCCGCTGTCGAACAGGCTCCCGAGATTGTCGAGACCTTCTCGCAAGATCTCCCAGCCGGTGGTGCCGGGAGCATCTGCAATCCAGTCAAGGAGCAGGGACACACCGATGCCGGCTCCGGCAAGAACCATGAGCAACCCGGCGAGGGAGTCAGGACGCCGTACGGCGACGGGTTCGGCTGCGTAGGCCGAAGGCTGGTCGTAGGAGCTGTCGGAACTGGACATGACCGACCCTTCTTAGGTTGCGGGGCCTCGGGGTGAGGGGGAGGACTTCGACAGGATAGGGATAGTCGCACCCTGATGGGTGCTGGGTCGCCAGATTGGCCGAACAATGGCGGCCAGGCTTGCACCAGAGTGGCCGGGCTTCGCGAGAATGTCATGATGCCTGGCGTGACTGCGACGATTCTGGACGGCAAGGCCACCGCGGCCGACATCCGCGAGGAACTTCGTGGACAGGTTGGCGCCCTGACCGCGGCGGGTAACCGGCCTGGGCTCGGGACACTTCTGGTCGGGGAGGATCCGGGGAGCATCTGGTACGTCGGCGCCAAGCACAAGGACTGCGCCGAGATCGGGATCGCGAGCATCCGGCACCGCTTGCCGGCTACTGCCAGTCAGGCGGACGTTTTCGCCGTGGTGGACGAACTGAACGCCGACCCAGCCTGTACGGGTTACCTCGTTCAACTTCCGCTCCCCGAGGGACTGAATTCCATCGCGGTACTCGAACGAATGGACCCCAGCAAGGATGTCGACGGGCTGCACCCGGTCAACCTCGGTCGGCTGGTCCTGGGTGAGCCAGGTCCCCTGCCGTGCACGCCAACAGGCATCGTCGAACTCCTACGTCGGCACGACGTCCCCATCACCGGGGCCGAGGTCGTTGTTGTCGGACGTGGCATAACCGTGGGGAGGCCACTTGGACTGCTCCTCACGCGACGGACCGAAAACGCGACAGTCACGTTGTGCCACACCGGTACCCGGGACCTTGCTGCGCACGTCGGTCGGGCCGATGTCGTCGTGGCCGCTGCGGGGGTCCCGGGCCTGATCACCAAGGAGATGATCAGGGCGGGTGCAGCTGTGCTGGATGTCGGAGTCAGCCGGGTCGACGGGAAGATCGTTGGCGACGTCGCGCTGGATGTGGCCGAGATTGCCGGCCACGTAGCGCCAAACCCCGGAGGCGTCGGTCCGATGACTCGCGCCATGCTGTTGGCCAACGTCGTTGCCCTGGCGGGCACCGCGTAGGGACTGAACACCATGCCACCCCTGGTTACCCGGCACCGGCTGATCGCCCAGGTGCCCTACCTTGCTGTCGGCCTCGTCGTCGCCGCCGGCCTGCTCCTGGTCGTGTTCGAGTACTGGCGCCGAGGGCTGGTGACGATTGGAGTGGCTATGGGTCTGGCCGGATTGCTGCGCCTGTTGCTGCCGGCTCGGCGGGCCGGATTGTTGAGCGTCCGCAGCCGTGGATTTGACGTGGCTGCCTATGCGTTCCTGGGGGTGGCCCTGATCGGTATCGGGCTCGCCATTCCGGCACCCCTCGGTTTCGGCTGAGGCTGGTGCCGCCTGGCTCGCCGGCCTGGATAACCTGGGGTATGGGCAATGGTGGCGGTACGGGTGGACCTGGTGGGGAACGCAACGGGAAAGTGACCGTGGTCGGTGCTGGCTTCTACGGCTCCACGACCGCACAGCGTTTGGCGGAGTACGACGTTTTCGAGACAGTCGTGCTGACCGACATCCTGGACGGCCGCCCTGAGGGGCTCGCGCTCGACCTCAACCAATCCCGGCCCGTCGAGGGATTCGAGACCAGGGTCGTGGGGGTCGGCGGCGGCTCGTACGAGGGCACCGAGGACTCCGACGTCGTCGTGATCACGGCGGGATTGCCGCGCAAGCCCGGGATGAGCCGGATGGACCTGCTCGAGACCAACGCCAAGATCGTGCGCGACGTGTCGGAGAACGTCGCCCGACTCTCGCCCGAGGCAGTGGTGATCGTGGTGTCGAATCCGCTGGACGAGATGACGGCCCTAGCGCAGTTGGCTACCGGCTTTCCCAAGCATCGGGTGCTCGGCCAGGCCGGGATGCTCGACACCGCTCGGTTCACCAATTTCGTGGCCGAGAGGCTGGGTGTGGCAGTCGGCTCCGTACAGACGCTGACTTTGGGCTCGCACGGCGACACGATGGTCCCGGTGCCCTCGCGCTGCACAGTCGAAGGTCAACCGCTTTCCGATCTGCTGTCGTCGGAGGAGATCGAAGAACTGGTTGTCAAGACCCGCAACGGCGGCGCTGAAGTCGTGGGTTTGCTCAAGACCGGCTCGGCCTTCTATGCGCCGTCGGCCGCGGCGGCGCGGATGGCACGTGCTGTGATCGAGGACTCCGGGGCAGTTATGCCGGTATGCGCCTGGGTGGACGGCGAGTACGGCATCGACGGGGTGTACCTGGGGGTCGAGGCGGAGATCGGCCGTACTGGCGTGCGGCGCGTGGTCGAGACCGAGTTGGCCGACACCGAACTGGCTGCGCTGAAGGAAGCCGCCGAGGCCGTACGCGCCAAGCAGGCCGACGTCGCAGACATGTGATTTCGGCGGTCTCGTTCGTCCACCCATCTTCTGAGCAGAGAGGCTCGCCCGTACATGAGCAAGATCAAGGTCGACAACCCGGTTGTAGAACTCGACGGCGACGAGATGACCAGGATCATCTGGCAGTTCATCAAGGACCGGCTGATCCACCCTTACCTCGACATCGATCTGAAGTACTTCGACCTGGGGATCCAGTCGCGCGATGCCACCGACGATCAGATCACCGTGGATGCGGCTCAGGCGATCAAGGAGCACGGGGTCGGCGTCAAGTGCGCCACGATCACACCGGACGAGGCGCGCGTCGAGGAGTTCGGGTTGAAGAAGATGTGGGTTTCGCCCAACGGCACGATCCGAAACATCCTGGGCGGCGTCGTCTTCCGCGAGCCGATCATCATCTCGAACATCCCGCGGCTCGTCCCGGGCTGGACCAAGCCGATCATCATCGGCCGACATGCGCACGGCGATCAGTACAAGGCGACCAACTTCAAGGTTCCCGGGGCCGGTGAGCTGACCATCACCTTCACCCCCGCGGACGGGTCAGAGCCGATCCAGCACGTGGTCGCCCAGTACGGGCCGGACGGTGGCGTCGCGATGGGGATGTACAACTTCAACAAGTCGATCGAGGATTTCGCCCGGGCCTCGTTCGCCTACGGTCTGCAGCGCGGGTACCCGGTCTATCTCTCGACGAAGAACACGATCCTCAAGGCTTATGACGGAGCGTTCAAGGACATCTTCGCCAGCGTGTTCGAGGCCGACTACCGGGCGGACTTCGAGGCGGCTGGGCTGACCTACGAGCACCGGCTGATCGACGACATGGTCGCGGCGGCGATGAAGTGGGAGGGCGGCTATGTCTGGGCCTGTAAGAACTATGACGGGGACGTGCAGTCCGACACAGTCGCGCAGGGTTTTGGCTCGCTCGGGCTGATGACGTCGGTGCTGATGACGCCGGACGGTTCTACGGTCGAGCCGAGGCCGCACACGGCACGGTCACGCGGCACTTCCGGGAGCACCAGAAGGGCAACCCGACCTCGACGAACCCGATCGCGTCGATCTTCGCGTGGACCGGTGGGCTCAAGCACCGCGGGAAGCTCGATGCGACCCCGGAAGTCACCGGCTTCGCCCAGACGCTGGAACAGGTCTGTATCGAGACCGTGGAGCGCGGCAAGATGACCAAGGACCTGGCCATGTTGGTGGGCCGCGACCAGCCTTTTCTGACCACGGAAGAATTCTTGGCCGCGCTCGACGAGAACCTGCACGCCAAGCTTGCCTGAGCCGCGCACCGGCACATTTCACGCGATAAGTGCCGCATCAGGCCGCGGTACGGCGCAGCGCCGCGCGGATCTGGTCGACCACTGTCGACGGATCGGCCAGGTCAAGGGCGGTGGCGTGAATGACGGTCCATCCGGCGTGGACCAGGGCGTTGAGCCGACGGCGGTCCCGCCGCATCTGCAGGACATCGGCGTGGTGGCTTCCGTCGTACTCCACTGCGACCTTGGCGGCCGGCCAGGCGAGATCAACACGAGCAATGAATCGTCCATCGACGCGAATGTCGAACTCGCAACCGGGCGGGCAAGACCAGCGCGGATCACGGCCACCCTGATGCGCGACTCCGGGGGCGACTCGCTTCGCCCGTCAACGAGGTCGAATGCCTGGCGGGCACGGGTCACTCTCCACAGGCCGCCGCTCAAGGCAACGCGCGTCCGAAGCTCGCTCGCGGTTAGCAGCCGTTCGTGGATCATGGCGTCGATAATTGGAATGGCATCGTCCAACGGCTCAAGTATGGCAATGTCCCAGGCGGCTCGAATCGGAGTCGTCAGCCGCAACCCGTCGCGCAGCACGACGTCGACGGGATCCAACGGTGTTCTGTGCGCTCGGATACCAAGGGCGCCTTCGACATGCACGACTCCTCTCGTGGCCGTGATTACCGAGTGCGAACCCGCGGCAAGCCGAACTCCGTAGCACCAGGCAGCAGACACGCCACTGATCGCGTGGGACTCCGGCAGCAACAGCGCAGCCGCCCGGCATTTCACACCGTGGTCGATGACCACCCTGCGCGAGATGTACACGCCGTGTAGCACGCGCTGAAAGCTCGGTCCCAGGAGCCGTTTGCGGGTTACCAAACCTGCGGCGACGGCAGCGCTGCCCAGGAACGGCGCACCGCGCAACTCGCTGGGGAGGGGAGCAGGAACGCCCATCCGGTCAAGAGTGGAGAGGCGTCTGAGGTGACTTATTACGTGAAATGTCCTCGGGGTGCGGCGCTGACCTGCATCGACATACGGTGGTCGTGTGCAGACGTTCCTGCCCTATGCCGACTTCGAACGGTCCGCGCGGGCGCTGGACCCGAAGCGCTTGGGCAAGCAGCGGGTCGAGGTCATCCAGATCGTGCGAGCTCTGACGTGGCCGAAGTATGGCTGGGCGAACCATCCGGCCGTGCTGATGTGGAAGGGCTACGAGGAGGCCCTAGGTCGGTACGGGCTCACCTGTTGCGACGTCTGGACCGAACTCGGCCACGGTGACACCTGCGCCGCGACCATCGCGGTTGACTTGGGATCAGCCGGCGTGGACTCGATCCGAACCCAGCCGGAACTCGCGCAGGCCGGTGCCCTTCCCGGCTGGCTCGGCGACGAGGGTCTGCACGCCAGCCATCGTTCGTCGCTGTTGCGAAAGGATCGGGAGTGGTACGGCCGCCGCTTTCCAGGCGCCAGCCCCGACCTGCCCTATGAATGGCCGGTCCGCTCGCAGAACGTTCTCGACGCCGAGCGGCGCAAGGCCGAGCTCGCGGTCCTTCGCGAAGAGCGGGCCGCGGCGCGGGCACTGCAGGAAGCTGAGCGTGCAAAGAGACGGCGAAGTCAGGCGGCCAAGCGTGGCTGGAAGTCCAGGCGCGTCGGACAGTGACCGGCCGAGAAGAGATGAGAGCAAACGTCGCAGACTCCACTACCCTCGACCCGGTGGACGACCCTCCTAGTACCACCGATCAGCTGAGCCTCGAAGCTCCTGGCACCCAAGCGTCGAGGCACTGATCCCGTACATGGACAACGTCTGGCTCAATATCGGTCTCATCCTCGTCTTCGTCCTGGTCGGTGGCGCATTCGCCGGTGCCGAGATCGCCATCGTCTCCCTTCGCGAGTCCCAGGTCCGTGGGATGGCCGAGCGCGGTCGCCGCGGCAAGCGGCTGGCTCGCCTGGTCGCCGAACCCAATCGCTATCTGGCGGCGCTGCAGGTCGGAGTCACCCTGGCCGGCTTCCTGTCCGCCGCCTTCGGCGCCACAGCACTTTCCGGACCGTTCGCCGAGTGGCTGGTGGGGCTGGGGATGGCAGACGGGTTCGCTACGGCGTTGGCCCTTGTCGTCGTGACGATCGCGATCAGTTACGTCTCCCTGGTCTTGGGCGAGTTGGCCCCCAAACGTCTTGCACTGCAAAGAGCAGAGCAGGTCGCCCAAATCGTCGCGACGCCGGTGGACCGGGTCGCGACGGTCTTCCGGCCGCTGATCTGGTTGCTCTCGAGGTCCACCGACGTCGTCGTCCGCCTCTTCGGCGGCGATCCGAAGGCGTCCGGGGAGTCGATCAGCTCAGAGGAGCTCCGGGATCTGGTCGCGGCGCACGAGGCGCTCGGCAGTGATGAACGTCGGCTGATCAACGATGTCTTCAACGCCGGAGAACGCCAGATCAGCGAAGTCATGGTGCCGCGTACGGAGGTGGAGTTCCTCGAGGCGACCATGACCGTGAGCAAGGCAGCCAAGATCGTGGTCGACACGAGCCGCTCGAGGTACCCGGTCATCGGCCGCGACACAGATGATGTCGTGGGGTTCGTCCACGTACGCGACCTGCTCCGCTCCACGCACAAGGGCGGCCGAGCGACCACCGTCGGCGACATCGCCCGGGACGTCTTGCACATGCCGGGGTCGAAGAAGGTCCTCGTCGCGCTCTCGGAGATGCGTCGCAACAGCCAGCACCTCGCGATCGTGGTCGATGAGTACGGCGGAACCGACGGCATCGTCACCCTCGAGGACCTGATCGAGGAGGTCATCGGGGACATTCGCGACGAATACGACGAGGAGCCGCAGGGGAGCTTGCACAGCGGCTCCGATGTCGATGTCGACGGGCTGCTCAACCTCGACGACTTCGAGGAGGAGACCGGCGTCGAGCTTCCCGATGGTCCGTACGAGACCGTCGCGGGATACATCCTCTCCGAACTGGGTCACCTGCCAGAAGTCGGTGATCAGGTCCGGGCCGGCGAGCACCTGCTCACGGTCGTGGCCATGGACGGTCGACGCATAGAGCGCCTGCACGTCAGTGCGGCTCCCGGGCCGGCCGAAACCGAACCCGGGGAAGTCAGGGCTGGGGAAGCAGTCAGCTAGCTCGTTCGCCTCGGAGCACCTCGTACGCGTCGCTGACCATGTCGGTCAACGACCGCTGCGCGGTCCAGCCCACGTCCTGCCCGATGCGAGCGCTACTGGCCACGAGCCGGGCGGGATCCCCGCTCCGGCGTGGCCCGTCCTCGACGGGCACTGGGTGACCGGTTACCTCACGCACCGCCGCGATCACGTCGCGGACCGAGAAACCGCTGCCGCAACCGAGGTTGTAGATCCGGTGCTCCCCCGGCCGGACCGCCTCGAGCGTCAGCAGGTGTGCGGCCGCGAGGTCGGCGACGTGCACGTAGTCGCGAATGCATGTCCCGTCCGGGGTCGCGTAGTCCGTGCCAAAGACCGACACGTGGTCTCGCTGTCCGGTCACCACCTGGAGTGCGATCGGGATCAGATGCGTCTCGGTCGCGTGTCTCTCGCCCAGCCCGTAGGCAGCGCCCGCAGCGTTGAAGTAGCGCAGGCTGACGGCCGCCAACCCATGCACCCGAGCCTCACCGGTGAGCATCCGGTCGATGGTCAACTTCGTCGCCCCATAGACGTTGGTCGGCTCGGTCCGGGCGTCTTCCTCGATCGGAATCGACTCCGGGTCCCCGTAGGTGGCAGCAGAGGAGGAGAAGACGATCCGGCGGACATCGGCAACCCGCATCGCATCGAGCAGATCCATTGCGCCACCGACGTTTTCTCGCCAGTAGAACTCTGGTCGTTGCTCGGACTCGCCAACCAGACTCTTGGCCGCGAGATGGATGACGGCATCGAAGCCGGCGTCGGGCCGAAGGACGTCGCCGACCTCGGACATGGCCGCCTGAACGAAGTCGGCCCCGGCCGGAACGGCATCGCGGTGGCCAGTGGACAGGTCGTCCAGGACGACGGCCTCGTGACCGGCCTGCATCACTGCGGCCGTGACTACGCTACCGATATAGCCGGCACCGCCGGCGAC